>Ga0105104_10002557_pt1 | contig 13231 bp, 6 predicted proteins | sample PPLLaktember2015_3_FD_87034 | JGI IMG/M metagenome (GOLD analysis project Ga0105104, IMG submission 87034) | Freshwater sediment microbial communities from Prairie Pothole Lake near Jamestown, North Dakota, USA - PPLs Lake P7 Core (6) Depth... | ecosystem: Environmental > Aquatic > Freshwater >...
AGGCCAGCTTTACAGTGTTGGCAAAACAGCTCTTGCTGCGTATGTCTTGACTCCCGCGTTAGTGTATCGCAATTTCAGACAAATGGTCGATCCTCAAGGATTTGAGGCCGAGGAAAAAGCGTTTCAAGAGAGCCTGCACAAACCATCAGAGCGAACTTGATTTTTCGTTGTGTTTTTTGAAGAGAACCTATAAAATTTTTAGTTAAAATATAGGTTTTTCTCATGGCAGGACTCTCGTGTGGTATCGTTGGACTTCCCAATGTTGGGAAGTCTACGCTTTTCAATGCGCTTACTTCTAATCGTGCTCCGGCATCGAACTATCCATTTTGCACGATCGATCCCAATATCGGAGTTGTGGAAGTTTTGGATCCGCGCCTCGAAGTCCTGGCCAAAATTTCAAAGAGCGGACGCATTATCTACGCTCTGACTGAGTTCGTCGACATCGCAGGCCTTGTCGAAGGAGCCTCGAAAGGGGAGGGGCTTGGTAATGCGTTTCTCTCCCATATTCGCGAGACCGACGCCATCATCCATGTCGTTCGCTGCTTTGAAGATCCCGATGTGATCCATGTCAAAGGGCGTATCAACCCGATTCAAGATATTGAAATCATTAACCTCGAACTCATCCTCTCCGATCTTGCTACCTGTGAGTCCGCCCTTGGTAAAGTCGAAAAACTGGCCAAGCTGAAACATGAGGGGCTCGCTCAAGTGGAACTTTTAAAAAAAGTGCGAGCTCATCTCGATAAAACCTGGCCGCTGCGAACACTCGAGCTGACAGCTGAAGAGGAGGAACTATTTAAAGGCTACCCATTCCTCACGCGAAAAAAAGTGCTTTATGCCGCCAATGTAGCCGAAGAGTTTTTGCCGAACATGGAAAATGAATACGTAGCCCAGGTACGGGTGTGGGCTGAAAAAGAGGGCAATAGCGTGATTCCGATTTGCGCGAAGCTCGAAGAGGAAATAGCCCAGATAAAACCCGAAGAGCGAAAAGAGTTTTTGCAAAGCCTCGGCCTCGAAGAGTCGGGCTTACAGCGTCTCATTAAAGCCTCATTCAAAATGCTTGGCCTCATCACCTTTTTGACGACAGGGGAGCTTGAAACACGGGCTTGGACCATTCGCCGGGGCATGAATGCTCAGGCTGCTGCTGGCAAAATCCACTCTGATATCGAACACGGCTTTATCCGCGCCGAAGTAGTAACGTACGACGATTTCGTCCACTTGGGTGGCCGAGTCCATGCACGCGAAGCAGGACGTGCTCGCTCTGAAGGCCGCGACTATATTGTGCACGATGGCGATATCATTCTCTTTTACCACTCAAGTTAGGTTTTGCCATGTCTCTAGTTTGCACCTGCCACGTCGGTCTCGAGTCTGTTTTAGAAAAGGAGCTCCAAAGTGCTGGCATCACGGAAATGGAAATCTCCCACGGCGCCATTACCATTCCATGGACCAGTATGCGCCAGGTGTATGAGCTCAATTTCAGCCTTCGCTCGGCCTCTCGAGTTTTGTTGCCGCTCTTTTCATTCGATTGCCGTTCGAGAGAGGATCTCTACTTTGCTTGCGAGGCATTTGATTGGCGCACCTACTTTCCGAAAAATGAAACCTTTGCCATCGACGCCCATGTTCGCAATCGGGCTTTTACCAATACCTTTTATGCCGCACAAGTAGCCAAAGACGCGGTGTGTGATCGCCTGCGCAAAGAAACAGGACGCCGTCCTTCGATCGATACCTATAACCCAAAAGTCCAGCTCAACCTCTACATCGGTCCCAAAGAAGGGGTAGTGGCTTTTGACACATCTGGCAGACCACTTCATGAACGCGGCTACCGCCAAGAAGGAGCCGTCGCACCACTCCGTGAAAATCTTGCCGCAGCACTGCTCATGCTCGCACGCTATTCTTCGGAAGACATATTTGTTGATCCCTGTGCTGGTGTCGGTACGTTTCTTATTGAAGCCGCACTCATGGCATCGAATACACCGCCCCAATTTTTACGTTCCGATTTCGGCTTTATGCGACATCCAGAATTTGAAAAGCCTGTGTGGGAAGAGGTCAAGAAACGTGCGCTCGAGGGGCGATGTGGGCTCAAAAAAGACCATTTTTTTGGCATTGAAAAATCGAAGGCTACCGCGGCTATTGCTCTTCATACCTTCCGCCGTGCCGGCTTTGAAAAATTCATCACCTTTCTTGTCGGTGATTTTCGCACGACAGAACTTCCCATCGCACCAAATCTTGTGATCGCAAATCCGCCGTATGGTCGCCGCCTCGACGAGGTTACTGCACTCATCCCTCTCTATCGCGCTCTCGGCGAGTTCATGAAAGCGGCAACGAGAAAACCAGCTCGTGGATATGTTCTGGCTCCATTTGGTGAGCTTGATAAACATCTTGGCTTGCACTCGTCGCATCGCTACGAGGTGAATAATGGGGGTATTGAATGCCGCTTCTGCGAGTTTGAGCTCTATGAATAATGCGCTTCATGAGGCACCGCTCGGCAAAAAAGTCGAGATCTCGACTCACTACGACCCGGGCCTGCTCTTTCCAATACCACGAGGCCGAAAACCAAAATTCTTTGGCGTCGATATTTGGAATGGCTATGAACTTTCTTGGCTGGATGCGAAAGGAAAACCGCATGTTGCAATCGGTGAATTTGTTTTCTTGGCTGACACCGAGTATCTCATTGAATCGAAATCCTTTAAGCTCTATCTCAATTCGTTTAATAACACGCGCTTTGCCGCGTCGCTAGAAGTACGTGCAAAGATGCAAAAAGACCTTGAGGATGCTGCAAGGGGCCAAGTTTCGGTGACCTTTCGAGGTGTTGAAGAGCGTGTTTGCTTTGAAAATTTTCCGGGGTACTGTCTTGACCGCCTTGATATTGCCTGCGATACCTATCAGCCGCAGCCCGACTTTTTACGATGCGGCAAAACCTCTTGTGAAGAGACACTCTATACCCATCTCTTCCGCTCCAATTGTCCTGTCACAGGCCAGCCTGACTGGGCATCGGTCCAGATTTTTTATAGTGGCCCTCAAATAGACCACGAAGGCCTTTTACGATATTTAGTCTCGTTTCGTGATCATCAGGGATTTCATGAGGCGGAGTGCGAAACTATTTTTCTCGATATTCTCGAGCGTTGTGGCCCGGAAAAACTTTCCGTCTATGCGCGCTTTTTACGTCGTGGCGGTCTCGATATCAATCCATTCCGGTCCAATTTCGAAAAAGTGCCAGCCCGCATGCGCCTGCTGCGGCAGTGATGACCCTGGCGCGTATTAAGATTTTCCCTGTTCTTGTGGAGGTTCAAGCTCATAAAAGAAATTATAGCCATTGGTATTGATATCATTGGCAATGTCGGCATAATTTACTTTTTGGACGTCCTTATCATCAAATTGATACCACTTGGTTATCCCGTTTTCGATTTGTGAACGGTATGTGTAGTAGTGGCCGCTTGCAATGTCCTTCCCTTTATGTACAACAACGGCCTTGAGTCTATATATGTTGTTGAAAACGTTCAGTTTTTCGCTCGCCGGCACAGTTGTCTGCTTCTTGAAAGCTCGGCCGACGGCCTCTGAGTATGCGAATCTCTTGAGGCTCATGCTTAAAAATGGGGGAGGCGTTTTATCTTCAAGTATAGTTTTCTCGATCACCGGTACTGTTTGCTCAGGATTTGCATCATCGATAACCTCAACTGTTGGTTGCCCAGTAACGAGCTCTTGGAGTGATATTCCTTTTCTCGTTGGCACATCGATTGGGCGATAACAGAGTGCTGACATACTTTCTAGTTTTTCGACGGCTTTTGGTTGTGGCGGTTGCACGGTGGCTGGCAGTCTATCTTGTCCGCCATATACGACTTTATTCTCGTAATTCGTTCTCACAAGTCCACCTGGTTCGATGTGCCTATTTGCTACGATCTGGCCACGATTACTACGCACAAGATCCATCCCTTGGTTTTTATTCGTAAGCCATATCTCTGATCGCACATGAAATTTCGGGTAGCCAATGGAGTCTAAAATAAGAGATAAAGCTTCTTGAGCGTCATGTTCTGCGCTGTCTGCAAATTGCTCGTTCTTTGGTAGGTGACATTGTATTAATTGGAGATCGTTTTGGAAATCACCTACGCCCCAATAAGTCTGAGGGCCTGAGGGATCTGGGCTTCCGTTTTCTTTCAACCCTTCGACAACATTGATGAAGTTTCGAAGGTGATATATGATTCGGCGTGCGATAATTTTGTTTTCGTCAGCGCCTCTCTTTTCCTTTTTACAAGCCGCTTGAAATTCTGCATCGGTCACATTTTTATTGTCGGCGCTAAATACAAATTCTCTCAAAGCCGTGCAATTTCTAATCCCTTGCATGGTGGCGTTGAGAAAGCAATGCAGGCCAGGCGTCACATTCTCAGAGCCAGCACCAAGAATCTCTGTACTTGCTTGAACAATCGGCTGTTTTATTGGAGCCTCGATCTTTTGGGTTGGGTGGGTCTCTTCATAGATACTTGCATAATAAGCTCGAACACGTGCTAGTGCGACTCCTATTCCGAATGCGTTTTGGCCATACGTGTCGATTTCGCTTCGTAGACGAGTTCGTATCGCTAGTAAGTGTTTCATTTTTTTGGCCGCTTCGTTGTCTCCGATAGCTGTGTTCATGTCATCGGCAGTAAATTGAGCTAAGATTTTATCTGCAAGATCATCAATGAGAAATTTTTGCCCGATGAATACATCATTTGGAGAACCAGGAATTTTTACAGTTGCATCACCTTCGGGCGTATCTGAATATGGAGTTTTGAATGTTATGAGAGAGGCTTTGCCTTGATAGGCACTCACAAAGTCCGGTAGTTTAAGCGTCACTTCTTTTGTCTTACGGTCAATTTCGAAGTTCGACGCGTCCAATTTGAAGTATGGGATTTGAGTAGGAGGGGTTCCAACTGTCATCGTACTTATTGCTGGTACGGTGGCTGTTTCGGAAGGAGCAAGTTCCGCTGGTTTTTGAATGGATGTTACTTGTTGTTGAGCCACCTGTTCTGCCATTTTGGCCATTTGTGCAATCATTTTTATTTCTGAATAATATCGTTCGGCACGGTCCAGAGCAGTTTCAATTACTGCATCTGGTGGCAGGGGTGTGTTTCGGTAATTTACTGCATCTGTTTGCAGGGGTGTGTTTGGGTAATTGATCGTGTCGTCTAAAATCTTTGCTATCATTATTAGGTGACAGTGTTTCTTCAGTTCAGGCTTGGGATATTCTTGAGTGTGAATTGCTAATTCATCTGGAGTAAATTTATCGACAAAGGCTTTCGCAGTCTCGCGGACAAAATCTGCTTGTTTGATGTATTTTTCTGCTTTTAGATCACTCGGTGGGGCATTAATATCCTGAGGAATTTGTAACTTCCCGTCTCCACTTATAGTATCATAATTATAGGTGATTTGTATGTGTTTGCCACTGTTTGTAAAGTCTCTTATGTGGTGAGTTACTGTTTGATTGGGGTTCTGCTCGAAGATCATGTGTCTGACATGTTCGTAAGTGCGGGCGCCACTCTGAAATTGAATAATTCGTATAAGTGGATTCGCCTTTACTTTGGCAGCCAGGGCCGCTTCCTGTTGTTTGGCTTGCGCGGCTTCTAGCGCGGCTTGCCTTGCTTGCTCTACCTTGTCATGAATTGTTGCATAATATAGCTTAACACTATTTAATCCCTTGTTTATAGCTTCGGGCTTTGTTATGTCTTTTAACGCCTCGGATAAACGCTTTTTGATCTCTTCTATGTGAACATTGATGTTGTCAGCTGTCGCTATTTCGTCCGGTTCAAATTGTTTTACAATTGTTTTTGTAAGCGTGTCAATCACATGAGCTTTATTGATGAGTGCACTTTGTGTACCTTGCTTAACACGAATATAGGAATCGGGAGTTTTTATAGCCTTATTATAAGTAATTTTCATAACTTGGTTCTTTTTACCGCGCACTTCAGATACAACGTCTGGTATATCATGCGAAACTTTTCCTACTTGAAATTCAAAGCTCATATGTTGTCTCCTTATTACCATCATATACAAAATTTTCTAATTAATTAAAATATTATTTATAGATATTTTGCTGTAAGTGAGGATGGATGACGAGCAATTTCTTGAGGCGTACCTTCGCATACAATTTCGCCACCGCGCTCACCAGGACCAGGGCCGAGATCGATGATATGGTCCGAGGCTCGAATGACATCGAGATTGTGTTCGATGGTAATAACAGTATGGCCTTTTGAAACAAGGCCACGAAGGAGCTCAATAATGGTCGCCACTTCCGCCGGAGCAAGACCGATCGTTGGTTCATCGAGGAGATAGAGCGTCGCGCCCTGCGTTCTTCGCAAGAGTTCATACGAGAATTTCATTCTTTGCGCCTCACCGCCAGAGAGGGTGTTCATCTCCTGGCTGAGCGAAAGATAGCCGAGACCGACCGCCGAGAGCATCTTCAAAATTTTAGATATTTTTGGGTGGTTTTGGAAGAGGGGAGCCATCTCGTCAGCAGTAAGAGCCAGAAGCGCCCCCAGATTTTTGCCTCCATACTGGATCGTGAGCGAGAGGGGATTGAGACGCAGGCCGTGGCATTCGCTACAGGGCACTTTTACTGGCGGCAAAAAATGCATTTGGACTTTTTTGTAGCCCATGCCGAAACAGTTCGAACACATTCCTTTTCGGTGATAGGGCGAGAAATGTTTTGGCTCGAGCCCTTTAGCACGAGCTTCTGGCAGAGCGGCAAAAAAGGAGCGCAAAGGCCCGAGTAGGTCAATGTAACTTGATACGTCGGAGCGCCCAGATTGCCCCATCGGCTTTTGGTCGATGACGACAAGACCATGCACATTTTCGCCGCCGAGCGGTTTCCAGTCTTTGGCGATGACATCGAAGAGTAAGGTCGATTTTCCTGACCCCGAAACGCCAGTAATCGTACTGAATGTCTCAAGCGGAATTTTGGTCGAAATGTTTTTGAGATTGTGTGCCGAGGCATTTTTAATGGAGAGGAATTTTTGCGCTCGCTTCTTTTTTGGAATGGTTTTTTCGATCTCGGCCTGACGTGGCGCGCGATATTTTTTTGCCGATCCTGTATAGACCACTTCTCCGCCGAACTTTCCTGCTTTCGGTCCCATAGCAATGAGGTGGTCGGCACTTTGAATAAACTGGGGATCGTGTTCGACCGCCACAATCGTGTTGCCACGGGCTTTTAGGTCTCCGAGTGCGCTGAGAAGGGTTTTGGAGTCTTCAGGATGGAGGCCAATCGTCGGTTCATCAAGGATATACAAAATGCCAGAGAGGCCAGAGCCAAGTCCTCGAGCCAGCCTCACACGGCTTGCCTCTCCGCCAGAGAGTGACGGCGCTGCGCGATCGAGCGAAAGATAGGAAAGGCCAATGGTATTGAGAAAACGAATTCTGTCTTGCAGCTCGTCGTAGACCTGTTTGAGAGAAAGGTCGCCGTCAATGTGGAGCGTGTTGATAAAGCTTGCCGTTTGATCAAGAGGCATGTGGCAGAGGTCCGAAATCGATGTTCCATTGATCGTCACAGCACGGGCAAGGGGAGGGATCCGTGCGCCTTGGCACTCAGGGCAGGGATGTTCTTGGAGGTAAGGACGCCAGTTTTCTGGTAGATTGGTCTCTTCTTCGCGGTTGTGTTTGATGCTTTCAGCAATGGCAGCATTGATCCCTTTCCAGCGAACACGGCAAGGTTTGCCGAAATTTTTTACACTGATCCATTTCTCAGAACCATGTAAGAGCTCCTTCTCATCGAGTACATCGGAGAGTTTGGAATTGAAAAAGCCAATCGCTTCAGGATAGTAAAAGCCCCAAAACTGTGACAGGAGGTCTACCGGGTGCGTGTGACGAAGTTCTGGGATTTGGGAAAGATCGACACCCCATAAAAATCCAAGGCCGGAACAGGCCGGACACATGCCAGAGGGGGTATTGAAGGCAAAGGTCGATGGCGTAATTTCGGGGTATGTTTCTCCTGTTTCAACAACGGCAAATGACAAATTGAAAAAATGGTCTTTGGTAGGACTTGCAACGGTGATTTTGCCTCTGCCGATTTTGCTGGCAGTCTCGACCGCTTCCAAGAGGCGCAATTTATGAGCAGGAGCTGCCACAACACGGTCGACAACGAGAAAGAGCTCATTTTTCCGTTTTGGCTCGAAGGGAATGCTCTCTCCGAGTTCATAGAGGGTTTTATTGAGCCGAACTCGCAGAAAACCTTCTTTTTTGAAGCGTTCGATGGTGTCTTCAAAGGCGTGGAGTTGCCGAACTTCGATTGGAGCTAAGATAAGTAGTTTTTCCTCCGGCATCGTAAGGATTTTTTCCACCACATGCTCTTTTGAGATCGAACGGATCTCATAGCCTGTTTTCGGGCAGTGCGGTATGCCAATTCTGGCATAGAGGATTCGAAGATAGTCGTAGACCTCGGTCATGGTGCCGACAGTCGACCGAGGATTTTGGCTATGGGCACGCTGTTCGATCGCAATCGTCGGGCTGAGCCCGTCAATGCCATCGATGCGTGGTCGTGGGCAGGCACGAACAAATTGGCGTGCATAGGGCGAGAGCGATTCGGTATAACGCCGCTGGCCTTCAGCAAAAATGGTATCGAAGGCAAGAGAACTTTTTCCTGCCCCTGATGGGCCTGTAATGACAGTCAGCTTGTCTCGAGGAATTGAGACTGACACATTTTTTAGATTGTTTTGACGTGCGCCACGAACAGTAATCGTGTTTTCGTGTTTTGCGAAAGCCTTTTTGGGTGTCGGTTTTCTCACTCCCGGTTTCAGGATTTCTCGTAGCACCTGCCCTGTCGGAGTATCCCTCTCGGCAATCTCTTCGGGAGTGCCTTCGGCGATAATTGTGCCGCCCTCGTCGCCGGATCCTGGTCCCATATCGATCACCCAGTCGGCGGTTTTGATGAGATCGAGATTGTGTTCGATGACGACAACGGTATTGCCTCGGTCACATAATGTATGGAGCACTTCGAGCAGGTGGCCGAGATCATAAAAATGTAAGCCCGTTGTCGGCTCGTCGAGGATGTAGAGCGTTCGGCCTGTGGCAGGACGGGAAAGCTCTTTTGCAAGCTTCACCCGCTGCGCTTCACCGCCAGAGAGAGTGGCCGATGATTGGCCGAGTTTGATGTAATCGAGCCCGACGCGTAAGAGTGCTCCGAGTTGTGTTTGGATCGGTGGAATGTTGGCAAAGTGGTCGATGGCCTCTCGGACATCCATTTCGAGGACATCACGGATATTTTTTTCGCGGTAGCGAATCGAGAGCGTCTCTTCATCAAAACGGGCGCCACCACATTCGGGACATGTCACCGTAGCTTCTTCGAGAAAATCCATATCGATTTTAATAGCACCACGACCAGAACATTCTGGGCACGAGCCTTCGGCGACATTGAAACTAAAACGCCCTGGTTTATAGCCTTTAGCGATACTCTGAGGCAGTTTGGCAAAGAGCGAGCGAATTTCGTCGAAGAGACCGATATAGGTCGCAGGATTGGATCTGGGCGTGCGGCCGATAGGGGATTGATCGATTTCAATGACTTTATCGATATCAGCCGTGTCGAGACTCTCATAAGGCCCTGTACGCAGTGCTGTGTTTTCGAGTCTGTTCTCGATTGCCGGATAGAGCGTTTCTAAAAAGAGAGACGATTTGCCGGAACCTGAGACGCCGGTGACAGCGACAAAGAGGCCGAGGGGTATTTTTGCGGTTACATTTTTGAGGTTGTTGTGAGCGGCGCCGTGGATGGTGACACATTTTTCGCGGGGTGTTTTTCGTTTTTTCGGAATTTCGATTTCAAGGCGGCGGGAGAGATATTTTCCGGTGAGGGATCTTTTGTGACGGAGCAGTCCTGGCAGAGGCCCGGAGTAGAGAACCTCGCCGCCTTCGAAGCCTGCTTTCGGGCCGAAGTCGACAATATGGTCTGCCGAGCGAATCGTCTCTTCATCATGTTCGACAACAATAACGGTATTCTGCTTATCACGGAGTTGCTCGAGGGCGCCGATGAGCTTTCTGTTATCATGCTGGTGGAGGCCGATTGAAGGCTCGTCGAGAATGTAGGTGATACCAACAAGCCCTGAGCCGATCTGTGAGGCTAGACGTACCCGTTGTGACTCGCCGCCAGAGAGCGTGGGAGCTGTGCGGCAAAGCGAGAGATATTCGAGCCCAACACCGAGCAGAAATTGGAGGCGAGCGCGAATTTCGCCGAGTAGTTCTCGACCGATGAGTGCTTCGGTGGCCGTGAGAGCGACACTCTCGAAAAAAGCGGCGGCATCTTGTATGGGCATTTCGGCTATTTGCCAGATTTTTTTACCGCGAAATTGGCATGCAGCTGGGAATGGTTTTATACGTGCGCCGTGGCACTGAGGGCAGGTATCAAGCCGCATGAGTGCTTCTTGCCGGGCTTTATAATTCTCACTTTTGGCCTTCTGGTATTTGTCATAGGCTTCCGCGAGGACGCCACGCCAGGCAACAAGATCGAACCAGTGAGCGCCGGTGTTGGGATTGACAAAACGCATGCGGGTCCATTTCTTCCGTGTGCCGCGGAGGAATACCTCTTTAGCGTCCTCTGAGAGCTCTTTCCAGGGCGTTTTCAGGCTGAATCCAGACTCTTCAGCGAGGTTTCGGTAGATGTTACTATAGCGCACCGTGTTGTAGGGGCTTGCAATGAGGCAGCAGTCTTCTTCGATCGATTTTTCAGGATCGATGATTTTTTCGAGAATATATTCATGTTTTTGCCCCATGCCCTGGCAGTGCTGGCACATGCCTTGAGGGCTATTGAAGGAAAAATCTTGGGGGTCGAGCGCTTCGTAGGAGAGACCAGATTTTGGGCTATAGCCACGTGTTGAATAGATACGCTCATCCTTTTCATTGATCAGGACGATCGCACTGCCAGAGCCGATATCGAGGGCGATGCCGAGTGATTCGATAATGCGTGTGCGTTGAGCCGGTGCTATTTCAACCCGGTCGACAACGATGTCAAGATCGTGGCTCGAGCTCTTTTCCAGTTCAATGTCGTCGCCGGCAAGTACGATTTTGCCGTCGATGCGCATGCGGGTAAAGCCACGACGGGCAATGTGGTCGATATCATCGCGTAGAGTGCCTTTTTTGCCTCGTACGAATGGAGCGAGTATGATCATTTTTGTGCCGGCAGCAAGATGCATCACTTCTGCCATGATCTCTTCGCGGCTTCTTGCCGAGACAGGCTCCCCACTCTCAGGGCAGTAGGGCACCCCGAGGCGTGCCCAGAGGACGCGCATGTAGTCATAAATTTCGGTCATCGTACCGACAGTTGAGCGCGGGTTGCGACCGGCGGTCTTCTGTTCGATGTCGATCGTCGGCGTGATATTGTAGACAGCATCGAGGTCTGGTTTCGAACGCTGGCTGAGGAAACGCCGTGCGGCAGGCTCGAGCGCTTCGATATAGCGCCGCTGGCCTTCTGTGTAGATGGTATCGAAGGCAAGAGACGATTTGCCCGATCCTGACACGCCGGTAAAGCAAATGAGCTTGCCTTCGGGCAGATCGATGCTAATCGATTTGAGATTGTGAACACGGACATTTTTCAGCGAAACCATGCTGAAGAGTATAGGCCAGAGCGCGATAAAAGAGAAGGCTTGGGCTATTTCTGTGGGGCCGCTTGAGGATGCAAGAGCGCGTCGGCTTCTAAGATTGTCATGGCGCTCTTTTCATTTGGATCTAGCATTCGGAACATAAGAAATTTCATACGCTCGACGTCGTCGGCGAGGTCCTCCCACTTCTTCATGATGAAATTTTTGCCTTGCATGGTGGCGAGCTTTTCCTTAACCATTTTTGCCTGTATCTCCGTCTCAATATTTTCGCGCCAGACTGTGCGCATAGGATCGTCAATTCCCGTGATATTGTTGCGAACAGCGTCCATCATGGTGCTTTGTTCTGGTGCCCATTCTTTGTAAAAGAGTTTCCATTTTGTTTTCGCAGGGTTTTTTTCATTTATAGCACGTGCAAAAAACGACTTATCAACCTCTTCTGAACAGGTAAAAATTTGCGTGAGCTTATCAAGATCATTGCTGTCTTCTAAATCGCTAATCTCTTGTTGCTTTATCCCATTCATTTGTCCTGAAAGAGCATGAACTTTCGCAAGGCTCTCCTGAAAGCGATGGTAGAGAGTTCTGTCTTTTTGATTGTAAATCTGTTGTTGTATTTGGTCGAAAAAGTTTACATGTAAGTCTTGGCTCGTAATAGCCTTGACGAAGTCCGCTACTTTTTCTACTGGTTCATGATGGAGCAAGAAAAGAAAAGATGTTTTTGCAGCTTTGATGTTTCTGTTTTGCTCTAAATTTTGTTTTACTATTTCATGCTGTTGTAGGAGAACTGCATCGCTTGGTGCTACTTGAGTGGCGATTATCGGAGTTGCAATAGCGGTGGTTTTTGTCTTTTTTTTGCTACTTGGTGCGGCCGCAGCAGGAATTCCCTCAATGTTTGAACGTGGCCTTTGCTCTGGAATGCGGTTTGTCATAATACTCTCTTATTCAGTGACCTTAATCTCATTGTATATACAAAATATTTAAATTCAATATTAAATATTTGAAATTAAGAGGGTGGCGGTGGCTTATTTTTTTGGGTGCAGAAGCTCGTAGGCATCCAAGATCGTCATATGTTTTTTGGGCGTCCCGTCGAGATTGAGGGGAGGGGAAGGGTCCATGAGCTCGAACATGATGTATTTCATTTTTTGTATTTCGGTCATCTCATCGAATTTGAGTGTGCCAAGTTCTTCTGCCCTTTTGTCGGCTATTGCAGCTGCAATGCTCGTCTGCCATTTGTCGCGTTGCTCTTTTGTTATGGATTCGATATTTTCACCAACAGCATCCCTCATGTTGCCTTGTTCTGGTGCTTCCTTTTTATAAAAGAGCCTCCATAATTCTTGTCCAACCGCAAAGGATTCGACTAAACGTGGATCTGCCTTGCAATCCTTCTTGCCTTGAAACCAAGGAGGGCCTAAGCCTGAACCATAGCCACCCTTTGCATACTTGCCGCAATCAGGTGTCATAAAGCTGCCAGTTGTGCCGATGGGCGCTAGGTTTCGTGTATACCCAAAATCGGTAATAGCAATTTCGACAGTGGAATCGACTTTTCGAAAAAGACAGTTTTCTAATTTAAAGTCTCCAAGAAATTTATTTTTTCGGTGCAGAGAAGTCATTGCAGTAAGAATATCTCGACTTGCTTTTGCTTTGTCTGTGTCAGACTGAATTTCCCTGTTTTTTTTGCCTACATCGCCTTC
>Ga0105104_10002560_pt1 | contig 13217 bp, 11 predicted proteins | sample PPLLaktember2015_3_FD_87034 | JGI IMG/M metagenome (GOLD analysis project Ga0105104, IMG submission 87034) | Freshwater sediment microbial communities from Prairie Pothole Lake near Jamestown, North Dakota, USA - PPLs Lake P7 Core (6) Depth... | ecosystem: Environmental > Aquatic > Freshwater >...
ACATCCGCCCCAGCCTTTTCGCCAGCTGAATGTGACCGGCCGGCTGGCCGGCGGCGGCTGGATCGGCGGCTGGCTGCGCGGCGCAAGACGCACCTGCGCTTTCCTCGGTTTGCTGGGCGGTTCATAGGCAACCGGCGAGACGCGCGTCCCATCCATGTCGAGCTCATCGACGCGGCGCGGCAGAGGCATGTTGTCCTTGTCCAGGGCAATGTGCGGCGGAGGGGTTGGCGTGCGGCGCGGCGGACTGGCCTGCGTCGTGGCGTTCGGGTTGGGTTCCTCTTTTTGGGGTTCAAACGGGAGGTCGGCCCGCGTCTCTGATTCTGAATCGATCAGCCGTTTTAAAAACCTTCTATTCTCTTCTTCTTTTCTTTTCTCTTCTTCTTCGTTTGTCATAAAACTTCCATAGGGCCTTGCACGGCGTGTGCGCCCTGGACGGGGAGACCCCGCCCCTGCATGTTATTTGGGTTTGCTCATCAGCAGCACGGTCCACGAGCCGCGATGAGTTACTTCCTCGTTCTGGTTTTTGACTTCCAACGTGATCGCGACGGAGCCTCCGCCAATGCGCGGCAGGGCCTTCGTTTCCCTGATTTCCAGTTCCACGTAAATTTCGTCGCCGATAAAGACCGGCTTGACGAACTTCCATTCATTAATTTCGCGGAACGCGATGACGGTGCCATCCAGGATGCCGGTCCGCCAGGCCAGGCCGGAGGCAATCGACAGGCCCAGGAGACCGTGGGCTACCTGGCGGCCGAACACGGTCGTCTTGCTGAACTCCGGGTCGGTATGGATGCGGTTATTGTCACCTGTAAGTGTGGCGAAGATCGTAATGTCATCCTCGCTGATCGTGCGCTTCTCGGTAAACACTTTTTGTCCGACGCTGAATTCCTCGAAGTAAAGTCCCATGGTAGTTTCCTCGTTTGGTAGTTTGATAGTTTGGTAGTTTGATAGTTTGATAGTTTGGTGGTTTGGTAGTTTGGTAGTTCTTTGGTCTCGAAACGTTGATAATCCTGTAAATCGACTACCAAACTACGGAACTAGCGAACTACTGAACTATCCGACTAAATTATACCCTTTGACCTCTTGACAATCTCACTATACAATACACCTATGCACGATTGGTCGCTTGCTCCCGGGGACCCGCTCTATTTAACACTCGCAGCGGATGCACGCCTCTCCATTCCCGATTATCTCAACGATCATATCTGGGAACTCACCCTCGTCGGGGGGGGAGAGCCGCCGGCGCTGTCGCTGCAGACCACGTATGGGCTGCGTGCCAAGGCCATGCGGATATTCCTGCGTTTCAGCGAAAACGGTAAGTCGGTCAGCGATCCCGCCGCGTTTGCCCTGCCGCCGACCGTTCGCCGCTTCTATCCCAACTTCCTCGTCCTCGACTACTCACCTCTCAGGAATTTAGACGTTTCCGTCGAGTATTGGGTTCCCCAGTCCAATGCTGTGAGCGGGCGTGTCAACATTGCAAATCGGACCAGCACCCTGCGCAAAATCCGCCTGGAAGTGTGCGCGGTGCTGACGCCGATCGAGGGCCAGAGCATGACCGCCACCCAGATGCAGATGGTCCACGTGCTGGCGGGTCAGACGGGCGGGCTCTTCCCGGTGCTCTTTCTGACCGGCGGCCCCGCGCCCGGGTCCGGCCCGCACCCTTCGCTCTTCCTGGACATGGAGCTGGGTCCCGGCGCGGCGCGTCAGTTCACCTTTGTCCAGGCCGCGACGGCCGCTCTGCAGACCTCCTTCGACCTGGCCCGGCAGACCTCCGCCCGCCCCTGGGAGGCGGAGCGGGCCCGCCTCGAATTGGTCAATTCCGGCCAGACCGTTGACATTCGCACGGGCGACAAGGACTGGGACGCCGCGTTTGCCCTCAGTCAGGCGGCCGCGTTTGGGTTGTACTTCCCGCCCACCACGCATTTGCCCTGCCCATCCATCGTCTCTGCACGCGAACCCGATAACGGATATTCACCAAAAGGTGACGGCATGGACTATCCTGCCGCCTGGAATGGACAGACGCCTTTCGATGCCTATTACCTTTCCAGCGTCCTGCCCGTTTCCGGCGCTGCAAAGGATCTGCTCGAGAACTTCCTTGCCGTTCAAAGCGAGGATGGCTCGATCGATGGGAAGCCCGGCCTGTCCGGCCAGCGCGGGCGTTATCTGGCCGCGCCGCTCCTGGCCGGCCTGGCCTGGAAGCTTTACCAGACGTCGGAAGATGAGAAGTTTCTCGGTGAAGTCCTGCCGAAACTAAATAAGTTTTTCTGGTCCTGGTTCTCGCCCGAATACGATGAGGATCGGGACGGCCTGCCGCAGTGGAAACACATCCTGCAGACGGGTTTCGAGGACAACCCTCTGTTCGATGCCTGGCATGAGTGGTCCCTGGGGGTGGACATTACCCAGGTCCATAGTCCCGCCCTGGAGGCGATGCTCTATCACGAAGCCGCCTGCCTGATCAGGATGGCGGAGCAGCTGGGCCGGCATGACCTGCTGGCCCTGCTTCATGAGCAGGCTGCGAAGCTGCGTCAGTCCATCGAGTCCACCTGGCAGGCCCGGACCGGCCTGTATCATTACCGTGACCGTGCCACCGGCTTGAGCCTGGCGGGCAAGGTGCTGGTCAAGCAGAAGGGATCGGGCACCGTCTCGCCGAAGCTGAAGTTCGAGCAGCCGATCCGCCTGTTGATCGAGGTACGGACCAAAAATCCCACCGCGAAACGGCCGGAGATCCGCATCCATCAGCTGTCCACAAAGCCGCCGGACGAGATCATTTCGAGCGGGAGCTATCAATGGCGCAACCGCGGCTCGGTATATACCACCCAGAAGGTCTTCTCGAAGATCGCGAAGGTCTCGGTGCGCGGCCTCAGCGACGAGGATACCGTTGTCATCAGCACGCTCGACTTTACCACGGAGGATCACACGCTCTTCATGCCGCTCTGGGCCGGCATCCCGGATGAGCAGCATGCCCAGACCATGATCGGACGGGCCCTGCTGGATGCCGGGCGCTTCCACCGTCCGTTCGGGGTTCCGGCCTGCCCGCCTCTGAACCAGCGCGAAGCGGAATCGATTTCACAGGCGGTGCACCTGCCCTGGAATCTGTTCATCTGCGAGGGCCTGCTGAGATATGGATTCCGTTCCGATGCGGCGCGTCTCGTTGCGCATTTGATGAATGGCATCATTCAAAACCTGAAGCAGAACCGGGCCTTTTATGCGCGCTATCACGCCGAAAAAGGGACCGGCCTGGGCGAACGCAATGCCTTGAGCGGATTGGCCCCGGCCGGCCTGTTCATGAAGGTGCTGGGGGTCGAGATCCTTTCCGGCACGCGCGTAAAGCTGGAAGGCACGAATCCCTTCCCGTGGGATGTGAAAATTCACTACAAGGGCCTGAAGGTAATCCGCGGGTCGGACAAGACCGAAGTGATCTTCCCCAATGGCAAGTCGGTGATAATCACCGATCCCGAGCCGTTATTCGTGACGATGTAATTTATCTGTCTAATGCTCAAATGTCCTGCAAATCATGCAGGACATTTTGATTGAAACGCGTATGCGAGCAGGCGGGGATTTAATCTTAAGCGAAAAAGTCTATGGTATAAAAAATCAGGGAATTTCGCGTTTGTAGCTCGATCAATGGCTACGCTACCCTCTTATGCCGTGCTCCTTTATCGGATCTTCAGCACGGTTTTTGTTGCCACAAGCCGGTCTGGAGGATAGTATGATCTGGGTTGAATTCATCATTTGTGCCGCATTGATTATTGTGGCCGGATCCCTGATTTCAAAATATGGCGATGTCATCGCTGAAAAAACCGGGCTGGGACGGGCCTGGATCGGCGCGATCCTCATTGCAGGCATTACCTCCCTGCCGGAACTGTCGTCGGGCGTATCGGCTGTAGCCTGGTTGAAAGCGCCGAATCTGGCTGCCGGTGCAGTGATGGGCAGCTGCCTCTTTAACCTGATGCTGATCGCTGTCATGGATCTGGCTTATCAGCCCGGGCGTGTCCTTGCCAAGGCCCAGGAGGTTCACATCCTCTCAGGCGGTCTGGGCGTCCTTCTGCTGGGCCTGGTTGCAATGGAGGTCTTGATCGGTCCACCCATGAATGGAATTGGCGTGCTTGGCATTGGCCTGGTAAGTCTCGTAATCGCCATCTTATACGCCATTGGTGGGAGGATGATCGCCGGGCTGGAAAAGGAACGCATGGGTGAAGTGCTTGCGAAGGAGGCGAAAGAGCAGGACTACGCCCATATCTCCAGGCGCAAAGCTTTCTTTGTTTTCATCTCAAGCGCTGCTGCAATCATAGTACTGGGTGTCTGGCTTGCTTCGATTGGAGATCGTCTCTCCGCGACCACGGGACTTTCGCGCAGCTTTGTCGGCAACCTTTTCCTGGCGGTTTCCACTTCCCTGCCCGAGATTGCCGCCAGCCTGGCAGCCGTCCGACTCGGCGCAATCGATCTGGCCATTGGAAATGTGCTTGGAAGCAACCTGTTCAATGTTCTTCTGTTGTCAGTCTATGACCTGGCCGATGGGAGCGCCAACTTCTGGTCCTCGCTGAATAATGCCAATGGTTTTGCGGCTGTCATGGCGATGATGATGACCGGCGTGGTGATCATCAGCCTGATGTACCGTGCCTCGCCGCGTACGCCCTATCGCTTTTCATGGGATGGGGTCGTGCTGATTTTCATGTATCTTGGGTCAATCGTCATGCTCTACTTTCTTGGATGACCGGGAAACAGTCGAGCTGGATGTTTTGCAGGTCACTGAAAAAAAATTTGTAGTTTTCGCGATTTAATTTAAACCCGGAATTTTTATGGTATAAAAATCGTGGGCCGATATTTATCATTCACTGCAGGGGGGAAGAAGAAAGGGACTCCTGAAGAAAGGAGAAAATTCATGAAGCAGAAGGCAAAAACCGTTATTGCCGGTGCGCTGGGCGAATGCGTCCACGTGGCGGGCGTGACGAATTTTTTGCGCCTTGCGGAAGCGGCAGGCTGGCGGACGGTTTTCCTCGGCCCGGCGGTGTCTGTCGACGAAATGATCTCTGCCGCCCAGCGGGAAGAGGCGGACCTGGTCGGAGTCTCGTACCGGCTTACAGCGGAGACCGGCGAACGACTGCTCGGCGAGTTTGCCGAAGCCGCCTCCGAGTTGCATGAGAAAGGCGTGCGCTTTGCCTTCGGCGGGACGCCGCCGGTCGTGGAGCGGGTGCGCGGGATCGGGTTCTTCGAGCGGGCCTTCGACGGGAGCGAGCCTCCGGAGGCGGTCCTGGCTTATTTGAAGGGCCAGCCGGCCGAGGCGTTGAGCGAAGCGGACTATCCCCAGTCCACAGTGGAACGCATCCAATGGAAATCCCCCTATCCGATCCTTCGTCATCATTTCGGCCTTCCCGCGCTGGAAGCGACAATTGAAGGCATCCAAAAGATCGCGGATGCTCAGACTCTGGATGTCATCTCGCTGGGCATCGACCAGGACGCGCAGGAGAATTTCTATCATCCCGAGCGGCAGGACCCGCGCCGCAAAGGCGCGGGCGGCGTGCCGGTCCGTTCGGAGGCTGATTATCGAGACTTGTATGCCGCCAGCCGGCGCGGTAACTTTCCGCTGCTGCGAACGTATTCGGGGACGGATGATTTCATCAGGCTGGCCGAGATGTATGTGGAGACGATCAACAACGCCTGGTGCGCGATCCCGTTGTTCTGGTTCAACCAGATGGATGGACGCGGACCCTGGGACCTCGAAGGTTCGATCCATGAACATCAATGTGTGATGAAGTGGTACGGTGAACATAATATTCCGGTTGAGCTCAACGAGCCGCATCACTGGGGGATGCGCGACGCGCCGGATGTGGTGTTCGTCGTGTCGGCGTATCTTTCGGCATACAACGCCCGGGCCTTCGGTGTGAGGGATTACATCGCGCAGCTTATGTTCAACAGCCCGCCCGGACTCTCGGATGCGATGGACCTGGCGAAGATGCTGGCAGTCTTGGATATGGTCGAGCCGCTTGAGAATGATAACTTCCATATCTGGAAACAGACTCGCATTGGACTGCTTTCACACCCGCTCGACCCGGATGCAGCCCGCGGACATCTTGCAGCCGCGACTTATCTTCAAATGTCGCTAAAGCCTCACATCTATCATATCGTCGGCCACACCGAGGCGCACCATGCCGCGACCGCGGAGGATGTCATCGAAGCCAGCCGCATCGCGCGGCGTGCGATCGAGAACGCGGTGCGCGGCGCCCCGGATATGACGGCAGACCCCGCCATCATGAAGCGCAGAAAAGAACTGTTGAAGGAAGCGGCGCTTTTGCTGGAAGCCATCTCGGATCTCGCGGCCCGCGAAGTGAATGATCCGCTGACCGATCCACCGACCCTCGCCCGGGCCGTGACCCGCGGACTGCTGGATGCGCCGCAGCTGCGTAATAACAAATTTGGGCGCGGGGAGATCCGCACCAGCATCGTCAACGGTGCGAATGCAGCTGTGGATGCCAATGGGAAGATCATCGGAGAACGAAAACGTCTGTCGGAACTTATGCAAAGGAGCAGCCAATGACAAAAAAATATGCAGTGATCGGCGCGGGGCATGGCGGGAAGGCCATGGCCGCCCATCTGGCCCTCATGGGGTTTTCGGTCAACCTGTATAACCGGACACCCGAGCATGTGGAGGTGATCAAAAAACGCGGGGGTATCGAGCTGGAAAGCACGGAAGGCGGCCCCCACGGTTTTGGGAAACTGGCCCTGGTCACATCCGATATCGGCGATGCGATCAGGAAAGTGGAAGTCATCATGGTCGTTTTGCCCTCTTCCGCGCATGCGGATATCGCCAAAGCGCTGGCGCCCCACCTCAAGGGTGGGCAGATCGTCGTCCTGCATCCCGGGCGGACCTGCGGCGCGCTGGAGTTTGTCAAGGTGATCCGCGACAACGGCTGCAAAGCGGATGTCACGGTCGCAGAGGCGGAAACCTTTATTTATGCCTCACGCTCGGATGGTCCGGTGCAGGCGCGCATCTTCCGGATTAAGGAAGCAGTTCCGCTGGCGTCGCTCCCGGCCACGCGTACCCAGTGCGTTCTGGAGGCGATCTGTCAGGCCTATCCGCAATTCATCGACGGTGTGGACGTGATCAATACCGGCATGAACAACATGGGCGCGATCTTCCATCCCGCGCTGACGCTGCTCAACATGGGCTGGATCGAGGCGACGCACGGCGACTATCAGTTCTACATCGACGGGGTCACGCCCTCGGTGGCGCGCGTCCTCGAAGTGCTGGACCGTGAGCGGGTAACGGTCGCGTCGGCCCTGGGGATCCGGGCTCGCACGTCCCTCGAATGGCTGAAGCTGGCCTATGACACAACCGGCGCGGACCTGCATGAAGCCATCCATAACCAGCCCGGTTATTATGGCATTAATGCGCCGACAACATTGAATCACCGCTATATTTTTGAAGACGTGCCGATGAGCCTGGTCCCGATCGCCTCCCTGGGGAAGCGTTACGGCGTCTCGGTGAACGGCATGGAAAGCATGATCCGGATCGCCAGCATCATCCATCGCACGGATTACTGGCGGCGCGGACGCACCGTCGAAAAGCTTGGCCTGGAACAATGGAGCGTCAGTGAGTTGACGCGCTTTGTGCAGGAAGGAAAAATTGATTAGCCGGATCTAACGTCCGTGGCAAACCTGGTTAGCAATATTCGTTTTTGATGGGGAACAAATGAGATTCCCTGGGAGAGGAGTGTGATTCAGTGAAGGAAAAATTAAAGCCAGTAATTAAACCAATGAACAGGAGATTGACGAAACTCTTTACAGAGTTTTTCGAGAGCGAGCGGTCTTCGGGAACTGTTTTGATCTTTTGCACGATCACGGCAATGGTACTAGCCAACTCGCCACTCGGGGAGCGTTTCCTGGATTTCTGGCACATAAAGCTTGGGCTGGAGACGGGCGGCATTGCTTTGAACCAGAGTTTGGAACATTGGGTCAACGATGGTTTGATGGCAATTTTCTTCCTGTTGATCGGGCTTGAGATCGAACGGGAACTATACATTGGTGAATTGTCCGACCTGAAGAGTGCCTCCTTGCCCATTATCGCCGCCATCGGTGGGATGGTAGTGCCGGCCCTCTTCTATTTCCTGTTCAACCGCGGAACGGAAACCCAGGGCGGGATCGGTATTCCCATGGCAACCGATATTGCATTTGCATTGGGAGTGCTGGCCTTGCTGGGCAAGAAGACACCGGTATCTTTAAAGATTTTTCTTACGGCACTCGCCATCATCGACGATCTGGGCGCCATTCTGATCATTGCCGCGTTTTACGTGGGCGATTTTTCATTCCTCTATCTTATGCTGGCTTTAACGGTATACGCAGGATTGCTGATCCTGAATCGCCTGGGCGTGAACGGATTGCCTTTTTATCTGATCCCCGGTGTCTTTATGTGGTACTTTATGCTCCAGTCAGGTGTCCACGCGACGCTGGCGGGGGTTCTGCTGGCATTTGCGCTTCCGTTTCGGGATGGTAGTGAGAAATCTCCCTCCTATAAGTTGCAGCACTTCCTGCATAAGCCGGTCGCTTTTATCATCATGCCGATCTTCGCGCTGGCCAATACCGGGATACCCCTCAGCGGGCGCTGGTTCGAAAACCTGGCAGCACCCAATAGTCTGGGCGTCTTCGCAGGGCTGTGTTTGGGGAAGCCATTGGGCATTTTCTCGGCTGCTTTTATCGCAGTGAAGACAGGTTTGTCTCAGCTGTCAGACGACCTGTCGTGGAAGCATATCCTCGGGGCAGGCTTTTTGGGCGGCGTTGGGTTTACCATGTCGATCTTTATCACACTGCTGGCTTTCAACGATCCTGAAATTGTGCAGGGGACCAAAATCAGCATTCTGCTCAGTTCACTGCTTGCAGGTATCGCAGGGTATTTGATATTGCATAGTCAGGCCACCCGTGATCCCGACGAGTCATCCGGTTGAATCCTTCAGCTATAATTACATTCACCCGTGAAAAGAATCTTTTGATGACTGATAGCCGGACCGCATAACGGTGCAACGGGATAAAAGGAGCCCAAATGGAAATAAGCAAGCATATGAAACGTAATGTGGTTTCGATCCCTGAAACTGCCACCATCCGCGAAGCAGCTGCGGTATTTGTAAAGCATCACATCGGTCTCCTGCCCATTGTGGATAAGCACAAAAAGCTCATTGGTGTGGTCGGACTGCGGGATCTGCTCTCCCTGGAGCTGCCGGACTTCGTCAACTTTATCGCGGATGTGGATTACGTCCATGACTTTGGGGCTGTGGAGACCACCCGTCCTCCTGCAGAGACCCTCGATCAATCCATCGATATATTAATGAAGCCTGCAATTAGCGTTCCTGAAGATACCGGGCTGCTGCGAGTGTCCGCCTTAATGTTGCAGCATCAAATGCATGATATGCCCGTGGTCTCGAAGGATGGCAAGCTGGTTGGCGTCGCATCGCGTGTGGACATCGGAGTCGCCATTCTATCAGCCTGGTCAAAAGTGGAATAAACATGCTTGTTCCTGCGATACTCTCCAGTCTGATCTTTTTGGTAACCCTGGTATTGATCTTTTCCGAGAAGATGAATCGTTCCATCACCGGGATTGCCGGCGGAGTCTTGATGGTGGGAGTCGGAAGGATCATGCACTTTTACTCGGAAGAAGCCGCGCTCGAGGCAATTGATTTCAACACACTGGGTCTGCTGCTCGGCATGATGATCCTGGTTGCCATGCTCGAGCCGACCGGTTTCTTCGAGTATCTTGCCGTGTTGGCCGCCCGGGCTTCCAAAGGGAAACCTGCCCGCCTGTTCGTGCTGCTGGGCAGCATCACGACCATCCTTTCCATGTTCCTGGACAACGTAACGACTGTCGTTTTGATCGCGCCCGTCACTATTCTGATCAGCGAGATCCTGGGTGTCAGTCCAATTCCATACCTTGTTACAGAGGCGTTACTATCGAATACCGGTGGCGTCGCGACGCTGGTGGGAGACCCGCCCAACGTCCTGATTGGCTCCGCGGCCGGCTTATCGTTCGCTGATTTTCTGATCTATTCCCTGCCAATCGTCATGGTGGCCTGGGCAGGTGCATTATTCTTATTGCGGCATCTTTTCAAGGATGAACTTGCCAAACGACCGCGCAATGCCAAAGCTGTGATGAAACTTAACCCGGCCGAGACCCTCAATCACCCCAAAACTGCACGCAAAATATTGATCGTACTGATGGGGGCGATCCTCCTGTTTTTTATTCATCATATCCTGCATATCTCTCCGTCTTTTGTGGCCCTGGGCGCGGCCGCCGTTGCGCTGGTAGTCGTGCAGCCTGACCTCAACGAGGTGCTGAAGCGAATCGAATGGAGTGTGCTGATTTTCTTTGCGGCGCTCTTCGTCATGGTTGGCGGGTTGGAAGCCTCCGGGGTATTGGAATCGATTGTAGGCTTGTTTCAAGGCGCGTCGAACGTCCAGCCGGTCCTGTTTGGCGTCCTGCTGATCTGGATCGTCGCCGCGCTTTCCGCGGTCGTGGATAATGTCCCGATCACGATCGCACTGATCCCCGTAATCAGGGGGCTTGGCGAGACCGGCATGGACATCACGCCCTTATGGTGGGCGCTGGCCTTTGGCGCAGGGTTTGGCGGGAATGGGACGATCATCGGCTCCACGGCCAACATCATTGTGGCCACGCTTTCCGAAAAAACGCGCACACCGATCACATCAAAATTATGGGTACGCCGTGGTCTGCCGGTCATGCTGACTACTTGTGCAATTGCCAGTATCCTGTATACTATTCTATATAGATGGTTTTAACTCCGTTGGAGGAGGTCGCTATGGAAGCTCCCTCGATACAATTGTTGTTGTTCGCGGTCGTGCAGGAGCAGGATCAGGATTCGGCCACGCGCGCCCTCGAGCAGCTGCGCCTGCCCGTTGTCTATCTTGCCAGTGCGGGCGGATTCCTGGGCCGCCGCAACACGACCCTGCTGGTGGGCCTCGAAAAAGGCCGGGAGGAGGAGGCGCTCAAGTCTCTCGAAGAATCCTGCCGCCAGCGCATCGAGTATCTGACCCTGCCGCTCGAAGGCTCGCCGCTTCCCATGCCGACGCCTGTTCCTGTTACCGTGGGCGGTGCGACCGTTTTCGCGTTACCCGTTGAGCACTTCGAAGAAATTTGATCGTCAGGAGCATTGACCATGAAAATGATTATTCTGATCGTCAAAGACAGCGACTCGGATGAGATCACGCAGGCGCTCACGTCTGAAAAATACCGGATCACCCGGATCGCCTCCACCGGTGGATTCCTGCGCAGTGGTGTCGTGACTCTCCTGCTCGGCGTGCGGGACGAACGCGTCGAATCGGCGCTTGACCTGATCCGCCAAAAATTGACGCCTCTGCCCTCCGGTGAAAGGCGCGCGACACTATTTGTGGTCCCGGTGGAGCGCTTCGAGCAGGTGTGACCTGATCCCCAAAACGGCCCATGGGAAATCAACAGAGACGCTGAGAAAATATCTCCGTGTCTCTGTGCGTTTTAATCGCCTGCGCGTGAGGTAAATATGAACAAACATTTGCGGACATCTTTTGCTTTTCTGCTCCTGGTGACAGCCACGCTGGCCTGTGTTTCGCCCATTCCGCCTGCCGTCCCGGCGCCACCGAATGCTGGCACGGCAATCCCGCCATCTTCACCCAATCCGAATCAGGTCGGAACGGTGGTCGCCCTGACGCTCACCGCCCTGGCCCCTCCCGAAGAGAGTACGGCCGTTGTCCCAACCGTCACGGCAACGGGTGACTCGTCGTCGGCAGCACTTCCACACAGTTTCTATTATCTCAACAAGGACAGCGCCGGACTGCTGCAGGTCTTTCGAATTGAAACGGACGGGGTCACCCAACGCCAGATCACTTCCGAGCCTGCCGATGTAAGTGACTATGATGTCTCGCTGGCCGACGGAAGTGTTGCCTACGTGGCGAACAACCAGCTCGTTCTGGTCAATGCCGATGGCTCGAACCGGCAGGTCCTGGTGGACGGCGGTGTCATGGACGTGAACAACCCGTTTCTGAATAACCTCAGCAGCCCGGTCTTTTCGCCGGATGGACAGAGTCTGGCCTACGGATTCCAGGGTCTGCAAATTTACAATTTTTCCACCGGCGCAAGCGCCCTGATCATGAAGAACCAGATCGACGATCTCGGCGGCGGTTTAGTCATTCCACGCGAGATGTACTCGCCTGAGCGTTATGCTCCGGATGGAACAAAATTGCTCGTCACACTCAGCTACTATGAGGGTGCCTCCTCCGCCATTTATTATCCCGGAACGAATAAGTTTGTCCGGCTTGTCGGCGGAGAAGACGCTTTGATCTGTTGCGACGGTACGGAATGGTCCGCCGACAGTTCAAGCGTTTATGCGGCCAATCCCAGCATGGGCATGTTCAGTGCCGGTTTGTGGAAAGTGGATGCCGCGAGCGGTAATGTTACGACTCTGATCCCGGGTTATGTCGGGGACAGCAGCTACCAGGCAGCCGACGAAGCCTACCTCGCTCCGGATGGCCAGCTGTACTTCTTCTTCGCCGCGGCCACCAGCCCCGACGGGCGTTTTCCCCTGCGGCTGGTCCGTTCCGCGCCGGACGGCGTGACCGGACGAGCCGTTATCAGTGAACAGGATTTTCTGCTGTTGAATGAAGCTTTATGGGCCCCGGATGCAAGCTTCGTTGTTGCAAACCTGGCCTCATTTCCGGAAGAATATCAGGGCGGCCGGGCGGAAATCGTTTTCCTCGACGGCAGGCCGAACGTCGTGCTGGCGCCAGCTGCCCTGCAAATGAAATGGGGGCCCTGACCGGTCCAGTCAATTTCCGGGGAATGCACATGCAGGGCGGGAACAAAACAACCTGCAGCGCCGTATATAGTTTGATCGTTCAAGCAAAGACATGGAGATACTTTCTCCTTGTCTGTTTTAATGATGGCGATCGGGAGCCAGGCATGCAAAAATATGTACGACAGTTTATTGTCTTTTTACTCCTCACCATCACGGTTGTGACCGGCTCTTCCTGCGTTACAGCTGGTGAAGTCCAGTCATCCTCCTCCGGTGAAGTGGCGACCACGGTTGCCATGACATTACAAGCCCTGGCACCTGAAGCTGCCGGTACGCCGAGCGTCCTCCCGCAAAGCTTGTATTTTCTGGGAAGCGACAGCCAGGCGGTCACCCAGATCTATCGGATTGAGCGCGACGGCCGGACCCGGACACAGCTCACCTTCGAGCCGGTCA
>Ga0105104_10002561_pt1 | contig 13214 bp, 14 predicted proteins | sample PPLLaktember2015_3_FD_87034 | JGI IMG/M metagenome (GOLD analysis project Ga0105104, IMG submission 87034) | Freshwater sediment microbial communities from Prairie Pothole Lake near Jamestown, North Dakota, USA - PPLs Lake P7 Core (6) Depth... | ecosystem: Environmental > Aquatic > Freshwater >...
AATGAATTATAGCCGTTCTCTACGAAATGTTATATCTCTTCCTTTAGCTTTTTTAATATTGATTATTAGTCATATATAAAGATAATAATTATAAAATTTAGAACTGGTAGAATAATACATACATGAGAGAAAATAGAATTAAATTCTAATAAAATAGTAATTCGTTAAGGTAAAGCCAATTTTGGAAAAATAGTTGTCAATATTAAGCAAGATATTATCATCTTATAAACTGGTCAAAATAAAAAATAATAACGATATATTGATTAAATTATTAGATTAAAATTCTAATGAGAGCATGTAAAGGTTCAATCATAGAATTATATCAAATGATAATGTCTTTATTTTGTTAGCCGCTGTAAAAAAATGTTAGGGCACTTCTTTTTTAGCGCATGTATCACAATATTTTTCTATGAGGGTGACACCGTCTCCCACGTCAAATAATGCTTCTTGTGTAGCCATCCCACCACAAGTTATGCAGAATTTGGTCTTTCCATTATTATCAATGAATGATCTTAGCGTTGAAAATACTTTTTCCATTTTATTGTTTTCCTCTCCTTAAGAGTGAATCTGATGTTAATAGCAATACGACAGTCATACCTATCACACCAACCATGAATCTACTATTATTATTCATATTATTATGTTGATTTTTATACTATATGAACTTGCCTAATATAATATCGGATATAATTATTGTTATTTCATCATAGATCACTCTTAATCATCGTTTACAAGTTAAAGGTTTTGTATCTGTAAGTTGAATCTATATTGTAGACTGAGAATTAGTTTTATAAATTCCTTATTTCGTTTAGATTGTGTAATCCATATCAAATCTTAAATGTGAATTTGAATTATAACCATAAAAAATACTGCAAAAAAATATAATATATTGTTGAAATTTTAGAAGGTAAATGGTTTCAAGAAACATCATATCAAAAACATTAATGCTATATAAACAAAGTTTTACTTTTATTAATGCCGTTACTCTCAAACTTCTAATGGACTTTTTAATAATTTACGATTTCTTTTGTATTATTTATAAAATATATCAGTAATATTATCAATTTGGATAATGATATACTCATATTCAAGTTTTATAATTTTTAAAGCAATCTATTTCAGATATTTATTTCAATGATTTGCAATTTTTAAGTTTCAAAATTAGATTCATTGAAATATACATTATAGTAAATATTTGAACCTTTTTTTTGTTATGATTATGACAGATAAAATAGTTTAATAAAATTAATAATATATTGCTATTATTTATGTTACATTATTATTCTAAATATGGCGATATCTCCATTACTACAATTTGAGATAAGCTTACCTGTTAATTTGAATAGCCTCCTAGATATTTAACTAAATAGAAAATACTTAATAATACAACTATTTAGATCTTTATCATTATATAGACACATAAATTTAGCTCTAGTACTAAAAACCTTTTGATTTATTTTCTTATAGTACTATTTTCTTGGGATTCATCACTGGGAAATCTAAAATTAATTTTATATAACTTTAATACAAAGCGATGTAATATAATGATATGAGTTTTCCTAATGACATAGATCCATATAATTTCTTTCGAAATTTGTTTGGTGGTAGTGGTGTAGGACGTAGAAGACGCGAGGGAAGAGGTTTTGGTGGATGGAACTTTGATGATATGTTTAGAGAATTTGATGACATGAGAAGAGAAACAGAAAGAATATTTTCAGAACAGTTTAAAAATATCGAAAATAAAGTACCTAAAGATCTAATTAAAGAATACGATACCCCGGAAGGAGGAAAAGTTAGAGAGGTAGGTCCGATAGTATATGGATACTCAATGACAATAGGTCCAGATGGCAAACCGAAAATACAAGAATTTGGTAATTTAAAATCTTTTTCAGGGAGAGGGTCCTTTGAACAACCCTCACTTTCATCAGAAAGGGAACCATTAATAGATATCTCAACTACCGAAAAGGAAGTAAAAATTGTAGCAGAGATGCCTGGTATAAACAAAGACAAAATAAAAATAGAAGTATATGATAAATACGTAGAAATAAAAAGTGAAGATCCTAATAGAAAATATCATAAAAAAATAGAAGTACCAGAAGATATTGATATAGAAAATGCCAAGTCGAATTATAATAATGGAATTCTTGAAATAACATTTCAAAAGAGAGAAAAGCAAAAACCAAAAGGTAGACAAATAAATATAGAATAGTCAACCGAATTATACATACCAAGCTTATTTTTATGCTGTTTTAAATATTGTTTACTTGAATAAATAAGATGTATAATCACATCTCTACAGTCTTTTATTTAATACAATAGTAGTAGTGACCATAGAAGAATTTGGAACTAGAACCGTTTTATTGTCGCTGGTTTTGAGCTTGGTCGAAATTAAGCCAATATCATATATTATTCCTGTGTTACTATATGCAGTAATTTCATCTCCTAATTTAAATGGCCTAAGTAAAGCCAAGTATAATCCTGCGATGATATTTCCGATTATATTTTGAGAAGCAAAACCTACTACTAATCCTGAAATAGTTCCTATAGAGGCCGCTACAACTGGATCCTTACTCAAATAGGAAATTATAATTGCTATTACTACAATCGCACCTATAATCCTCATCAGAATTTTGATAGATTTTGAAGTATCTTTTAAATAATCATAAGTGAGATCATGAAATGTATTACTAATTATTTCTATTACAAAATAGCCAACTATAGAAACTTGAACACTTTGTAATAGCATTAGATAATCTTTAGATATTATAGGTTTTAGGAAATATGGTATTGTAACAAATGCTATCGTAAATATAATACCTGAAATAACAATTTGTTTAACAAATTTGGCCTTAGTTTGTTTTGATTTATTAATATCTTTTTCCATGGAACTGATTTCTTTACCATTTTTACTATTATTACTATTACTGATTACATCATCATCAATACTTTCTTTTCTTTCGTTTGAATACTCCATAGATCCATAAATCAATATAGCGAAATAAGTGTATTGATAATACACGTTATTATTATCTTAGTTAACAAATGAAAGTGTGGATGATTTTTATGTTTGAAGATATAGGATTTATTTTTAAAGTCAAAGATCTTTCTATCCTAATAGTAATGGTAGTATATTTAATAAAGATAGATCTTAGAACGATATCATGACGAAAAATGTCTTAAATTAAGTGAACTCATCTAATAAATTAATGATGTCCATATTGTGGATATCATTTTTAAAATTGTTTTATTTTAAAAACTTAATTTTACTTCATTAGTGCTCCATATCGACCTACAGATTGATAAAAACTACAGATTTCATTATATTCCGCATTTTCGAAAATTATTTTACTTACTCTTTAATTTAAAAGAATCAACAATTATAACATCAAGTGTATACAATAGACTAGTGATATTGTTATGATCTTGAACTTTTACAATCAAGTGATTATATAAGAGTTTCTTATTAAAATAAAGTATTATAAGTCATATTGTACTTAGTTATTTGGAATGAAATATCAAAATATATTTGTCTATGCAATAATTGCAATAGGAATATTGGCTATTCCAGCATTGTTGGAAAGCGGCTCAGCTCAAACCAATTCAACCAATCAAACTTCAACACAAAACAAGACTATGAGTAACGATACTCAAGCATTAATGTCTATTGACCTTCCTGGATTAAAGGATAACTTAGAGACTGCAAAACAATCTTTAGCTAACGGAGACACTGAAGAAGCACTCACACAAATTACAGATATTGAAAATCAAGTGCTATTATTAAAACCTCAACCTTCATTCACTAGTGATATACAAAAGATAAAAGACTCGGTTTCTAAAAAAGATCTTAACAAGGCTTTAGATGATCTTACTAAAGTTCAGACCGACGTATTAAAAGCAGATACTGAAATGTTAAAGGCCGAGATAGCAAATCCTAAGCTTGCAGAACAAAATAATGCACAGAATCAAGATGATGGAGATGGTGGCGGAGAAGATGATGGAGATGGTGGCGGAGAAGACAACACCTAAATTTTTTTTAGATCTAATTTTGAATTAGTTAATTTATTTTAATACAATTACTATTAAAATTTTTTAGCAATAGTTGTTGAACTGGTATTAACCAAAGCAAATGCTCCCTCAATGATGTTCTCAAAATTATCCATGTAACAATATCATTATTATCGATTTTTAATCCCGTTATCTTCAAATTTAATCTTAGCAGAATTGAAGTTCTTACCTGAAGCAATGAGCAATTCATGCTATCTACTATATATCATATAACCAAATGTATTTCTTGGTCTCAATATATGTCCGAAAGCTCTTTGATTTATCATAACTACTTTGATAATAAATTGTATAAATGTTTTGTATTTTTTCAAAATATATTCAAGTGGAAATTGATTATTCCAATTATTGATCAATTTATAATAATATTTGATTATCTATTTTATTATACAGTGAACCAAAATGGTAGTTCAAATGCAATATCACATGAATATTTTGAAACTGGGTAATTTTATGGTATTAAATTGGGTTATATTATTAGATGAGTTATTAATATTTCATTACAGCTATAAATCAAATTAGTATAGATGTTTCGATCGAGAAAAATATGGAACTATCGATTATATTATCTTTAAATAATTTGATACAAATTAGAAGTTACATATCTGAATAATATAAACCAAATGGAAAATTGATACTAAAGTTTTTTAATCTGTATTTTAACCAAAAAAAAGTGGTGGACTAGCATCTGATGTTTCTGTCACTGTAAATTCGTGGAATTTCTTCGTTTTATTGTTGGTGCTACACTAGTCTCTTCAATTATCTGATTATACAAACTGATATGATTGCGTGCAATATTATACCATTTTAGCTTTTCTTTAAATAAAATTACATTCTTAGCATAATATTCATAGTTATTGTTTAGAGTCACAAGTGCCTTGGAAAATTCTTCAGGATTTCTTTTGACTGTTATACCTAATCCCTTTGAAGAAAACTCTTTAAAGAATTCTAGATCTGCAGCTATGAATGGCAATCCATGTGCCAATCCGTCAAACATAACACCGGATCCTGAACTCACTTTATATGGTAAAATAACTGCATCAGCTGCGTAAAATAAAAGCGAAAGATCACTGTCGTTTAAAAATCCCTTATGTAAATCAATTATTTCATTTTGGTGAATAGTAGATATCTTTGGGATATAATTTTCGGTATTATAATGATTCTTTGAAGAATTCATTACGACAGTCCAATCAATAGGGATATCCATTTTGTCTAGTATGTCCCATCCTTTAGTATTGGTTCTAAATCCTAAGGCCAAAATTATTCTATTTGTGTGAGAGAGAGAAAACTTGGTTCTGGCTTTTGCTTTAATAGTAGGATCATATGTTATTATTGGTTCAGAGCCATGATAAATTATATCGCCTCCACCTACTTTGTCTTTCATATATTGTGAAAAAACTATTCCTCTTTTACTCTTTTTTATTTTATCAGTATTTAAATTGTTAAAAGATTTATAGTTTAAAAGATGTGTCCAATATTTAAAAAGTTTCTGGGTATAGGTTTTTACTTTCCACTTTTCATTTATATTTTTAGTAGCTACAATATTCATCCATTGTTTAAAATCAAATGCGGTATGAAAGGTTGTCACTATTGGTATTTTACATAAATCGTAAAATAAATCGATATTAGTGTTTGTCTTTTTTGGATTTATTCTATCTAATTTGAGTCCATATAATCCATGTTCAAATTGAATGTGTACAATATCTGGTTTTGCTTCATTAACTAATTTCAATAATACAGAGTAATTCTTGGTATTATTTGGAGAAAGTCCAAAAAAATCACCATCTCCATTTTCGTTTGAAAGAACTTGGACTTGTAGACCAAGCTTCTTTAATTCACGTGTGAGATTAGCAGTATAACGTCCGACTCCTCCGTACATAGGAGGATACTCAGTTGAAACCATCAATATTTTCAACGATGTTGTCTGCTTTGGTGACTCAGGTCTTAATGAATTCAACATATAATTACCTCATTATTTATATAATAAAAGAGATTATATTTCATTTTTATCATCTGTACTTATATAATATACAACCTACTACTTTAAGATTAGTTAACATCTAACGTGAACAGTATTTTGTAATCATTTCTCTGATGAACAGTAGATGATAATATCTCTAGATATTTGATAATATTTAAGTTAAATTGAAAAATTGGTTGCAAGTTATTATTTCTTGTGTAATCTTTATTCTTAAATAGTTGCCACAGTTAAGCCTCCATTTAATTTATCTTTGTTTTACAGAATGATTCTATTATAATATAAAAACAAAATAGAAAATTTTAGTTATATATAATTATGAAATCGTTACTAGAACGATAGTTAAATTTTACTATCATTCTCCTTTTTCTCGGAAATCAGAATAACAATCTTTTTTTACCGTCATAGTTAAACTCTTATGGATTATAATGAGTGATCAACCACCTAATAATGATCCAAATGACACATGTTTTTATTGTTCACATATCTACTCTGTTCATTTCATAAACGATACAAAATCTTTTGAACGCACTGAGATTAGTGACACAAATACAGGATGTAATTATATTATTTCTGCTGGAAAATCTTGTATTTGTCCTGGATTTAGGAGCTCGAATAAAAGTTAGTCAATAATACTATTTGAGATAAAAAGTTTGAAGGAATAAATCTTGTTGTATGTCTAATAGTTTTGTTATAATCGAGCGTATTTTTAGAAAGGGTGAGGTATTGATTTATGGACAGAGAATTAGCTATAGTATTGTTCTAATATAGGCTTGTTAAATTCATTAGAAGTAGAACACCCACTGTTATTGTTGTCTGCTCCTTGTATTTGTACTCAAGGCCTCAGTCTACTAAATAAATTTATTGCACTGCAACCATTTAAGGAACAATCAGAAGTTATGTTGCTTTGTGGAATTGAATTCGAAGATTTGGTTATAGCGTATCTATAACAAACAGAGATGTATTTCCTTTAATAATAGATTAAACTGCTATTCAAATTGAGTCAGAATTCATGGTTATGGATTTGTATAGAACCATTACATCGATCTTTCCTTGTAATCTATATTTCAGAAGAGAGAAACATGCTTGTTGCTGCAAAATTCATGATCTCTTATTGAGAAATATGGAAGACATCTAATTCCTAGACAGATGGTACATGATATTTAGAATCATGCAATATCGGGGGATTGAAACACTATATACATTCTTCTTCTTTTGAGAAGAGTTTGATGGAGAGTCAATCAATATACACAATTTTATTTCTATGTACGGTTGTTACATCACCAAGTAGTAATGATTTTAATTTTGAGTTTAATGGAGGTGAAATTACCTTAAGTTAAGAGCCATTAATGTAATCTTATCTCTATATTTAATAAAGTTCAACTATCATTATTTGACCAATTTTTAACAATTGTATTTAAAAAAAAATAATTTATTTTTGCTTCATTAATAATATTAAAAATCTCCAAAACCTCCACCATCAAACCCCTCAAAGCCTGCATCGCCTCCACTGCTGGTATCCATTTCACTTGCTCCAATATCACTATTATCGGTTGTTGCACCACCATCTTCTGCTCCTGCTGTTGTCTGATCGACTTGACCTTCAGTTACTGCACTCTCTGCAGGATTCATTGCCATTCCCATAAACGACATCATAGAGGCAAAAAACATCATGTTCATAATTCCTGAAAATAACATCATTGGAATCCACATTCTGTTAGAATCCATAAAACCCTGTACTTGAGACTTATCTCCAGTTTCATATAGCTGTTGAAGACGGTCCGATTTTTCAGATAATTCTTGTTTTTTTGTATTAAGGATTTTGACTCCTATATCGGCTAAACCAAGTTCTATTTTCTTATTACCAAAGAAGCCTTTCTTTTCATTTTTGATTAATATTTTTTGGGCAAGCAAATCATTTACTATAAGCTCAACTTCATCCTTAGATAATTTTGTAACTTTAGAAATACTATCTTTTTTTTTCATACCTCTTGCTACTGCATCTAATACCATAAAGTGATTTTGGCTTTCATTGAACTTTTGATTGAAATCCATATACTAATATTTTGGTAAAAAGACTATTTAAATTGAATGTTAATTTTATAATTTAATAATTGTTAATATAAACAAAATAAAAATATATTACTAGTTTTTTGTTCTCCTTATCTATTTCTTTAATTAGGCAATAATTGCCAGTGATTTACTGAATTTGTAATTATTATTTGAATATTGCGAAATACCTTTTTTATCATTTGTAGTAAAGATTTGGATAGGATTTCCTCTGAACAAATTCTCGATTTAGAGATAAAATTAATCTTTTTTCCTTTTTATCTCTTATTTTCTTACTTATTTAGGATTTTAATTTCATTGGCAATTGATTCGAATTTTTTATTATTGTTTTTGAATGAATGAGGTATTATTGTTAAGCTTGCAAAGTTAGAGAACTTCGAACATATTACCATTTCAATATCCATTAACAATAGATCTACATCTCCAAACCTTTTTCTTCCATCCAATTCAACGTGAACTTCTGCATGAAATGACATACCTATAGGACGGATCAAAATTGATTTTACATTTATAATTTCATCGCTAAATCTTTCCATGATTAATCTTTTTAGTTTATCTGACATATGTGAGTCTTCACACGAATCTACCAATATAGAAGAAGATTTTTTTAATGACAAATATGAGACAGAGAACATATAAATAGCAATTATCATTCCACCAATCGCATCCATTTGTATAATTCCTAATTGTGTAGAGATCATTACACTAAAAAAACCAATCATAGATGCTGATGCATCCCTTATAAAATTTTTAGCATCTCTCTTAAATGAAAAGATGTTATATTTATTGGCCAAGTTTCTCATCTGAAAAGATCTTTGTAAAGATATAAAGCCTGCAATGGCCAAAATTACCATGCTAATAACTGGTTGTTTAATTTCGTGAGGATTTAATAATGCCTGATAAGAATTATAAAATATTACTGCTCCAATTATTATCATACCAATAGCAGCCAACAATGAGGCAAAACTTTCTACTTTCTGGTATCCGTATGGAAATTTATTAGTTGGTGGCCTATGAGCAACTTTCAAGCCAACTAATACTATAAAGGATACCATTGTATAATAAAATGAGTTTACACCATCTGCTATTAGGACTATACTACCACCCCAGTAGCCAACTATCAACTCTGAAATGCCTATAGATAACAATGCAATTATAGAAATTTTGACTATTATCTGACCTGAATTTAAATCATCTATAATATTTTTCTGGCGGGTTTTTTTAGTAATGGTTAAATTATTACTTTTTATTGATTGTTCATTGTTTAATTTTTTTTTTGATGCTACTAGACTACCATCAGTTATCATACTTCTGATATCTGTAGCGTAATGACTATCCAACTATATTGTTAATATTTTATGAATTTAATAATATTTAAGGCTTAGGTTTTCAATTGTTCCCAATTGAAAGGAGGTTCTAATATTAGAAAAAAGTTCAATATATAGGATTTATTATTGTTTGTGTAGATATTCAATTGGTTATAAAGATATAGGAGTTATGGAAAGGAAAGTAATACATTTCAAAAACAACGATGAAATATAGGTCAAAGGCGCAAACAATATCGACACTATTTTCCCAATTGTTATTAAGTATTTGTGATCTAGTTTTTATAGAAATCATGACATAATCATACGCATTACCAATAGCATTCAATCAAATAAAATGGTAAATTAATGTTATAATAGTTATTTCAATATACTATATGGAATTAATAAATAATATTTAATTAGGTATTGGAAAATGTTACAGCATGTAACCTCAAAATATTATTAATCAAAATAATGCTTCATCATAATTATAAGTCAAAAGATTTTAATTATTTATCTTCATAAGTAAGATTTTTATGTTGATTGAAACTTGTGATGATGTTAATTAACTACATCATATTCACTAGTTAGCTAAGCTAATTCTTTAATCGTAACTAGTTGAATTAATTTACATTTAGGATTAGTTTTTATTTCTATCCACTTGGTTATAGGTAGGATAATGTGAACTAACGAACAAGTTTCCATAATAATTAATTCATTTGTAATTAGTTCAATGAGATTTTCGAGAATAGGATTATGACCAACCAATAATACCGTATCAAGATTATTGGATACGTCACTAATTACATTTATGTAATCTATCGCACTTGTCTCATAGAGCAATTCTGATACATAAATAGTATCATTATAACCTGTCGATTCTGCTAATAAGGTAGAAGTATCTTTAGACCTCTTGGCACTTGAACTAATAATCAAGTCAGGAAGTAATTTTGTATTTTTTAAGAATTCACCTATTTGATATACATTATATTTACCAGTTGGGCTAAGTGGGCGTAGGATATCAGACAAAGTAGGATCATACCTACATGTTTTAGCGTGACGAAGAAGTAATAAAGACTTCATGGGACTCCTTACCTGTCATTAAATAAATTTGTAATTAAAAATAATATCCTTTATTATTACTAGAAAAACCGATCTCTAAGCTGATCGTAAAATCTAATTTAATTTGGCTGCATCTCTGTTTGCAATATTATGGCTTAACTTGGAAAAAAATATTAAAAACTTGTTGTTGAGGCTCAGTTAAGTTTACGACGAAAGGAGTGATATATTCAATTTTTCTATCCATGTCCTCTTCCGAATTTTAACAAATTTTCTCCTTTATTCATCAATTTTCTTAAATTAACAGAGCTGCAAAACGTGATCTTTATTATTTCATATCTCATTAATAATGGCATATTCTTTGGAAAATGAAAATATAGTTAGGATATCAATAAATAATGATTCGAGAGAAAAAATAGAAGGAATTTTAACTATTCCTAAATCTTCAAAAAGTTTAGTAATCTTTGCTCATGGAAGTGGTAGTGGGAGATATAGTCCGAGGAACCAATATGTGTCTCGAGTTTTAAATAATAATGGTGTTTCAACCTTATTAGTAGATCTTTTAACCGAAAGAGAAGAAAGAAAAGATTTTGTGACAAAAGAATATAGATTTAATATACCATTTTTAGGGGATAGATTAATTGCTGTCACCGACTGGGTTCTAAACCAAAATAATCAATTAAATAACCTCAATAATACATTAGGTTATTTTGGAGCTAGTACAGGATCAGCAGCAGCTTTAATCGCTGCTGACAAAAGATATAACAATATAAGTGCTATAGTTTCGAGAGGCGGGAGAGTAGACCTCGCTTTAAAATATACTTCGCTAACACAAATCAAATGCCCAACTTTATTTCTGGTTGGGGAAAATGATCATCCTGTCATTGAATGGAATCGACAAATCATAGATAAGAAATTGATAAATGTACACAAGAAAAAATTAATAATTATCCCTCAATCCAGTCATTTGTTTGAAGAACCAGGAAAATTAGAAGAGGTAGCAAAATATGCTAGTGGTTGGTTTAGGTGCTATTTTCAAATAAAGGAAAAAACTGATAATAACAAATTTAAAAATGATGAATGATTTGTATATAACCTTTAAATGTAATAATATTCATTTACTATAAAATTTTGAATTAAAAGGCTTTTGTATTAGATACCAGAATAATAATCTTAAAAAAGCATTTTTCTATATGTTCTCCAAAAGATTTTGATAGATACTCAATCCTTTATTAGATTTATTAACGATATAATTAGATGTACAAAATTGTTTATGTAGTTAAGTCTTCTTTAATTTGATAATTACATAATCAATTATTTTTTCTTTGGACAATTTACCCATCTTTAATATAGACTTAAATAATATATGTTCAAGAAGTGACCCATATTCTGAAGTAATGGCTTTCAGGTGAATATTCCGATTTTTAATATAGTACTCTGATAGAGGTTCGTATACTAAAGGACCGATACTTATAATCTCAATAATTTCAAACTTTTCACTTTTTAATATATTTAGTATATCATTCAGGGCGTAATGTTCTGAGGCCCAAGTAAAAGAAAGAATTCCTAGTTTAACTAAATTTTTGAGAGGATTCAATAGATTAGTGATAACTGGTATTGCAATAACAAAAATGCCATCTCTTTTTAATATATAGTTGACTTCTTGAACGAATTCAGTTAACGGTTTAAAGTGTTGAGCAGATTCTAAAGCTATTAATCTATCTATCGATTGTTTATTAAAAGGTAACTTAATAGCGGTACTGTTTACTAAATAAATATCATTTAAATTTTTACTTGAATTTTTTTGAATAGGATATTCTTTCTTTAGTTTATTTGCGAAAATAAGATGATGATGATTAATATTAATACAATAAATTTCTAATAGCGGATATTCATTTTTCCAAAATATCGCTGGTGAAGATAAACCGCTTCCAACATCTACAAGTGCTTTACCTGAATCAAGATCTGCTAATTTACCTGTTATTTTACATAGATTCTCTTGTGCTTCTGATGGATTATCAATGCCCTCTGACCAATATCCAAAATTAAGCATATGACTTCCTGTTGTAATAGACATCAGCGGTGATAGAAAACTATACAAATTAATGACATCTCGTTGATTACGTCTAACTCCCCATAATAAAGCATTAAATGGATTAATTAATATCACAATAATAACTAAAATTCAAACAACTAAAACTAATATTTGTTTTTGTAAATAACGGTATCATTTATCTAAAATATTTATTTATTTACTATTCAATATTCTTACCTTATGGTTAGCTTATTGATTTTCTTTCAGCGTAGATGATGTATTGTTTTTTTTGAAACTTTCAAGAATAATTATAAGAATATTGCATATGCGATAGCGTAACTTCGAAGTGTATGATATAACAAAAGATAATAAGAATATTTAACATGTCGATATTATTGTAAAAGTAACAAAAAATATACTTTCAGGAAAAAATAAATGAAAAAAATTTGGGCATCCAGCGGCATGTGAGTTAGTTGGATTAAAAATATTACTAAATTTATCATTTGAGAAGGATGTGGTAGTTAGAATCAACTATCAGTATAATTGAATGCATAGAGGTTGTTATGATTACTATCCTCGTAAACAATAAAGATAATTATTATCTATAAAATTTTATCTGTGTAAAATATAACCAAAAAATAAACTTCATTCAATACAGGAGAAGTATTGATTTTGTTAACATAATCAGGTTTCAATATTCCAT
>Ga0105104_10002562_pt1 | contig 13208 bp, 13 predicted proteins | sample PPLLaktember2015_3_FD_87034 | JGI IMG/M metagenome (GOLD analysis project Ga0105104, IMG submission 87034) | Freshwater sediment microbial communities from Prairie Pothole Lake near Jamestown, North Dakota, USA - PPLs Lake P7 Core (6) Depth... | ecosystem: Environmental > Aquatic > Freshwater >...
AAACGTGCCTGTATGCAGCTCTATCACTGGCGCACCCGTCTTTTTTGCCGCATCAATTTGTGCAATATCAGGGCCAATGAACAGCGAAACACGGATACCGGCATCACCTAATTTTTTCACGGCATTTTGCACATTGCCGAAATTACCTGCTACATCCAGGCCACCCTCAGTAGTACGCTCTTCACGCCTCTCCGGCACCAGACACACATCCTGCGGTGCTACCTTCAGCGCAATAGCTACCATCTCATCCGTTACTGCGCACTCAAGATTCATCTTGGTCTGCAATAGCGGACGCAGTGCAAAAATATCTGCATCCTGCATGTGGCGCCGGTCTTCACGCAGATGTAGCGTAATGCTATCCGCACCTGATTGTTCTGCACGCAATGCAGCCTGCACGACACTTGGATATTTAGTACCGCGTGCCTGACGGATGGTGGCAACGTGGTCGATATTTACACCTAATTTAATCATTTTGTATTTTCTAAATCTTTATTTAATTCACATTAATTAACTACACTAACTGTAAATAGTATCAATATTCATGCCGTATTGAAGCTCAGACGCGGCGGAGTGCCGAAGACAGTACGCATTTGTACGGCAAGGCACGATAACAAAGTATGAGCGAAATACAGCGTGAATCAAAAATCCTGCAAATCAATTAACAACTGCCTGGTATACAATGGCTTGTCACCCAAATAATGCGCCAATAAATAGCGCATCAACTGTTTACTCTGCTGCTGCGTCTGCACATGGTTGTAATCATCATTCGACATATCAATCAATGTCTTACCTGCTAATTGTACGCCATTATCATAACGGCTTAACGCGCCATCCAATTTAAAGGCGCCGTGCTCGGCTTCATATCGGTAATTTTGCAACTCTGACACCGGCACTGCATTTACATCCTGCAGCAGCGGGATAGCATAGCCAAGTTCTTGCAGAAACTTCAATTCGAACCGGCGTAAAGTCGTGGCCAAACCCTGACCACTTGCCAAAGTCTTTAACGTATCAGCATAATATTCAAATAAAACTTCATGCGGATCTTCACGCGGCAGCAGTCTCAGCAGTAACTCATTCAGGTAAAAGCCGCACATGAGCGCCTCACCTTGTAACAGCAGCAAACTGCCATTCCAATCCAGACTATGCAATGTTTTAAGTTCCAGCTTACCAGACCAAGTTGCCGACATGGGCTGAAATGCCTGCAACAGCCCGCGCATGGCTGAGCGTGGACGCCTTGCACCTTTTGCGGTAGTAGCTACACGCCCGAAGTCACGTGCAAACAGCTCAACAACCAGACTGGTTTCTTTAAACGGATAGGTATGCAGCACGTAAACTGCTTGATTGTCCTGACGGTGCGTACTGACTGAAGCCATAGAATTTATATTTGGCCACCATCATGATGATGGCTAGTTCTGTTTATTAGCGCTATTAATAACCAAGAGATTTTAGTGCGCGCTCGTCATCTGCCCAGCCACCCTTAACTTTAACCCAGGTTTCAAGGTAAACTTTACCGCCAAACAACTTCTCCATATCTTGCCGAGCTTCAGTTGATATCTGCTTGAGTTTCTCGCCACCCTTACCGATCAGCATTGGCTTTTGGCTTTCTTTATCTACGATAATGGCACAAAAAATACGACGTAACTTTCCTACCACTTCAAACTTCTCAATTTCAACGGCCACTGAATAAGGTATTTCGTCGCCTAATAATCTAAAAACTTTTTCACGCACAAGTTCGGCGGCTAAAAAGCGTTCATTTTTATCAGTCAATTCATCTTCAGAATAAGTAGCAGGCTGCTCAGGCAGATAATTGCGAATAGACTTTAATAACTCATCTAGATTAAGGCTTTTTTTAGCGCTTACCGGTACGATCTCCGCAAATGGAAATTCCAGATCAAAATCTTGAATCAGGGGCAATATATTGCCCTTGTCGCCCATAAGATCCAGTTTATTCACCACCAGAATTGTCGGTGTTTTTTCCGAAAGCAGTTTCAGTACCTTGCGGTCTGCATCACCCAACTTCATTGGTTCAATCACAAACAGAACAACATCTACTTCCGTCAGCACTTGCGTAACGGTTTTATTCAAGCCTTTATTAAGGGCGTTAAGATGTTTCTGCTGAAAGCCTGGTGTATCTACAAATAAATACTGGGTATCCTCAGTGGTGTGAATGCCAAGCAAACGATGCCGGGTTGTTTGAGCCTTACGCGACGTAATGGCCAGCTTCATGCCAAGAATGTGGTTCAGCAGGGTAGACTTACCCACATTAGGACGACCAACAATCGCTACGGTACCGCATTTAAAGGCCGATGTAACAGCAGGGGCTGATTCGGAATCGTGATCTGTCATTTTTTAATTTTTCCAATGTGTATTTTTTTAAACTCCAACAAAGCCAATTGTGCAGCTTGCTGCTCGGCTATGCGGCGACTGCTGCCCTCGCCTACAGTGCGTATATTGTATTTTTCAATCACACATTCCACTACAAACTTCTGCGCGTGTGCTTCACCGCTTGTAAATGTAACGGTATATTCCGGCACGGCTATTTTTCTGCCTTGCAGCAATTCTTGTAATAATGATTTTGGATCTTTATCAATCACATTAGGGTCAATTGTACCCAACTTGTTAGTGTAAAGCCCTAAAACAAAAGCTTCAGCAGCAACAAATCCACTATCCAGATAAACTGCGCCAATAATAGCTTCCATTGCATCAGCCAATATGGAGGGCCTGCGCCAACCAGCGCTTTTTAATTCACCCTCACCGAGTTTGAGTGCATCTCCCAGATTCAGTGAAATAGCAATTTCACTTAAGGTGGCTTCTTTTACCAGCTGGGCACGTAGTCGGCTTAAATCGCCTTCGGCCAATTTAGGAAAACGCTGATACAGCTGATTGGCAATAATAAAATTAAGTGCACCATCGCCTAAAAACTCCAGACGTTCATTATTATGAGCACCATAGCTACGGTGTGTTAACGCCTGCGTTAACAAGTTAATGTTAACAAACTGATGTGTTAAACGCTTCGATAGATCCTGCTGAATCATTATTGACTAGTTGGGTACCCGCAATTATTTGCCGTCACTGCGTGCTGAAAAATCTATCAACATACTGACATTGCCGATGACTGGCTTAACGATCTGGTAATCAACCGTAACCACAGTTTCACCGCCTTCACCCTTTTCTATATTTAAATCAGAGCCTTTTACAGTATCAATATAATCAATTGAAGCCCGTTTATCAAAAGAGTCCTTAATTTCCTTATTGCTCATACCGTTGAGTGAATCATGCTGCATTGCACGAAGCACCTTTTTAACTGACATAAATTCAGTATATGCAGGCACCGCTTTCATCACAATAAGCGCAACAAACACGATCATGGCACCCACGATAAGCATCCCCAGCATGGTAGCGCCGCTTTGTTTTTTACGGTTAATGCGATGTTGCATAAGGCTGTTGTTCATATTCTTCTCCAATGGTTAATTGAGATTTAGGTTAATTAAGATTAATTAATAGAATTACCTATTCTAGAACCCTGATCAAAATTCATCCAGATAAAAAATGCTTTGCCAACTAAATTTCTCTCTGGCACAAAGCCCCATACACGGCTATCAGAACTATTATCGCGATTATCACCCATCGCCAGATAATGTCCATCCGGGATAATGATTTCTTCATCGTTCGCAAATTTACCGCCGATGGTATCTACATCGTAGTTGCCTATCACATCGTGAATGAGAATATCATGCTCGACACTACCCAACTGCTCCCGGTATTGCTTAGCCGTCATCACGTTAAGTCCTGACATCAGATACTCATAATCGCCAGTATATTTTAACGCTACTGGTTCACCGTTAATTGTTAGATTCTTATCCTGATATTTAATTTTATCGCCAGGCAATCCTATTACACGCTTAATATAATCAACAGATGGCTCTGGCGGGTAATGAAACACGATCACATCGCCACGTTTAGGATGCTTCATTTCAAAAAAAGTATTGTTCAGGATTGGCACCCGCAAGCCATAGGTAAATTTATTTACCAGAATAAAATCACCGGCCAACAGCGTAGGCATCATGGAACCTGATGGGATCTTAAACGGCTCCACAATAAAAGAGCGTACCAAAAACACCACCAGAATCACCGGGAAGAAGCTTTTAGCATACTCAACAATAATGGGCTCTTCAGAACCTGATGGACGCCTTTTTCTTAATACAAGAATATCAAACAGCCATATTAGGCCTGTGACTATCAAGATGATAATCATGAACAATGCGAACATCATAGTTTTTTATCCTAACTTTTTCTGATCTTGATAATTACTTATCTTCAACTCTTAAAATTGCCAAAAACGCCTCTTGCGGAATTTCGACATTACCCACTTGTTTCATGCGTTTTTTACCTTCTTTTTGCTTATCCAGCAGTTTGCGTTTGCGCGATACATCACCGCCATAACACTTGGCAATCACATTCTTGCGCATCGCTTTAACTGTTTCTCGCGCAATAATATTAGCGCCAATTGAAGCCTGGATCGCCACATCAAACATCTGGCGCGGAATCAACTCACGCATTTTTGCAGCCACTTCGCGTCCACGGTGCACGCTGGTTGATCGATGCACAATCATACTGAGGGCATCTACACGCTCTCCATTCACCATGATATCCAGCTTAACCAGATCTGCCGCACGGAATTCCAGGAACTCATAATCCATACTCGCATAACCGCGTGACACGGATTTCAGTTTATCAAAAAAATCCAGCACGACTTCATTGAGCGGCATTTCATAGCTTAGCATCACTTGCCTGCCCATATACTGCATGTTTTTCTGTATACCGCGCTTGTTGTTACAAAGCGTCATCACAGGCCCGACATAATCCTGTGGCATCAACAAATTTACCGTAATTACAGGTTCACGAGTCTCTTCAATACGAGAGAGTTCTGGCAAGCGCGATGGATTTTCAATCTGAACAACATCACCATTTTTAAGCAATAGTTCATACACAACTGTCGGCGCAGTGGTAATCAGGTCCATATCATACTCACGCTCCAGGCGCTCTTGCACGATTTCCATGTGTAACAGACCTAAAAAGCCACACCTGAAGCCAAAACCCAGTGCTGTTGAATTTTCAGGTTCGAATAACAAGCTGGCATCATTCAAACTTAACTTCTCAAGTGCCGTACGCAGCGCTTCAAACTGGTTGGACTCTACTGGGTACAGCCCGGCAAACACCTGTGGCTTTACTTCCTTAAATCCAGGCAGCGCCTCTGCTGCAGGTTTTCCTACAAGCGTCACAGTATCACCCACTTTGGCAGCAGCAAGTTCTTTAATCCCGGCAATCACAAAGCCTACCTCGCCTGCGGACAGTGAGGTTCTTTGTAAAGATTTCGGCGTAAATACACCTACTTGCTCACACAAATATTCTGCGCCTGTGGCCATAAGACGGATTTTTTCTTTAGGCTTCAGCACACCATCCACAACGCGCACCAGCATCACTACGCCCACATAGTTATCAAACCATGCATCGATAACCAAAGCTTTTAGTGGCTTAGCTGCATCGCCTTTAGGCGGCGGTACTTTTGCTATCACAGCCTCCAGCACATCATGCACACCCTCACCGGTTTTGGCCGAGCACCGCACCGCATTGCTTGCGTCTATACCGATGACATCCTCAATCTCTTGAATTACGCGGTCAGGATCTGCTGATGGCAGATCAATTTTATTCAATACTGCTGTTACCTCAACGCCCAAATCAAGTGCGGTGTAGCAGTTGGCAACACTTTGCGCCTCAACGCCCTGGCTGACATCCACCACCAGTAATGCGCCTTCACATGCTGAAAGTGATCGTGACACTTCGTAGCTAAAGTCTACGTGACCCGGGGTATCAATTAAATTTAAATTGTAAATCTGGCCGTCATCTGCTTTATAACTTAGCGCCGCCGTCTGCGCCTTGATCGTAATACCGCGCTCACGTTCAATATCCATAGAATCCAGCACCTGCGCTTCCATCTCACGGTCAGCCAAACCTCCACAAAGATGGATGATACGGTCAGCCAAAGTAGATTTACCGTGATCGATGTGGGCAATGATGGAGAAGTTACGAATATTTTTCATGGTTTATTTTTAAAGATTGACTATTCCAATTGCAAGTTTAAGGCCTAAAACTTATTCCTGAAACTTGCCCTAAGATTCTCCCCTAGGACTAACCTTAGTTTAATTTTGAACTAAATTACAATTGGTTTAACAACAAGGGCGCACTAGGCGCCCTTGTTGTTAAACCGAACAGCTCGGATTTTACAGCAAATTCAAAGTATTAACATCTATTGATTTCCACATCGCTGGTACTGATGCTATTTTACTGCCGGTATTTTCACAGGTACGTACAACGTACTTTCACCCCGCAACACTAACAATGCCACGGATTTACCTACGGCAAAACTTGCCAGTTGTTTATTGAACTGTTCCAAACTCTGCACCTCAGTATTATTGAGTCCCAATATCACATCACCGCGACGCACACCGGCTTGTGCAACAGCACCTTGCGCATCTAAAACAAAAAGGCCATTTTTACCATTTAGCTTTTTCTTTTGCTGTGGCGTTGCCTCTTTGAGTATCAAGCCGATACGATTAGGCTCCGGCTTAACCGCTGGCTTATTCGCTTGCGCCACCTCGGATGAATCTGCCGGCATCTCTCCAACACTGATATTGAGCGTTTTTTCATTGCCCTTACGCAAAACCTCAACTGCTACAGCCTTCCCTGGTTTTGCAGCCCCTACAGCACGCGGCAAATCAGAGGAGGTGATAATTGGCTTACCATCAAACCTGGTAATAACATCACCGGCTTCCAGGCCTCCCTTATCGGCAGGTCCATTTTTTTCAACGGCAGCGACTAATGCACCATTAGTGTTTTTCATACCGAATGATTCAGCCAATTCTTTGCTCAGTTCCTGAATCACGACTCCTAACCAGCCTCGTGTGATTTTTCCAGTTGCCTTAAGTTGATTGGATATATCAAGTGCAACATCAATCGGTATACTAAAAGATAGCCCCATAGAGCCGCCGCTACGGCTATAAATTTGAGAGTTTACCCCCACCACTTCACCCGCCAGATTAAATAATGGCCCACCGGAGTTGCCTGGATTGATTGCGACATCGGTCTGAATGAACGGTACAAAATTTTCCTGTGGCAGTGCACGGCCTTTCGCACTCACGATGCCTGCCGTCATTGTATTTTCCAACCCGAAAGGTGAGCCAATAGCAGCCACCCACTCTCCAACTTTCAGTTTGCTGGGATCACCTGTTGTCACTTTCGGCAGCCCGGTAGCTTCGATTTTCACTAAAGCCACATCCGTACGCTTGTCTGCCCCAATAATTTTGGCCTTAAACTCACGCTTGTCAAAAAGCTTAACAATCACTTCATCAGCGTCAGACACTACATGCGCATTAGTTAAAATATAGCCATCACTGCTGATGATAAAGCCGGAGCCTAAAGATTGTGTTTTATACTCAAGCTGAGGCGCGCCGTTTTGGCCTGGAACCTGTCCGGGAAGTGGTATCCCAAAACGCTTGAAAAATTCCTGCATCTGCTCGTCCCCAGGCATACCAGGAAATGGCACCGCATTATCAGCGCGCATATTTTGCGTAATACTGATATTCACAACAGCGGGCCCCTGCTTTTCGGCCAGCTCTGTAAAGTCCGGCAAATCTTTCGCGTAGACATTTAACTGCACCACAGAAATCAAGCTAAAAACAACTGTGGCAATCCAACTTTTCATCATCTATTCACCTCATTTAGTTTGAAATTTTGTTCAAATCATTCGTCACAACACTAATCGTGACTATTTGTTACTTTTACATAACCTTGCGTCATCTGCATGACGCAGAATAATTGCTCGATACCTGCTTCCGTATGATTTTTTCGTACTGCCATAACCGATCAGGTGACCTTTAACCCAGACAAAGCCCAACAGCAAACCCAATGCAGCAGCCAATATTACGTAAAATTCATTATTAAGCAGCACATCAGCCAATACTGCACCAACCAGCATAGTGAGCAATGGCACAATGTAAAGAAAGAAAACGGAACTTAACACGACATGCTCGTCTATACCGACGACCACACTATCACCCACTTCTGCATTGATTGCATTTTCTGCGGCAAACTCATGACTTTTATGACCAAGCAACTTGCCCCAGGTGGCATTCCCACAGCCGCGCTTTTGCCCGCAAAGACCGCAAGCTGTGCGCCTTTCAATTTCCAGCATAACGTGATCATCTACCCGTTTAGTAATTACTGCGAATTCTTCAATCATAGCTATTCAGAATACTTCATTCATTATTTTTTAAAAATAACCGCATTTGCTATTTGCACCACGGTGGCTTCAGGGACGTCTCCTACCACAGTAACAAGATGTCCATTATTCACTTTGATATAAAAGCTTGTGTTGCCATTTGTTGCAAGTACAACTTTTGGCGCAGCTTTAGATTTAACACCTTTGGCAGTATGTTCGATAAATAATGAAACAGATGCCAGACCATCAGAAAATATCACATGCGTAACAGGACCGGATTTACCTTGAACCATCCGCATCATTTGGTCAATTTTATGATACCCGGCAGGCAATTCTTTAATTTCCCAATCAACAGGCGAGTCATCATTTACAACAACTTGCTCATCCTCCATTACATAACTTTTACTGAGATCAATTGTGGGCTTGAACCAGTCCAATTCAACTGTTTTCATTAACTCAACTTGGTTAAATGCAATATTCTCCATAATTTCGTTACGGTTATTGAACATCACCGATTTTAATAACAGCCCATATTCGGTATCAATCCAGAATCTGTAACTATAGCGTAGCGCATCTTTGGATTCTAAAACCAACACCTGCGCTTGCCGCCCAGCCACACGCTCAGCAGTACTAGAATGCAATGAATAGCTTGCTTTAACAGACTCTAAATTAAGAGGCAGCACTGCAGGAAACATATTCTGGCCACGGCGTTTTTCGATGATTATTTTTTCATTCCGTGGATTGTAAATAACGACGTTGCCGCCCTGACTTAGCACTTCACGTGGGGAGCCGTCTAAGACCACATTGCGTGCAAACTCATTTTGGCCATCAAACATGTGGGTGATTTGAACAGAGTTTGTTTGCTTACCTGTTTGGCATACAAATATCCCCCGGTAGCTCAAGGCACGTGCAGCGGCAGCGGCTTTCTGTAGCACTTGCCATGAACTTTCTTCTTCAGAAGCTTGCAGGTTCAAACTGGAAAATAAAATTGCAATCAGCGTCGCACTGGCAAAACTTCTAGCCAGAACTATGTGTTTCATTAACTTCACTCCGCGTAATTCACTGATTGAATATAATAAGAGCTTGTAGTCGGTGCAGATGCCCGGTGCGCCATCAGATATTCGTTAGGAATAGTTTGTTCAGGTAGTGCTTGTTCAACAGTATCAACTTTTGCCACAGCAATTAGCGGCGTATCATTCCCGGACTGAACTTGCTGATGCATCGCCATCCAGCCCACCACCATCACAGCGGCAAAAGATGCTGCGATTGACCAGGTTACAGGCAACCTGTCTTTAAACTCGCTCATTTTCATCACATTTATTTGTGTTGCATTGGGAGCTAGCACTGTAGGTTCAAGCTCGATTTTCTGCATCAAATTCTGCTTAAAATTAGAGTTAAACGCGACATTACCGCGCATGGCATCGCCTATCAGATGATATTGGCTCCAGGCCTCTGCACTTTGCTTATTGGACTGCATCGCAATAATCAAATGTGCTGCCTCTTCAAGCGCAACTTCATCATCTATTAAAGCGGATATTTGTTCATTCATCATTTACTCCTAATACTTAAAATTCACATGCATAGAGCCATTACCAGCGTTTATTATCTGGCGTATCAAGCAAAGGCCTTAATTTCAGGGCGATCGTCTCACGCGCTCTAAAAATACGAGACCTTACCGTACCTATTGGACAATTCATAATGGTGGCAATTTCTTCGTAGCTCAGCCCCTCAATTTCACGTAAGGTAATTGCGGTTCTCAACTCTTCGGGCAAGCTTTCAACAGTATCATTTACTGTTTGTGCAATCTGCTTGGTCATCAAGGTTGATTCAGGTGTTTCAGTCGTACGCAACTCATCACCGTTTTCAAAGTTTTCAGCATCTTCTATTTCAATATCAGTACTTATTGTTGGCCTGCGCCCCACTGAAACCAAATAGTTTTTTGCTGTGTTGATACCTATACGATACAGCCAAGTATAAAAGGCACTGTCGCCGCGAAAATTAGGTAACGCACGGTAAGCTTTGATAAAAGACTCCTGCACCACGTCTTCAATCTCAGACTGGTCACGTATCATGCGAGAGAGCAAGCGGCCTAACTTGCGCTGATACTTATCCACCAATAAGCCGAAAGCACGCTTATCGCCACGCTGTGCGCGTAAAACTAGCTCATGATCTATCTCACGATTACCTGAGGTTGGAGTAGTAGCCACTACGGTTAAATTCCCTGTAGACCCGGTTTCACTTTGTTGAATTTTATTATTGTACTTATCACCCGCACAAGTATAACCTTGCGTAGCTGATTGGATAAAGTTAAATTGCGCTAATTCCTGAATTTTACTGGGTTTTATCTTTATCATTTAATATCCCCTCATTATCATTACGAACTGCTTATTTAAACGATTACTTTTTACCCCAACTGCAGTATTGCTATTGCCTTTTATGATGACCGCGATACACTCTTATAAGTTCCTAAATATTCATACTCCACACATACACATTACTAAATTATGCAGCAATTCGACGTTCTGATTATTGGTAGCGGCCTCGCAGGCTTATCACTTGCATTACGTACTGCCGCGCACAAAAAAATATGTTTAGTAAGTAAGCGTGAAATTAACGACTCAGCCAGCAACTGGGCACAAGGCGGTATTGCGGCAGTATTGAATGATAGTGACTCAATTGAAGCGCATATTCAGGACACATTGATTGCCGGAGCCGGCTTATGTGATGCCGCTGTAACTAAAAAAGTCGTCGAGCACGGCAAAGAAACCATAGAATGGTTAATCAAACAGGGTGTCCACTTTACGCGCGAGCATGATGACAGCGGCTACCATTTGACACGTGAAGGCGGCCATAGCCATCGCCGCGTCATCCATGCTGCTGATGCCACCGGACACGAAGTACAAACGACCCTTGCTGAAAAAGTACGCCAGCACCCCAATATCACACTACTTGAAAATCACATTGCCGTAGATTTAATCACGACGAAAAAAGTTAAAAATACAAATCCGCAAATCTCAGACAATAATGCGTGTTTAGGTGCCTACGTGCTGAACAATAACACGGGAAAAGTACTTACAATAGGTGCTCAGCATACGGTTTTAGCAACTGGCGGCGCCGGTAAAGTCTACCTTTACACTACCAACCCGGACATCAGCACCGGGGATGGCATCGCAATGGCCTGGCGTGCAGGCTGTCGGGTTGCCAATATGGAGTTTATTCAGTTTCACCCTACTTGTTTGTTTCACCCGCACGCAAAATCTTTTTTGATTTCCGAAATCGTCCGCGGTGAAGGTGGCTTATTAAAACTACCTGACGGCACACGGTTTATGCCGGATCACGACCCGCGTGAAGAATTGGCACCGCGTGATGTCGTTGCACGCGCCATTGACTTTGAAATGAAAAAACGCGGTCTCGATTGTGTTTACCTGGATATCTCACATAAATCTTTGGCGTTCATCCAGGAACACTTTCCAAACATCTATCGCCGCTGCCTTGAACTAGGTATTGATATCAGTAAAACACCGATCCCGGTAGTGCCGGCCGTACACTTTATGTGTGGCGGGGTAATGACCGATGACAAAGGCCGCACCGACATTAACAACCTTTATGCCATCGGCGAAACAGCATGCACCGGTCTGCATGGTGCCAACCGTCTGGCAAGTAACTCGCTGCTCGAATGCCTGGTGTTTGGCCAAGCTGCGGCAGAAGACATTTTAAGCCAAACTCCGCAGGCCACTGCAAACTTGCCATACTGGGATGAAAGCCGCGTAACAGATGCGGACGAAGAAGTCCTTATTACACATACTTGGGATGAGTTGCGCCGCTTCATGTGGAACTATGTTGGGATTGTGCGTACTGACAAACGCCTAAGCCGCGCACTGCATCGCATACATATGCTGCGTGATGAAGTCCATGAGTTTTACAGCAACTTTAAAATCAGCAACGACTTGATCGAATTGCGCAACTTGCTGCAAGTGGCTGAATTAATCGTTAGAAGCGCAATGGAACGTAAAGAGAGTCGCGGCCTGCATTACAGCAAAGATCATCCGAATGCTGAATTAGAACCTATTCCTACCGTGCTTGAACCCTCAAACTATTACAGCTTGCTGGATCGTGAGCATGGACATGAACACAACACCCACCATCATTAATGTGGTTTGCACGATTTATTGCTGCAAATTTATTTTTGCTGCTCACTACAATATGTGTTGCCGATGAATCTTATCTATTAACCAAGGTAATAGATGGCGACACCGTTGAATTAAACAATATCAACGGCACATTCAAATTACGCCTCAGTGATGTAGATGCGCCGGAACGTAATCAGGCCTTCGGCAAAAAATCGCGCCGGGCATTAGCTAAGCTTTGCAAAGGCAATAGCATCCGTATAAATACAATAATTCTTGGTACGGATAAATACAATCGTTATTTAGGCAAACTGCAATGCAACCACGTAGATGCAAGCTTGTATCTGGCTGAACATGGCTTTGCCTGGCATAACGAAAAGTACTCTAATGACCCTGTCATTAAAAATGCAGCTTTTCTTGCGCGTGAAAAAAGACTCGGACTCTGGAGGGCTAAAAAACCAATACCGCCTTGGGTCTGGCGGCAGCAGCATCCTCACCCCTAATAAACATTAGGTTAAGTATAAAGACTTTCTTTGATCTGCCTTATCAACCAAAAATTTCTTGTTTAAAACTATTGCTAGCTTTAATTGCAATCTACCGTATAATCCTCTGCAATTCATTTACCCTACGCCAACCAATCAGCGTAGCGGTCTCTTACTTTATTATCTTCTATATCTCATATTGAATGATAACCATATATGCCTAGACCTCGATTGGTGTTGCTTCATAAGTAATGGGTCGGCTTAAACTCAAGCTGGAGCTTTACCTTGACAACACAAACTAAAACTATTGCAACAAACTCG
>Ga0105104_10002563_pt1 | contig 13201 bp, 13 predicted proteins | sample PPLLaktember2015_3_FD_87034 | JGI IMG/M metagenome (GOLD analysis project Ga0105104, IMG submission 87034) | Freshwater sediment microbial communities from Prairie Pothole Lake near Jamestown, North Dakota, USA - PPLs Lake P7 Core (6) Depth... | ecosystem: Environmental > Aquatic > Freshwater >...
ACGGCTCGGGCACATGGATGCGCGTCTCGGTACTGCAGCGGGTGCAGCCACGGTCGTCCACACTGATCGCCAGGTTGGTTGCCGCTCGGGCAAATGCGGGATCGGCGAAGGACAGGAAAGATGCTGCGTTCGGGACGTTTGGTTCAATGCCTCCGGTCAGTGTCCAGAACTGCCCCACCAGCCCGAAGACGATCTCGCGGCCCGACTCCTCCGCCAGCGGGATGAAACCACCTTTGTAAAGCTGTTCCAGGAAAGGACCGGGCTGGAGTGATCCCGACGACTGCCTTCTGAGCAGCCTGGCGGGCAATGCACGGATGTCGAGCAACAGGAAGATCAGCGGCGAAAGGTCGACGGTCGTCAATTCACGGAGCGCTATAAAAACCCGCTCCGGAGAGGCGTTGACCGTAATTGTATGAAACTCGCTGAACTCATAGTCCGGTAAAAAATTGTCCAGTAGCATGACTCATCCAACCTTCAATTGGGTACAAGGCGCCGGGCAGTGGAAGGGACAAGGTATAAGATTGCTATTGCCAGACACACGAACAGGATCATCCATGACCCGGCAAACGATAGCCCCCAGAACACCGCCTGGTTTACGGCGCGCAGGATCCAGAAGCCCGCGATCGACAGGCTGACGATCCTTCCCAGTTTTGTCGTGCTCATTTCCTCGGGCAAAATAAGAGACAGGAGGGAAAAGATTGCCAGGGCATACGCTGTGTGAATATTAAGAACCTGCATTACTGCGCGGTCGTTTGCCGTCAGGGATGCGAGACTCTGTCCCCAGTCGAACAGTTTCCAGAACGAAAGATGGAATGCGACAAAGAGGAGCTGGAGGCTGCCGCCAATTTGTATAAGACGTTTTGTTTTCATTGTTCTTCCTTGTGTCAGGCTTGAAACATTTATCGGATCAACAATCCGATCCCCACCAGCACTGGCGTCAGCAAGTTAACCAGCACGTTCATCCCCATGGCTGGGATCAAGCCCGGGATGTTCTCGGCGTGACGAAAGGCGCGCAAGCCCGCCGGGATGGCAATGACGGCTGTCAACAATCCGATCAGGCTGATCGCTGGCAACAAGCCGAAGATAACGCCCAGGATGATCGTCAGGTACGCCAGCAGCAGGAAAAGGTTATAGACCAGACTGGCGGTCCGCCGGCCGAACAGGATTGGGATATGCCGGCGTCCGATGCTGCGGTCAGCTTCCACGTCGGGGAACTGGTTCAGGAGCAGGAGATCGCTGACCAGAAAGAATGGCACCAGCGAGGCGACAAAAGCCGTCCAGGAATATGCGCCGGTCAGGGCGAAGTGGGCGCTCATCACCATCAGCGGTCCGAATCCCAGCCCCGGGGCGACCAGGCACAGGAGGGGATTGCGCGTCAGCCAGGGGGTGTAAGCGTAGAGCAGGAGCAGCCCAACCAAACCAAGCGGCAGGATAGCCGGTCCGCGCAGGATCACGAAATACAGACCACTGAACGCCGTGATCCCCAGCGTGACCCATGCCATGACCAGCGTCGGGCGTGCCATCTCCGCCCGGGCTGGCAGCGTCCCACTGCCACCACTGAAAGGCGTGCGCTGCGTACGTGCATCCAGCCCGGAGTTGAAGTCGAAGACTTCGTTAAAGGCATTAACGCTAACATGGGCGGAAATCGCCCCGACCAGAGCCAGGACGAAGTGCCAGCCATTGACTTGGCCTATCGTCCAGACGGCAGTGCCCAGTCCAAGCAGGACGCAGGCTGGTGTCAGGATCAGGAATGGGACGCGCATGGGACCAAGCAGGAGTTTGAATTTGTTCATTTGATTTCCTGTAAAATAAATTTCCTTGCTGAGACAAGCCCAAGCGTCGCGCCCAGGAATGCCCACAGAGCCAGGAGTGCCTGCGGCTCGCGCAGGATGATAACGATCAGGATGCCATAGACAGAGCCGATGATATTCGCGAGAAGGCACAGATCAAGTGCCGCCCGTGCTGGTGCATGCAGCACCGCCAGGTTGAGCCGGCCCAGAAACAGGGTTCCCAGCCCCGTCCCGGCAAACCATAGAGCATCGATGGTAAACCCGGAATAAAAGAGCGGCGTCAACAGGATATGGATAGAACCGAGTCCAACAAGGGCCCAGGCACTTACTTTGTGAATGGTTTTCATTTCTGGTTCGTACTCTCCTTATTTGTTTCTGTCGATGATGGACCTGGCAAGCTCAGCCAGGGCGAGGCGTTCAGGACCCTCAGGCAGGCGTTCCAGCAGATCGAGCCCGCGGCGGACGAAGTCGCGCGCCACCTCTACGGATGCCGCCACCGCCTCACCCGTGCGAATGGATGTCACCAGCCGCTCCAGCTTCCCCTCCGGTAGCGGCTGTCGCTCGACGAGGGCCTGCAGCCCCGAATCCTCGGGATAAGCCTCGAGGTGAAGAAGCGCCGGCAGGGTCAGCACGCCGCGACGCAGATCCTGCCCGGCCGGCTTGCCCAGACTGGAAGACTCGCCAGTGAAGTCGAGCACATCGTCCATAACCTGGAAAGCCATCCCGAGCGCCGCGCCGAAGCCGCGTGCCGCGGCAGTAGTCTCATCATTAACAGCATTCAGCAATGCCGGGGCGCCTGTCGCCAGTTCGAACAGGGCGGCGGTCTTGGCACCAATCCAGTCGAAGTACTCCTCCCGACTGGAGATGCCGTGCGGCCGCGCCATCTGGATCAGCTCACCATCGACCATGCGCCTCATGCTCTCGGTGAACAGTTCGATGGCTGGCAGGCAGCGCGTTGCCAAAGCCAACTGGGCTGCCTGAGTGAAGGCGAAGTCACCGACCAGCACACTGGCGGCGGAAGACCAGCGGGCGTTGAGTGTTTCGACGCCACGGCGCAAACCCGCGCCGTCAACCAGGTCATCGTGGACCAGGCTGGCGGTGTGCAGCATCTCGACCGCTGCCGCCAGGTACAACAGGGGACCCGGGTCGGCACCTAGCAGGCTGCCGGTCAGCAAAACTAAGCGCGGGCGGACGCGTTTCCCACCGGCAGCGATCAAATGCGCCAGAGCCGCCTCGAGTGGGGATCGATTTGCGTTCACCCGTTCGACGAGCAACGCTTCGACCTGCGCCAGCCGGGCCGGCAGCGGGTCAAGTACGGTAAAGGTGACATCCATCATTTTGGTCATATCGATTCTTTCGGTAAAAATCGAAATCAAAGGGTAAAAAAAAGAAGTTCACCCCTACTCGGGGAAGAACCTCAATACTTTACTGACAATATCGCCCATCTTCGCAATGCGGACGATCGTCCGCGTATGGACCTTCTGGACCTGCTGGTAGAGCGAGTCTGAGGTCTCGAAAAGCGCCAGCATCTCCCCCATCTTCTCGCGTGTGTGGGCATCCTCGTTGCTGGCTTCGAGTTCGGAGACCGTTTCGCGCAGCATTTGCAGGGTCGGGTCGACCTCACGGCGCTTGCGGTAGTCGACGATGAAACGGAACATCTCATAAATGTCACCCTTGATCTCGAAGCGGTCGGTACGATCGCCCAGGGTATGCACCACCCGGACGATGCCCCAGCTTTCCAGCTCGTGCAGACCCACGCTGACCGTCGAACGCGCCAGCGACAGAGTGGCGCTGATCTCCTCAGCGTTGAGCGGCTCGGGCGAGAGGTAGAGCAGCCCGTGGATCTGGGCAACGGTGCGGTTGATGCCCCACTTTTCCCCCATCTCACCCCAGTGGACGATGAACTTCTGTGCAATCGGAGTCAGTTCCATTTTTCTCTCATTTCGGCTATTTCGGTTATAACCGAAATATAGTACATGAATGGCAGTCTGTCAAGAGAGACAAAACAAACTCCCTATTCTGCCGTAAGGGAGTTTGTTAGGGTTATTGAATTCAGGCAATTATCGTTCGAGAAGGAATGCCATCATCTCCGTGTAAACAAGCTCTTGATGCTCGATAAAACAATAGTGATTCCCCTCCGGGATGATCACGATCTTCGCATGGGATACTTTCTGCTGGAACTGTTCGATATCCTGCTTTTGATGAGGCTGAAGCACGGTTTTGAAAAAATCCGTGACTTGGGCTCTCTGTTCCTCCGTCATGTACTCCCAAGACAGAAAGTCAGACCCATCTCGAATGGCGAAGAAACTCAGCACAGGAGCCCGGATCTTTGAATATTCCGGCAGATAACTGCCGATGGTGTCGCTGAGGGCTTTGGAGATGGCATCGGACATCTTATCCACCACTTTGCCCTCCGAGTTGATCCTGACCGTGTGTTTGGTCTGTTCATCCATGACCTTATTCCAGACCACCGCCAGGGCGGGGTAAAGCCTTTTGATGGTAGTGATATACTCCTCGACGGTGTCAGGATCATCTTTGGGCCAGGCAGGAATCATATTGGGCACCGGACTTTTCTCCCACATGGCCTTGGCCTCAGGGGATGAATTGTTATAGGCTGCATCCAGATAGACAAGTTTGAGAACCCGTTCCGGATATAAAGCTGCAAAACGGGTCAATTCGAGATATGCCAGTGAATGTCCGGCCAGGATCACCTTGTCAATCTGGAGCGCATCGAGGAACTGCCGCAGGTCTTCCACCAATGTATCCGGGTCATAGCCGCTTTCGGGATAGTCCGAGTCGCCATGCCCGCGGCGATCGAAGGCAAGGACGCGGAATTTGTCTGTAAAACGCGGGGCGAGCCTGCTGAAGATATAAGCGGAACATCCCATTCCTGCGATAAACAGGAGCACAGGCCCATTGCCGGCCCAATCCAGGTAATGCAAGCGAATACCGTTCACAGTTACAAAATCACTTTTGTGCATGGACTGATCCATTTTTCCTCCTTGGAGATCTCATAATGTTTGCGAAGCCGCTCGCCGGCGGAAATCATCCAATTTCCGAAGTTGAACATGGTCCTTTCAAGGAAACGCGGACGACGTGCGTGAGCTTTGAGCGCGAACTTTTCCAGACGGATCTGTTCCACCTCCTCCAGAATTCGTCGACGATGGTATTCAGCCATAAACTCGTCCTGCCAGTTATTCATCACTACTCCTTTGGCGAGACACACTGTTAATTGACACTAGGGATTTGTACAATCCCCTTGTATTCTACGACTCTGATTTTGTGGAAAAAAGTAGCTTTCATCCCCGCTGTAATGTGTATTTTGCTTGTTGCAATTGCCTTCGAAATCTTATACAATAAGGATGTAGAAAGTTTCGGGAATTGAGATCTGCCTGCATGAAGCAGGCAGATCTTTTTATTTATCTACGGTTTCTGTATCTGACTAGGCAATGAAGGCCAACCTTCGGCATCCCACGAAAGCGACTCGATGCGCAACTTGGGCACGCCGATCTGTTTTGAATCATAGGCGTGATAGACCATCCAGTAGGCGTCCTCTTCGAGGAGCATTCCGTTGTGACCGGGTCCTTTCCATTGACCATAAGCGGACAGGACCAGTGTCCCACCGCCCTCGGTCAGAGGGACACCATCGCGGTCCATGTAGGGACCGTTCAGCGCGTCGCTGCGGCCGACGCGCACGTTGTAAGTGCTGTCCGCGCCCTGACAGCACCGGTCGAATGAGACGAACAGGTACCACTTCCCCTCACGAAAAATGATGAAAGGTGCCTCGATGGCGGAGGTGTCCCCGGGGCCGGTCGAACGGTTCGCCAGGTGATGATCGGTCGAGTCGTTCGGATCGAGCTGTCCCGTGGCGCGGTCGATTTTCCGCATCCAGATCCCATCCCAGAAACTGCCCCACACCAGCCAGGGCTCGCCGTTCTCGTCGAGCACCAGATTTGGATCGATCGCATTCCATGGATCACCCGAATGGGAACGCAGGACTTCTCCCTGATCCACCCATTTGTAGTCGGGGCTTTCGGGGTCGAGGGTGACATTTGTTGCCAGACCGATGGCAGACTCCTGGCTGCCGAAGCTCGAGACCGCGTAGTAAAGATGCCATCGGTCGTTGAAAAAAGAAATGTCAGGCGCCCAGATATCGACCAGATTGGGGTTCACCTCCCTCGTCCAGGCCGGGTTGCTTTCGAAGACACGCCCGCAAAATTCCCAGGTTATCTTATCCTTGGAGCAGATGAACGGAATCAGGCTGCCTGTGGAGAAGACATAGTAAGTATCATTCTCGTGAGCAATGACCGGATCGTGAACGCGCTGGATAAACCCCTCCGGCTCGATCGTCACGCCTCTCGTCACAGGTCCAGGCGCGGCTGTCGCACCGAGCGTGGGCTCCGCTTCGACGGATCCGCACGCGGCGAGCAGCATCACGATCAAAATTCCTGGCAGAATATATCTCGTCATCATTTCCTCACAACCGGTTCAACAGAAGACAATGACTACCGGCGCCACTCCCCTTCAGGAGTGGCGCCGGTAGTCATTGCCAACGCAAATGTAGAGCCCAAACTCCACCCAATTCGCCACGGACACCTGCACTGCACCAAACGCAGTGCGGTGCAAGTGTAAACACAGATGAACACTGATTTGTAGCTAAGCCGTCCGGCAAAAGCACTCGAATCCCTTTTATCCGTGTTTATCTGTGGTTTGTGACATTGTGGTATTGGATGTAGCTCATTCCACGCAGGTGGTCAGGACCGTGAACGATAAGGGTGGCAGGCTGAGGGTGGCGCGACCCGCATCGACGGCCGGTACGGCAATCGGCTTCGCCACGACCCGTTCCGGAGCATCCCAGGTATTCACCTCTTTGGGATCCTTACCCGTCAGCTGCCAGCCATTGTCGATCTGAACCGCCCGCCCGTCCTGCCAGACGAGATCGGTGATTACGGCTTCGGTCTGGCTCCGGTTCACCAGGAATACTGCGCCTTGTTCCGTCTCGGGCTCATAACTGGCAGAGATATCCAGCACTGGCACGGCATCGTGCTGTTTGGTCTCCAACTCCGGTGCTTTGACGCGAACATCCAGCGCCTCGCCCCGGGCAAGAGTACTGACCAGTTTGAAGGCATAGTAGGAGGGGTGTTTAAGGATCCCATCGGGGCGGGTGTGCAGCCACGAAATGGTGTTGACGATCTGCGCGACGCAGGCGATCTTGAGCACATGGCTCTTGCGCAGGAAGACATTCAGCCATTGCGCCACGACCAATGCATCCTCGAGATTGTAGATCTCCTCTGCCAGATGGGGCGCCTCCGTCCAGTTCCCCTGCACGGGGTCGCCCTTGTACCAGACCTGCCACTCATCCCACGAGAGATAAATATTATGCTTGCTGCGTCGTTTGGCTTTCACGTAGCGCAGAGTCCCATCCAGTGTATCTACAAAGCGTTCAAAGAGCACCGGGCTGGCAAGATAACTGGCAGTGTCATTCTCGCGATTACCGGCATAGTAATGCATCGAAAGATAGTCCATGTGCTCCCAGGCGATTTCGAGAGCCGTGCGATCCCAATCGGGGTAGGTTGGCATTTGGTCGCTGGATGATCCGCACAGGATGGTTTCGATGGTTGGATCCTGCGACTTCATCATTTTTGCTGCTTCGAGCGCTTTGTTGCCGTACGCGACAGCATCCAGGTGACCGATCTGCCAGGGGCCGTCCATTTCATTGCCCACGCACCAGTAGCGCACGTTGTGCGGTTCACGGATGCCATGGCTCACACGCAGGTCTGACCAGCGCGTCCCATGCGGCACATTGCAGTACTCCACGAGATCGGAGGCAGACTGGATGGTCCCTGTGCCCATATTGACACCCAGCATCGGCGCGACGTTGATGGATTTACAGAACTCCATAAATTCGTTTGTGCCAAATTGATTGGTTTCCAGGGATTGCCAGGCAAGCTCCCGCCTGAGTGGTCGCTGCTCTTTGGGCCCCACGCCGTCGAGCCAGTTATAACCACTCAGGAAATTTCCGCCGGGATAGCGGATCACCGTGTACGCCTGATCGCGTAATGCTTCCATTACATCCGCGCGAAAACCATGCTCGTCCGCATGAGGTGACTTGGGATCGTAGATCCCCTCGTATACACAGCGACCCATGTGCTCGGCAAATCCACCAAACAGCAGAGGTGAAATGGGGGCAATCGTGCGGTTTCTGTCTAGGAGGACTTGCGCTTTGGATGTTGACATTTGAAAGCCTATCCTGTGATGTGTGGATTTAATTACAAAGATGGTTATGAGTTGGTCAAACGGGGCATCATCCTGACAAAATGATCACTGTCCGGCCATGCCCGTGGTCGTAATACCCGCAATGATTTTGCGCTGGAATATGGCATAGAAGATAAGGACCGGCGCTGAGGCAATAAAGGCAGCCGCAAAGGCGAGACCGCGCTGAATGTAACTTCCCTGTTGAATTATAACCAATCCTACCGGAAGGGTGAGTGCCTCGCGCTCGCTGAGCACAATCAGCGGCCAGAACAGGTCGTTCCACATGCCCAGGAATGTGAAGATGCCAAGTGCAACCATTGCCCCGCGCACCAGCGGCAGACAAATCTGCCAATAGATGCGAAAGGGACTCGCACCATCCACACGCGCAGCATCTTCCAGGTCACGTGGGATCGCGTAAAAGTGCTGACGCATCAGGAATATACCGACCACGGATGCAGCTGTTGGCCACCAGATGGCATGGTAGCTGTTCAGTAATTTTAGATCGCGGAGCAGTAAAAATGCGGGGATCAGGGTAATTGCTGCCGGAATCATGAGACTAAAGAGGAGCAGCGAAAACAATTGGTTTTTGCCAGGGAATTCCAGACGGGCAAAGGCGTACCCGCTTAATGTCGACAGGAAAACAACAATGAGTGTGCCTACACTGGCGATGATGAGACTATTGGTAAACCATTTCATCACGGGCAGGGTCACGTCCGCAAAGATATGAGTAAAGTTGGCGGTTGTGATCGGATCGGGAATCCACTCGATCGGGAAATTGAACTGATTCGATTCATGGGTGAACGCCCTGGAGACGATGTAAAGCAACGGAATGATTATGATCACGGCCAGCGGCAGGAATAACAGCCATAAGGTAAACGACCGCCAGACTGCTTTGCGGTTAAGTTGCAAGTGTAGAATTGAATTCGTCGTTTTGATTTTGGTTTCTGTAACCATATCATGCTCCTGTATCCTAGTATTCAGCGCGTCCACGCATAAACCAAAACAAAATAACTGTGACGACGATCATGATGCCAGCCAGCACAACCGCCATCGACGATGCATACCCAAATCGGAAGTATTTCCAGGCAGTTTCGTACAGGTACATCACGGCGGTACGCGAGGCATTGCCGGGACCACCTAATGAGATGATATAGGGCTGGGCAAAGACTTGCATATGAGCGATAAATTGCGTCACTGTAATGAAAAGCATGGTTGGCATGATGAGAGGGATCGTAATGTAACGAAACGACTGCAGGGAGTTTGCCCCGTCGATTTTAGCGGCTTCGTAAAATTCCTCGGGAATACTTTGCAGACCAGCCAGGAACACAAGCATGGGGAACCCGAAGGTCCACCAGACCGTGGAAATGGCAAGGGCCGGGATGACAATATCCGGGTTTCCCAGCCAGGAAATGCGCGGTCCCCCCATCAGCGTTGTAACAAAGTAGTTAACAATACCCAGCTGGGTATCCCAGATACGTGTACCAACAATACCGATCACCGCCACCGAAAGGACGCCGGGCGCATAAAAGAGCACGCGCAGGAAATCCCTCCCGAAAAAGGAGTGTTTTAGGCCCGCAGCCACGAGCAGCCCCAGCACGATGTTGGTTGTTACGGTGAACGCCACAAAACGACCGGTGTTACCCAAAGCCTGCCAAAAGACTTTGTCGTTCATCAGGGCCTGATAATTTCCAAGCCCGATGAAATGCTGCTCTTTGAGCATGATCTTCCAATCGTACAGGCTGATCTGCAGCCCGCGGAAGATCGGAAATAAAAGAAACAACGCAAAAAAGAAGAAGTGGGGAAGAATGAATAGATAGTTGGGAAGCTGTTTGCGTATGGTTTTCCAATTCCAACTTGTCGCGATTAAGGCATCTTTTGTGGAATCTTCTGTGAGAGCAGGAGTTGCTTGTGCCATAGTCACATCCTTCCGGTACATTTATATAAAGGGCAGGTCGGTATGCCCAGTTTTAGCGAGCCTACCGACCTGCGGCAAGAGCATAGCGACTAGGGACGATCGAGGATCGCCTGAATGACTTCACAACCTGCTTTCATTTCAGCTTCCACATCTGCATCCGCGCTGGCAAGGGCGTTGCCAACCGCGGTTTCATAGGCGGTCTGGATCTCAATGAAGGACTTGTGCGCGAGAGACGTGCGGCCAATCTCGTTGAACTCCTGGGCAGCCATCGCCACCGATGCGATCGCCTGCACATCGTCCTGCTGCTGCACTTCAATCTTGCCCGGCACCTGGCCCGATGTCGCCCAGAAGGCGCCATTATTCGCCAGGTAAGCCATCAAGGTTTTCGCCTTGGCGATGCCATCCTCATCCACACCGGTCGGAATGGACATAATGTGTGAGTCCAATTTGACAGCCTGCTTGCCATCCGGAGCCAGCGAGTTGATAAAAGCGGTCTTGGTCTTCGCGGCAACGTCGGGGTTATCAGCCATGAAGCCTCCCGTCCAGGTGCCTTCCCACATGAAGACCAGGCGATTGACCTTGTAGAGATCACCCGCCCACATCCTCCCGGGAACTGCCGGGGGAGCAACATAATACTTGTACATCATGTCGTGCCAGTATTGGATCGCGGCGACCGATTCGGGGGAGTCCAAAAGACACTGGGTACCGTCTTCATTTGTCACGTCACCACCGAATTGCCACAGCGTGACGGGGATGGTATAGCGCGGCCAGGTGAACTCGTGCGCCCATACTTCTACATTGTCCTTGTCAAAACCTTCGTCAGTTGGGTGCTTGCCGTTCACATCCGTGGTCAGTTTCTGCGCCCATTCGATGAACTCTGCCCCATTTTTGGGGAGGTTTTCGGGGTCGAGACCAGCATTTTCGATCAATTCAGTGTTGTACCACAATAGCCAGCCGTGATTATCGAAGGGCACAGCCATTGTTTGACCTTCAAAGGTGATGTTTTCGATCACTGAAGGATTAAAGTCAGCCTTATTCAGGGTGCCATCGTTGAAGATGATGTCATCCATGGGCAACATGAGCCCTTCCGATGCCATCTGATTGACTTCAGCCGCATGGAAGATGACCATGTCGGGGGGCGTGCCAGCCGCCACAGCAGTGGGATACTTCTGGAAGAACGTGTCCCATGGAATACCTTCGGACTGGAGACAAACATCCGGATTATCGGCAACGAACTTTTCCAGCAGGACGGCAAAAACGGCGCCATCGGTGCCGGTCAGGCCATGCCATAAGATCAACGGATCATCACAGGTACCGAAGGCGTTCACGATCGGCGTGGGTTCTGCGTTCGGATCCACCACCGCGGGAGCCTCGGTTGCGTCTACCGCAACTTCTGTAGGTGCAGTGTCCGGGGCTGTTGTCGCGGGCGTCGTACAGGCACTTAGCACCAGTGCCATCACCATGAGTAAGGTCAGGCATAGCAACAGCTTGTTGTCGTTCTTTACTTTGTTCATACTTCTCTCCTTTTGTGAGAATTGAAAAACTGAATACGATTATCGAAAAACGCAGATGGACTGCGTTACAACCAGAATCACTCGTAGGGCGAATATCAGTAATTCAATCTAGCTATTCAATTGTGACAGTGACCTTAGGCAGATGCCCGCTCGAAGAAGTGACAGGGGACTTCGAAGCGGCGGCTGGGACCGTTGTACTCACCTCGGATGCGCTCGAATAGCGCTTTTGCCAGGAGCGTGCCCATTTCACCCGGGAACTGCGCCACAGTGGAGAGCTGTGGGCGGACCCAGGAAGCGGCGGGGATGTCATCAAAGCCAATAATGGCGATATCTTCAGGTACCCGGTAGTTCATTTCTTCCGCGGCGGCAAGAGCCCCGATCGCGATCGTGTCACTAGCGGCGAACACAGCTGTGGGAGGTTTGGGCAGTGCCAGCAGAGCTGTGATGGCGCGCCGGCCGCTTTCCACAGACCAATCCCCCTCCACTACATATTCAGGCGGGACGGACAGGCCGGCATCCGCCATGGCACGCTGAAAAGCACCGTAACGGCGTATGATCACCGGGAACTGGTGACTTGCACAGATCATGGCAATGCGTTCATGCTTGCGCTGCTCGATCAGCCACTGAACCGCCTCGTAACTGGCTTTCGCGTCGTCGGCGTACACAACATCCACGTCGGGGTGCTGGACATGATTCCCAACCGCGCTGATCGCCATCCCGGTGCGTGCCTTCAGGTTTTGCAGATCATTATCGGTCAGGTGATAAGGGATCATGACGGCTCCATCCACCGGGCGCCGCAGGAGCGACTCGCAAAAGAGCATCTCTTTTTCACGCAGATGGTCCGAATTGGCGATCATGACGCCGTAGTGATATTGGGAAGCCACATCCTGCACGGCGCGGACCATGGGATGGTAGAAAGGATTACTGATATCAGCGATCAGCATCCCGATCACATGATTTTTTTGACCGCGCAGAGAGCGGGCATACTGGTTGGGCTGATAACCCAGCTCTTTGACAACTTCCAGAACCTTCCCCTTGGTCTCGTCACTGATCGGTACTTTGGACTTGGAAGAGGCAGGGCTGAGGATGCGTGAGACTGTGCTTTGCGAGACATTGGCTGCCTTCGCGACATCACGCATAGTAACTTTGCGCTGTGTTTTGGGAGAATTAAGTGTCATGGGAAATATTTGATATTATGCAATCGTATGCGGTATAACGTATTCTAGCATACGATTGTATGAGAGTCAAGCAGGTTATGCCTATGCCCCTCCAAGTGTGATTTTTAGCGGCCTTTTGCTGTCCCTTAGCGAGTTTCTGAAAACTTGTCAAGACAGGAGTGGTCCGGGAAAGTTGTCGGACGAGCAAATCACAACAAATAGGCTGGGATGATCCAGCTGATGATCCGCCGAGCAGCCAGAACCTGACTGTTCAGACCCTTTCGCAGCGTTTTGAAGGTGGCGCGTCCGAGCCGGCACAGCCAGGGAACGAGCCCCTTTCTGGTGGGACGGACACCAGAGTTGCGCGTGATCAGCCACGCTCTGCATGTATTTTGGGGATCGAAGCATGGCACTCTACGCAGTGAGAGGTCGTTTTGGACGCGATCGGGCGCGCACTAGGATGACTATAGGATGAGCGCAGGATGACTGGAGGAGGACTGCCCCGGCTGCAGCCAGGACGGCTCGTTTTCGGTGGGAGTCACCGCGTTTTCAGGCAGTTTCCAAGAAGCA
>Ga0105104_10002564_pt1 | contig 13200 bp, 11 predicted proteins | sample PPLLaktember2015_3_FD_87034 | JGI IMG/M metagenome (GOLD analysis project Ga0105104, IMG submission 87034) | Freshwater sediment microbial communities from Prairie Pothole Lake near Jamestown, North Dakota, USA - PPLs Lake P7 Core (6) Depth... | ecosystem: Environmental > Aquatic > Freshwater >...
ATTTGTTACATCGGTATACCAGGAAGCTAAAGATGAAAGCCCCTGGATTGTTTCTTTCGCATCAATATGGACTGCATCGGATTGATATAATTCCAAGATCAAGGGAATATTCTTGGAATTAATTGCTTCAATCAGCAGATCTACAAGATCTTTTTCTGGATTCGTTATTCCAGGCCAATTAAAGGCAGCAATTGTATCCCATAAAATTGGTAATGATCGCCGACAGTAATCCCAACTCCAGAAATTCACGCCTGAAAGCCCCAAAGCTACAGCTTTGGTCATAAATTCAGTAATTTCAGCTGGCTTGGGATACCAATCATTCGCACCATAGGCAGATCCCGTCGGCACTAGTGGCCTGGCAGGGGAGACATAGGTCTTAAATTCATTCAGGCTTTTTTCCAATTGTTCACCTGGATTTCTTAGCTGCTCCCAATACACCTGGGGCATATTAAGATCACATTTCGATAGAAAATCAGTCCAAGGAAGGTCATTATGGTATTTGGGATATCGATATGAACTTAATGCCATTGGCAGAGTGGGAAATGCATTTCGAAGTTCGCTCATAAAAACCCTGCAGGCAGTATATTGCCCCTTGTATTCAGCTTCAGCATCGATGACATACCCCTCAAGTGGGATCTTCCGAATTTGACGAATTGCTGCCGCTGCTTCTTTCACCGGCAAATCGCCATAAACGTAATGCCACCCCCAGGTCTTAATATCGTATTTGGCGAGTGCATGTGATAACGGCGCGACAAGATCTTTCTTGAGCGCAACGTCATAGTTATAGTCGTAAATACCATTGGCAATTTTTACCAGAACATGGGTCAGTCCAACTTGATGAGCGGTTAATGCAATTTTTTCAGGATCCCCGCCTTCACAATTTGGGACTTTCCAAATATAAAAACCTTTCCCTCGAGGTAATGTCATCTAATTTTCAGGCTTAATTAAGGAACCATCCAATGACAACTCACTGGCGATGGACCTCATTGCCATAATCACATTATTGATATGTTCCCACAAGTCAATTCCAAGTTCTCTGGCGCCTAAGGTTATTTCGTCACGATTTGCACCTGCTGCAAAAGCTTTATCTTTCCATTTCTTTTTAATTGAAGATACTTCCAAATCGCTCAGAGATCTTGATGGTCTAATAAGGGCACATGCAGTTATAAGGCCTGTGATCTCATCACATGCAAAAAGGGTTTTTCTTAGAAGATTATCTCTTGGGACGCCGGAATGATCACCATGACTTAAAATTGCCTGGATAATCTCTTCGGGTATTTTTCTATTCCTGAGAATAATTGCCCCACCTGAAGGATGCCGTTCAAGGTCAGGGTAAATTTCATAGTCAAAATCATGCAAAAGCCCGCATATCCCCCATAACTCCTCATCTTCATTGAATTTCCTAGCGTAGAATCGGACGGCTGATTCAACAGCCAGCATGTGGTTTATTAATGATTCTTTTTTAACAAATTCATGTAGTATTAATAATGCATCAGCCCTGTTCATAATAGTTTAATTATATAAGTTTAACGATTCTTTGGATGCTTTTTAAACATGATCTTCAATAGATTTATTGGTAAAGCCAGGATTTCCCTAAGATACCAGAATCCAGTTTTAAATATAGAAAATTTATAGATATTCGCAGAGACACCGTATGCGTTTATTCCTAATGAATTTGCCAACCAAAGTGCACGGGGTAAATGGAAATTTTGGGTAACAATCGCAACTGATTCATTTCCAACATAGCAAGCAACATTAATTAGAGAATCAAAAGTTGTTTTTCCATACTTATCAAGGATAAGTTTTGATCTATCAACTCCCAGAGAAAGAGCAAGATCACTCATGGATTCCGGTTCGCTGAAATTTTGTGGACCAAATGATCCACTTAAAACTAGAGAGGTGGTTTTATTTTGACCTAGTAATTTAACTGCAGTTTCTACCCGATCAGAAAGAATGTCAGTTGGATGACCGATCTTGTCAAGTCCTGCACCAAGCACTAACGTAAATTTGCTTTTTGGCACATTTTCAAGAGTAAAAATTCTCAATCTTGTTGTTAATATGACATTTGCATATAGGAATAGAAGACCTCCGAGAATAATTAATGGAATATAAAACATCGATCGATCTTTTTTAGATTCTCAAAGTCCACGAGTCATTTGCAAATTTTTCTTGGAAAATTTGTTCAGCTCGGGCTAATTCCGGTTTAGTAAGGGAACCGTTTTCAAAATGGATACCCAACTTTTGGCAAAAACCTTCACTAATAGCTGCAGCAAATTCAAACCAGGAGATGTCTTTTCCCAGTGAATCCTTAAGAGTTGTCGCACGCTGATGCAAACGTTCTTTTGCATCCTGTTTTTTTAGCTCATCGGAAAAATTAAGAACCTCGATTATCCTCGAAATATCTCCGAACAATGGGATCGATCCATGCTGAAGGATCCCATTCCTTTTTCTGGCCTGTGCGCTTCCGATCAGTTTCTTTTCATGAAAAGTGATCTCATAATCCGAGGGGTATTGAAAACACACTGGATCATGAGAAAGCCCGGAATCTCTTTCCTTCTTCTTTTTGGAGTCTGCCAAGATACCGATAATTTCCAACGCACAAAGCAAAGCGTTTGATATCTTTTGATATGATTCAAGCACTCCGCCGCTGATCGTAGTCTCGTCAGTTGGTGCGCAAACTGAGTAGGTCATTTCGTCCGCATGCAGAATAGCCCTTCCACCAGTTGGCCGACGGACCAAAGACCAATTATTTTTCCGTAAAGCGGGAATATTTACATCAGCCGCGGGCTGCGCATGACCCAAGGAAAGTGTATAAGGATCCCAATCATACAATCGCAAAGTTGGAAGCTGTGATTTGGATGAAACACTTTCAAGAATAGCTTCATCTACAGCCATGTTCCAGGCTCCGGGATAGGGTGGGTGAATGATCAATCGCCAAGTGCTCATATTTTTTAATCGATCTATTGAATTAACCGCATCATTTTACCTGAAAACTAACGTGGTAGAATTTTTGAACCAATGAAAAAGACCTCCCCCATCTATTTTACAGAATCCCCTAGATTAGAAATTGAAGTTGAATTACCCGATGGACGATTGATCCGTGGTCCCCGGGGATCTCAAATCGCAGATATCCTTGGAACGATCCCGGAATGGAAAGGCTCAAAGATAGTTGGTGCAGTAGTTGAAGGGAATCTCAGGGAATTATCCTTTGCGCTCAAGCGCGATGCGTATATCAAACCGATGAATCTTTCAACGTCCGATGGATCAAAGATCTACCGACGATCTTTGACATTTCTTCTTGAAACTGCATTCGAACAACTTTACGAAAATTCTTTTATCGCAATCGACCACTCTGTGCCAAGCGGCGGGTACTTTTGCAAAGTTCTTGGAAGGGAGCCTTTATCAAACGGGGAAATCAAGGGTCTACAAAGAAAAATGGAGGATCTTGTTAAGGCGGATCTTCCAATTCAAAAGGAAAAAGTTACTCTTCAAACAGCCATAAAGTATTTTAAAGAAAAATCCTACAAAGATAAATTAAGATTACTCAAATATCGCAGTAAACCCTATCTGATCCTTTATAAGCTTGGGGATCATCGTGATTACCATCATGGGTACATGGTGCCTTCGACTGGATACCTGGATGTTTTTCGGCTTTTACAGAGGGGCGAGGGTTTCATTCTGCAATACCCAAGGCGGAATTCTCCAAAAGTGCTATTCAAAATGCCCTCTTATACAAAACTATTAAAGATTTTTGAACAATACAGTTCATGGCTTCAAAGTCTTGATATCGAGAGCGCTGGCGCCTTAAATGATTCAATATCCAATGGATCCATTCGCGAAGTCATTCTGGTTTCTGAGGCTCTTCATGAGCAAAAAATAGCCCAAATAGCCTCAAAAATTGCCGGTAGAGTTCCTGAAACGAAAATTGTCCTCATTGCTGGACCTTCATCTTCCGGAAAAACAACGTTCTCAAAACGATTGGCAATCCAGTTGTTGACGCATGGAATTTCTCCTTTCGCCCTAGAAATGGATAATTATTTTGTTGACAGGGATAAAACTCCGAAAGATACGAACGGCGAATTCAATTTTGAGGCTTTTGAAGCGATCAACACTCCATTGTTGGATTTAAACTTAAAGTCACTGCTCTCGGGAGAAAAGGTCAGGCTTCCAAAATATAACTTTAAAACAGGCAAGAGCGGGTTCGGTGAAGAAATCCAACTAAATGAAAATCAAGTGATCATCATTGAGGGGATCCATGGGCTAAATCCAACTTTAATAGCTGATCTTAACCGAAAAAACACTTTCCGAATTTATGTTTCCTGTTTGACTCAATTAAATTTGGATTATTACAACAGAATTTCAACCACCGACACGCGAATGCTCAGGCGCATTGTCAGAGACGCAAATTCGAGAGGATTTGGCGCTCAACGAACCATTGAATTATGGGAATCCGTTCGGCGTGGGGAAAGGGAATATATTTTCCCCTATCAGGAAAATGCTGATGAAATCTTTAATTCCGCCCTGGTTTATGAATTGTCTGCATTAAAACCACTGGTTGAACCGCTATTACGTCAAATCGCTTTTGGCACTGAAGGTTATCTTGAAGCCAAACGATTACTCGCATTTTTAGAATGGTTCTTGCCGATCAATAATGAACTTATCCCTGACAACTCAATTCTAAGAGAATTTATTGGTAACTCGATCCTCGCGGATTTTCACATCTGGAAGAAGAGTCTTTACTCTTAGATTTTAACCACCTTTTAATGAAAGGTGTTGTTTAATAACTTTAGCCAACCTGCCAATACCCTCATTTATTTTCTCTGGAGTTGCGTTTGAGAAATTCAAGCGCATGGTATTGTGCCCACCACCTTCTGCAAAAAATGAAGTGCCGGGAACAAAAGCGACTTTTTCTTTAACTGCATCGATGAAAAAGTCCTGGCAGTCCAAACAATCAGGAGTCGTAACCCATAAGAAAAGGCCACCTTTTGGTTTGGTCCACTTTATCCCCTCGGGCATATGTTCTTCCAAAGTATCGATCATTACATTTAATCGTTCTTTGTAGGTTTTTCTTATAACCTTGACATGCTCGTCCAGAAATCCACCTTTTGCTACTTCATAAGCAACTATTTGATTAAATGTGGAGGTATGCAGGTCGGCACCCTGCTTGGCCAAGCTCAATTTATTTATGATCTCGGGAGGCGCAACAACCCATGCCAATCGAATGCCAGGTGCAAGCGTTTTTGAGAAAGTACTTAAGTAGATCACATTACCCGAGTAGCTTGATCCCTGAGAACGTGTCTGGCTATCCAGAACTTCCAGAGCAGGCAAATTCTCGCCTTCATATCTCAATTGGCCATACGGATCATCTTCAATGATCGGAACACCATATCGATCAGCAAGTTCAATTAACTTTAAACGCCGTTCGTATGAGAGTGTGACACCTGTGGGGTTCTGAAAATTTGGCAATACGTAGATGAATTTTGGACCTGCGCGCAGCCTGGCTTCCAATTCATCCGTGATCATCCCATCTTCATCAAATGGCACAGGAATAAATTCAGCCCCATAGGTTCTCCAAGCTTGTAAAGCGCCGACGTAAGTAGGGGATTCAACCAGAATCCGGTCTCCAGGGTTGATAAAAATTCTGCCAAGCAGATCAAGGGCTTGTTGTGAGCCGGAGGTCGGAAGAATATTATCTACATTTACAGTGATTCCATACCTGGCTGAATGCCTTGCGATCATTTCTCTGAGAGGCATATAACCATCTGTTGAGCCGTACTGCAGGCAGGCGGCTCCATTCTCGGACAGTACTTTAATACAGGCATCCTTGAATTCTTTGATCGGGAAAACTTCAGGCGCAGGCATTCCCCCAGCAAATGAAATGACATCCGGCATTTCGGCGAATTTCAATAATTCCCTTATTGCCGAACTCTTCATTTGAAATGTTCTTTGGGCGTATCTGTGGTCCCATAAAGTTTGCATTCTTTCTCCTGGATTAATTTATTGTTGCGCGAAACGGCTAACAACGATGGCTTTTGATGGAAGTGTAATCCTTTTACCTCTTGAAAGATTTGCTACCCCAATATCCTCTGCTTCGGAAGAATTTTGATAAATATATAGTGGGGTACCCTCTTCTGTAAATTGTCTGTCAATGAAGGCTTGGCCTGTCAGGAATTCATTTGAATCCACCGCACAGCTTGTAACAACCCCAATGACCTTCCCTTTATCATTCAAAACAGGATCTCCGTGATGGGCCATCTTGACTCGCTGCTGCTCAAAACGAAACCTGATCACAACGCTGTCTCGAACCTTTTCTCTTTCAATGAAGGATTTTCTGCCAATGAACCATGGTTTATAAGTTTTAACATAGGAATCAAATCCTGCTTCTGCGACACCCAGATTTAAATCCCCGCCCATTTCATGGCCATACAGTGGCAAACCCGCTTCAGTCCTTAGAGAATCACGTGCACCAAGGCCGCAAGGCATCAACCCAAAAGCTCCGCCAACTTCCAATAATTTCTCCCAGAATTTAACCGAAACTTCCGGATGAAGAAAGATCTCAAATGCCATCTTTTCCCCGGTATAGCCAGTGCGGGAAATGATCAAGTCTCGACCCTCCCATAAGGCATGGCATAACTGGGTGCGTTTTAATTGGTCGATCTTTTTAATTCCATCAGTATTAAATCCGGCTTTGATCAGTATCTGTTTGGACAGCGGCCCTTGCAGCGCAAGGTCAACTCGCATACCGAGTTTTTCTTTTGGGTCCCGCAGATTCCGCAGGATCACTTTCCTACCAAAACATCGAGACCAGGGGCGTTCATTATCGATCTTAACTTGGCCGTCCCTGACAGCATTAAGCCAAGCAAAATCCTTGTCATCATTAGAAGCATTAACCACGACAAGATATTCATTTTTATTATGGAAATAAACCAACAAATCATCTATAACATTGGAATCGGGATCTAATAAATGGGTATAGCATGAGTCGCCAACATCAAGCATGCCAATATCATTACCACAGACAGAATCAAGAAAAGCCAGTGCATCAACTCCCTCAACCTGGTAAACACCCATATGGGTGACATCAAACAAACCAGCAGCCTTGCGCGTAGCCAAATGTTCTTCAACCACGGAAGTATACCAAACAGGCATCTCCCAACCTGCAAAGGGGACAATCTTGCCTTTATGGCTGACATGCCAATCGTACAAAGGAGTACGATGTAGTTTTTCATCAGTTGGCGGTTGCCATGCGAAGGATGGCAGTGCCGTATTTTTTGCCAAGTCATTTGCCAGCGAAACTCCAACGAAGAATGGTTTTTCCGATTCCCCGTTTTCATTTATTACCAATGTCTTGAATTCAGATTCAGAAGGCATAACCATAAAAGGTCCGGGTATTCTTCTTTCAAGGTCTTCATCAAAGTGAACAAAACCATCTGATAGATCCCTGAGCCAAGCAGCAGCTTTTCCAGCGATATCAGCTTTAAACCCTAATTGAAAAATTTGATCGTCAATAATCGTGAATACACAGTCTTCTTGGCTGCCATCTAAATAAATTTTGGTTTTAATGCTGTTTTTAAGTGTCAGTTTTTCATTATCAATTGGAAGCAGAAAATTGATGACCTGCCTGATCTTTTCGCCGGTTAAAGTAAATGTAATTAACTTATCCTTTTCTAGAGTGGAAAAATCATCTGAATATGAGAAAAAAGGATAGTCTGATCTGGCTTTTTCTCCAATAGAAGAACATTTTGCGATTATTGCTCGAACGCGGATTTTTGCATCTTCAAGTACTTTAAAAGGTATTTTCACTCGCGTTTGAGATTTACCGCTGCTTGCGACAGTGTAAGGTTCTGCAGCATTCAACAGATCAGCCATTACATCGGCAATTAAATGCATGTCGGTTTCGACCAAGCCGCGTTGCGTGATCCAGGGGGTACCCATTCTCACACCACTTGCCTTGGCGGTCAATTTATCTCCGGGGAGGGTGTTGGAATTGACGACTATCCCTATGATATCCAAAAGCCTAGCCGCCATATCACCCGTTAATGTAGTTCCATCGTTACCTTTAATGGATTTGCAATCCAAATTGAGAAGGTGAGTATTGGTCCCGCCGAAACCAACGCGAATTCCCCTGGATTGAAGTTGATCTGAAAGCGATCTGCAATTCTTGATAATTTGACTTTGCAGGGAACAAAATTGTTCTGAGTTTGCCAATTTGAATGCCGTAGCCATTGCAGCAAAAACCTGCACATGCGGTCCGCCCTGCTCACCAGGGAATACCGCGCGATCAATCTTTTTTGAGATCTTTTCATCAAAGGACAAAATACAGGCACCGCGAGGTCCGCAAAGTGTTTTATGTGTGGTGAATGTGATCACATCTGCAAATCCAACGGGAGAAGCCAGGACCCCCGCAGCGATCATTCCCGCAATGTGGGAGATATCCGCGAATAAAAATGCGCCAACAGAAAGTGCAATTTCTTTAAATCGTTTCCAATCCGGAACCCAGGGGTATGAGGAAAACCCCGCAATGATAATTTTTGGTTTGTTTTCCTGTGCGATCCTCAAGATTTCTTCATAATCAATCTTCTCGGATACAGGATCCACGCTGTAATGAGAAACTTTATATAACTTTCCTGAACGGTTGACGGATGAACCGTGGGTTAAATGTCCACCATGAAAAAGATTCATACCTAAAATTGCATCACCTGGTTCTATAAGAGCCTGGTAGACTGAGTTATTAGCTGGGGCGCCAGACAAAGGTTGGACATTTACAAAAAACTGGTCGGCTGAATAATGTTCGTTCGCGAATAATTCGGCACAACGTCTTAGGGCTAGTTCTTCGAGAATATCTGCAAATTCAACGCCCTTGTAATACCGCGGATCTGAGTTCCGACGAAAAAATAAAAGCTGTTCTTCAATATTCAGGATTTCTTTCTGAGAAAAAATCCTTGACTTCTCATCAGGATATCCCTCGGCATAAATATTCTGTAATACTGAACCCAGGCTTTCTCTAACAGCGAGCGGGGCAATGCTTTCACTCGGGATCATAATGAGTTTGCGAATTTGCCTTTCAGTTTCCAATTCAATAATTCGTTCAACGTCAGGATCAATCATACTTAATGGCTTATTAAAATATTCACTATTCATGGACTATCTCCTGATATTCGGAACTAAAAACCACTTGTTTTTGCACAGACAAGTGGTTTTTCAACTTATCACAAATTTCCTCAATTAGAAGCCGAATTGCACCTCCATTGAAATTATATAAAAATAAAATCATTATATTTATTTTAACTTTTGGTCTGGTTATGGTCAAGTTCGATAACCATCAGTATTTGTTGATATAACCTCTTAGATGTTATCCCGCATCCATTTTAATGAAAAATCAAATATCTGACTTCTCTCAGGCTCATTATGCAATTCGTGATATAACCCAGGCCAAACCTTGTAAGTAATGTTAGGGCATTGATCACAAAACTTATCAACTGATTCTTTATTTACAATGCCTTCACCAGATCCAATCATTATGAGCATTTTATTTTTATTATCACAGGCATGATTTAAAATCCATTGTCCCCGATTAATAACCATCATGCCTGATCGGGCAGAGATTTTTTTATGAACAAGTGGGTCATCATTATAGGCATTTACGACAGCAATTTCTCGCGATAAATACTTTGAATCGAGTCCATTGTCCATTGAAAAAGTTGGAAATATCCTATCCATTAACTTGGCAAGAAAAAATTTCATAGGAGGAACCGGATCTTTTGTACCGATCAGTGGAGACGAAATTATCACGCCACTCAATACAGGATTCCGGACAAGGGTATACCAAAGTGTAACTTCCCCGCCAAAGCTATGTCCATATAAGAAAATTGGTATTCCAGAATATTCTGCTTTTATTTGTTTTATTAGAAGATCGATAATCTCCAATAACAAAAAAGGATTGGCTATATGACCTCTTTTTCCAGGAGTCTTTCCATGCCCAGGCAGATCAAAAGTAAAAATGCCTATTTTCGAACTTGTATAAAATTCGGCGAAATGAGTGCCGTATCTTGAACTATGCTCACCGAATCCGTGGATAAGGATAATAAGAGCTTTGGGCTTTTCAGAAGGTAGCCATGATTGAAAAAAGATGGGTCCGTTCCCGGGAAAATCTTTAATGTAGCTGTTTTGTTCCATTGAACCCTCTCAAAATAAGTTTTCGACAAGATTATTCTATTGGTTTATTGGCTATAATCAAGTGCAAATTGTTAATGAAATCAGGTAACATACATCAAAATATTCACATGGATAATATCGAACAAAGCAGTGATCTCATTATTGAAAGGGCAATTAATGGCGATGAAGAAGCCTTCAGCACCCTTTATAACGAGAATCTAAAAAAAATATATAACTATATTTATTATCGGACAGGCAACAGTCATGATGCTGAAGATCTGACCGCCAGGGTATTCCAAAGGGCGCTCAACCACATCTCGAAATATAAAAAAACGGCAGTTCCTTTCTCTGCCTGGCTTTATAGAATAGCTCATAATCTGGTAGCAAATTGGCACAGGGACAATAATCGCAGAAAAGAAGTACCTCTTGAAGAGCAAACCGAAACGAGGAACAAGCAAGAAATTCCGGAGAGAGAAATTGAGGACAGGCAGGATGTTGAGTTCCTTATTAAAGCCATGCGCCGCTTGTCTCATGACCGTCAAATGGTGATCATTTTAAAATACGTTGAGGATCTTCCTAATAATGAGATTGGAAAGATCATGCGAAAAAGTGAAGGGGCAATAAAAAGCTTGTATCATCGAACCTTGCTTGAATTAAGAAGCTATTTGGAATTAACCGGGGAGGAATAAATACATGGACACTAAAAATAAGGATCTTACTTACATTGAGAAAAAGCTGGATTTGTTTCTGCGACCGGTAAATCCAGAAGAAAGTTTTGCTGCCAATCTAAAAAACCGATTACTTTTTGAACCCGACATAACAATAGAAAAACCGAATCACCTTTTTGTTTTAGCTTTAGTAGGTTCGATTTTTTTTGTTGGAGTACTGGTTGTTTGGATACTTTATAAAATATTTGATAGAAATTCTGAATAGAAAAAAAGGTTAATTCTTGACTTTATGAATCCGAATATTCTTTTCATGGGAAGTTCAGACTATTCATTGATCATATTGAAAAATCTGAAATCAAAATTCCCTGTAAAACTAATCGCAACCCAGCCAGATAAACCGATTGGCAGAGGGAAAAGAATAGAACCCGCACTTTTGAAAGTACTTGCGGATGATTTACGCATTCCAGTTATTCAACCCAGAAAAATGAGTGAAGACCTATTGCGGGATTCAATAAAGTCCCACTCGATTGAGCTGATCATTGTCGCAGCCTATGGGAAGATATTGCCAAAGTGGTTGCTGGAGTCTCCAAAATATGGATGCCTGAATGTGCACGCATCGCTTCTCCCTCGCTGGCGGGGAGCATCTCCAATTCAAGCTGCAATATTGAATGGGGATCAGCAAACCGGCGCAACGATCATGAAGATGGATGAGGGCATCGATACAGGCCCGATTCTAAATGTTAATACTGTAATTGTTGATGCCCAAGACACAGCAAAAACACTTTCCGAAAAAATCGCTCTTGCAGGTTCAGAATTATTGGTCAATACTCTTCCGGATTATTTGGATGGAAAACTTATTCCTCAAACACAAATTGAACAAGGAGCTACCTACACGGGATTAATTAAAAAAGAAGACGGCTTATTAAACTTTGATCAACCTGCAGAAATCCTGGAAAAAAGAATTCGTGCATTTAACCCCTGGCCAATCTGTTTTTTTGATTGGAATTCAACTATTTTACGAATTTATAGAGTTGAAATTTCAAATGAAAAAAAATTGAAAAAGTTTCAAAGAGGAATTTACAAAAATTATCCAAGCATGGGCACCTCGACGAATGATCTTGTCTTTTTAGAAATCCAGCCTTCTGGAAAAAATAAAATTGACGGAAAAGCATTTCTTAATGGCGCACGAAATTGGGTGAATTAGAAAAAAATATCAATTTTGAACTTAATGGTTAAAGTAAAAGGAAAAGGTGGAAAATAGATGAATAAGAAAATCCCAATTCAAAACAGGGCTTTTGCATTATTTTTATCAGTGCTCTTTGCATTAAACCTAATAATCTCTATGTTTGCATTTCCTGTGGAGTTGGTGATGTTTAATCACCAAAGTTACAAGCCGATCCTGGAAAAGGATGAAAACTTATCAAGATATCCAGAAATTATCTCGCAAGTGCTGGTTTCCGAATTTATTAAAGACTTTTCACCGTTACCGTTGCCCAAACTTCTTTCCAATACAAAAGGGCTTGAGGCTTCTTTGGAGAAGAACATATCACCGGATTGGTCTTTACTTGTTTTTAATGAACTTTCTATTCAAACACTTGATTATTTAAATTTCAAAACCCCAAATTTGTCACTGAAACTCGATATTGGCCAGTTTAAATCTGATCTGATTTTGAAAAGTGAACAGATCGCATCAGACTATCTTTCAACACTGTCACGATGCAAAACCGCCATTGAAGAAAATCTTAAGGTTTATGACATTGAAAAACTGCCCCCCTGCAAACCATCAGATAAACTCATTAAATCCATTCAAAATCCCACCGCTATTTATGTCGAAGATCTAATTAATCGCCTGCCTGAAAATGCATCACTAACCGGGGCATTGCCTTTTAACAGAACAATTGTCGATCAGTATTTCTATTTTTATAGTATTGGGCGTTGGGTTTTACGGTTACTGCCAATTGTTGCAATCAGTTTATTAATATTTATTGCTTTTTTGCTTCAGGATGAAAAGAAGGTAATGCTCCAATGGATAGGCCGTTTGCTTGTCTTCACATCCGGCTTTGGTTTAATTGGTTTAGTTGTACTCCTAATTGGATTTGATCAGTTTGTTGTACTTCTCTTAAACCGGTACCTCAATAATTTTATTGAAGGTTTCGGGATCTTGTTGCTCAGCTTGGCACAGCAGGTTGGCTATCAGACCCTGGTATGGGTGATCATTTCCTTTGCGGCAGTTTTTACTTTTGGATTCTTCCTGCTTGTAATCAACCGGTTCTCGAAATCAAAAACACTATCTTCAGAATCCTCACTAAATGAAAGTCAGAGTTTATCTGAAGAGATCACATCAAGTGAATTAATTATCGATGAAGTCCAAACCCAA
>Ga0105104_10002567_pt1 | contig 13195 bp, 8 predicted proteins | sample PPLLaktember2015_3_FD_87034 | JGI IMG/M metagenome (GOLD analysis project Ga0105104, IMG submission 87034) | Freshwater sediment microbial communities from Prairie Pothole Lake near Jamestown, North Dakota, USA - PPLs Lake P7 Core (6) Depth... | ecosystem: Environmental > Aquatic > Freshwater >...
ACCCGTTCCTACTTCGGTGTCTGTCTCGACTGGCCGCGCCCCGCCGACTTCAACGGCGACGGCGCCGCGGAGCCGTCGATTTTCCGCGGTCCCGCGAGCCTCTGGGCGGTCTCGGGGCTGACCCGTTTTTATCTCGGGACGCAGGATGATGTCCCGGCCACCCGCTGACCACGGCTCGCCGGCCTGACCAAAGATAGCCGCGGATTTCGCGGGTGGTGGTTGTTTCTCCCTCTCCCTTCCAGGGAGAGGGCAGGGGTGAGGGTGTTTATCGGTCGGCGAAATCCCCCTCACCCTGACCCTCTCCCCCGGGGCGGGGGAGAGGGAGTGAGCTGTTACCTATCTTCCGGGTTGCACAGAGGAATTCTGTTCTCGATCCGGATGGCGCTATTTAAATCCGCGTAATCCGCGGCTACGATATTTAGCCGCGGGGAGGACTATGAATCGGAGAGGGTTCATCGCCCGTCTGCTGGAACTCGTCGGCGGAGGATTGGCCCTGCTGGCCCGGCCACCCACCGCGCGCTCCGCCCAGCCCGTCTTCGAGCTCGAGCACATCCGGGAGTATCCCGCGGGGAGCGTGAGACACCTCATCGTCCAGGAGGCTTTCATCGTTTCCGACGACGAAGGCCTGTACGCCCTTTCCGCCATCTGCACCCACCGCGGGGGCCATCTATTCATGACCGAAAAGAGCGACGCCTTCGTCTGCAGAAGGCATTATTGCCGCTTCGACCTCAAGGGGGACGTCATCCGCGGTCCGGCCAATCGGTCGCTGCCCTGGCTGCGTCTGGAGGCGAGCCGGGAGAAGCGGCTCATCCTCTACCGCGCCCAGGCGGGGGAGAGGGGGGTGAAGCTGAGCCGGGAAGACGGAAAGAAGATCGGCTTCGCTTGCCCCACTCCGGGCAAATAAAACCGCGAATGTCGGAATACGAATTCCGCGAATGGGCACGGCTTGGCTCGGCATTTTAACCGCGAATAGACGCGAATAAAGCGCAAAGGGAACTCGGTTTCAACGGTTTCAACGTCTTCAACGATTTGAACGGCCGTTGCCTTGGTCACGTGTAACGTGTAACGTGCAACGGAACATCCCTTGTATCCTGCATCCTGCAACCTGTATCCTGCCTGTGTAACCTGAGGCCGTCGGTTTATGAAACGCATCGCGAGGATCGGTTTGATGCTCGGGTTGTTCGGAGTCGCTTTCCCCGGCTGGGTCTGTCCCGGCCCGGTGCCGCCGAAATATCATGACGGGACCTACCTCGGCGTCTCCCGCTCGGGCCCCTTCCAAGCCAAGGTCAAGATCATGGTCTATGACGGGGAGATCAGCGAGGTCGAATTCCTGGAGATCCCGGAATGGAGGTCGGACGAGGTGCGGACCAAACGGCGCGGCCGGATAATCGACAAACAATCGGAGGAGGTGGACGGCGTGAGCGGCGCGACGATTTCCAGCGAACTGATCCAGAAAGCGGCGGGGGACGCCCTGAAGAGCGCCCGTCAGCCGAAGCCGTCTTCCAGCCCTTCCGTTCCGGCCCCCGCTTCCTTGTCCTCTCCCCAGGTGGTGCTGGAAACCACTCAGGGAGAGATCGTCATCACCCTTTTCCCCGCGCAGGCTCCCAAAACGGTGGAGAATTTCCTGGGGCTGGTCAACAAGGGATATTACAACGGGACCGTCTTCCACCGGGTGATCCGCAATTTTATGATCCAGGGCGGGGACCCCACCGCCACCGGCCGGGGCGGCGAGTCGATCTGGTCCCAGCCGTTCGAGGACGAGTTCAGTCCGTCCCTCGCCTTCGACCGGGTGGGTCTCCTGGCGATGGCCAATGCCGGGCCGAACAGCAACGGCTCGCAGTTTTTCATCACCGTCGGCAAGACCCCCTGGCTCAATCAGCGCCACACCATTTTCGGAGAGGTGGTCACCGGCTTCTCTGCGGTCGAGGCGATCTCCCGTGTCGCCGTCGGCCCCGCCGACCGGCCGCTCGAAGAGCAGAAGATCATCAAGGCGTACGAGAAGAAATGAAAACCGTGTAAGGTGTAAGGTGTAAAGTGTCAGGAACAGATGGTCGTCCGGACGGTTTTGATTGCGCCTTCTCCCGCGTTTGCCGACGTCCTCGGCTCGTGTTATCCTAATGAATGTAGACTCAGGATGAAAAGCCTCGCGCTCATCTCCAGTCTTGTCCTTTCCCTGGCCGCGGCGGGACCTGCTTGCGCCTTCACGGTGAAACTTTCCCCGGAAGGGCAGCCGGCCCGCTGGCCGGAGTTCGCCTCGTCCATCTTCTACGTGGTCGACCCCGCCGGCCCCGGCTCCGACCCGGCGATCCTCACCGCTCTGGATGAGGCCTTCCGTTCCTGGCAGCGGGCGTCGGGCGGCAGCCTCGCTTTTGTTTTTTCCGGCCAGAAGGCAGACGCCGGCGCCGAAAAGGACGGCGTGAACGCGATCCTCTGGGCGGAGAGGGAATGGAAGCACGGTTCGGAAGCGGTGGCGATGGCGACCGTTTGGTACGCCGATCGGAGAGGGACGATCGAGGAGGCGGACATCGAATTCAACGCCCGGGATTATCGCTGGTCTCTCGACGGCCGGGACGGGTCCCTTCCCCTCCCGGAGATCGCCCGGCACGAGATCGGCCATCTTCTGGGCGCCGACCATTCTTTCAACCCCTCGGCGGCCATGCACGGATCGGTCTCCCCCGGTTCCCCGATCCGGACCGCCCTGAGCCGGGATGACGTCGAGGCGGCGGTCTTCCTGTATCCACCCGGCGCTCCTTCCGGCGCCGTCTACGATCTCCCGGTCCTCTTCTATCCTCGGGATTTCCCGGGCGCCTCCTCCTTTCGGCCCTGCGCCGGACTCGCGTCGAACGATCGCGTGTCCGCCGCCCTGGGCGCGCTGGATATCGACGGGGACGGTTTTCGCGCCGAGGCGGCGGTCGTCAGGAACGGACGGTCGGGCGCTTCTTTCCTGGAGCTGATGGCGGCGTCGCCGGAAGACGGCGCCAGCCTCCTTCCCCTGGCTCCCGAGCGGGAGCTCGGGGAGGCGGGGGAGATCATCGCCGCCGCCGGGGGGGATTTCGACCGCGACGGTCTCTCCCGCGAGCTCGCCGTCCTCTTCCGGCTCGGCGGCCGGGAGACCGTCCGGGTCTACTCTTGGCCGCTCTCTCCGGAGGACGGGCCGCTCCTCAGCTTCTCCCGCCCCGTGCCGTCTCCTCCCGCCGACCACGTGGTCGGGCTGACGGTCCTCGATTTCAACCGCGACGGGCTTCGCGACGAGCTGGCGATCCTGAGATCGACCGGACGAGGGTATGCGCTGGTGGTCCATCCGGCACTCGTTCCCGGCGATTCCCCTCTGGCCGGAGAACGCTTCCCTCTTCCCGGCCTGCAGAAAGGGTCACGCCTCCTGGGCCTGGCCGGTCTCGACGCGGACGGCGACGGGGAGGAAAAGGAAATCGCGGTCCTGGAGCGTCTCCCCTCCGGGGCCTGCTGGTTCCATGCCTTCCGGCCGTCGGGAGACGCCCTCTCCTATCTTGCCTCCTCCCCCGCCCCCGAGGTGAAGGGAGCGGTTTCCCCCGCGGGCCTTTCCGCCGTCGCGGTTGAAATCGACGGCGGAAAGGCCCGCGGGGGAAACCGCTCCCTTCAATAGTCCTCTCCGCTCTCCACGCCGGGGCTCCCGGCGCGACGCTGTTCCAGTGCGATTCTCCGCGGGTGGAGACTTGTCTGATTATTCTGATTATTCTTGACAATTAATAATATTGCAGCATAATGTACATATCGGAATTTGGATTTATGAATTCCCGCTTCCCGGCAACGCCGTTTGGAGGGACCGCTCGTGGATCTTGCCGGCGCACATCTCTCCGACGCTACCCTGATCTCCCGGGTCTATCTGGACGGCGACCGGGAGGCATTCGACCTGCTCGATGAGCGCTATCGGCCCAAAGTTTTCAACTATCTCTATCGCATCGTCCAGGATTTCGACCGCGCCCAGGATTTGACCCAGGATGTTTTTCTCAAAGCCTATGCCGGCATCCCTCAACTCGTCTCATTCGAGAACGTACCCGGCTGGCTGTTTCGGATTGCCCGGAGCTCTCTGGGCATGGAAGTCCGGCGCCGGCGCCGGATGAAAGAAGCTCTTTCGCTCGACGGCGGACCCCCGACGCGCTCGGGCCGGGGAAACGTCATGGCCTCCGTCATCGGAAGCGACTCCCATCGTCCCGACCGGCTGGCCTCCCGCCGCCACCTGGAGAAGAATGTGGAGCGGGCGATCAGGCGTCTCGCTCCCGATCTCCAGAAGGTGGTGAGCCTCTGCATCATCCAGGGATTGCCCTACGGCAAGGTGGCGGAGATCCTGAGGATCGGGAGGCAGACGGTGGGGACGCGCCTCTACCGGGCCCGCCGCCTGATGGCGGAGTACCTGAATGCCGCCCCGGACGACTGACGGAGGTGGACGCCGTGGCCGGGCGAACACCAGGTTCGCCCCTACGGTCCCGGCAGGGGAACCGGCGGGCGGGCGTTATCTTCCCAAAGGAATATCGTCTTCCCGCCCGAAACCGATCCGGGTCTGGTTCCAGATCGACCAGAGGCCGCTCCAGGGGCTGAAGACGGCCGGGTCATTCGCCCCGTCGCCGTCGTAGTCGGCGGGGACGGGTATGTCCTCCTCGTTTCCCAGGAGGAGCTTTCTCGGTACGCCGCCGCTCATCCGGACCTCCCACTCGCCGGTGGCGGGGCGGAAGAGGCCGATGTCGGTTTCCCCGTCGAGGTCGTAGTCCCGCGCGACCGGGATATCCCCCGCCTCTCCGAAAGAAAATTGCGTGAGCCCCCGTATGATCCAGATCCCGTCGCCGGGCCGGAAGACTGCCAGCTCCGCGCCCTTCTCCCCGTCGTAGTCGCCCGGGACGGGAATGTCGCCGACCGTCCCGAACTCGACCTCCGTCTCCCCCTCCGGAGTGAGGAGGCCCGTCCAGAAGCCCTCCTCGGGGGAGAAGATCGCGGTTTGGGCCTTCCCGTTCCCTTCGTAATCGGCGGGGACGGGGATATCCCCGGCCTCTCCCAGGAAGCGCCGGGTCAGGTTGAGAATATCCCAGAGGCCGTTGGCCGGACGCCATATCGCGATCTCCGTTGTCCCATTCCCGTCGTAGTCGCCGCTCGCCGGTATGTCTCCTTCCTTTCCGAAAACTAATTTCGTCATCCCTCGGATCAACCAGAGGCCGGCCGAAGGACGGAAGACGGCGATGTCAGCCGTTCCGTCGCCGTTGTAGTCGCCGTGCTGGAGGACCGGATAGGAAGGGGTGGATGGCGGCGAGGGCGTGAGGACCGGTTCAGGAGAAGCGGGTGGAGCGCCGGTTTCCGACGGTGCGGGCGTCGCGCCGCCTTCTTTTGCCGCGCTTTCGATCGGGGGCGTCGCCGAGGCGATTGGCGTGGGCGACGGCGAGGGCGTGGGGGGAGGTCCGCGAGATACGTCCGCCGCCTGGGCGTTGAAGAGGGAGATAAAAGCGTCCTCTCCTCCGGCCAATGTCGGCTGGAACGCGCTCGCGGTGGGGAAATCGGCGGCGTCGGTTGTTCCGGCGACCACTACGCTTCCGAATGGATGGATGGCAAGGGCGAGCCCGATATCCGTCCCGCTCCCGCCCAGGTAGGTGGAGTAGTCCAGCGTGGAGCCGCCGGAGGCGAAGACGGTCAGGAAAGCGTCAGGGTTAGGTCCCTGGCGGCTTGACTGGTAGGGATGGAGAGTCGGGAAATTCGCGGATCCGGTGCTCCCGCTGACGAAGCTTCGTCCTTGTGCGTCCAGACTGAGGGGGCAGAATACCGGAGTATCGCTGGCTCCCCCTAGGAAGGTGGAAAAAACCAAGGCCGAGCCGCCGGCGGCGAGGCGCGCGAGAAAAACATTAGCCGGACCGTTCAACGTCGATTGATAGGAGTTCCAGGCGGGGAAGTCAGGGGAGATGGTCACCCCGGCGACAACGGCGTCGCCGCCGCCGTTGGAGGGCAGGGCTAGAGAGGTCGCGGCGTCTTCGCTTGCCCCGCCCAGATAAGTTGAGAAGACAAGAGACGAACCGGAAGACGAGAGGCGGGCAATCAATGCGTCGCCAGCTCCATTTTGCGACGCCTGGTATGGAGATCGCGTAGGAAAATCGATGGAGGCGGTGGCGCCGGCAACGGTGATCGTGCCGTCGGCGCCGAGCGCGACCCCTCCCGCGGCCTCCCCGGAGCTTCCTCCGAGATAAGTGGAGAACTCGAGAGCGCTTCCGACTGAGGAGAATCGCGTCACGAACAGGTTGGGGGCCCCGGAGAGAGAGGACTGATAAGGGGAAAGGGTGGGGAAGTTAGGGGATGTTGTCTCCCCCACGACAATAGCCCGGAAGGAGGTATCGACTGCCGTCCCCTGCCCCTGGCTGGTCCCGCTTCCTCCCAGATAGGTCGAGTAGAGCAAAGCGGATCCTGAAGAAGCGAACTTCGCCAGGAACGCTGCTTGTCCTCCGCCGCGGCTCGATTGGTAGGGATTCTCCGTCGGGAAATCGATGGAAGCGGTATCCCCCGCGAGGTAAACCGACAGCGAGAGATCGACGGTCATGGTCCCGCAGTGGTCAGAATCGGACCCTCCCAGGAAAGTGGAGAAGATCAGGCTGGAGCCTGACGATGAGAGCTTGGAGAGGAAAAGGTCGGAAACGCTCTTACGCTCGCCTTGATATGCCGCCGTGGTCGGGAAATCGGCCGATTCGGTGTTTCCGGCGACGTAAATACAACCGATATTGTCGATGGATATCGTCACCGCTTCGTCTTTGTCCGTCCCCCCCAGATAGGTCGACCAGGCGAGGCCGAGGACGGGAGGGGAGGCGGAGGGGCGGGGCGAAGGGCTGGCGGAGGGGGAGGGCTGGACAGTGGGAGTCGCTGACGGCACGGGAGACGCTGTCGGAACGGGCGTGGGCGTGCGCGTGGGCGGAGCGGTTTTAACGGGTACGGGCGTGTGAGTCTGGGGCGCCGTCGGGACCGGGGAGGGAGTCTTCGTCGGGAGAGTGGGGCTGGGCGTGGGGACGGCGGCGGAGGGAGGCGTCGGCGTTCGGACGGAGGGCGTGTTGATCGGAGTCGCCCAGTATGACCACCAGTCGCTTCCCGACGATGAGGATGACGAGGATGAGGGGGTTTTGGCGGCGTCGGGCGAGGTCGGGCCGGCCTGGGGAGATGATTGGGCGCCGGGGGATCCGGAGGGAGAGCCGGAGGGGGATCCGGAGGGAGAGCCCGAAGGCGACGGCCCCGTTTTCGGCTGATTTTGCTCCGGCGCGGGTTTTTCCGGCGGCGGGGCGGGCTTCTCCGGCGGAGGCTCCTCCACCGATTCCGGCGGCGGTTCCGGTTCCTGGTAAGGTTCCTCGGGCGGCGGCGGTTGCTGCGGGGCTGCCGGCGGAGGCGGGGGCGGCTCGGGAGGCGGGGGGCCGCCCTCCTGGACGACGATCAGGGGTCGCACCTTGCCGCTCGGCGCTTTCGGCGCGGGAGCTGCCTCCGCCTTCGGCGGTCGGGGTTTGACCGTGATGTTGAAGAGAAGACGGGAGAGGTCGGCCTTTTCGTCCTCGGCCTGGATGACGAGCCAGAGGTATTTACCGGTCTGGTTCGGCTCCGGCGTCCAGCGGAATGTCTGCGTGTTGGGGTCGAAGGAAGCGCCGGGAGGGAAGAGGTTGTGAGTGTAGACGAGCTTGCCCCCCTCGGTGGCCTCGGCCTTGACCGTGAAGGTCAGGGCTTCCCCAGCGACGGCCTCGAATGTCTTGGGGTAGAGGGAGTAGTCCCAAGCCGGGGCGATCCCTTTTCCGGCGGTCGGGTTCGCCGGAAGGAGGAGCGTCGCGAAAAGGAGAAAAGTCAATCCGTGCATCGGGCTTGTGGGGGAGGGAAATTAGAATCTCAGATTTGAAATCTCAGATTTCAGAACCTGTCCGGGCATCGGGTCTTGAAATAGAAATCTCAGGTTTTGCCCCGTGGTGGTCGGGCCTCCGATCGGAGATCGCAAAGCCGGGGCCGGGAGACAGGTTCTGAGATCTGAGATTAGTTCCCAACCTTCTCTCGCGCTCTCTCCGCCTCCGGCCCCTCCTGGACCTTCTTGAGGACCTCGCCGAAAGCGCGGCGGGAAAGCTTGTTGTAGACAACGCCGATCGCCGCCTGGGCGAGAGCGGAGAATTCGGAGTCCCCCTCTCGGGCGACCTCCTCGAAGAAGGCGATCGCCTCCTCCGGCCGGTCGAGGAGCGCCCAGTACTGGGCGCCGATGAGAAGCTGGAGCGGAGGGCCCGCCCGCGGGTCCGGAAACTTCTCCAGGACCTGTTTCAGGATCTTGATGGAACCCTCGTAGTCCCCGTCCCGGGCGGTCTCGCTCGCTTTCAGGAGGAGGTTGTAGACTTCGAGCGGGGCCGACTCGCTGACGTACAGTCCGCAGGGCATCAGGAGCTCGTCCACGCGCCGGGGGGTGTCGGAGAGGATCAGGGAGACCGGTCTTTTCGTCCCTTCCTCAGGAGACGCTTTGCGCACTTCCCAGACGCCCCGTCCGATATCGGAAATCTCCTCGCGTAGCGCCTTCGCCTCGGCGGGCGGGAGGGGAACAGGGGGTAGGGGCTGAGCCTCTCCCGACCAGCTCCAGGCGAGACCGGCGCTGACGGCGCCCGGCGCGGGGGCTTCCTCGCCGCCTTTCCAGGCGATCGCGACCTCGCCGCTTTCCACCGCGACGGCCGTTCTCTCCCCGGGACCGGCCGCGACGGAGAAGGCGGTCCCGCGGGCGGTCACGCGCGCCCGGGAGGTCTCGACGACCAGCGTGGCGCCGGTGAAATCGGCGTAGGTGACGGCGGCGATCCGCCCCTCCTTGAGATAAAAGACCTTCTCCGCCTCCACGCCGTTTCCGGCGGCGGGGCGGGAGGAGAGCGCGGTCATGCCGGACAGACGCAGGGCGTAGAGCTTCTCCTCGCCGAGGTCGATCGACCCTCCGGGACCGGTGAAAACGGCTTCTCCCGCCTGGAGTGTCGTTCCCGGCGCCGCTTTTGTCCAGACGGCGGCCGCGGGACGGTAGATCTCGGCCGCCCCCCGGGCGGAGATGATCCTAACGTCGCCCGCCTCCGGATGAGCCTGCCTCCGGAGGAAGAAGAAAGCCGCGCCCGCGACGACGAGGACGCCGGCGGCGGCGATCAGGAAGGATGCGCTTCTCTTGGCCATAATGGCTAACTGACAGCGGCTTATTCAAGCTCCGTAGCCGCGGACCCTATGGGTCCGCGCCTACGAGTGAACTACGACCGGTGACTGATCGCTGCAATATACGTCGTGACCCGGCGAATCGTTCAGCCCGGCTATCTCCGGTCGTCCGCGGTATGCCGCTGTTCCTTCCAGGGATCGGCGTGGTTGCTGTAGCCGTTCTCTTCCCAGAACCCCAGCCGATCCTCCTCGAGGAGCGTGATCCGGTTGACCCACTTGGCGGACTTGTAGGCGTAGAGAGGCGGGACCACGAGTCGCAGCGGGCCCCCGAACATCCGGGGGAGGGGCTTTCCCCGGTAGCCGTCGGCGAGAAGGACGTCCGGGCGGCGGGCGGTCTCGAGGGGGAAGTTGGTGGTGTATCCACCGTAGCACTCGGCGAAGACGAAACGGGCCACGGGATGCACGTCGGCCATCGTAAGCAGGTCGTTGAGGCGCACCCCCCGCCAGGGGGAGTCCTTGATCGACCAAGTGGTGACGCAGTGAAAATCGACGGTGAGGTCGACGTGGGGGAGGGACTGGAACTCCTCCCAGGAGAAGGAGAGGGGCTTGGCCACCCGACCATCGACCGCAAACCGCCACTCTTTCTCGTCGATCGCCGGCCGCCCTCCGGCGCTGTATTCGATCAGCTCCTCCACCCAGCGTTGTCCCGGGGGGAGGCGCGGATCGCGGGGAGACGACATGCCGAAAGAGAGATTATCCCAGGGCAGTTTCTGGACCATGGCTCCTCCGAAGAGAGCGGCGAGGGTGGCGAGAAACCGCCGGCGTCTCATTGAATTATTCTTTTTCATGGAGCGCAGATGAGTACGACGCAATATAGCAGATCGATCCGATCGGTCGGAAGCGCAATGCCGGAAGGGCCGGAGTAGTCCTCCTGCCTATCCTGCCGCCCCTGTCTATCCTGCTGTTCCTGCCTCTCCTTCCCTTCCTGTTTCAGTAGTCCTGCGGCGAGTAACCGTCCGGATACGGCGTCGTCGAGAGACGGGCGAGCGATCTCCGCGTGCAGTAGGGGATGAAGCCCTCCCCGGGCGCGAGCGTGCCATAGACCTCGCTTGCCCGGTTGTCCCCGCCGACGTCCTGGGCGTATTCGACGCAGAAAATGGGGAGGAGCCCTTTCATCGGGGCGAGATCAATGAGGAGCTCATCGGTCCAACCCGGATAGATCTCGTCGGTGGGGACGTTGTAGCCCTGCGGGTCGTCCCAGTCGTCGAAGCCGCCGTCGCCCTCATACCAGATGCCTTCCTGGGATATGGCGTCGACCAGGGAAAGGTAGCGGGAGGGATTTTCTCCGTACAGGGAGGCGGCGTTCTGGGCGACGACCAGATAATCGGCGCTGGCGTTGGGCGCTCCCTCCCGGGCATAGGCGCGGATTCTCTCGATGAAGTCGAGCATCGCCTCCGCCGGGTCCACCCCCTCGCTCTGAGCCCGGGCGACGATCTGCTCGTCGGAGTAGCCGTCGACCCAGTCCAGGTAGATCCCGTCAAAACCGTGGTCGAGAGAGACCCTCACCTGGCTCTTGCCGCCGGACCCGTAGATCACGATATCCTGCCAATCGGGGTTCCAGTAGGCGACCGGGTAGCATCCGCTCCAGCCGTCGGGATCGGCGCAGACGATCCAGGAGGGATTTCCCACCCCCCAACCGCCCTGCCAGTACCAGCGCCAGTCCTCGGCCTGGCCGATGTCGGAATAGGCGAGGATGATCGGGTTCTTGTGGTAATTCGCGATGACCTGATTTCGGATGTCGCGGACCAGCCCCGAGATGTCGAACCCCTCCTCCCCCTGCTCAGTCACCACCGGCTCCAGGATGTACAGGTCGAAGTGGGACCCGACCAGTTGTTCCCTCTGTCCGGGTGTGTTGACGTCCATGAGGTTGTAGGCGAAATGTTCGACGTCTTCGATCCGGACGGAACGGACTCTCCCGCCTCCGCCGGCGGCGGGGCGGGCGCCCCGTTCCCCGAAATTCACCCGGCCGCCGTCGCGGAAAGCCCAGAGCGCCGAATCGGGGCGGAAGAGAGCCGGGGAATGGGGACCGCCCGGGGGGCCGAAGGCGAGGGCCCAGTCGGCCGCCTCGCCGAAGTAAAAGCGGGTCGCCGCCCGCCCGGCCCACAGGGCCGAGGAGGGCCGGAAGACCGTGGGGGAAACGCCGCTCGCTCCGTCCCAACGGAAGGGAAGGGGAACATCGCCGCTCGAACCGAAATAGAGACGGGTGAGCCCGCGGACGGCCCACAACCCCGAAGAGGAACGGAAGATCGCCGCCGCCGCGGACCCGTTTCCCGGCCAGTCGCCCGGGACGGGGATGTCCCCGGCCGTACCGAACGAGAAACGGGAGAGCCCCCGCACCGACCAGGACCCGGAGGACGGCTGGAAGACGGCCGCTTCATCCGTCCCGTCCCCGTCGTAATCGTCCGCCGCCGGCGCGGCCGCGCTCCCGCCGAAGGAGAAGCGGCTGAGGCCGCGGATCGCCCACAAGGCCGAGGAAGGTCGGAAGACCGCGGCTTCAGACGTCCCGTCCCCGTCGTAGTCGCCCGATGCGGGGAGGTCGCCGTCTTCGCCCAGGGCAAAAACGGTGAGGTCCCGGACTTTCCAGACGCCGCTCGACGGGCGGAAAGTCGCGACCTCGGCCGTTCCGTCCCCGTTGTAATCGGCGGAGGGGATGACAATCATGTCCTGGGCGGGGAGCGCCGGGGGGAGGAGGAGGGGGATCGCCGCCGCCAGTTTCAGCCATCCATTCATTCTTTGGAAATATACCACGCCGTTGCAGGTGTAATGTGTAAGGTGTAATGTGTAATGAACTGACTGCCCGCCAGTTTTCCATTACACCTTACACCTTACACCTTACACCTTACACCGCTTCCACTTCCGCCTCCAGCCGCTATACTGTCCCCGATGAGCGCCTTTCGCCTCCCAACCGCTCTCTGCCTCGCGGTCATCGCCGTCTCCGCGATCCTCGTCTACCTCTCCGCTCTCCCCGGCGAGTTTCTCTGGGACGACATCTACTTCATCACCAACAACGCCTTCCTCCGGGACTGGCGCCACCTCCCGGAGATATTCGTCGGCGATGTCGCCGCCGGTTCGGGGATGAGATACAACTACTACCGTCCCCTGACCGTCTTCACCTACCTTCTCGATCACACCGCCTACGGGCTCGACCCGCGTGGCTATCATCTCTCCAACATCCTGTTCCACTTCCTCGCCGCGGTCTCCGTGTTTTTTCTGGCCCGCCGGCTCGCCTCTTCTTCGCCGGCCGCCCTGCTCGCCGCCCTCTTCTTCGCCGTGCATCCCATCCAGACCGAGACGGTGGCCTACATCTCCGGCCGGCCGGATTCGCTGGTCGCCCTGTTCATGATCCTCTCTTTTCTCCTCTATCTCCGCCAGGAGGATGGCCCTCGCCCCGGCCTTTTCGTCCTGATGGCCGGCTGTTATCTCCTGGCGGCCCTCTCCCGGGAGAACTGCGTTGTCCTGCCCGCGCTGATCCTTTGGCATCACCTGGTCTATCGGAAGCGTTTCCGCCTGCTCCTCTTCCTCCCGTTCGCCCTCATCGCTATCGGCTATGTCCTCCTCCGGATGATCCTGGTCGACCCCGCCCGCGTCCCGAACACGCTCTTTCAGCGCCTCCCCGGCTTCTTCGCCGCCATCCTGGCCTATGCCCGTCTTCTGATCCTCCCCGTCCATCTCCATCAGGAATACGGCCTGACCCTTTTCTCCTGGTTCGACCCCCGTGTCCTCGCCGGGATGGCTCTGGTCGCGGCGATTTTTCTCTGCGCGCTCCGCCTTTACCGCCGCCGTCCGATCGCCCTTTTCGCCGTCGGCTGGTTTTTCATCGCTCTCCTTCCCGGCGCCGGGATCTACCCGGTCAAGGCCTATATGGCCGAGCACTGGCTCCATGTCTCGTCCGTGGGCTTCTTCCTTCTCCTCGCCCGCGCCATCGCCGGCCCGGCCGCCGGTTCGCAGAACCGGCCTACAGATCGACGCGAACCCGGCGGCCCTGTAGGCCCGATCTCCTCCG
>Ga0105104_10002569_pt1 | contig 13186 bp, 10 predicted proteins | sample PPLLaktember2015_3_FD_87034 | JGI IMG/M metagenome (GOLD analysis project Ga0105104, IMG submission 87034) | Freshwater sediment microbial communities from Prairie Pothole Lake near Jamestown, North Dakota, USA - PPLs Lake P7 Core (6) Depth... | ecosystem: Environmental > Aquatic > Freshwater >...
ATCACCTTGCTGGCCTTCTGCACAACCGCCGGATCCGCCGAAAATGCGAATTCCGCGCCTAGATGACGCAAAGCGTTTCCAACGTTATAAAGATTCCCCGCCCGGTAATCGATAACGACGATCATAGCAGTTTGTCAGCCGTCAGCCGTCAGGTGTCAGTTTGTTAGTTTGTCAGTTGTCAGCTGTCAGCTGTCAGTCTGTCAGTCTGTCAGTTTGTCAGTTTGTCAGTTTGTCAGTTTCCCTACAGAATCCCCTTGGTCGACGGCACCTTGCCCGCCATCTTCTCGTCGAACCGGATGGCACTGCGCAGCGCCCGGGCGAACGCTTTGAACATCGCCTCGACGCGGTGGTGCTCATTTTCGCCGGGACTAAGAAACCTGAAATGGAGGTTCGCCCGCAGCTCAGAGGCGACTGACCGGAAGAAGTGCGCAACCAGCTCAGTCGGCAAATCGCCGATCTGGGCCCTTTCCGGGCGGTAGTCGGACACAAATACAAATCGCCCGCTCAAATCCACGGCTGCAGCAACCAGCACTTCATCCATCGGGATAATAGCTGATCCGTAGCGTTCGATTCCGGTCTTCGTTCCCAGCGCCTGGTAAAGCGCCTGCCCGAGGACTAGTCCCACGTCCTCCACCAGGTGATGCTCATCCACGTGCAGGTCACCCGCACCTTTCACATCGAGATCGATTCCGCTGTGCCTCGAAAACAACTCGAGCATGTGGTCCAGAAACCCGACGCCGGTGTCGATCTTCGATTGTCCCTGTCCATCCAGATTAACGCTGACTTTGATCCGCGTTTCTCTGGTTTCCCGCTCCAACGTCGTTCGGCGTTCGCTCATATCCGGCTTCCTCCGGCCAATTTCCGCAGTTCTTCAAGAAAGAGAGTGTTCTCGGCCGGCGTCCCGACGCTGACCCGGATGCAGTCCGCCAGACCCGGAACGGAGCTTCGATCCCTCACGACAATCCCCTTCTCGAAGAGACGATTCACCATCGACGAGGCTTCCCGGCAGCGGAACAGGATGAAATTCGCGTCGGATGGAAACACCTCAACGACCCCTGACAGCTTCCGCAGCTCGGCGCTGATTCGTTCACGTTCGACTCGTATCGACCTGATGTTCTCTTCCCGTGATTCCCGGTCAGCAAGTGCCAGACAACCGAGATGCATGGTCAAGGCGCTCAGGTTGTACGGCGTTTTCACTTTCAAAAAGAGCTTGATGATTTCCGGCGAGGTGACCGCAAATCCAAGGCGGACGGCCGCACGTCCGAAACCTTTCGAGAACGTCCTAAGGATCACCAAGTTCGGGAAGTCCGGCAGGTCAGCCAGGACGGATCCGCCGTCCGCAAAATGTATGTAGGCTTCATCGACTACGACAATGCCGGGCCATTCTCGACAGACCGTCCGCATTTGTTCCCGGTCCAGTAGATTCCCAGTCGGGTTGTTCGGTGAACAGAGAAACAATACTTTCGCCGATTTCGGGACCGTGGACAGAAAACCACGGGCATCAAAATCGAAGGACGAGCTCAGGGGGAAGAAATGACAGTCGACTCCGAATACAGCTGCCGTTACCTGGTACATACCATAGGTCGGCTCGGCGGTCACCACCGAGTCGACACCAGGCTGGCAGAAGACTTTGAATATCCACTCAAGGACTTCGTCCGATCCGACACCGGCCGCGATCGACTTCATTCCCACCCCAAGAGAATCAGCCAAGGCTCGACGCAACTGCCGCTGGAACGGGTCCGGGTAGCGATTCAGACACACGCCATCCCATTCCGCCTTATACGGATTCTCGTTTGCGTCCAGGAGCACTCCCTCCAGGACCTTCTCTCGTGCCGAATGGTAAGGTTCGAGGTTCAGCACATTCGGCCGTACGACCTTTTCAAGCTCGAACCTGGTTCCGCCATTCGCAGTCATGGTTTGCTCCTCGGAGTACCGCGGATAGCACGGATAGCACGCGGATAACGCGGATTGATCCGCGTTATCCGCGTGCTATCCGTGCTATCCGCGGTACTAAAACGCTTGAAACTTACTGAAACCTCTTCTCCACCGCCCTCCGGTGACCCTCCAGACCTTCGACGGAGGCCAGCGCCTCCAGAACCGGTCGCAGGCCGGTCAGACCCTCTCGGCTTAACTCCTGCACGGTAATTTTCTTAACGAAACTGTCCACGGACACGCCGGAGAAAGAACGGGCGAGGCCTGACGTCGGAAGCGTGTGATTGGTTCCCGACGCATAGTCCCCGGCTACTTCCGGCGACCATGGGCCAAGAAACACCGAGCCAGCCGATTGCACGAGCGGCAGGAACCGCTTGGGATCGCTCAAGTGCAAAATGAGATGTTCCGGAGCGTACCGGTTGGAGAAATCAAATGCCTGGTCCAAATCAGACGTCAGAATCGCGTAGCTCTTGTCGAGCGCCTGTCCGGCATATTGCCGGCGCGGAAGATCACGAAGTTGCTCCGCAACTTCTCTAATGCTCGTATTGATGATTCTCTCCGATGGAGACACCAGGATGGCCTGGCTGTCACTCCCGTGCTCTGCCTGAGCAATTAAGTCGGACGCCACCAGCTGCGGCTCGGCCGTTTCGTCTGCGATCACCAGCACTTCGCTCGGCCCCGCGACCATTTCGATCGCCACGCCATGGAACATAGCCAGCAGTTTCGCCGTCTGAACCCATCGATTCCCGGGTCCGAGGACCTTGGCGACCGCTGGAACACTGTCCGTGCCCAGCGCCATTGCGGCAACCGCCTGGGCTCCGCCGATTTTGAAAACCTGGTCTATGCCGGCGATTTCAGCCGCAACCAGCACCTCGGGCGCGACCGAACCATCCTGGCGGGGAGGGACGCACAAGACAACGGTCTTGCAGCCGGCCAGCCGAGCCGGCACACCGAGCATCAAGACACTGGAAGGCAATACGGCATTTCCGCCGGGAATGTAGAGTCCGACCGGGTCAATGGGCCGCGTTTCCCGCCAGCACACGACACCCGGGGCGACCTGCACTTCGTCGGCTTTCCTCAGCTGCTCGGCGTGGAACTTGCGAATGTTCGACGCCGCTTTCTCAAGGGAACCGGTGACTTCGGGGGATACCCGTCTTCGAGCCGACTCCCACTCGCCCGGGCCGACCGTGAAATCGTTCAGCTCGACACCGTCGAAGCGGGCGGTGTATTCCCGGACGGCTTCATCACCTCGACAGGCAACTTCGGAAAAGACCCGACGGCAAGTATCGAGGATCGATGCGTCCTCCAGTGGATTGCGTTGGCACAGCTTCCTGATGTCTTCTGCCCTCAGATCGGCAAGCTTGTACTGTTCCATCACACCACCATTTTTTCGACGGGAACCACCAGAATGTCCGATGCCCCGGCCTTCTTCAGTTTTTCGATCACGTCCCAGAAAAACTCCTCCGGGACGGCCGAGTGAATAGCAATCATGCCGGGCTCGGCCAGCGGGACGATCGTCGGGCTCTTCATCCCGGGCAGGATCTCCCTGATTTCCGCGAGCGCGGTCTCGGGCGCGTTCATCATGACGTACTTCGTCTTGCGGGCCCGAATGTTTCCCTGAATCCGGATCCGAAGGCGGTCTATAAGAGCCTTCTTGCGCGCATCCTGAAGCGACGCAGGGTTGGCGATAAGGATGGCTTCCGATTTGAGGACCAGTTCGATCGGCTCGAGATCGTTCATCCGGAGAGTACTGCCGGTCGAGACGAGGTCACAGATGGCGTCAGCTACGTCCAGGCTAGGCGCTATTTCCACCGAGCCGGTGATAGGGATGATTTTCGCATTCACACCCTTTTGCTCCAGATAATGCGCCAGGATCCGCGAGTGTGAGGTGGCTATCCTCTTGCCCTCCAAATCGAATACCGTCTTGAACGAGCCTTTGCGAGGAACGGCAATCGAGAGGGAGCACGAGCCGAACTCCAGACAATCCAGTTGAGCCACCGAGGCGCTCCGCTCCTGGATGATGTTCAGCCCTGCGATACCCAGATCGGTGACCCCGTCCTGAACGTATTCCGGGATATCGTCATCGCGAAGGAACAGGAGATCCAGTGGGAAACTTCGACAGGGGGCGAACAGCTTGCCTTCGTGGTAATCGAAGTCCATCCCGATGGATTTCAGCAGTTGCAGCGATGGGTCGGCAAGCCGCCCCTTGCGTTGCAGCGCGATTTTCAGGTGGTCGCCATTCAATTTCATTGACCGCTCATTCATCCTTGTCCCTGATCCGTCGGTTTTTTGCTTGCACCCTTGGCCACCCGGTCAAGCATCATCCGGTATCCGCCCTCGCCGTGGTGAAGCCAGTGGGCGATCCGAGTGATGGTCGCAGTGCTGCAGCCCGTCAGTTCGGAGATCTGGCGGTAAGGCACCTGTTCCGCGAGCAGTCGCGCGACCTCCCACCGTTCGGCCATCGCCTGCAACTCCGCCAGGGTGCACAAGTCGCGGAGGAATTTCGCGCACTCTTCGCTGTCTTTCAGACAGACAATTGCCTCAAAGAGTGACCATAACGCCTTGTTTTTCCGCAGTTCTCTCTCCATGGAGATTGTTTTAGCATATTAGCACGCGAATGCGCAAGAGGAGAAAAAGAAGGGGGACTGACAAACTGACAGACTGACAAACTGACAAACTGACAAACTCGTACGACGCATGTAGCGCAGACACGAACAGGTTACGAGAAGAACCCTTTGTCAGTCTGTCAGTTTGTCAGTTTGTCAGCCTATTTACCCCTACATGTACTCGCGCATGACCTGCTCGAGCACCTCGGGCTTCGGGCGAAGCTTTTCCTGAGGCAGTTGAGCCAGGGGCTCATCGACGAGATTCAGCAGTTCGACAAAGTCCTTAGACTGAGGGTTCACGTACAGCAGACCGGTCAGGAACTCGTTGGATTCCCGGGATTCGTGCAACAGCCGGAGCGCCGCCTGCTTATCCGTTGGGTTAAAGGTGCGGTCGGTCTTGTGGAGGCGGAGGTGCGAACCATCCCTCATCTCGACTTCAATCAGTTGCCCTTCGGCGTAGTCGACGGTCTGAAGCGGCTCGAAATGCGGGATAAAATCGATCTGATGGAGCAGTTCCTCGTGTTCCTTGGCCCACTTGTAACTCTTCATCGACGCGTCGTGGTTGTTGAACGTCACGCAAGGACTGATCACATCGAGAAGCGCAGTGCCTTTGTGGCTGATCGCGCCCTTGAGCAAGGCGACCAATTGTTTCGGATCGCCCGCAAACGACCGTGCGACGTAGTTGCATCCCAGTTCAATGGCCAGGGAGCAGACATCCATTGCGGGCAAGTCGTTGACGATGCCGCTCTTCTGCTGCGTCCCGAGGTCGGCGGTCGGTGAGAACTGCCCTTTCGTCAGGCCATAGACGCCGTTATTCTCGATTACGTAAATCATGGGGATATTGCGCCTGAGGAGATGGCAGAACTGGCCCAGGCCAATGGCGACGGTGTCGCCGTCGCCGCTCACTCCGATGCACAGGAGTTGGCGGTTCGCGAGAACCGCGCCCGTCGCCGTCGAGGGCATTCGTCCGTGCACCCCGTTAAATCCGAAAGCAGTGCCGAGAAAATAGGCCGGCGATTTGCTGGAGCATCCGATACCGCTCATCTTCGCAACCTGGCTCGGATCCACTCCCATTTCATAAAAGGCCTTTATGACTTGACTCGTGACCGCGTCGTGACCACAGCCGGAGCACAGCGTGGACGGCGCTCCCTTGTAATCCGCCATCGGCAGACCCAGTCGATTAAGGTTTTTTGGTCTTGGAGCTGTTGTTGATGACATTCTCGATTCTCTCTTTTTTCAGCCAACGGATAACACGGATCGCACGGATCAATCCGTGCGATCCGTGTTATCCGTTGGCTCACTCTTAAGCCTCTTCCATTTCCACGATCTTGCCCGTCACAAAACGGGCGTCGATCGGAATTCCCTTATAGTGAACGACTTTTCTGATCTTCCCCGATTCCGCGCCGTCCAGTTCCAGGCGGATCAGGTCGGCCATCTGGCCGTCCCGGTTCTGCTCGACGACATACACCCGCTTGTGCGCGTGCACGAAGTCCCGGAGGTGATGCGTCAAAGGCAGGGCGCGGATCCGGAAGTAAGCCGCTTCTATCCCGTATTCCGAGAAGAGCTGATGGCGGCACTCCTCCATGGCCGAGTCGGTCGAGCCGAAGGCGATGATTCCAACGCCAGCCCCGTCCACGTGATGCACGACGGGCTGCGGGACATAGTTCCTGGCTGTCTCGTGTTTCTTATTCAGACGGTCCATCAGTCCCTCGTAGTCCTCCGGGCGCTCGGAATACTTCGCCTGATCGTTGTGGCCGCTGCCCCGTGTGAAGTAGGCGGCCAAGGCGTGGTGCGTGCCGGGCAGCGTCCGGTAAGGGATGCCGTCTCCGTCCACGTCTCTATATCGGGCAAATCCGTGAAGTCTCTCCACCTCTTCGGCGCTCAGCACCTTCCCCCGGTCAATCGGCTTTTCGGGGTAGGTGAAAGGCTCGGCCATCCAGTTGTTCATCCCGAGATCTAGATCCGTTGCGACGAAAATCGGCTGCTGCAGCCGTTCCGCCAGGTCAAAAGCCTGGATGGAGAAGTCGAAACACTCTTCCATGTTGCAGGGGAAAAGCACGACGTGTTTGGTGTCTCCGTGCGATAGATAGTACAGAGACGTGATGTCGCCCTGCGCCGTGCGGGTGGGAAGGCCGGTGCTCGGACCGATCCGCTGCACGTCGAAAATGACCCCCGGCACCTCTGCGAAGTACCCGAGCCCGGAGAACTCCGCCATGAGCGAAATCCCGGGACCGGAAGTCGAAGTCATCGACCGGGCGCCTGCCCAGCCGGCTCCGAGTGCCATTCCCAGCGCGGCCAGCTCGTCTTCCGCCTGGACAATCGCGTAGGTCGCCTTGCCCGTCTCCGGGTCGATTCGAAATCGCTTCATGTAGTCCATCAACGTCTCGCAGAGACTGCTCGAAGGAGTGATGGGATACCAGGTCACGACAGTGACACCCGCAAACATGCTACCCAGTGCGCAAGCCGAATTGCCGTCGATAATGATTTTGCCTGCGGTCAGATTCATCGCCTTGAGCCGGAAGGGATCCCGCTTCGTTATCTTCTCGCGAACGTACGCTTCGCCGAGGCGCGCCGCCTTGATGTTCAAGTCAATAGCTTTTTGCTTGGCCTTGAACCACTTGGCAATGGCCGACTCCACCTGGGCCATGTCGATATCGAGTAGCGCCGCGACGCTGCCAACGTAAACCATGTTGGCGACCAGCTTTCGCAATCGCAGATCCTGAACAACCTGGCCGGCCAGCTCATTGAAGGGGATTGGATAGTAGATCAAATCATCGCGCAGGTCCGAAAGCTTCAGTTTCTCCTCGTAGATGACTGCCCGTCCGGGCTCGAGACTGGCGACATCTTCGTGCGCCGTTTCGGGATTCATCGCCACCAGGATGTCGATCTCCTTCTTTCGGCCGACATAGCCGTGCTTCGAGGCGCGAATCGTGAACCAGGTAGGCAAGCCCGCAATATTCGACGGGAAGAGGTTCTTTCCGCTTACGGGGATTCCCATTTGAAAGATCGAACGCATCAAAATATTGTTCGACGACTGACTGCCCGAGCCATTCACGGTTGCCACCTGGATACTGAAGTCGTTGACGACTTCACTCTGGGGCTGGACCGGCAAATCTCCAGCCCACTGTTCACTGATTGAGATACCCACGCTGTTCTCCTTGCGGTGTCTTTCGAGAAGAATTAACTATTTCGGTATGGGAATATCTTAACAAATCGCGGCAGACCGAGTGCGTTCTGGCCAACGGATAACACGGATCGCACGGATATCATGGCGCCGCTCCCTTACGGTCTCCCTTTGTTCACAAGGAGCGGCGCCATGATATCAGTGCGATCCGTGTTATCCGTTGGCCAGAACGCGCTCGGTCTTACCGCTTTATTTTCCTCGAGATCGCCTTCGCTTGAGTGAAGAGCAACAGATAATCCTTTCCGCCGGCTTTCGAATCCGTGCCGCTCATGTTGAAGCCTCCGAACGGATGGGCGCCGACCAACGCTCCAGTGCACTTCCGGTTCAGATAGAGATTGCCGACGTGAAACTTCCGCTCAGCTTCGGCCAGCTTTTCCTGGTTGTCGGTGTAGACAGCTCCTGTCAGGCCATACTGAGTGTCGTTGGCGATCTCGAGGGCCTGCTTGTAGTCTCGTGCCTTGATCACCGCCAAGACAGGGCCGAAGATCTCCTCCTGAGCGATCCGCGCCTTGGAGTCGACATCGGCGATCACGGTCGGACGGATGAAGTACCCCTCGCCCGATCCCCGGCTGCCGCCGGCTATGACCCGGCCTTCCTTCCGGCCCATCTCGATGTACTCCAAGATCGACTGGCAAGCTCGTTCGTTGACGACCGGCCCAAAATTCACGCCCCCGTCTTCGACGTTCCCCTCCTCGATAGTCCGCTCAACGGTGTGTTTGAGCTTATCGAGGAACGCGTCGTAAACAGGTTCAACAACAATCGCACGTGAGCACGCCGAGCATTTCTGGCCTTGAAAGCCGAATGCCGAAGCGACAACACCCGCCGCCGCCTCGTCCAGATTGGTTTCGCTGTCGACTATGATGGCATCTTTTCCTCCCATCTCGAGGATCGCCCGCTTGATCCAGATTTGACCCGGCGGAACCTTGGCGGCCAGTTCATTGATACGCAGCCCGACCTCTTTTGACCCGGTGAAAGCAATGAACCTGACGCGGGGATGGGTCACCAGGACGTCTCCGACCTCGGCGCCGCTGCCGGTCAGGAAATTGACCACACCCGGTGGGAAGCCGGCTTGCTCCATCATCTCGACCAGCTGGCCGGCAATGGCCGGGGCGTCTGAAGACGGTTTGACGATCACTGTATTGCCGGTCACGACCGCGGCGGTCGTCATGCCGGTGAGGATGGCTAACGGAAAGTTCCAGGGAGGAATGATGACGCCGACTCCCAGCGGGATGTAGTAGAGGTTATTCTCCTCGCCAGCGACCCGGGTCACCTCCTGCGGCCGCCCCAACCTCAGGGCTTCGCGCGCATAGAATTCGCAGAAGTCTATCGCTTCCGCGACATCCGCATCGGCCTCTGTCCAGGATTTCCCGACTTCAAAGATCATCCAGGCGGCCAGCTCGAGCCGTCGCTCCTGCATGATCCTAGAGAGCCTCAGGAGCAGTGACACACGCTCCTCGGCAGCTTTCTGGCTCCACGTCTGATTCGCGGCCTCCGCCAGGGCTACGGCCTTTTGAACCAGGGGCTCCGTTGCTTTTTGGAACACACCGACAACTTCGGCAGGCTTGGAAGGGTTGTAGGATTTAAGCTTCCGGTCGGACCGGATCCGTTCACCGCCGATAATGAGGTCATACTCGCGGCCTAACTCTGCGCGCACCTTCGCCAGAGCCTGTTCCATGGCCCGTCGGTTCTGCTCAGATGAAAAGTCTGTAAGAGCTTGATTGTGGAATTCAGCCAGCTGCAGCACATTTGCCTCCTGAACACTTGATAAAGCCATTAGATTCCCCTCTTTCCTAACCAATGTTGTTTGATTCGCAGCAGGTTGTCAACGCATCCAGAGGCGTCCGGAGCCGGGTCGAAATTGGTAGAATGCCTGCTCGAATGATCACCAAAGACAACGTTCACTTCATTCTTGTTCGGACCCGGTTCGCTTCGAACCTCGGCTCTTCCGCGCGAGCAATCAAGAATATGGGCTTCTCGAACCTGGTCCTCGTGGAACCGGAATGCGAGGTCGGGGTCGAGGCACGAGCCTACGCCATGAAGGGGGATGAGATCCTCGACGCCGCTGTTTTCCTACCCAGCCTCGATGAAGCTGCCCGCCGACTCGGCTACCTCGTCGGAAGCACTGGCCGGTTTCGCGAGCCGAAGCCGTCCCTGGTCGATCTTCGAACTTTCGTTCAGAACTTGGGCGAGCGTTTCAGTTCGTCCTCGGTTGGCGTTGTGTTCGGTTCCGAGGAGAACGGGCTTTCGCGCGAGGAACTGCGCCTGTGTCAGTGGTTGATCAGGATACCTACGGATTCGGACTACCCGGTCATGAATCTCGCTCAGGCGGTCGCAGTCGTGGCCTACGAATTCAACCTCACTTTGTCAGATGGAAGCGGGAAGGAGCAGTTGCTGCACGAGGCGGGGGGCGAGGAGAACGAATCGTTCCTGCTCTTCCTGGAGAAGGTGCTGCAGACCACTGCCTTCCCGGAGCACGTGAGAATCGAGAAGATCATGAAGAGGTTACGCCGGATCGCCGCACGGGCGCGGCTGGAGAAAGAGGACATTGATCTGCTGCGCGGAGTACTGACGCGGTTTCAGCCGAAAAGGTGAAATCGACAGGACTAACAGGATGTCCTGAAATCCTGTTAACCCTGTTAATCCTGTCAAAAAGTCTCCTTACTTCACCCGGTAGACCCGGATCTCGCCAGCTTTCAAACTCACCGCTGCGAGCGGTTCTTCCTTCTCGGTTTCCAAATTAACGCCGGTCGCAAACGGCAGTTGTGCAGTGATGTTCTGCTTGCTGTGATTGAACAGGAACAACGCCTTCTCTGCGTCCGCCTCCAACATTCGCACCTCGAGAAAAGCGTCGGGTGCGACACCCTTCACTTCGAGGGGCGGCTTCACTCCCGCGCCTTTTGCGAGAGCCAGGAGAAACTGCTCGGTAGCCTGGTGCTGTTCCTGGCCATTCGCCATGGCGACAAACGACCCAATAGCCACCGCCCGTCCCTTACCAGAGTCGGCGACCGTAACCGCGGCTTTTCCATCCGGAAAGCGGCCGATCACCCGCGCCCCCGGGTAGGGCACAAGCTCTTCGATGATTCCCCGTCCTGCGATGGACAAGTCGCCTCCAAAGCCTGGGAGCAATTTCGCCTCGCCGGACACTTTGATGTCCACTTTTTCCTGCATCTGGAGGGTCCCCTCGCGAACCTGGAAGGTTTGATCCAGGCCGAATCCAGGGACGATGTCCTGGGAATATCCGCGATCGTCGTTCCAGCCGCAGCGCGCTTCCGCCACCAGTGTTCCGCCCCCGTCCACGTACTCCTTCAAGGCTCGTGCGGCGGCTGTCGTGAACATCAGCGGATAAGGGACAAAAACCAGTTTGTACTGCTTCAATAGACCCTGGCCGACCTCTCGGAGATGAACAAAATCGATAGGGATGTTGTTGCGCCAGAATGGTCGGTAGATACCGATTTCCGAGTCGCGAACGGCACCCGATTCGCTCAAGTGCTGCTCACCGCCAACCATGTAGGAGAGGGGGTTATAGACAACCGCGACTTCCGCCTTCTGAGTCTGTCCCTTCGTGAACAGCTGGCTGTTCTTTCCGGCTATGCGGGCAATCTGACCAATCGCTTTGCTTCGTTCGGTGAGCGAGCCGTCAAGGTTGATCAATCCGTACCCGCCCGCTTCATACCCGCTGTTCATCGGATAGTATGCGTAGACGTTGATAGCGCGGGCGCCGCGAGAAAGCAGTCCCCACGCCCAGAGCCGATGGTCCTCGGCGGTAACGGGATTCCCCACGACGGTCCCGCGTATCCCCATCCCGGCCTGCAACTCGCCGACATAAAAGCCCCCCTTGGATCGCCCGGCGGAGCGGGCAAAGTCCATCAGGACGCACAGACGCTGCAAATCCCAGTGGCTTCTGGGGAATGAATGTTTGGGGTACATCGAGGTGCCGAAGTAGTCAGCCGATTCAGTCATGAGCCAGTCGTCAGGCGCGCCTACCCCCCACAAGGGTGAGGTGAACAGGCACGGAACGGCGGCGTGGCTGGTCGTTACCTTGCTCGCATCGACGCTCTTGACCGCCTGAGAGCGCAGCTTCAGATCCTCGGCCAGTTTCTGCTGAATGAAGGTGCGCCAGTCAATGAAATCGGTGTAGGAGAGGATGGTCCCGAAGCGCGGCGGTTCGACCTGCTTCCAGTCCTCGAAGCGCCGATACCAGGCCGTATTCAACCCGTCGATAGAGCCGTATTTCTTCTCCAGCCAGGTTCGGAAGCGCTGCATGCTGCTCGGGCAATAGCAGAACGTGGCGTTGGGGATGAAATCGATGATCACCCAATTGATGATATGCGGCTCGCTCCATAGATCCCACCCGAGGAAATTGGGATAGCGGGTTGCGACTTTAGCCGCCTCCGTATAGAAGCCTAAGATGTTGTCACGGACACCGGGGTGGTCGAAACAGAATCCGGGAGCTGACTGGGAAGGAATAGATTCGCCGCTTTGCGCGACAAAATGGGAATCCGGGAACTGCGCACCTACCCAGTCGGGAGCGGAGTCGACATAGACCTGGACGAGGACTTTCAACTCCACTTCCTGCGCAAGCTCGCACAGCAGCTTCAGATTTTCGAAGTTGTACTGCCCGGCACGGGGCTCGCACGCGGTCCACTCGATCCAGGTCCTGACGGTATTGAAACCCAGTCCCTTGATTTGCTCGAGATCACGTTTCCACCGCTGGCGGCTGGTCGAATCAATGGTCTCGAGCATTGGCGCCCGGGCTTTGCCGCCCGAGTACCAGACCGAGAACGGGAAGAAATCCGAGGAGGGAGCACGCGCCTGCGCCCGGACCGCTACGAGGGCAGACGCAACGACAAGACCGAGAAGTGCGTATTTGAGCATGTTCAACTGGCGGCAGAAGTCCCGGGGTGAATGACGTCCATGAAAGCGGAGACGGAGAATACGGCGCGTCCGACCCCTGGTTCACCATATCCGGGCGGGGCTGGCAACTGGTGCTTCGCATGGAGATCCCTCCAGACGCGGAGCAGCCGAACGTGATAATCCAAGGGAGCCCCTTCGGGGTTCGCCCTTCCAAGCAGGCTCATCGGTTCCGGACACCAGGTCGTAAAGCGGGGGAGGATCTTACGCGACATGAAGAATTCGAGGCCCTCGGCCGTGGACGCGAGTGCTTTATCGACACTTACGAAACCATGCGGGCGGGCCATTTCGATACCGGCCACGAAGTTCGGGATGACGTTACTCGGGCCGAAGATCTCGGCCGCATCCAGGATTCTCTGAACCCATTGTTCGTGTCCGATATAGCGACTCTTCCCCGGGCAGAGTATTTTGAAGAGCCGTTCGTCCCAAACCTCGTAGTTCGGGTGATAAACCTGCACTCCAGCGTCCTTGAGGCGCTGCACCTGATCTTTGGGCAATGCCTGTACGACCGCCTTGCTGATCCACCGGCCGGGAAACTGACGTTCAATGGCGC
>Ga0105104_10002571_pt1 | contig 13175 bp, 10 predicted proteins | sample PPLLaktember2015_3_FD_87034 | JGI IMG/M metagenome (GOLD analysis project Ga0105104, IMG submission 87034) | Freshwater sediment microbial communities from Prairie Pothole Lake near Jamestown, North Dakota, USA - PPLs Lake P7 Core (6) Depth... | ecosystem: Environmental > Aquatic > Freshwater >...
AATAAAATTACTGGGGCCAAATATGACAAATACTGCTGGTATGACGGGCTATTGGACATCACCAATGGATCCAATTATGTGACAGTTTCCTTCTGCAACCTCCACAACAACAGCAAGACAAGCCTGGTGGGGAGCACCGACAATCACGGCCCTGATGAAGGCACACTCAAGGTGACATATCATCACAACTACATCCACGATATCGGTTCCCGCGGCCCCCGAGTGCGCTTCGGCCAGGTGCACGCCTATAACAACTATTACCGGAGAATCTCAGACTACGCGCTCGGGATCGGCGATCATGCGCAGATTGTTTCGGAAAACAACTACTTTGAAAATGTCATACAGCCGAGCAGAACATATGACCACCCGGGGAGCACAGGTTATCTCGCGGACTCGGGAAGCGTTTTTAAAAGCTGTTCGAATCCGATTATAATCCAGGCTCCTGTTGGATGGACTCCATCCTCGGTATATTCCTATACTGCCGAGAAGGTCGATGCGGGCTGGGCCACAGCCATAGTACCGCTTACAGGCCCGCAACCGTAATTACCGGCCTTAATTGAAGGGAACATGAAACCTGATCTGACAAAATTATTTTCGCCATACACTGACCCGGAAAGCGATATTGTCTCATACCTGCTTGATCCCCGTATCGCACCCGTCCAGCAGAGCTTTTACTACACCAATCATTCAATCAGTCCGGACAATCGCTTCCTTTGGTTTTACTGCGCTTTTCCGCCCTCAGGCAGCAGGGATCTGGGCAGAACCCTGGCAGTAGCGGATCTGTCGAACGGAACAATCACGCATTTTCCTGAAACCATGTTTGACAATATCTCACCCGTGATAGACTCTGACACAGGCGGGGTCTATTGGTGCACACGCCAGGCATTCTTTTTCCGCGGTCCTGACCCGGAAGCAAAAGTAAAAATGATCTGCAAACTCCCTTCCGAACTCTACGGAAATCGCGCCATCCGCCGCGTCGCCACACATCTTACATTCTCCCCTGACAGAAAGGAACTCTTCTTTGATTCGCTTTCAGGAAATATGAGCTTTGCAGGAACAGTTGATATCGCCTCAGGTCGCCTGTCTGTATGGAAGCACTTTGAGCGGGATGTTAAACACGCGCAGTTTTGTCCAACAGACGCAGACCTCGTAATGCTCGCGCAGGACAATTACAATGATCCGCTCACAGGCATTCACTCGGACTACGATGACAGGATATGGTTGTTGCGACGTAACGGTGAGTTAAAACCGCTCTTCCCCCAAAAAACCCGGGTCACGCATGAATGGTGGGACATGGATGGAAAACACATCTGGGCTGTCAACAACCATGACCAGAATAGCGGTCCGGGTATCATCCGCATCCGTGTTAATGATGCAAAGACCGAATGCTTTGTTCAGGGGACTTTCTGGCACGCAAAAGACTGGAAAGGCAAATATCTGGTTTATGACAGGACAAGGGGCATATTTTTTCGCGGCTGTCCTGCAAGCGTGCATTTCCACAATCTGGAGACAGGAAAATCAATTCCCATTCTGACACACAATCCGGAATTCCACACACCACCATGCATGTACCATATTGATCCTCACCCGCATTTTTCTCCTGATGGAAGCCTTGTCATTTACACCACGACTGTCAGAAACCGAGTGGATGTGGCTGTTGTACTGACTTGCGAACTGATAGAAAGAACGCAATAAAAAAGGACGCAATGAAGAGTCCATGCCAGGCAGCAAAATCCAGTCAGACCGATGACTCCAGTGTCCTGATATCCTTCAAAATTGAGAACGCCTCATGCGCGAATGCGATGCACCGTTCCCACTCCTTCCTTAGAACCTCGTTCTCCTTGCCGCCGATGTAGCTTAAGTTGGCAATGGTGTCATACTTGCCACCTGCATCGCTGTAGAGAATGCCATTGAGAATTTTAGTGATTGATTGCAATGCGCCTGTCACCTTGTCAATAATGGCAAGAGCTTCGGCATCTGCCTTGCGCATCAGTACTTCCGCCTTCTTTCCCGCAAGCGGTTGGGTGTTTGTGTCCATCATGAGTACGGCAATCGCGCTGCCTATCTCGCCTTCAGGATGAATTCGTTTTTCAAAAAGCGGTATTTTTTCATTCAGAGAATTTAATGTATTGAAAGCATCTGTGTATTCTATCCTGTTGTCTGATTTGTAAAATTCTCCGTTGATAAAAAGAATCTTTAGCGTTGCTGACATTTTCTGAAGAACGACATTCCTGAAAAATCCAGCGACAAAAGACAGGGATCTCCAGTGTCCGATATCAGGACCGTTATCATAAAAAGACGGATGGTAATATTTTATCTCCGGCGGCTTGCTGCCACCCAGAAAAGTCTGTATACGGGTCTCGAGATTCATTGAGCGGAGTTCCCTGGTGTAATTACGATACAGTTTGGAGAGCCTGGCACTCCAGTATTTTTTTAGCAGCAGAAACCAGTCCTCCCCTGCATTCAGTCCTGACACGACATAGTTGTAATCATTCATGAGTACCTTGGCAATCATGGCCATGGGAATCTCGCGGTTGAATTTCCGTATGCCACCCAGGGCTTCCTCCGCCTTCCCAAAGTTATTTCGGAGTTCCTCTTCCATCTCCTTGTTGCCTTGACCCGCAGGCTGCATTGAATACAGGAAAAGCGCGTGGAGCGCGGTCTTTGAGGGAGGGGTTCGTGTGCTTTTGAGAATTTCAGCGAGCTCAATCATCCGTTTTGAAATATCAGAAAAACTGCAGGCAGGCCCTCCATGATGGCCAACAGAAATAAACCTGGCCAGGATTGTGTCAAAATCAAAGCATGCAAATGCATTCATGACCTGAAGCGCCTGATAATCGCGCTGGATCTGCTGCTTTTCTTCCTTGGGAAAATCGTTAAGTATTTCCCTGAACCTGCGCTCCATTTGTTCTTTCAGTTCACCCTCATCGCGTACGCCCCTGGATCCCGCGATCTGTCGTGGATCTGTCTCATTCTCCAGCTGCATGGAAACACGCTCGCATTCAGTCCATGTCAGAAATGCGGCAAACTCCTCTTTGTTATTGTCCGAGATAGGTTGAATATACTTCCTGAAAAATCTGGCACTGTTACCAAGAGATTCCAGGTCATGTCTCATTTTTTCCAGAAAAAGCGAACTCCTGAAATCAACGGAATGCGGAATGATTCTGGTAATTTGTTTTTTGATATTGTTTAACAGGTTCTCTTCGAAAATCTCGCGTGATTCTTTGCCTGTAAACAGCGATTTGATCATTATTAAAAAACGCTGAAAAAACGAAAGGTTCTTAAATGCAGTATCTGCATCAGTTGCAGGCTTTTCCTCCTGCTCCACGGCGAGAGGCTCATTCGATACGCTGGCCGCGTGCTCTATCCGCGACAAGAGATCACGACGTTCATCATCATAGAGATCGCGGACAATTTTGTCGAACGTTGACTGCTCTTCCATGGCTTATCCAATTGTAGCCGTCGTACGGGCATAAAGTCAATCAGGGATCACGTCAGTCCAGGAAATTCCCGCACCAGCAGGTATGTCCCTGCACGACTTTTTTCCAAGAATTATTGGCAGAAATTCAGGAGAAAGTCCTGGTGGAGTGTTTTTCTCGCTCCGAAGCAACACGGTATTTTTTTCAGAAAATTTCTCACCGCGCTTTATATCCTTCCAGGCGAGCAAAGACCTCCTGGTTGAAAAATAATTGTCCCGCTCGCTTGACGAGAGATGTTTCCTCCCTGTCCCCAGGACTCTCTGTACCCGTTCTTGTCCGTAAATGCCACCAAGCCAGGCTGCCGCCTCATCTCTCGACATTTTTTCCATATTCCTGATCCCGCTGACCATTTTTGAAAAAGCTTTCTCATCAAGGGCAATTGGATCATCGAGTCCTCCGCCTGTTCTTGAAAGGGTCAAATGCTTTTCCACTGCCGCAGCCCCCTCCATCACAGCAGTACCTGGTACAAGAAGCGGGTCAAGTGAGTGGTCAGAAATTCCGACCGGGATATCAAAGATACCCGATAGAAGCGGAATAATGCGGCAGTTATATTCTTCCTCAGGTGCAGGATAGCTTGTTACACAGTGCAGGAGCATGGCAGGACATGCACAATGCTCCAAAGCAGCCTCAATGTCCGCAAGCTGTGAAATACCAGTAGAGAGGAATACCGGCAAGCCCCATGAGCTCACCTCATCCAAAAGCGGGAAATGATTGAGTTCAGGCGAAGCGATCTTCATCACGGAAACGCCTGTTTCCTGCAAAATCCTGGCGCTCCCAAGTCCGAATGCTGAGCAGAGAAACATCAGCCGCTTTGACTCGGCGTATTCCTTCAGCGCCGCGTAAAATTCTCCATCCCGCTCTACTTCCTTAAACCTCGCATAGATGTCCGTTTTACCGCCAGGGAGCTGGATTGATCCTGCCGTTGGATGCACAATCTCATCGGCAAACACGGCCTGGAATTTCACGCAGTCCGCGCCTGAGCTTGCCGCAGCATCTATGAGCCTGCGTCCAGCGTCAAGATCTCCGCCATGCGCGGTTCCAGCTTCAGCAATGATGAAACAGCGTTCTCCCTTTCCGACTTTTACATGCGATCCTATCTGCACTGGATTCATGTTGCTCTCCTGTTGTTGTCCATTTTTTCAATAAGCGAAAACTTCAGCTTCATCAGTTTTTCCGAAAGCGAGACGCGATATATATGCGGATTCAACAGCCTCGTAAATGACTCGTCGAGGCAATCAATTCCTGAAAGTGCCGTCTTCCTTATTTTATCGAGGGACAGGTCAGGCATGACCTTCTTTCCATTCTTCATTACCCGGGAAAGCATTGGAGTTACTTTTCCTGCCGCAAGGTCAAAATGCCTGTACTGGAAAAGCGGATGATAAAGCCTGTATGTCATATCAGGGCTGAAATTCTCCTGCTCGAGGGCCACAACATCAGCCTCAAGCTTTCCGGTTTTGCTTGTGAAGCGGAATACCTGCTTTCTTCCCGGATTATTCATCTTCTCCGGATTGTTTGAGCGTTTCATGACCGGGATCTCGTGGCCATTAGCTGACTCACGGCCATCGTCAGACAGCTGCGCGAGTTTGTACACTCCTGATAAAGAAGGGTCACCCGCTGCTGTAACCAGATTTGTGCCCACGCCCCAGACATTTATTGGTGCACTGCGCAGCACGAGCTGCTGAATTACTTCTTCTGACAACTCGTTTGAAACAACGATGGCAGCTTTTTCGAGTCCTGCCTCGTCAAGCTGTTTTCTGACTTCCTTGCTAAAAAATTCCAGGTCACCTGAATCCAGCCTTACTCCAAATATGTCAATACCCTTTTCTTTCAGTTTTTTACCAACGATAATTGCATTTTTCAAACCGCTTTCAAGAGTATCATATGTATCAATAAGCAGCACGCAGTTATTGGGGTATAATTCCGCGTATTTTTCAAATGCCTCCAACTCTGTTTCAAACGACATCACCCATGAATGCGCCATAGTTCCTCTCACTGGTATTCCAAAGGCCTTGCCAGCGAGCGTATTTGATGTGGCCCTGACTCCGCCAATAAATGCAGCCCGGGCCGCCGCCATTGCACCATTGCTTCCCTGAGCCCTGCGGAGGCCAAACTCCAGAAGCTCTCCCTTTCCAGAGGACAGATACATCCTCGCGGCCTTTGTAGCTATCAGGGTCTGAAAATTGACAGTGTTTAAAAGCAGGCTCTCAATAATCTGGGTCTCCAGAAGACACCCCTCAATCCGGAGGATTGGTTCGTTTGGGAAGACCACGGATCCTTCTTCAAACGCCCAAACATCACCCGTGAATCTAAAACCCGCGAGAAAATCCAGAAAATCCTTTTCAAAGAGACCGATGGTTCCAAGGAAGCCAATGTCATCCGCGGAAAACCTTAGGTTCTCCAGGGCATCCAGAAGAGGTTTAAGTCCGGCAAAAATGGAAAACCCTCCTGCAAACGGAGGCTTGCGGAAAAACATGTCAAAAACAGCGCGGGGATTATGCTTGAGAGAAAAGTATCCTGAAGCCATGGTCAGTTCATAGAAATCCGTAAACAGACCTGTTGTCGGAACCAAGGGAATTTCTTTCATTATATGATCTCGCCTGATGCAACCAGTTTTGCTCCCTTGACCTGCATGGTTTCCAGGGCTTTTGCCGCGCTGCCCGCAGGAACATCCACGCCACGCACAGCATCCGAAACAATTTTAACCTCGTATCCAAGTGCAAGGGCATCAAGCGCGGTATACAAAACACAATAATCTGTGGCAAGTCCTGTCAGATAGAGACTTTTTACCCCAAGTCCCTGGAGAAATCCATCAAGCCCTGTAGACGTTTTTTTATCGTTTTCAAAAAATGCCGAATATGAATCCATCTCAGGCCGCAAACCTTTATGGACAATTAGTGAAACGGGCACACGGTCAAGTGCAGGATGAAAATCAGCGCCCAGGGTACCCGCAACGCAATGGACAGGCCAGAGTACCTGTACTTGACCTGCCACAAGGGCTGTGTCAAAGGGTTTTTTCCCCTTGTGGTTTACAGCAAAAGAGATATGTGATTCTGGATGCCAATCCTGCGTCGCAATTACCAGAGCAAATAAAGGTGCAATCCTGTTAATGACCGGGATCACAGCATCACCTGAAGCAACAGCCAAACTTCCGTTAGGGCAAAAATCATTCTGAACATCTATAATAATGAGCGCGGAATCCCTCTCAGCCTTCATACAATACCTCGCATGTCAAAAAGCCGGTCCAGCCTGCCAGCTGACCATTCAAATTTACAATTTTTCAAAAATACTGTAAAGGGAATAGAGTGCCCCATATTTTCTTTTATGTGCCAAATAAAATTCTACAAGACCCTCGACAAGCGGCTCCAAATTGTTTAGTATTAGAAACGGGATTTACCCTGATTCAATAAAACAACATCTTCAAGAAGGAGTAGAATATGCAGACAATCAGCTGTGATTCTTGCAGAAAAGTGATAAACGAAGCCATGAGAGACATCAACTATGTCACAATCCTGGACAGGACCATGTGCACACCCTGCAAGGAAGTATTTGACAAGCGGGTCACACAGACCATGTTTTCAAAAAAGAAATACGTCTTTCTGGACCAGAAAAAGCTCCTGAGTGACACTCTCTACAAGACGTGCAAATAACCAGCATTTTACAGCAAAGCCCGTACATGGCAGTCTTGACGGCCGGGTACGGGCTTTTTTTTTGCATCATCATTAAAGTGGACTCCCACTATGGAAGAGCCTGAAGCACCTTGGCGATGGTTTCCACATTTTTTCTTCCAAGTGCGGGATATAGCGGAAAGAGCACACACCTCAACAGAAGACTCTTTGCATTTGGAAACTCATTATAAATTGCGTCATCCGTGGTAATGATGGACTCGTTAAAGGCCATCTGTGTATCCATGCCCTTTTTTTTGGCAAACGACCTGGCGTCCTTGACGCTCGTTTCCACAATCACAGGAAATGAAAACGGGATATTTACCCCACCCTCTTTCTGCACAAGAACCGTGTGACGGGTCCTGTGCAGTGCATCAGAGAAAACTCCTGCAATTTCCTGCCTTGAGGCGATAAAATGGGGCAACTCCCTTATCTGGGAATATGCCACGGCTGCGTTCAGGTTGAAGAGTTTGACATATTCCATGGACGAATCAATTATATGACGGAGGTTTTGCAGATCCTGTTTCTTTTTTACCAGTAAAAGCCCTCCACCTCCACCCGTGATGATGTTTTCCTCTGAAAGGCTGGATAGTGTGGCAATTCCAAAACTGCCGACAGGCGCTTCCTTCCATAAGGCTCCCAGGGCCTGGGAAATATCTTCAATTAAGGGCAAGCCAAGGCTCTGGAAATGATCCATATCAGGCACAAATCCCAGTGTATGGTGAAGTACAATGACTTTGGGGTTTTTTGTAATGGCCTTGTCAACCTCCTCATGGGAAAGAAGGCCAGTATTTTGATCAACATCACAAAAAACAGGTGCCAATCCAAGACGTTTGAACGCAGCAAGGTATACAATTGGTGCGAGTGGTGAAATGAGCACACTGTCTCCAGGAACAAGACCCGCAATTTCACATGCCAGAACAATGGAGGAAACATAGCTGCAAAGAGCCACTCCACCGGCAGTACCAAGAAACCTGTTTGTCTCCGAAACGAGTTCATCGTGATAGGGGCCTTCAGTGACCCGGTCTGATACCATGCAGGAAAGGGCATTGTCCATGTCCTTCCGTCTGAGTGTCGGTTTGAAAAGAGTAATTGCCATGTCAGTATTTCACACTATTTCTGCATCACCGTCAACTGATGCAGCTCCTTTGGATTGAAGAGCTTTTTTATGTCCAGAATGATGATATAATTCCCTTCGTCATTAACCACGCCATGGATGTATTCCACACCGATACCGGAGATCATCTGTGGCGGCGGCTGGATCTGTTTTGCGTCAATTGAAACGACCCTGAGTATTTTGTCAATAATTATTCCAAAAACCATTCCACCTATTTCAATTATTATATAACCGCTCAACAGTTCGTCATCCTCGGCCATTTCTGCCTTTACGAAAGAAAACCGCTTATGCAGATTAATGATGGGGGTCACAGCACCCCTGAGATTGAGGATTCCCTCTACATAGGAGGGAGCATTTGGTATTTCCCTGACCTCGCGCCTGCCAACGATCCGTTTCACGTCCATGATGTCAATGGCATAAACTTCCCGTCCAAGCTGGAATGTGACTACCTGTAGCACTCCGGTTTTCTCCATATGTTCACCCGCCTCCTCGTCAATTATTATCCACAAGCGGAACAAATCTGCAACCAATGGTATCTTCCACAAGAAACTCTCTGCCAATCTTGCGGACAGTCCGTAACTCCTGCACATCGCGATAATCACCCACAGGGATGACCATTCTGCTGTTGTCCGCAAGCTGCGCTTTTAAGGCTTGTGGAACAACTTTGGCCGCTGCAGTAACAATGATGCGGTCAAAGGGAGCTTCTCCAGGCCATCCCGCGATTCCATTCCCCTGCATAAAATGGATATTTCTGTATCCAAATGCGGAGAGCAACCGCTTGGCCTGGATGGACAAGGAAGAAACCACTTCCATTGTATACACAGTATCAGCAAGCTCTGCCAATACTGCGGTCTGGTATCCGCTCCCTGTCCCAATTTCGAGCACCCGTTCGGATCCTTTAAGCTCCAGCGCCTGGGTCATGTAGGCCACAATATACGGTTGCGAAATAGTCTGTTCATGGCCTATTGCCACTGGATAATCTCCATAGGCAATATCACGGCTCTTGCCAGAGATAAAAAGGTGCCGTGGCAAGCGGCTCATCACATCCAAAACCCTCATGTCATTTATACCCCGCGCCTGGCATTGGACTCTCACCATGTCCTCGGCCTGCGGGTTTTTTGGATACTGCGCTTTCACCTGCCTTTTTTTCTCCCAAATTATCCCTAAGGAACGTTATCTTGATGTCCTATCATGATTGTAATGGCTCTTAAACGAAACATCAATACAATTTTATTTGCTGATCATTGCGCAGGCAGAACGGTTTTCGGGACTTTTGAAAGGATCTGCCTGGGCAATTTCTCCCATTTCTCCACAACTTCACCGAACCATTCTGCCTCGATAAGGCTTTTTATATACTGATATAGCACTCCTGCCGATGCCTTCGCATTTCTTCTGAAATCACGGATTGCATCCCTGTTACCCAGATCAGATACAACCCTGATACTTGTCACAGGCAATCCTGCACGCAGAGCACTGATAAATACTCCAGCGGTTTCCCAATTGGATCCCGAGACATGGAACAGGTCAAAAAGCTCCTCCCTCATGGCAAGGGAATTGATCACATATTCACCGCTTGCCTGGTAGCCAATCGTCACGGAAAGCCCTCCCCCAGTTCCATGTTCAAAGGCCATATGCAACAGCTCTTCACGGGTATCAGCATCCAGAAAATGAAAACATGAAACGAATTCCATCTCCTTGAGTCGTTTTTTTGGAAAACCATACCCGCTTATGTCAAATTCCACACATTTTTTGCCAATTATTATATTCCCGATTGACATGTTTGTCTGAATGCCAGCACAGGTTCCTGTATCCAGAACAATGTCCGGATTGAAAAAGGCGATGGCAGAAGTGGTAGCCTGAGCGGCGCGTGCTTTTCCGGGCCCTGACTGCACCGCAATCACCTCGGTTTTTCCATGCCTTTTCCGGGCAACCCTGCAACCATTTACAGGTTCCTGTTCATCAAGTTCCAGGCAAACACAGGCCATTTTATACTCCAGGGGTATCGGACATATCAGGACGATTTTTATGTTATTCATGGAGCTATAATATCAGAATTTCAGGAACAAATGAAGGGTTACTGCAGATGTCCCAAGGTTGATAAAAAAGAAGCCCCCCACCCGGGCACCTTGGGTGACCGAGTGGGGGGCTCTTCTTCGATTAATTTCTGGAGTAAGCAAAGGAGGAAAACTTACTCCTCTAATCGTCTAAATTAGCCTTGCCTTCTATAAATATAACACCAATTATTGAAAAGTGTTACAAAATATCCTGGATTTATTTTTGTGGTTTTCTATAAATAGTAATGGGGAAATGCTTTATTCATGAGGGCAAAAAAAAGCCTGGCAACGACCTACTCTCCCACCCCTCACCAAGACGTCTTTTGCAAAACGGCTTGGTGAGGGGAGTACCATCGGCGCGGGAGGGCTTGACTTCCGTGTTCGGGATGGGAACGGGTATGACACCTCCGCTATGGTCACCAGGCAAAACAAAACACTTACAAACGTCACGGTTAAGCGACGACCGCATGTTACATCGGCTTTTGCAGCTGTGGAGTTTTACGTAAGTAAAACTCCAAATTTTGTGAACATTACATCATGGCCTTCCGGCTCACTTCATCTTGTTCACAAAAACGGGATAAATAATAATATGGTCAAGCCTCACGGTAAATTAGTATTGGTCAGCTGAATGCATTACTGCACTTACACTTCCAACCTATCAACCAGGTAGTCTTCCTGGTACCTACAGTGACCTAAAGGTCAAGGGTTGTCTCATCTCGAGGTGGGCTTCCCACTTAGATGCTTTCAGCGGTTATCCCATCCGAACTTAGCTACCCAGCACTTACCCTTGGCAGGATAACTGGTACACCAGAGGTTCGTCCACTTCGGTCCTCTCGTACTAAAAGCAGCTCCTCTCAAACAACCAACGCCCATGGCAGATAGGGACCGAACTGTCTCGCGACGTTCTGAACCCAGCTCACGTACCGCTTTAATTGGCGAACAGCCAAACCCTTGGGACCTGCTCCAGCCCCAGGATGCGATGAGCCGACATCGAGGTGCCAAACTTTGCCGTCGATGTGAACTCTTGGGCAAAATAAGCCTGTTATCCCCGGAGTACCTTTTGTCCGTTAAGTGACGGCGCTTCCATGTGCCACCGCCAGATCACTAAGACCCGCTTTCGCGCCTGCTCGACTTGTTAGTCTCGCAGTCAGGCTCCCTTTTGCCTTTGCACTCGTACGCTGATTTCCATCCAGCGCGAGGGAACCTTCGCACACCTCCGTTACTCTTTAGGAGGCGACCGCCCCAGTCAAACCGCCCACCTGACACTGTCCCAATACCGGCTTTCACGATATTGGTGAGAAACCTAAATTACCAAGGGTGGTATTTCACTGACCGCTCCACAGAAGCTAACGCTCCCGCTTCATAGCGTCCCACCTATGCTACACATGAAAACTCAAGTCCCAATGTCAAGCTACAGTAAAGGTTCACGGGGTCTTTCCGTCTAACCATGGGTAATCGGCATCTTCACCGATACTTCAATTTCACCGAGTCCCGCGTTGAGACAGCGCCCAACTCGTTACACCATTCGTGCAGGTCGGAACTTACCCGACAAGGAATTTCGCTACCTTAGGACCGTTATAGTTACGGCCGCCGTTTACCGGGGCTTAAATTCAGAGCTTCGCCAGCACCAGAGACACTCAAGTTTCAGAATGTGTCTGGTGCTGGCTAACCCCTCCTCTTGACCTTCCGGCACCGGGCAGGTGTCAGTCCCTATACGTCTCTTTACAGATTCGCAGAGACCTGTGTTTTTGGTAAACAGTCGTTTGGGCCATTTCTCTGCAACCCCCAATAAGATTTAACTCCCAGCAAGGGCCACACTTCTCCCGAAGTTACGTGTGCATTTTGCCGAGTTCCTTAACGCGGGTTCTCTCGTGCGCCTTAGAATACTCATCTCGCCTACCTGTGTCGGTCTGCGGTACGGTCCCTCTTAACCTGAAGCTTAGAGATTATTTCTCGGCGCCATGATTACACCCGCTTCGTTTGCCCGAAGACAAACTCGCCTTAACAGCTCGCCTCAGAATGCGGATTTCCCTGCATCCCTCAAAAACTCGCTGCTTGGACCGGTATACCAATAACCGGCCGGGCTTCACCTCACGCGTCATCCCCTCGCAGTTAAAAGAGGTACTGGAATATAAACCAGTTTCCCATCGACTACGCATTTCTGCCTCATCTTAGGGGCCGACTAACCCTGGGCAGATTTACTTTACCCAGGAAACCTTAGGCTTTCGGCGAACAGGACTCTCACCTGTTTTTTCGTATACTCATACCGGCATTCTCCCTTCTGATACCTCCAGCATCGCTCACGCAACACCTTCATCGGCATACAGAATGCTCCCCTACCACGTATTTCAATGAAGAAATACATCCGTAGCTTCGGTACATAACTTGAGCCCCGTTGAATTATCGGCGCATGACTACTCGACCAGTGAGCTGTTACGCACTCTTTGAAGGAATGGCTGCTTCTAAGCCAACCTCCTGGCTGTCTCGGTAATCACACTTCCTTTTCCACTGAGTTATGTTTTGGGACCTTAGCTGACGGTCTGGGCTGTTTCCCTTTCGACAATGAATCTTATCACCCACTGTCTCACTCCTGCGAAACATGTAGCGGTATTCGGAGTTTGGTTGGGTTTGGTACCTCGTGAAAGGCCCTAGTCCATCCAGTGCTCTACCTCCGCCACACTTAACGCAAGGCTAACCCTAAAGCTATTTCGGGGAGAACCAGCTATTTCCAAGTTTGATTAGCCTTTCACTCCTATCCACACCTCATCAGTACCTTTTTCATCAGATTACCGTTCGGCCCTCCACTCGGTCTTACCCGAGCTTCAGCCTGGACATGGATAGATCACTTGGCTTCGGGTCTACT
>Ga0105104_10002572_pt1 | contig 13175 bp, 11 predicted proteins | sample PPLLaktember2015_3_FD_87034 | JGI IMG/M metagenome (GOLD analysis project Ga0105104, IMG submission 87034) | Freshwater sediment microbial communities from Prairie Pothole Lake near Jamestown, North Dakota, USA - PPLs Lake P7 Core (6) Depth... | ecosystem: Environmental > Aquatic > Freshwater >...
CAGCTCTACCGGCGCAAGGCCAGGGGCGCGCGGCGTCCGGGGAGAAGAATCCGGACCGCAAAAAACAGGCAGGCTGCAACCATTCCCAACCCGATCACGAAGGCAGCGATGTAGGGGCGATTCGAAGGGACGAGGAAAAAGTACCGCAGCGTTTGCTCCAGGCGCGCCAGCGTCGTCGGGGAAAGCCCCAGGAGCAGGGAACCCGCCCCGGCAACGAGGGTCGAGAGCATCAGGCTGATGGCGGCCTCCAGCCAGGGGAACACGAACTTCGGCGCAGCCGTTAGCGATCGCACGCCGCGCATGACCCGCAAGCGCAAGGCGCCCGGGGCGGGCGCTTCCGGCATCGTCCGCAGCGCATCCTCGACGGCGATCATTAAACGGTCGTTATCGGATGGATTCATATTCGTGCCTCCTCATACGTTTCAAGGGCTGAGCGGAGCCGCTCCTTGGCGCGGAACAAACCCGTCTTGACGGTGCCCATCGGCAGGCTGGTGATGGATGCGATCTCCTCATACGGCAGGTTGCGCTGGTAGCGCAGCGTGACCAGAAGGCGATAGGCTTCCGGAAGCGCCTCGATCTGCCGGTGGAGCCAGGCCCGGCGCTCGGCGGCTTCCAATCCATCATCCGGTTTCCCGGTTTGGAGATCCGCATGATCCTCGATCTCATCCTCGCCGATGGCGGAAAGGTCGCGCCGCAGCTTCGGCAGGCGGTTGTAACATAAGTTGATCACGATCCGGTACATCCACGTCCCGAACCGGGCTTGCGCCCGGAACTTCGGCAGCGACTGCCACGCCCGGACGAAAGCCTCCTGCGCCGCATCCTCGGCCTCCTGCTCGTTTCCGAGCACACGGTACGCCAGGTTAAATACGTACGCCTGATGCTCCACCACCAGCATCTCAAAAGCCCCGCTGTCCCCGGCCTGCGCCCGAGCTACGATTGCCGCTTCATTTTCCAACGCGAATCAACCCTTTGAAGGTTAGACCGGCCGTCCCGGGAAAAGTTACAGGTTCCGGGGGCGAATATTTGTTCTGCGGGGATCGGCCGGTTCCACCCGTGAAACTTTCCGTCCGGAGCGCTGTCAAACTCAGTGACATGAATACCATTTTGAAAATCATTGTACCCGGAGGATAAATCAATGAAGAAGTGGTCGATTATCGCGCTGTTGGGGATTTCCCTGGCGGCCATCTGCCTGGGATCGGTGATTGCCTTCATCCCGGTCGCCGGCCAGGTCTTTTCCGGAGGATTCCAGTGGAACCTCTTATCCATGCGGAATATCAGTGCCGATTCCGTGGAAGAACTGCGGGCGGCGGTGGACGGCCCGGCCGACCTCAAGATCGATACCCCGTTCGGCAAGGTGGATGTCACCGCCGCGGAAGGAAGCAGCGAGATCCTGATCAGCGCCCATAAATATGCCTGGGGCGCGAACAAGCAGGATGCGGAGGAGCTGCTGAAGAAAGTCAAAATCGTCCTCGTCCAGGACGGGAATTCCGTCAACGTGTACGTCGACCAGCCGGTTCAGGTGGACATTCTCCACATCGGGCCGGCCGGCATATCGGTGGATTTCACCGTCAGCGTCCCGGTCGATTGCGCGGTGGAAGAAACCTCCTCGAGCGGAGACCTGTACCTGGCCGGGACGACCGGGGAGGCCTTCCTGCATTCGAGTTTCGGCCAGGTGACGGCGGAGAACGTCCGCGGGAAAATCACCGCCGAGACCAGTTCCGGCGATGTCACGGTCCGGAACGGAGAGGCCGGCGAGGCAACCGTGGAGGCGTCGAGCAGTTTCGGCGACGTGCAGGTCCTGCATACGGAGGGCGGCGCCCTGAAGGCTAAAACCAGCTCAGGCGATGTGACCGTTGAAGATTCCGTTTTCACCGGCCGGGCCGATCTCTCGTCCAGCTTCGGCGATGTGGAGGCGACCGGTCTGAAGGCCGATTCCCTCGAGGCGCAGACCAACAGCGGCAAGGTTGTCCTCCAGGGCCTGGAGATCGAACACGATCTCATCGCCCGGAGCGACTTCGGCGACATCGAAGTGCTCGACTCCTCGGCGGCACGCTACGACCTGGATACCGATTCCGGGAAAGTGACGGCCAAGGATACCCGCGGGCAGGTCAAAGCGCGCTCCGGGTTCGGCGACATCGATATCCGCGGAACGGATGTGATCCTGGACCTCAACACCAACAGCGGATCGATCCGGTTCAGCGGATCGCTCGGGGCGGGCACCAGCCTCCTGCACACCAACTTCGGCGACATCGACGTCCGGCTTCCCGCGGACTCGCCGTTCGAGTTCGACCTCTCGACCAACTTCGGCGATGTGGAATGCGGCTTCGCCGCCTTCGCCTCGCGGAGCGACGCCACCCACCTCGAAGGCGCGGTGGGAGAGGGCGGGCCGATGCTCAAGGCCTCGACCAACAGCGGAAGCGTCAGCGTGCAACCGCAGGCCGCCGAGTAGAAATCACGGTATCATCCGGGCAGCCGGCTTGGCGGCGGCTGCCCGGTATCTGCATTCGCAGTACCATCCAGTCATAAGGAGAATCGCCATGTATTCCGATTTCGATCCATCTTTCATTTACGCTCCATTCTGCTGCGGGATCATGTTCTTCATCGTGTTGTTTGGCTTCCTGGCCGTGTGGCGCTACCTGCAATACCGGGAGACAATCGCCCTGGCGGAAAAAGGCCTGCTCAAAACGGACGCACTGCAGGACTCCCGCGCCAACGGAAAAGCCTCCCTGCGCTGGGGCGTGGTAATCGCCTCGCTCGGCCTGGCGCTGACCGTCGGCTTGTGGCCGCTGGGCATTAATTCCAATTATCCGCTCGGTCTGGGCCCGTGGATGATCGGAGCTTTCATCCCGCTGTTCTTCGGCCTGGGCCTGATCCTGATCTATGTCCTGACCAAGAACGAAGACAAACCGGGTCCGGGCAAGGATGAAGGCGGCTCCGCTTCAGCGTAGCACGCGAACAACCCCCTTTTACACCCGCGGCGCCCTCCCGGCGCCGCGGGCTTTTTAACCCCGCAGGACGATTTTCCCGGGTTGGAAGCGCGCCTCTATGCTACACTTACCCCATGCCGCATTCGATCCTGATCGTCGACGCCAATCCCGGCCTGGCCACCATGCTCCAGCAGGCTCTGTCCGCCGTCGGGTTCGACTGCACCCTGGCGCTCACCGGCCGGGAAGCATTCCGGATCGCTTCGGCAAAACCGGTCGACCTGGCCATCATCGATTTCCGCCTGCCGGACGGGCCGGCGGAGGATCTGATCCGCGTGTTCCAGAAGATTCGCCCGGAGATGATCCTGCTCGGCATCCCGCCCGACAACAATCCGGATAATCCGGTCATCGGGGCGCTCGGCATCCAGGGAGCGCTGGCCAAGCCTTTTTATCTTCCGGATCTCGTGCCGCACATCGCCGGGCTGTTGGGAGTGGAAGCGCCGTCGCTGGCGGAGATAAACGCGCAGGAGCCGGAAGAATCCGAAACGGACTTCCTGAAACCGCCGCCTCCCCAAAAATCCTCGCGATCGGTCCCGTGGCTCGAGAATCCCGGGCGGGCCAGCGCCTGGCTGGAACACCTGGCCGCCGAGAATTCGGTGATGGCCTGCCTGATCACGCGCGGCTCGGAACTGCATGCCGGGGCCGGCGCGATTTCCCACGAAAAACTTTCCCTCCTCGCCCGGCGCGTGGCCGATATCTGGTCGGTCACCCCCGGTGGCACGGTGATGCAATATGTGCGCATCCCGCCGGATGACGAGGAGGTCTTCCTTTATTCCGTCTCCATTGCCCGGGATTTCGACCTGACGCTGATATTCGACCGCAGAACCTCGGTTTCGGCCGCCCGCCGCAGGGCGAAGACTTTCGAGAAGGCGCTGGATAAACCGCCGGCCACCGGCGCCTTCCACAAAACCACGGCCGAACTCGCCGCCGGCCGGCGCAAGACGGGGGAGCCTGGAGCAGCCAAACCCCGGACCGCGGATCTCGGCGGTCTGCTGCGCCGGACCGGCGAACTTCTCGGGATAAGACCCCGGACCGACGACTTCGCCGGTGAAAAAAGAAAGACCGGGGAAATTTCCGGAGGCAAGCCGGGCACCGGCGACATTCACAAACCCCGGAGCATCACCGAAGAACTCCGGCGCGCCCGGCAAGCCAAACCTCCGGACGATCATGACGCCTAAACTCTATCTGCTCGACGGACATGCCCTCGCCTACCGGGCGTATTTCGCGTTGACCGCCGCCGGAACCCAGGTAAACCGCTGGATCACCGCGCAGGGCGAACCGACCGCGGGCACCTACGGCTTCACCTCCATCCTGCTTTCGCTTCTGGAAAAAGACAAACCCGAGTACCTGGCCGTCGCCTTCGACACCGGGCGCACGTTCCGCGACGATCTGTATCCGCAGTACAAAGCCACCCGCGCCAAAATGCCCGAGGACCTGCGCCCGCAGATCGACCGCATCCGGGAAGTTGTCCGCGCGTTCCGCATTCCCGTTTTGGAAGCCGAAGGTTTCGAGGCCGACGACGTGCTGGGGACGGTTGCGCGGCAGGCGGGGAAAGATGGCACCGACGCCTTGATCCTCAGCGGCGACCGCGACCTGCTCCAGTTGATCGACGACCGGGTCTCGGTCCGCCTGCCGGGCCGCTCGCTCTCGGAATCCACCGATTACGACGCCGCCCGGTTCCAGGAGGAATGGGGATTCGCGCCGCTGAAATTGATCGATTACAAAGCGCTGGTCGGGGACAAATCCGACAATATTCCGGGCGTGGCGGGGGTCGGCGAAAAGACGGCGACCGAACTGCTCCAAAAGTACGGCTCGCTCGATTCGATCTACGAGAATCTGGAAGCCGTCCCGGCGCGCTACCGCGCGAAACTGGAGGCCGGGCGCGGGAACGCGCTCCTCTCGCGCACCCTGGCCACCATCCGCACCGACGCCCCGGTGAAAATTTCACTCGAAGCATGCCGGGTGGGGCAGTACGCCCGCGAAGAAGTCGCCGCGCTGTTCCAGACGCTTGAATTCCGCACCCTGCTCTCGCGCCTGCGCGCTCCCGCTTCCGCCTCCACCGGCATCCAGCTCGGGATGTTCGCCGAGGCGAAGCCGCGCCCGGAACCGGGCCGCTGGCATCTGGTCGATGACGACGGAAAGCTGGCGGATCTGGCCGAAAAAATCTCCCGCGCGCCGGTCCTGTCACTCGACACCGAGACCACCTCCACCGACCCGATGCGCGCCGAACTGGTCGGGATCTCGTTCGCCATCGCGGAGTGCGAAGGATACTACCTCCCGATCTGCCACCGGGACTGCCCGAACCTCGATCTCGGCGCGATAAAAAACCGGCTCGGCGGATTGCTGGCCGACCGCCGGATCCCCAAAGCCGGCCATAACATCAAATACGATCTGACGGTCCTGGCACGCGCCGGGCTGCCGATATCCGCGCCGGCCTTCGATACGATGATTGCCGAGTGGCTGTGCAATCCCGCCTCGCGCAGCCTCGGGTTGAAGGACCTCGGATTTGTCCGGCTGGGGGTGGAGATGACGCCGATCGAAACGCTGATTGGCAAGGGCGCGAAGCAGATCACCATGGACCGCGTGCCCGCCGCCGAGGCGGCGTGCTATGCCGCGGCGGATGCGGATGTCACCCTGCGCCTGGTCGCGCCGCTGCGAAAAGAGCTGGAGGAACGCAACCAGACGAAACTGTTCGAAGAAATGGAGATGCCGCTCATCCCGGTCCTGGCCGCCATGGAACAGGAGGGCGTCACTCTGGATCTGCCGTACCTCTCCAAGTTGGGCGCTGATTTCCAGGCCGAATTGCGGAAAATCGAAACCGAAGTGCACGCGCTGGTCGGCCGGCCCTTCAACCTTAATTCCACCCAGCAGCTGGCGGATGCGCTCTTCGGCCAGTTGCAGCTGCGGCCGCCGGACAAATCCCGCAAAACCGCGGCCGGCAAATATTCCACCGCCGCGGATGTGCTCGACAGCCTGGCCGGCCAGCACCCGGTGGTGGAGCTGATCCGGCGGCACCGCGAGCTTTCCAAACTGCTCTCCACCTACGTCATCGCCCTGCGCGACGAGATCAACCCGGTCACCGGCCGCGTGCACACCTCCTACAACCAGACCGGGACCGTCACCGGAAGGATTTCCTCCTCGGACCCAAATCTGCAAAATATCCCCACCCGGACCGAGGAAGGCCGGCGGCTGCGCCGGGCGTTCACCGGCACCTCCGGCCGCCGCCTGCTTTCGATCGATTATTCCCAGATCGAGCTGCGCCTGGCGGCGCACATGGCAAAGGACCCGGGGATGACCGAAGCTTTCCGCCGCGGCGAGGATATCCACGCCGCGACGGCGGCGGCGGTGTACGGGGTGCCGCTGGCGGAGGTCTCGCCCGCGATGCGGCGGCACGCCAAGGCGGTCAACTTCGGGCTGTTGTACGGCCAAACGGTATACGGATTAACCCGTTCCACCGACATGACGCTGTCTGAGTCCCAAAAATTCATCGATACCTACTTCGAACGCTTCTCTGGAATCCGGGATCTGACGGAGAACTTTAAACGCCAGGCCGCCCAGCAGGGCTTTGTGGAGACTATGCTCGGCCGGCGGCGGTATTTCCCGGAGCTCGGTCCGGCGGCGCGGCTGGATGTGAACGCGCGCAACCGGGCGGAACGGGAAGCCATCAACGCCCCGGTCCAGGGTTCGGCCGCCGACATCATGAAGATCGCCATGATCCGGCTGCCGGATGCGCTGGTAAAAGCCGGCCTGGATGCCCGGATGATCCTGCAGGTGCACGACGAACTGGTCTTCGACTGCCCCGCCCCCGAAATTCCGCAGGCGGCACGAATCGTGCGACAAATCATGGAGGGAGTGCTTTCCCTCAGCGTCCCGTTGATTGCGGATGCCAAGCAAGGCGAAAACTGGGAGGAGATGCAGGCCGTGAAGCCTCCGGCGGAATGATCCGGGGGCTTCCGAAATGCGGTTGACATGAAACCGATGACTCGCGGAATGGGAATCTTCTTCCTCGCGGGAATCCTGCTGGCGGCGTGCAACGGCGTCAATCCCGCAAGGGAAGAAGCCGCACAACATTCCACGCTGGATGCGGCGGAGACCGCCGTGGCCCTCCTTTCACCCACCAACACTCCGTTTCTCCCCTCACAGGATCCCGCCTATCCCCCGGAGTCGACGGCCGCCGCATCCACGGCCGCCGTAAAAACCCCGCCCTCGATCTGGTTTTCACCCGCCTTGCCGGAATCGTTCCTCTCGTCCTTCCAGCTGCCCGGGGAATGGCAGACCGTCGCGGAACCGGAAGCGGCGAGCGTCCGGATCCTGCCCGGGGACGAACATCCCATCGCCAGCTGGTCGTATGTCCTGGCGGCGCCGTTCCCGACCGTGACGGACGGCGTGACGGAAGCGGAATTGCGGGGAGGATGGTCCGGGCAGAATACCGGCTTCTTCGCCGGCCGGCCGCTATTGGTGGATCAGAATACGCTGGAGGTATTTTCCGGAAGGTGGGGGAATCCCGCGCCGGGCGCGACTCAGGTGATTCCCGCCGAGGGTTTGCTGGATGCGGCATGGTCCGCGCGCCCCGCCTGGGCGGTCATCCCGTGGGGCGAAGTCGAACCGCGCTGGAAGGTGCTTACCCTGAACGGGCAATCCCCGATGCAGAAGGAATTCACCCCCGGTGGATACGCACTCGATGTACCGATATCCTGCCTGGGGGATGCGGGGCTGTGCGGCGGCGAACTGGCCGGCATCATCCCGCCGGCGAACCGGGATCCGTCCAAACTTACCACCTTGGCCCTCACCGGCGTGACCGCGCTCGTGCGCGCGACGGCCTCCACCATGGAGGCGCGCGGGATCACTTACCCGGCCCAGGATGTCGGACCGCTCCTGCAGGCCGCCGACCTGACCCACATCAGCAACGAGATCCCCTTCGCGCAAAATTGCCCGCCGCCCGATCCGAGCCCCGAGCTTTACCCTTTCTGCTCCGATCCGCGCTACATCGACCTCCTGGAATATGTCGGCACGGATATCGTCGAGCTTACCGGGAACCACGTCCTGGATTATAAAAAAGGCGCCCTGTTGTATACGCTCGACCTTTACCGCCAGCGCGGATGGCAGTTCTATGCCAGCGGCGCGGATTTATCCTCCGCCCGGCAGCCGGTCCGGATAGAACACAACGGCAACCGTCTGGCATTCATCGGCTGCAACCGGGTCGGATACAACGGGGAGTGGGCGACCGACACCACGCCCGGCGCCGCCCCGTGCGATTTCGATTACCTTCAGAGCGAGATCCGCAGCCTGCGGCTCGACGGGTATCTGCCGGTGATGACCTTTCAATACTTCGAGTATTACCAATATGAGCCGACCGCCCAGCAAGCCGAGGAATTCGGATGGATCGCCGATTCCGGGGCGGTGATCGTCTCCGGGAGCCAAGCCCACCATCCGCAAGGCTTCAATATCAGCGGCTCGACCTTCATCCATTACGGGTTGGGAAATCTTTTTTTCGATCAGTTCGGCTTCCAACAAGAGACGGAACTGGCGTTCATCGACCGGCACGTGTTCTATCAGGGGCGGTACCTCGGCGTCGAGCTCTTCACCATCCGTTTTGTGGATTACGCCCGGCCGCGGTTCATGAACTCCGAGGAACGGTCCGGGTTCCTGTCCACGGTTTTTTCCGCCAGCGGCTGGTAACCCTCCATATGGAAACCTGCAAAGCGGCAATTCGCCGGCGCGCGCTCGAATTGGGTTTCGTTTTATGCGGGTTCACCTCCGCCGAATCCCCGGAGCATTTTCCACGGTTCCGGGAATGGATTGCCGCCGGTCTGCATGCGGGCATGGGCTACCTGGCGGACGATCGCTCGCACGCCATGCGGGCCGACCCCACCCGCCTTCTGCCCGCCGCCCGCTCGATCATCGCGCTGGCCATCCCCTATCCCCCGCCGCCGGCCGCGGAAAAACTTCCGCTTGAGGGCATAGTCGCGGCGTACGCGCTTGGCGACGATTATCACGAGGTCGTCCGCGCCCGCCTGCGGATGTTGTGCGGGCAAATTGATCGCCTGGCCGGGCGGTCCGTGGAAAGCCGCGGGTATGTCGATACCGCTCCGCTGCTCGAGCGGGAGATCGCCTCGCGCGCCGGATTGGGCTGGGTCGGGCGGAACTCGATGCTGATCCACCCTCGATACGGCTCTTTCCTATTCCTGGCGGAAATTCTCACCGGGCTGGATCTCCCGGCCGATCCGCCGTTTTCCACGGACCGCTGCGGCACTTGCAACCGGTGCCGGCAAGCCTGCCCGACCGGGTGCATCCTCCCCGACCGGACGATAGATTCCGGTCGCTGCATTTCCTACCTCACCATCGAGCATCGCGGGTCGATCCCTGAAACACTGCGCGGGCTGACCGGCCGGGCCGTATTCGGCTGCGATATCTGCCAGATCGTATGCCCTTGGAACCGGAAAGCGCCGCCCGCCTCGGAAAGTGCGTTTTTTCCGCGGGCTCACTTCCCGGTTCGCGACATGGGACGGGAATACCTGCTCCCGGAAGAGGGTTGGAGGGAACGGTTCCGGCTCAGCCCGATCCGCCGGGCTGGCCGGGAGGGGTACCGCCGCAACCTCCTGATCGCTCTCGGGAATACCGGCCGGGAGGAGGCGGTGCCGGTCCTGGAAGCCGCCGCCAGGGATGCCGACCCGGTTCTGAAAGCCTGTGCGGGATGGGCTTTGGAACAGATTCGCTTGAAAAACGGCTGAATAATAGCCGGTTTTTCGGCTTATGGCGCGTTCCCGGCCAATTCGGTAGAATACCTTCATCCGGTCTTCCAAACCACCCATCATTTCAAAAGGTCCATTACAGGCCTCCAAGGAAGACGCGGAGGGAAGGAGAAAATGTCTGATTTGAACAACTCGGAAGATTTTGGCGATACCGTTGGTTTTTACCCGAAGCGCCGCGAGGGATTGGGCAACTTCTTTCTCGGGATGATGACCGGCGTTGCCATCGTAATCGGTATCCTCCTCCTGATCATCGGGATCGGAGGTCCGGGCGCGCTGCCGCTGCCGTTCCTGTCTTCGGCTACCCCATTGCCGACAGCCACGATCGCGGCCACCCTGACCTTCACGCCTTCGCTCACGTTTACCGCGTCACCGGAAACGCCCACCATCACCCCAACCCCGAATTGTCCGGCGGAATATGTCGTGCAGTCGGGCGACCTGCTCAGCACGATCGCCGAAAAATGCGGCATCTCGGTCGAGGCGATCGTGGCGCTCAATCCGACCCTCGATCCAAACAACATCCAGGTCGGGACGACCATCCTTCTTCCACCGGCAGGAACCGGCTTCACGCCGACCGTCATTCCCGCGGACACAAAACCCGGGACGGTCATTTCCATCCGGGTACAGGCGGGAGACACGCTTGAGTCGATTGCGGGAAAATGCTGGTCGACCGTGGACGACCTGGTCAAGACAAACACAATCGAGGATCCTAACTTCCTGTCCGTTGGCATGGAACTGAAATGCCATTACGGAATCGCCACGCCGGTTCCGACCCGCGTCTCACCGACGTACGGCTTCACCCCGACCTATACGGTGACACCAACCCCGTAGCCTCACCCCTGCCCCCTCTCACGGCGAACACCCGGAGAGGGATTAGGGGTTAGAAATAAAAAACCCCCCGCGTGAAAGTCCACGCGGGGGGTTTTTTATTTCTTGTATCGGAACGGATTAGTAATCCATCCCGCCGCCGCCGCCGGGCGGCATCGGCATCGGCTTTTCTTTCTCCGGCGCATCGGTAATCAGCGCCTCGGTGGTCAGGATCATGGCGGCGATGGAAGCCGCATTCTCCAGGGCGCCGCGGACGACCTTAACCGGGTCGATGATGCCGGCTTTGATCATATCCGTGTATTCGTTGGTCAGGACATTGAAACCGATGTGCTTGTTCTTGGCTTCGGTGGATTTGCGGCGCACGGCGTCGATCACAACCGCGCCGTCTTCTCCGGCGTTTTGGGCCAGCCGGCGGATCGGGGCTTCGAGCGCCTTGCGGACGACGTTCACGCCCACCTGGGCATCATCGGTATCCATCTTGATTTTATCCAACGCGGAAGCGGCGTTGATCAGCGAGATTTCCCCGCCGGCCACGATGCCTTCTTCCACGGCCGCGCGCGCCGCCGAGAGGGCGTCTTCCACGCGGTGCTTCTTTTCTTTCAGCTCGGTCTCGGTCGCCGCGCCGACGCGGATCACGGCGACGCCGCCGGAGAGCTTGGCCAGCCGCTCCTGCAGCTTTTCCTTGTCGTAGTCGGAGGTGGATTTGTCGATCTCGACCTTGATCTCTTCGATCCGGCCTTTGATCTTCTTCGCATCGCCCTTGCCGCCGATGACCGTGGTATCGTCCTTGGTGGCCACGATCTTGTCGCATTTGCCGAGGTCGGCCAGGGTGGTGTTTTCCAGCTTTTTGCCGAGTTCTTCGGTGATGACCGTGCCGCCGGTGAGGATGGCGATATCCTGGAGCATGGCCTTGCGGCGGTCGCCGAAACCGGGCGCCTTGACGGCCAGCACGTTAAGCATGCCGCGCAATTTGTTCAGCACGAGGGTGGCCAGCGCTTCGCCGTCAATCTCTTCGGCGATGATCACCAGATCCCGCTTGCCGGTCTGGACGAGTTTCTCCAGGATCGGGACGATATCGGTCGCGGCGGAGATTTTCTTGTCGTAGATAAGAATGTACGGCTCGGTGATGACGCTTTCCATCGCTTCCGGGCTGGTGATGAAATACGCGGAAATGTAGCCGCGGTCGAACTGCATGCCTTCGACGTATTCGGTCTCGAATTGCAGGCTCTTGGATTCCTCGACCGTGATCACGCCGTCTTTGCCGACTTTGTCCATCACGTCGGCGATCAGGCCGCCGATCTGGGCGTCGGCGGCGGAATTGGTGGCGACCGAGGCGATTTCCTCTTTGGTTTCAATCTTCTGGGACTGGGCGCGGATGGCTTCCACGGCCGCGGCGGTGGCCTTCTCGATGCCGTGCTTGATCAGCATCGGGTTGGCTCCGGCGGCGACGCTCTTCAGGCCCTCGATGACGATCGCGTGCGCCAGGACCGTCGAGGTGGTGGTGCCGTCGCCGGCGATGTCGTTGGTCTTGGTGGCGGCTTCCTTGAGGAGCTGGGCGCCCATATTCTGATACGGATCTTCCAGCTCGATCTCCTTGGCCACGGTCACGCCGTCGTGGGTGATGGTCGGGGCGCCGAATTTCTTATCCAGCGCGACGTTCCGCCCTTTGGGGCCGAGGGTGGTGGCAACCGCATTGGCGAGGATTTCAATTCCTTCCTTCAGCCGCTTGCGGGCTTCATCGGAAAAGACGATTTGTTTGGGACTCATAGCTCAATCTCCTGGATTTTTCCGGCCGGTGAGCAGTCTCACCTAACCTTCAACGATGGCAAGGATATCGGATTCTTTTACAATGAGCAGTTTCTTGCCGTCCACCTTTACCTCGGTCCCGGCATATTTCGCGTACAGAACGGTATCGCCCACTTTCACGTCCATCGCGATGCGCTTCCCGTCCTCATCCCGCGCACCGGGTCCGGTGGAAAGGACCTTTCCTTTCTGGGGTTTTTCCTTGGCGGTATCGGGAATCACGATTCCGGCAGGAGTCATTTCCTCCTGCTCCATGGGCTCGATGACAACCCGATCGCCAAGCGGTTTAAATGTAACAGCCATCTTTATTACCTCCTTTATGGATTTGTCTCTGATTTTGAGAATTAGCACTCAGATAGCCCGAGTGCCAATAGGCATAATACACGACGGATTTGGAGATGTCAAGGGTTTGGAATGTAACTACGGAATTATGGCGGGGAAAGCAGGAATCAGGCCGAGATCAGCGGTGGATTATCCGGGCGACCGTTGTTTCCAGATCGTCATATTCCACCGGTTTGGGGAGGAAGGCATCCGCGCCGGCGGCCATGATCCCGGACACAATCGCATCCTGGGTGTCGGAGGAGACGGCCAGGATCGGCACCGAAGCCAGCAGCGGATCCCGGCGGATAAACCGGATGACTTCGCCGCCGTCCACCCCCTGCATGTGGACGTCCAGGACCAGCAGGTGAGGTAGTCCTTTCGACATGGTTTCGATCGCGAGGCGGGGGCTGTAGACCGGCCGGGCTTGAAAGCCGATCAGGGTCAGCATCTTTACAATGCCGTCGGCTGTTTCGCGGTTGTCGTCCACCAC
>Ga0105104_10002573_pt1 | contig 13174 bp, 10 predicted proteins | sample PPLLaktember2015_3_FD_87034 | JGI IMG/M metagenome (GOLD analysis project Ga0105104, IMG submission 87034) | Freshwater sediment microbial communities from Prairie Pothole Lake near Jamestown, North Dakota, USA - PPLs Lake P7 Core (6) Depth... | ecosystem: Environmental > Aquatic > Freshwater >...
AAGCTGCCAGATAATAAATTCTGTAAAGTATGTATATAAGTTTTAACAAAACCGCCGAGCAGGCGGAAGGGTAGTGGTGGAGCTAGCACAGGTTAAATTTAATCCTTCAAATACTCACAGCCACCATACTTCGCGGACGAACTGTGGAACATACATCATACACGATTAGAGCAGCTATCATAAATCGGGCTTGCACTTTTCAACCGGCGCTAATAAAAAGAAAATTCAAATGGTCAGGGTTTTATTCTTGAATCGATATAGAACGTTTATTTTTCTCAATGGATGACATGTGTCTGTAGTCTGCACATACACATTTTTTTTTAGACTGTAGAGTACGGATATTATTTCGCAGACAGGGTTCGTTCATCAAGCCATCCCCCATAACAGACCTAAAATGCTTCCTGGCTGGTTCTTTCTATACACCGCATCACCAGGACATTCACCTATCTCCAACCATAATGCACCATGCAGTCGACGATTATACCAGTCGATGAACTCATCCAGCGAACAGAACCTCCAACGATGACGGTCATATTCGAGCCAGAACCGTTCTAGCTTGCCATTCGTTTGAGGATTGTTTCTCCTTGATGGAATGAATCGTATCCCTTCCCCCTCCAGCATCTCCTGGAACCTCGATTTCCCACCATGGACATTGAAGAATTGCGTTCCTCTGTCCGTGTTCACTTCACGAATCGTTCCATTGAACTCTCTGGCTTTCTCTTCAGCCTTCTTGAATGTGTCTATGGAATGTTCGGTTGTGGCAATTTCGAACTCTCCTCCGCTCAATACGAACCTTGAGGCGTCATCCAGCCAGATTATCACATGTGGATGGTTTTCGGATGTCCTATGCCAATCACCATGGACCAGACTGAACGAATGCTCTCTCTCGTACCTGCACCGCTTTCTTTTCTTCTGTTTGTTCGGATTGGGTATGGTCTTTCCTGTCTTCAACATGAATGAATGGATCTTGTGCAGAGGTATCTTCTCACCTCTGTTCTTAAGCTCATGGAACACCATCCTGGCTCCAAACCGTTTCTCTTTCCAGATGGTATCTATCAAACGCATCTCATCTGGTGTGAGCGGTTTTGCTTTAGGTCTCCTGTTCTTCTTGAGCTTGGGGTAATTGCCAGTCTGTATGTATGACCTGATCAACTGCTCTACTCTCCTTATGGAAATGCCATAGATGTCAGCTGCCGATTGTTTGGTCCAGTCCTGGACATCAACGACATGGCGACATATCCATCGGATCTTGGTGTCCGACAGTTTGGTCATTTCCTCGGAGTGCTCTTCAGCCCGAAATAATTTTTGTACTCTACACGTGGGCGTTTCAGTCGATTTTATCTCCAATGTCCTCCTTTGAGCTGCAGATGACCGCCTATGTCGATGGGGACCATGTCCTTGAGCCTGACCCATCCTTCTCATCGACCCTGATGAACAAGGGTTGCTTTGGTACCATTAAGGCAGATGGGCTCCACCTCACGCTAACTGAAGCTGCCTACCTCGTAGGTGCGGGCAGGATAGAGGTCCGCTCTTCCCCAAAGGGGCATGTCCTGGGGCTTAGGGACCTGATCTGTTCCGGCACCCACAACAGGGAACGCTTCCTGGAGCATCTGCTGGTCTTCAGGGACCTGCGTAACAGGGGTCTTATGGGAAAGGAGGATGGTACGGACCAGGTCCTGGTCCGCCCAAGGGGCACCAGATCATGCAGGTCCGACCCTGATTCGTGCTTCATCGTCAGACGGGAATCGGACGCTTCCGATCTTCTCGAACTGCTCAAAGGAACGATCCGAAGGACCAAAGAGGGCATGAGGACCCTCGTCTCGGTCGTGGATGGGGATTGGGATATTACGCACTATGAGGTTAAGGAGTCCCTGAGACCCCAAAGGAGGTCGAAGGTGCGGGATCCGGGGATTGAAGGCGTCCTTGGCGCGAGAGGGGATGCCGACACAGTGACCATGGCCCTGACCAGGGACAGGCCGATCGAGGGGCCTGCCTCATTCATGGGGACGGACATTGACGGGGTCCTGTTGATGTCGGTGGACGAGGGTTCCGTCCTCTTCGGGACCGGACCGCCGGAGACCGGTCCAAAGACCTACTTCAAACATCTGACCTTCCGGGACCTGCTAGGCAGAGGATGGCTGCCCAAGACCGGGTTCAAGTACGGGACCCATTTCAGGGTCTATACCTCAGGGAGCATGAACGGTCATTCGGAACTGCTCGTCCACTGCCTCGGGCCCGAAGAAAGGCCTACATGGGAAGCTCTTTCGAGGGCGATAAGGCTCAGTCACTCCGTCAGGAAGAGGATGATATTCTCGCTGCCCGAGAAAGGACGGGATGGAGGGCCGCTCAGACCGATCTATATCGAACTGGAATGGACCAGGCCATGAAAGACCTCGCCCTGGAGGCGACGGACCTAACGTCAATGAAATTGGTCCATTGAGAACCCGAATCCTTGTGGAGATTCTCCTGGGGTCATCAGCTGTGGGTAACCTTCTTAAACGCTCGCAAGGGACCATTCGAACTTGCAGGCATGTTCAATGTGGATATCTTCTGTTATCTGTTCGGCCTTTGAGCCTGTTCCATGGACGGCCATCTTTTCGATTGTCACAAGTGTGATCGGTGTGATAACTGGGACAATCCTCGCTTCCATTTCCGATGCAGAAACAAGTAGCGTGATCGTATTCGTGATGGTCGGGGTATTCGTGACCTCTTCCATATACAACAAGCTCGGTTGAGACCTCAATGATAATATTTCACCCCCCATTCTATCAAAGGTGGGAAAATGGATATATAATAAGACCTCTGTTTTGCGGACAGGTATCTGATGGTCTCATCGGGGATGTGAAGACGATGTACGCACTGACCAAGGTAGAAGGCGACAAGAAGGGCGAGATAGTACTTTATGCTCTGAGCACATGTGTCTGGTGCAAGAAGACCAAACAGCTCCTGACCGATCTGAAGGTCGAGTACAGCTATATTTTCGTCGATCAGCTGGACAGAAGGACCAGGGACGAGGTGGAGGAGGAGATCATGAAATGGAACCCCCGCTGCTCGTTCCCGACCATAGTACTGAACAAACAGAAATGCATAGTAGGCTACCAGGAGACCGATATCAAGGAGGCACTGGGACCATGAGCGATAAGGGTGCGCCCACCGATGAGGAAGCTGCCACCCTCAGGGACCGTCTTGATCGGGATGCGAAGCAGGGCGGGTATAATCTCAACCCCGACAAGGACTTCACTCTGGAACTTGCCCGGGGACTCCTCATCAATGGATCAAGGTACGGCTACTGGGCATGTCCCTGCCGGCTCGCCGATGGGACCAAGGATAAGGACCTGGACATCATCTGTCCCTGCGATTACAGGGACAGGGACCTGAACGAGTTCGGTGCCTGTTACTGTGCACTTTATGTTGATGATGATATCAGGGACGGAAAGAAACAGGCAAAGCCCATACCTGAAAGAAGGCCTTCGGAGACGGAGAGGAACAGGGTCGGACCTGATAAAAGCCTTGTTACCAGTAAGGATGCCACAGCAGGTATCTCAGGTCTGAAATATCCTGTCTGGAGGTGCACTGTTTGCGGTTACCTCTGTGCCAGGGAGGAGCCTCCTCTAGTGTGCCCCATCTGTAAGGCCAAGAAGGACCGTTTTGAGCGGTTCATCTGATATATTAAATAAAAAAGGGGTGTTCCGGAACGGAACACCCCCATTGTGCTTCCTTTCATCTTGCTCAGATCGCTTTCTTCTCACCGCAGAGAGGACACTCCACCGTCCCTGCCGCTCCCACCGGTACCACTATGCTCGAACCGCATAGGTCGCACGTAACCTTACCCGCACCTGCCGCCTTCTCCCCGGGTAACGACTGCGTCGACATCAACTTCTCCGCCGTTGGAACCTCCCCTGGCGATACCTCACCCTCCCCGCTCCTCCGCCTTACTCTCCGCCTCGACCCTGGCTCCTTGCTCGGCGGCACTGGCCTCGGCTCCGGGGAAGGTCCCGGTACAGGCTCGCCCCTTGGCTCGGGCTCTGGGACCGGCCTGGGCTCCGATACCGGCGCCGTCCTCCTCTCCGGAAGGTTCGGCGTCTCCCCCAACTTCGCTGCTCGCCTCACTGGCGCTACCTGCTGCGCCGCCACCGGTGGTAGGCTCAATCCCATCTCCTTCACCTGAGGCAACAAAGGCGCCTCTATCCCCGTCAACGCCTCATAACGTGTCACTATCCTACCCTCCTGCGCCACCGAACGAACTACCCTGTTCCGCTCCATCGACGAACGACGCTTCAACACTACCATCGCTCCAATCCCCAGAACAAGGGTGGAGAGGAGTATGACAAGAAGGAGCACCTCCCAGTAACTATACTCCCTCCCAGCTTCCTTCAAATGGACCTCGGGATTCAATGGCTCGGCATCGAGAAGGTCGCTCACACCATCCCCGTCCGTATCCCATAAACGCGGATTCGTCCCCTTCAACACCTCAAGCCAATCCTCCAAACCGTCATTGTCATCGTCCTCATCATCACCATCTGCTACACCATCCCGGTCCGTATCCACCTCCGATGGGTCCTTCCGAACATAGATCGAGATCGATTCCGTCACCGTATACCTACCATCGCTCACATACAACGTCACAACATGCACACCAGAACCAAGCTTGGACGGCAATAACCCGAACTGATCCTCCCTCGACAACACAGTCTTGTTCGCCAACACCCACTCAAAGCTCAACACGTCACTGTCGGGATCGCTCGATCCGCTCCCATCGAAACCTATCTCCTCCAGGTCCGTCGTCATATACACCTGGTTCATCACCGGGCTCGCTATGACCGCCTTCGGTGCTCCATTCGTCAACCTCGGCCGGATAACTATCATCTGATCGTCCGATACCGTATAACCGTTCCCAGCCAGGTCCTTCGCCCTCCACCTCACATAGTTCAATGAACCGGGCTCGAACAACAACGCCGTCACCGTCCGACCCTCCACCGTCTCACCGTCCTTCACCCCAGTCACCGTCGTCCACCCACCATAGTTGCCCAAACCGCTCCTCGAATACGAATACTGGACCGACGACGCTTCCACTCCGCTGCCCTTCAGGTCCCTCACCCGTATTGACGCCACTACCAAATTCTCATCCCGTGGCTCCGCCCCAGGCTGCGCATCCGTAAAGGTCACTGGCTGAAGGTCCACCCACACATTCGACGGATTCGTTCGGTTCGCCTCCTCACGCAATGCATCCGTCCATCCACCTTCCCCGGTCACATATCCGGTCCGTCCACCGTTGCCTGCCGCATCGCGCACACGGAACCATACATAGTTCCCCTTTCCCTCCTCAACCTCCACTGGCACCGACACCGTCGTCAACACATGTCCGCCCTGCTCCTTCCTTACCTCCATCACACGATAGCTCACAGGCCGATCCCATTCAGCTCCATCTCTGGCCGATATGCTCATCTCTCCGGTCACAGCATACTCCAACGTCGAAAGGTCTATCCCGGGCCCCAATGACGACGGTACTACATCGTCCACCGTCACCAACACATCCATCCCTCCGTCCTTATACCACACCCCGCCATGATAGCTCGGACCCGCATCTACCAACATTATCTCCGACATGTCCACTACTATCTTCGCGTTCCCGGCCAAACCTATGTTACCTGACTCATCCTCACCACGGACCATCACAACATACGTCCCTGCCTCCGGGAACGTCAAATTCATGCTCGATCCCTCTGTATAGAACTCGCCCTTATACGCCGGACCACTGACCTCTACATGATACCCCACCACTCCCTGCTGCGTATCAAAGGACGGGTCCCACGTCACCCAAACTTCAAGATCGTTGTCCCACCGGCCCTCCGGATCGCTCAAACCGTCCGCATGGAACTTGACGTTCATAGGACGTTCAGGACCAGTGAAGTCCAGCTGGAGATAGAATGCTGGGACAACCGCCGTCACCGTCATGTGCTGGGCCACTTTCTCGGACAGTATCACGTCCATGGAGAACTTGTAGATACCAGAATCCACCGACATCGGGATCTCCACCATGATCTGCCGCCCGGACGAGCTCCGGTCCTCGAATATCCTGCTGTACGAATCGAACATCCTTACGAAGAACTTATCATTGGCAGGCGATACAATCGTACCGGCATGGATGATCCTCATGCCCGTGACCTGCAGCGGACCACCCACCGCAAGATAATCCCCACGGTGGACCTCGGCCCCGTCCCTGGTCACATGGAAATCGGTACCCTCGAGAACCAGGTCCTTCTCAAGATGCAGCCGCTCGTTCAACCTGATCTCTTCTATACCGGACTTCCTCACGGCCTGGTAGATCACATCGAACGGCTCCTGGTTCAGGAACGAAAGATGGAACCTCACCGACAGATTGAACTCCCCCGACTGGAAGCCCAGATACTGGAAGTTGCTCTGCTCCTTAACTAAGCTCATGCCACCTGCCGGATTGTTGATGGTGAAGAAGGTACCGTTCTGCAATCCATAAGCGAAACTGTACTGAACACCCATATGGATGCCCCGAAGTGATAGGACAACGCGGAGCTCCTGGACCTCGTTCACCGTCCAGCTGTCCGTCAGGTTCCCGTTGAACGTATAGACACCGTCCCCTGTCAGGTTCGTCGCCTTCTGACCGACCGGTGCCCCTCCTGCTTCTGGCAGGACTGTCTTTCCATCGAAACCGTCGGCATCTACCACATCGAACTTCCCCAGCTTGAGCTTGGGAGGCACTGTGAGCTGCATATAACACGCACCTCTATAGCTCCCTTCGCCCATGGACCCCATCAGAATGTCAGCTATACCATCACCGTTAAAATCCCCACTTCCCAAGGTCTGATATGAATAATACCCGAGATATGTGTAAGTGCCTTCCCCTTCAGCAACCCAATTGGCATCGGAGAAGCTCCATTGTGACTTTGCCTTCCATTGTACAGTGGTCCTCCCGTAGAATAGATAGACCTTACCTGCATATGACCAGCTCCCAACGGTGGCTCCTCCCGCGCCTATAAGCAGGTCATCGAACCCATCACCGTCAAAATCATCGGACCAGCACTGTGCACCATAAGCATAGGTCTGGTCCCCCAGGAATGTAAAATCCGCCACACTTGTAAGTAGATTGTAATACCCTCCGCTGGGCCAGGACCCCTGCATGGTCCGTTTTAATGCGTTTAGCTTGGTGGTATCGTTCGTTCCTAGAACGACATAAATCTTTCCCTCATAGCTCCCGGACCCGTAGTACGAACAGGTCATCAGATCGGCACAATTGTCACCGTTAATATCTCCGAATCTGGGATTCCAACCGGTATAAGCAGACGATTGATGTATAGTAAATGTCATATAATCTCCTTGTCTGGCAAGGCAGTCATATAAACCACCCCACTGCAGCCATTCGCTCCTGCTCCTCCCGAATATCACCCAAGTATTCCCTGCATACGTATAGGAACCTGTATAGCTGTAATAACTGCTCACCACAAGGTCATTGTATCCATCTCCATTGAAATCTCCGGCATCCAGAACCTGACCGGAGGTGTAACCCATCCTTGCATATCTGTAAGTAGAGCTGTAAAGTGGTGACCACCCTTTGATCATGACGCTATTGGGAGGAAGGGTATTGCAGTCATATGTCACACCCGTGGCGCCCCAGTCTGTTCTGGACCTGCCAAAGAAGATGAATGTCAGCCCAGTGTAATTGTAGGAAATGGTGTAGCTGTAACCCTTCCACCTCTCGGTTATTCCATACTCATACCAATACGGTTCCGTTACTATGACATCTTCGACCCCATCATTATCAAGGTCCTCTATCCAAACATCCATCCCAAAATAACAGGATGTTGAGGCCCCGGACTTACCGATGAAAACCACATCCGGTGCGCTGATCTGGACTCCCTTCCCCCATGATCTGCTTCCAAAATAGACGTATGCTTCTCCTATGTAGCTCGAAGCATAATAGGACCCTATAAGGATATCATCGATACCATCCCCATCCACATCTCCGACGCCTACCGATTGACCGACATAGTTAGACCCGGAGACGGGTGGGATTATTATCACATCCGCCATGGTCTCGGGGACGTCCGGAGAGGTGGTTTTCATCCCAAAGAACACATATACGGCCCCAGTATAGCTGTTAGCATACTGACAACCGACTATCACATCATCAGCACCATCACCGTTCACATCGCCGGAATTGACACCGGTCCCGAAATACTGTGATGATATCGAATGATGGAACTTCTGCGTGGCTCCCTGGTCCGTCAGGGAAAGCGTCCCGGTCAACCTCGGTGCACCGGTGGGTTGGTCCATGAGCTTCTCACCGTTCTCATCTCCAGTAGACCCGGTCGAAGCCAGGACCATTAGCGATGAGACCGTGAACAGTCCCACCAGGAATATCGCAAGGAACGTTGCCTTTCCGTAGTTACCTATTAATTCGGCCATTGATTTCACCTCTATTAGGGGAGCACCCTTTTCTCGAGGGTGCTCGATCGAACACTGATAGCTAACCTCGAAAATGTCCTATTTAAAGGCTTTGTTATAAAATATCCATAGTATATATAACTATCTTTATTGGAGATTTTATCCGACTTACCAATACTGCTTCGAAATGCACTGAAGGCCCGTATGGTGCAAATCTCGAAAGTTATTTGTAATCTCCAGCTATAGACCGTCCATCCCGCTCCAGGCAGGAAAGATAGGGGGAGCCGTTTGGAAAGACCGAAGATAAGCGTCGTCATCCCCGTCTTCAATGAGGAAGGGAACGTAAAAGAGCTCCACCGGAGGGTGACCGAGGAGCTCGGGACCCTGGCGGACGAACATGAGATCATCTTCGTTGATGACGGTTCCAAGGATGCTACGCTCTCCAGGCTCAGGTCCATTATGAGGTCCGACCCCCACACCCGTATCATTACGTTCTACAGGAACTTCGGCAAGGCAAATGCCCTCTCGGTCGGCTTCGAACATGCGACCGGAGATATCATCTTCACCATGGACGGCGACCTCCAGGACGATCCTGTAGAGCTCAAGAACTTCCTTAGGAAGCTCGATGAGGGGTTCGACATCGTGAGCGGTTGGAAGCTCAACAGGCAGGACCCATTGGGCAAGCGCCTCCCATCGCTCCTGTTCAACTTCCTGGTCAGGAAGATGAGCGGGGTCAACGTTCACGACTCCAACTGCGGATTCAAGGCCTACAGGCGGGAAGTGGTGAAGATGGTGGACGTCTACGGGGAGTTCCACCGGTACCTTCCCATCATAGCCCATTGGAGGGGTTTCAGGGTCGCAGAGATCAGGGTCAAGCACCACAGGCGGAAGAGCGGCAGGTCCAAGTACGGAATCGAGAGGCTTTTCAAAGGCATGATGGACCTGTTCACCATCACCTTCCTCACAAAGAGAGGGCGTTCACCCTTCTACCTCTTCGCAGGATGCTCCGCTCTTCTGTTGTCCATCGTCCCGCTCGGTATCGCGTTCACTGTGGCCGATGGACTGATCGGTCTAACTGGGTTCTACTGGGCCTTCGGGCTTGCCACATACCTGACCTTCCTCTCGTCCCTGGTCATCTTCATGATGGGTTTCGGCTCGGAGCTGATGCTGGCCTCGGCAGGCCATTGCAACATCACCAAGAACCACTACAGGGTCCTTTCGGGAAAAAAGTGATGTTAAGGGAACATCAGATCTCAGGTATCTCACATCTGACGGGACCCGACACACGCTGGATATATTCGAGCTCTTTTAGGACCAGTCCTCGTTCAACCATGAAGAGGAGATGGACCGTAACGTTCTCTCCCGGACCCAGCGCAGCATAGCTGAAATCCTCGCTGTTATGGACCCATAGCCGTTCTCCGCCATCGGTCTTGGCGAAGAAGTGGGGGACCGATATCTGGACCGATGAACCCTTGTTCAGGTTCCTCATATCAACATCCACATACTGCCAGGTCTTCCCCGAGACTGGGGCCATGCCGTCGGGTCCTTCGGACGAGGCCCATGTCCGCTGGACCTCAAGGCCTATCTCGGGGTCCACCATCTCGGCCCCTCCCGGATATAGAGCGGCCGCAAATGAAATGGTCAATAGCAATGAAAAGGCAGCAAGAGGTATGAGCCATCTCTTTGAAATGATGCCCGGCACAGGACCTGAACCGTTCATCAGCGATATCAATATTGCTTCACCGATGATGATGAACGCCCCAGCTAGGCCATGGGACAATCTCATAAAGCGGTCATGCGTTGAGGTGGCGATGGCAGGTTCCGTAGGTCCCTATACCGCCCAAAGAGGCAGAATAATGGATGGCCAAGGCCCTGGACCGTTCCGCAAAGTCCTGACGGTATCGTTCCTGGCATACTTGCTGCTCCTGGCCTGCCTGTCGTTCTTCGGGAAGGACTGGTATGCCTTCACGTTCCTTCACGGGGCCTGGTTCTTGTCATACCTGGTCCTCTTCTACCTTCTGGCCGGTTCTTCCCTCATCAAAGGGCTGGACCGGCTCGAGCCCTGGAAGGCCATGCTCCTTTTGGCATCCGTTTCAATACTTCTCCAGCTTCCGTTCCTCCTAGGTTCCCCCTCCATGTCCCAGGACATCCTCCGTATGGAGAGGAGGGGAGAGATGTTCATTGACGGCAGCTTCCCCTACCGCGACTTCACGGTGAACAAGCCACCGCTCTACATCTGGATGGTGGGGCTGCTCTCCCTCCCTTTCGGACCCGACGAAAGGATGTTCAGAGCCTTCTTCGTTCTCGTCAATGCTCTGGTCCCGGTGGTGATGTATGCGGTCCACAAAGCTTCGGTCAGGCCATCGGAGAGCAAGGTATGGGGACCTTTCGGGACCTCTATCCCCTTTGTGACGTGGGCGGGGGCGGCCGTCGCATATTCCCTCTGCCCTATCGTCATCCTCGAGACCGCACTGGCCGGTCATTACGACCCGGTCGTGGTCATCAGCACCCTGGTCGCATTCCTATGCCTCATTAAGGACCGCCCGTACATGACGGGATTCTTCCTGGGGCTTGGTTTCGCCCTCAAGCTGTATCCTATGTTCATAGCCCCGCTCTTCTTCTTTGCTTTCAGAGCATGGAAGCTCAGGGTCGTCCTTTTCCTCGGGTTCTTTACGGTGCCTGTCGCTGCCACGCTCCCTGTGCTTTTAGTAGACCCGGCCCTTGTGCCTGTCTATCTGAAGTACCAGTTCGTCAATTGGTACACGGGGTATTCTTTGAGATACGCTCTCGAATGGCTCTTCGGGACGTTGTCCGTACCCCTGAAGGAAGCATATTACATCGTCACATCCATTCTAGGCCTTGGCACCATATACTATGTCCTCAGGGGGCTCCTGGGCAAACCTGTCCGTTCGGACGCAGCACCACTTGTCCTTTCCATGTTCATACTTGCTTCCATGGGGGTCGGACTGTCATCATTGTTCCTCTCTGCAGGCGCAGACAGTATGGTCGATCTGGCCCTGGGAGGTATCGGGATCATACTAACGATCTCTTCTACCGTACTTGGACTTCACATTTACTTGCATGGAATGGATAGGGTCCGCCCACTTTTACAAGGGATGAGCATAGGGAAGCTCCTTACTGGTACGATCCCGAAGAAGGACGTTCCATTCCTGGCATCATGCATACTGCTCCTCGTCATACTGACATCCGCTCAGTTCCATCCCTGGTATCTCTCCTGGGTCCTGCCCTTCGCTCTTGCCTCAGGGGTCCCTCAATGGGGTTTGACCGTACTCTTATTCTTCTCCGCACTGCAATCCAACTCCTATCCGCCCTGGGAGATGTGAAATTTGCGATCACCTTTTCACGTTCCTCTTCTCCCTTAGGCGGAGCAGTACAATGGATACTACCCCCGAAGGGATCGATATCCACACCGATGTCGTGACCATCACGAGCGACGCAGCGGCCGCAAGAGGGCCATTCCCCGTCAGCAGCTCCAGGACAGACGTGCTTCCGACAACGTTACCTGACCCGACTGGCAGGACGAAACCCAGGATGTTAGCTACCGAGATGGCCGCAATTGCGCCTAGAAGGGTGACCGGGTTGTCACCAGGCAAGGCCTCAAGGATCATGAACATCCTCAATGCCTCGTTCATCCAGATAGAGCCGGTGAGGAGGATGACGCCCGTTCCGGTCCACGGGTCCCTCCCGATCCGTGCGATGGATAGGTGGAACCTCTCCATGAAGCTAGAGAGCTTCGAACTGGTCCTGTAGATGGGAGAGGAGGCATCTCCGCCCGATGCCTTGAGCATGATGCTTCCTATCCTGCCGGTCACCCAGGAAACGAAGCCCCTGTGGAGGACCAAGAGGATGATGGTGAATATCATGATGGCCCCGACCACAACGACCGCGCTCAGTCCAAGGACCGCCCTCGCTCCGAAGAGGAGCATCATATGGGCCATGCCTATGAAGGCGAAGATGAGTATGGTCACCATGTCCAGCGATTTCTCGGCGAAGATCGTTGCCGCCCCCAGCGATATCCTGTTCCCCGTATGGTCCTTGAGCATGAGCGCCCTGACCGGGTCCCCGCCGACCTTTCCCGGCGTGGAGTTGTTTATAGCCAGCGAGGAGAGGAATATGGGCAGTACTATGGGTCCAAGGTTCCTTGCCCCCATGCCCTTGAGCAGACCGTACCACCGAAGTACCTTAGAGAAGGTGTTCAGGAAATAGAGGCCCAGGACCAAAAATAGCAGCCTGAGGTCTATCCCGGACATAACGTCCAATGTGTCGGTGACATCCGCCCTGAGGAGCAGGAATGCGATTATGAAGGCCCCGAGCGCCAGATATAGGCCATCCTTCCAGTGCCTCCTGATAAAGTTCATCATCACGGGCCCCATAGGAAGCAGCTCCGTTCAGGGAAGAGGGGAGCCCAAAGACCAGTACTTAATCCTGCCTAGGGAAGCAGGTTCAACCGTCCTCCGGCCGTCTATGACCGCTTTGAGGTGCCTGTGGGGCCTCCAATCGATATCTTTGTACTCTTCCCATTCGGTCATGAGCACGACCGCATCAGCCCATTCCAAGGCAGATATTGCATCCCCGAAGAAGGTCATCTTCGGAGCTATGGCCTTGAAATTATCCAAGGCCTTTGGGTCATGACCGGAGACCTTGGCCCCCTTCCTTATCAGGGCCTTGATGACCGGAAGGGACCTGGTCTCCCGGATGTCGTCCGTCTCCGGTTTGAAGGCTAGGCCCAGTACGG
>Ga0105104_10002575_pt1 | contig 13160 bp, 11 predicted proteins | sample PPLLaktember2015_3_FD_87034 | JGI IMG/M metagenome (GOLD analysis project Ga0105104, IMG submission 87034) | Freshwater sediment microbial communities from Prairie Pothole Lake near Jamestown, North Dakota, USA - PPLs Lake P7 Core (6) Depth... | ecosystem: Environmental > Aquatic > Freshwater >...
AAGATAATGTTGGCCGCGCGCATCCGAGCCGATGGCAAGGATGTTCATCACGGCTGGTCCGCCGCACAACGGTTGCGGTGTGGCTGTCTGCGTAGCGGTCGGCAGGACCTCCAGCGCGATACGCTCAGTGGACATGGCGAGGGACTGTGTCGGAATGGTCGTCCGCCTCGGATCAGGTTGGATGGATGTGGGCAATTCCAGGGCGGGCCCCAGCGGCTGGCGATAAAGTTTGAGCGCCAGTCCGCCTGAGGCGGTGAGAAGAAGCAGAATAATACCAAGCAGGGTTTTCTTTTTGAATGTCACGGTGATGTCCTCCTTATTCGTCATTGCGAGGAACCGCGTAGCGGCGACAAAGCAATCTCAAACATAGTTGGCAAGTGTACTCGTGAATGAGATTGCTTCGCTGCGCTCGCAATGACGAAAGTTGTTTTGAGATAGTTGTAATAATATTTGAATCCTTTCCTTAAGACGGGAATGGCCGGGATAAAGTTCGCGATCCGATTTAAAAAACTTCGGAAGCCGTAAAGAAGGCTTCCGAAGTTTTCTCCATTAAAAGGACGGGCTTGTTTCCGTGGTGCATCCTTTCAAATCTGGCGAAAGAATGCTGGAAACAAGCCACAACCTGCCCACCACCATTGCGAGGGCGGTGTCTGCGTTGAGGGTCGATGTTCTACGATGAGTCTGCAATGTCCATGATGAGGTTGCGATGTGCTGCGATGAAACGACGATGTTTATGTTGAGGCTGCGATGTTCTATGATGTGGATGTGATGAAGTCTGCAATGGGGAGTGATGTCGGTGCTGCGGTGAAGGAGAGGATGAAAGCGCCCTCGCAATGATGAATACATTATCCACCCAAATAGTCGTTTGAGGCTTTACGAACAGCTTACAACTCAAAAAAACTATCAAAAATGAAAGGTAAAGGATTGTATCGTTCAACATTCATACGGGTGGCATCCACATAGTTTCCCCACAAGCTTTTCACAGCTGCATAACACACTCTCGATAAGATATGTGCAGGTTGGATGCGATCCAGCCAGAACACAAGTATGGAGAAAAAATGAAAAATAAAATATCTGTTTTGCTCGGCGGATTACTGGTTGCGTTGGTCGTCGTTGCTGTCATCGGCGCGACGAATGCGTATGCCCAGACTCCGTCGAATGGGCCTCTGCATGGACGCGGTCCTGGCGGTGGGCGCGGGCCGATGGGCGGCGCAGGACTGGAAGCCGCCGCGCAAGCCCTAAACATGACAACCGATGAGCTGACCGCTGCACTGAAAAGCGGCAAGACGCTCGAACAGGTCGCCGAAGAGGCCGGTGTGGATTTTGCGGACGTGCAAGCCGCCATGCAGGCCGCGCGTGAGACCGAAATGCGCGCGCGCATCCAGCAGGCCCTGGACGATGGCACGATCACACAGGAGAACGCGGACTGGCTGCTCGAAGGCCTCGATAAAGGCTTCCTCGGCGGTCCGGGCGGATTTGGCATGGGCTTTGGCGGTCCCCATGGACGCGGACCCGGCACGGTTCCCGAAGTGCAACCGACACAGGATGGCGGACAATAGGAACAGCCTGAGGGTCTTCTATACCTTGTAGCAAAAATCCACAGTACCCGTCATTCCCCTAAAGGGGACGATGTGCGAGCCCAGCAGGGGCGAAGCAATCTCTCACAAAATGAGTTTGTGTAAATGGGTTGAGGGATTGCTTCCCGCAGGCTCGCAATGACGGAGAAAACTTGTAATAAAAAAAGCAGGTGAGAGTTATTGGTCTCACCTGCTTTTTGATTCAGCTTTGTTTACGGCAAAGGGACAATTGCGTCTATGTCGCATCCGTCACTGCCACTATCCCCTGCGGGAGCAGTAATGCGAATGTAAGAATATGTGTTGGGCGGGACCACGCCATCAAGTTCAATGCCCACTCCGGTTGTGTCATGTAGAAAACTAGAATCGATATGGCGGTTGTCGGTTTCACTTCCGCCAAACAGTGGATTGGCAACATTTATATTTGTATTGGTATCAGGGCCGCTACCACCCCAGTTGAGAACCGTGTACCAGTTGTATCCATCACTGATCTCGATGAGGACCAGATCCATATCGATGCCGCCAGCAGTCGGTAGTTCATAGTAAATCAGGTCCCAACTGGGATTTCCGCTGACTGCTATACTGGTATTCAATGTGATTGTGCTTCCCGATGTTAGGTTATAGGTAGGCGGCGGGTCATGGGATGCCATTTCTGGTGGGATTGCAATCGTTGTTATCAGTGCGTCCGTGTCTGTCACGTCGATGGGCGTTGGACCCGTATAGCCGGCAGGCAGACTGACCGAGGCCATGTTGACAAGATTCACCGGGAGGCCAGCGTCGGTGTTGCCATTGACCGTATAAGTAACAAACGAACCAACGGGTAAGTAAACCGAATCATTGATGTCGCCAGACCCGCCCGCTGAGCAGGTTGCGCCAGCTGCACCTGCACAGGTCCAATCGTGGGTTAACATTTCCGCAGGGAAAATATCCGTGACGGTTGCGCCAGTGACATTGCTTGGTCCGAACGGGTTCGAAACTATAATCGTATACGTTACCGGATTGCCAGGAACATACTCTGTCGCACCATCACTGTTCGTGATGTTCAGATCGGCGCTTGGTGGAGGTGGAGGGGAAGTGTTCGTCGGCGTGTCTGCTGGCGGAGCGCTTGTATTTGGAACACTTGTATTCGGAGGCTTGCGCGTTGAGGTCGCGGGTAGGGGCAACCAGATAAACGTGTTGGTGGGGATTGTCGTATTGGTGACAAAGATTGTATTTGTTGCAACAGGTATCGTCGCTGGCTCTGTAGGAACGGTGGCAGTTGGCGGGGGGAGTGGGGTCCCGGTGACGAAGTCAGCGCCCGGCGTGAGAAATACATTCACCCAGACAGGTTGCGTCAGAATGGCAGGATCAATCGGTTCGAAGAATCCGCTCGGCTTGCTTGTCAGGAATTCGCTGTTCAAGTCGATGTTGGATTCCATATCGGCATCCAGCGTCCAGCTTGGAGAGAAGCGCAACGCCCATTGCCCCGCGACGATCACACATAGGAATCCAATCAGCAGGATGATGAGAACGATCGCCCAGTCCTGTCGCTCATGCCGCTCGCTCTCAGGCTTTGACTTCATGGGCAGGTCCGTCCACCGGCAACCGCACGAAGACGGTCGTGCCGGGATTCATGGTTTCGCTGTGTCCCTGGCTTTTGAGCCAGATGCGGCCCTGATGAGCGTTTACAATCCCGCGCGCAATCGCAAGTCCGAGACCCGGACCGCCGCCTTTGAACTTCGTCTTGCCTGAAGAATGCAGGAGCACTTCGCCCGTCTGGTAGAACTTCTCGAAGACGAGTTGCTGATATTCCGGGTCGATGCCGATGCCTGTGTCCTGGACGACGATCTCGATTTTAGGCTTCCCGGCCTCCGCGACGCTTCGCCCCGTCACGGTGACCTTGCCGCCATCGGGCGTGTATTTGATGGCATTGCCGATCACATGGTAAAAGACTTTATAGAGGAAGTCTTTATCCGCGCAGATCGGAGGCAGGTCGGTAATTCCGTTGAGCGTAAACGCAATGTTCCGTTCGTCAATGGCGGACTGAAATACTTTTCTAACTTTTTGGAAGACAGTGTCGATCTCCAGCCTGGCAGGCATGATCTCCAGTTGATTGCTATCGATGCGGGATACATCCAGCATGTTGTCAATGACTTCCATCATGCGGTTCGAGCCGTCCAGGATCCCGCTCATGTATTTGGAGAATTCTTCATTCCCGTTCAGCTTCATTTGGATCATCTGTGCATACCCCTGTACGAGGGTCATGGGGGTGCGCAGCTCGTGGGCTGAGACCTGGATGAAGCGGATCTTCGTACGGTCCATCTGCTCCAGGATACGGTTCGTTTTCTCCAGCTCAAGTGTTCGCTGCTGCAGGTTTTCCGTCATTGCGTCGAAGGTGTTGGCAAGCACTCCGATCTCATCCTTGCTCTGGATCTCGGTCCGTTTGGTCAGGTCACCGTTTGCAATGGCGCGTGAAGTGTGCACAAGTTTGTACAAGGGGTTGATGATCAAGCGTGCCACAAAATAGCCGATCAGGATCACGGCGATCATCGCGATGGAATACAAAACAATGTAATTGTTGCGGTTGACGGAACCGGATTCGACTACAAACTGCAGTGGCAGGACAACCGAGAAGACGCCGAGGCGGTCATCTCCCACCTTGAGCGGCGCGCGCCCCAACCGGTACCAGCGGCCGTCTGCTTGAAAGTCTTCCCCCTGCACGACGCTGTCCTGGGTGAGGATCTCCTCATAGAGTTTGCCCGGGATGGAAATGGTTCGCAGGAATAACGTTTCCGTGCCCTGGCTTCCCAGCGAGGAGACGATCGCCTGGCCATTCTCGCCATAGATGATCACATCGGCCAGCGACGTGTTTTCCAGAAGGGGCAGGAGGGTGTTGAGAGACGTGCCGACCACTACTGCACCGACCACCCGGCCCTCCGAAACGACAGGCACCGTGCTGAAATAATAGTAACGCCCGTCCACCGGATCGAGAGCGAGTTCCCGCCTGGGGAGACTATCGGGGTTGTTCTCTGCCAGGATCCTCTGGACGATCGCCAGCGTGGATGCCCGGCCCGCCTGGCTGACGTCCATGATCGAGCTGTCGGATTGTTTGATGAGATGGAGTAATTCGCGCCCTTCCGGGTCGAAGACCATGAGGCTCTCGACGTTCAATCCGCCCGCGGCCGGCTTCGCCAAAAGGACAATTTGCTCCTCGTCCCGGTCGCGGAGCGCCTCGCCCAGCCCGCGCGTAAACGCCACCAGGCGGGCTGCCTCGAGATGCTTGATCTCCTGATGAGCCAGGGTGTCTGAAACCACCCGGCCCGCCTCAAGCAGCTGGTTCGACAGGCGCTCACTTAATGAATTTGAAACAAGGCGCGTGACAACATAGGCACCCGTCACAGCAACGATGAGTGTGAGAAGAAGGTAAGGAAAAATGACCTTAAAACGGATGCTCACGGGATATCCTTTCCCGGCTACGATGTAGTCTTCCTTATTATAAGAAGAAAAGTGAAAAAAACAATACAAATTCCTTAATTTGACAGCAATTTACAAGATATCTATCTTTTCTGAAATGTTGACAACCTAAGTGGAGATAAAAATGTTGATTTTCGCACTTGTATGGAAGAAAAACCCTCTCCAAATCAGAACTCCTGTTCTAAAAATGCTTGACTCTCCCCATGCTGGAGGGTGTATAAAACACTGGAGGCCTTCAAATGATCCGGATCGGAGACTTTTCCAAACTCAGCCGTGTGTCCGTCAAGACGCTGCGCTTCTACGATGAGATGGGTTTGCTCAAGCCCGTCGAAGTGGATCGCTTTACCGGCTACCGTTATTACGAATTCGACCAGCTGCCCCGCCTGTACCGCATCCTGGCGCTCAAAGACCTGGGCTTTTCCCTGGAGGAGATCGGCCATCTCCTCGAAGGGGATCTGTCCACCGAGCAAATGCGCGGGATGCTGAAACTGCGTCAGGCTGAGATCAGGCAGCGGGTGGAGGAGGAAGCGGAACGCCTGGAGCGCGTCGACCTCTGGCTGAGACAAATCGATCAGGAGGATTCCATGTCCACGTATGATGTTGTGCTCAAGAAAATCGAACCGATCAAGGTTGCTTCGGTCCGCGGGGTTGTCCCTACACCGCCAGACCAGCGTTCGCTCTGGGATGAGTTGATGACGTACCTGGAGAATCAAAAAACCCGTATGAAGGGTCCACCCATGGCGCTCTACCATGATACCGAGTTCAAGGAGCGTGATTGGGATATCGAAGTCTGCATGCCGCTTGTTGATGATATCGCTGCTGGTCAACGCGTCAAGGTGTATGACCTGCCGGGGTCGGAGAAGATGGCCTGCGTCGTTCACACCGGACCCTTTGCCACGATCGGTGAAGCCTACGATGCTGTCGCCAAATGGATCGACCAGAACGGCTACCAGATCGTCGGCCCGGGCCGGGAGTTGAATCTCCGGCTGCCCGAGCGGCTTGGCGACCAGAACGATCCAAACACAGTCAACGAGATCCAGTACCCGGTGGAGAAGGTCGGATAACCAGAAAAAGAGAGTCTCACAATGAGACTCTCTTTTTGTGTTCTCGCCTCATGTGACAGTTGAAACAGACAACCTCACATTTTTCTATTTCAGCTTTTATTGTTTCAATAGAGTAACCGCTACAGACCATCTCCGCGACTGCGCGTTTCTTCGTCCCGCGAACATGGTCAAAGGTAAGTGCCAATACGTTGTTGTTTCCACAGTCAACACACGGATGTTCAAGAAGATAGTTATAAACATACTCTCTACCGGTTTCTATCGCCAACAGAGTCCGTCCATTGTTTGATGCCTTAACTGTCTCCCGATGGTTAGCATAACTATTCCTGCGAAGTCCTTGCTGACAGTCGCGGCAATCGTACTGTAAAAGACCTCGCTCAACATCTCTGTAATTGAATTCCTCTTTGGGTTTCCATGTTTTGCAGGTTCTACAGTAGCTCTCGTTTTCTCTATGACGTTTAAGCCAACCTCGCGGAGGCATGGTATTACCCTCCTCCATTTACTCTTTTCCAGCGATTTGACTTCAGTCGTTCATGCGTTCTTATAGCGTGACAGTTGAAACAGCGGACTTCACATTTCTCTATTTCCGCCATAATGCTTTCAAGAGACTGACCAGCACTAACCATATTTGCAATATTATTGCTTTTCTCATCTCGAACATGGTCAAAAGTCAATACAATAGGGTCGCTTTCTCCGCAATCAACGCAAGGGTGTGTTGCGAAATATGCAGCAATAAATTCCCTGACTTTGTTCCTGGCATTCTCTTTGTTGATTTTATGCCTTTTCCTTCTCGCATCGATGTCCATCGAGTCCTCCCTAAAGGTACAACCCCCGTAACTAGGGGGTTGTTATATTTTGTAGACTGAAAAGCCTACATTTTTTGGTGGGCGCTAAGGGACTCGAACCCCTGACTTCTTCCGTGTAAAGGAAGCGCTCTAACCAACTGAGCTAAGCGCCCGTGTTGGGCATTATACCGCGATTGCCTGCTACATTCTCAGATTTGTGCTACACTTTCCGGCGATTAAATATCAAATATTGCAACGGAGGCAACATGCGCGTTGTTCGTTACGAAACAGGGGATGGCAAGAAACCCAAATATGGGTGGCTGCTGGGTGACAAGGTCGGTGAGATCGGCGGGAATGTCTTTGGGCGTTACCGCCGCAAGGAAGCCGAAACGCCTCTGGCGGATGTGAAACTGCTAGCTCCTTCCGAGCCGAGCAAAATCATCTGTGTGGGACGCAACTATATCGAACATGCCAAGGAACTGGGTAATGAAGTGCCGAAGGTTCCGCTGATCTTTTTGAAACCGCCTTCTTCGATCATCTCAGACGGCGAAACAATCCTCCTGCCGCCGCAATCCTCGCAAGTGGAACACGAAGGCGAGCTGGTGGTTGTGATCGGTAAACGTGGACGTTACATCACGACGGAGGACGCCAGGAAGCATATCCTCGGATACACCATTGGCAATGACGTCACGGCGCGCGACCTGCAAAGGATCGACGACCAGTGGACGCGCGCGAAAGGCTTCGATACGTTCTGCATTTTCGGGCCATGGATCGACACCGAGTTTGATCCCGCCGATGCCGTTCTCACCTGCCGTGTGAACGGTCAGATGAGACAAATGGCATCCACACGTGATATGGTGTTCAACGTCCCGACCTTGATCGCCTATGTTTCGTCCGTGATGACCCTTGAGCCAGGCGACCTGCTATTCACAGGCACCCCCTCGGGAGTCGGCGAATTAAAGAACGGCGACGAAGTTGCTGTTGAAATCGAGGGATTGGGAGTTTTGAAAAATCCCGTCCGCAAGGAGTAAATAGATCAAGACGTTTTTTGCAAACACAAGAATCCTTCTGTTGATGATCGCCTCAGCATTTCTTCTCCTGTCATGTTCGTTTGAGCGGGCAATCCCCACACCCACGTCAACTCCACAACCCACCGATACGCCGACTCCCTCACCGATCCCTTTTCAGAGATACGGTGAGACGTTGACTGACGTGACCTATTGCACAGTTGATAACCTGTCTCAGAAAATGGATGTTTACTTCCCTGAGTCAGGTGGACCCTGGCCCGTTCTGGCTTACGTCCACGGCGGGGCCTGGATACGCGGCGATAAGTCTGAAACGGCGGGGTTTGCCAGAGGGATGACCGCACAGGGATATCTTGTTGTTTCCATCAATTATCGTTTGTATCCGTCGGCGAAATTCCCCGATATGATCGAGGATGTAAAGTGTGCCATCCGTTCCTTGCGGGCGCATGCCAGCGAATACAACCTAGACCCAAATCGCATCGCTGCCATCGGTGCAAGTTCAGGCGGACATCTGGTGTCATTGCTTGGGACTTCGGACGAAAGCGCGGGCTGGGATCTGGGGGAATACCTCGATCAGTCCAGCCGCGTGCAGGCTGTCGTGGCAATGGCTCCTCCCACAGACCTGACACGGGAATTCCCAAACGCGGATATGGAATTAATGAGGCATGTGGGGACCGGGCAGGTTAACTTTGCGGAGGCAAGTCCGATCACCTATGTGACCGTGGACGATCCGCCTTTCCTGCTGATCCATGGGACCCGGGATGCCGTGGTCCCTTATGAGCAATCCCGGTTGATGTATGACCGGCTGGTACAGACGAACGTTCCTGCCCAACTGGTGACCGTCCAGAATGGCGACCATGCTCTGATTGCGCCGGATGGGTCCGCCACACCGACGCTGGGGGAGATCAATCAAATCATCCTGGATTTTCTGGCGAAGTATTTGAAATAGCAAAAAAGAGGGATAATATGTTTATGACACTGCATTCAAAATAAAGCACGGTAAAATTATATATAATTTTATTGGACCATGGACGATGGACAGTTGACCGCGTTTTATGGTCGATCGTCCACAGTCTGGAGAATTCCATGCAAGCCTTTGAACTCGCTCAACTGATTTCCCAAAGAGAATCAAGCAACAAACTCTACCTGGAGTTCCTCAAAGTCCCTGACCTCAGCATGGGACTCTACGCCCTCCCGGCGGGCGGCGCGGACCCGCAGTCGCCGCACACGGAGGATGAGGTCTATTACGTGGTGAGTGGCAGGGCGCAGATCAGGGTTGCAGACGAAGACCGCCCGGTGCAGGCCGGGTCCATTGTCTATGTGGCGAAGAATGTGGAGCACCGCTTCCATTCGATTGAAGAAGAATTGACAGTGTTGGTGTTCTTTGCGCCGGCGGAGTATTCAAACAGACCATAGACGATAGACCATGGACGATGGTAGGACAGTATGGTCTACGGTCCATCGTCATTTTAGGAGCATATGTTCCAACTCAAAACCACTCCCTTCCACGAACGGACCTCCAAACTCTGTCTGCCCCAGAACTGGCGCCGTTGGGCAGGCTATCTCGTCGCAGGTTCATACGAGTTGACACTTGACCGTGAGTATTGGGCGATCCGTAATTCGGCGGCGTTGATCGACGTCTCACCGTTGATGAAGTACATCATTAAAGGCAGGGATGCGCGCCGCTTGCTGAACCGAGTTGTTACCCGCAACATGGACAAGCTAAAGGTCGGTCAGGTCTATTACACGGGCTGGTGCGACGACGAGGGCAAGCTGATCGACGATGGCACGGTCTCGCGGCTGGACGAGGCCACGTACCGCCTCACGTCCGCGGAGCCGAACTTGCGCTGGCTTTCGATGAACGCGGTCAGCCTGGACGTGGAGATCAGCGAAGTCACTGACGATGTGGCGGCGCTCAGTTTTCAGGGACCCAATTCAAGGGTAGTTTTGAACCGCGTAGTAGATGATCCGGTGGATGAGCTGAAGTATTTCCGCCTCATGCAAAACAAGCTGGGTGGAGTTCCCGTCACGATCTCGCGTACAGGCTACACGGGCGACCTAGGCTACGAGATCTGGATGGATGCCGGGTATGCCCTGCGCATCTGGGACCGGTTGATGGAGGCCGGCGCCGATTATGGGATCATGCCTGTGGGCATCCTCGCCATGGACATGGCGCGCGTGGAGGCAGGTCTCTTCATGCTCGAAGTGGATTACACCTCCGCGAGTCAGGCCTGGATCGAGCCACAGAAGTCGTCGCCGTTCGAGCTGGGCCTCGACTGGACGGTGGCGCTCGATAAGCCGGGTTACTTCGTCGGACGCCGCGCACTGGAGCGCGAGAAGCTCGAAGGCTCCGCCTGGAAGCTGATGGGCCTTGAAGTGGAATGGGAGGGAATGGAGCGCTTGTTCAAAGAGGTGGGCTTGCCGCCGCAGATCCCCGGCATGGCAGTGCGTGGCAGTTTGCCGATTTTGGTGGGCAACGTGCAGGTGGGATATGCCTCCACGTCAACGTGGTCGCCATTACTAAAGAAGTACATCGCGCTCGCACATTTGCAGAAGCCATACTACGAAGTTGGGACGAACGTGAGAATGGAGATCACGGTGGAACATCACCGCCAGCATGCGCCGGCGAAGGTGGTGAAGCTGCCGTTCTATGAGCCGGAGTGGAAGAAGAAATGAGAGAAATGAAGGCGTATCCTCCACAAACCTGGACTGATCCTCGAATTGAATTTAGAAAGTCCCGCATTAGTGGCGATGGAATGTTTGCGCGCGAGCCATTTAAAAAAGGCGAAGTAGTTTGCATAGTCGGCGGCAGAGTGATGACAGATTCCGAGTTTGCGGCCTTTCAAGCTACTCATAGGTTCTACAACTCCATCCAGATTGATAGAAACCTGCATTTGGTGGAGGACCCTGAAATCACCCGATCCCTGGATGGCTCCATGAACCATTCGTGCGACTCAAGCGCCTGGATGGATGATGAAGTGACGCTGGTGGCCCGTCGGGATATAGAGGCTGGAGAAGAAGTCACCGTGGACTATGCATTGTTTACAACTCAATCAAATTGGATGCTGGATAATCGTTGTCATTGTGGTTCGCCACATTGTCGCCGTATGATTACAGGAGATGACTGGAGACGAAAAGATGTTCAGGAAAGATATCGAAATCATTTTTCTCCCTTTATCAATCGCAGAATCGAGAGACTGATGAAAGGCAGCCTGCATGACATCTAATCCATACGACGCGATCATCATCGGTGGCGGCCATAACGGTCTGGTCGCCGCGGCATATCTGGCACGCGCCGGGAAGAAAGTCGTCGTGCTCGAGCGCAGGCACATCGTCGGCGGGGCGGCGGTGACGGAGGAGATCTTCCCCGGATATAAGTTTACCGAGTTTTCGTATGTGGTGAGTCTCCTGCGCCCGGAGATCATCCGTGACCTGGAGCTGCCGAAGCATGGACTCAAAATCCTGCCATTGCCCAGTACCTTCACGCCGATGGACGGCGAACGCCGTGGGGACTATCTCGCCGCCTGGGATGACCACGACCTGACGCGCCAGGAGATCTACCGTCACTCGCCGAAGGACGCGGAAGCCTACGATGAGTATGCGCGCGTCATGGCGCGCGCCGCCAAGGCGATCAAGCCCCTCCTCAGCCTGATCCCACCCGATCCGTCGTCGCTGCATCCGCGCGACTTGTTCAACCTGCTCAAGGTCGGCCGCTACGCGGCGAGTCTCTCTGAAAAGGAACTGTACACAATCGCCAAGCTTGCCACACAGTCCTCCGCGGACCTGCTCGAAGAGTGGTTCGAGACTGACGCCCTGAAAGGCACGAAAGCCGCCAGCGGGATCATTGGCACGTTCCTCGGTCCGCGCTCGCCCGGGACGGCGTATGTGCTGTTGCATCACTACATGGGCGAGATCGACGGGGCGTTCCGCGCCTGGGGTTTTGCCAAAGGTGGTTCGGGCGGAGTCAGCGGCGCCATCGCCAGCGCGGCGGAGTCGCTTGGGGTCGAGATCAGAGTCAACGCAAGCGTGCAGCAGGTCAAGGTCAAGGGGGAGCGCGCGGTCGGTGTCGTCCTCGAGAACGGCGATGAACTCGATTCGAAAGTCGTCATGTCCGCCGCGGACCCGAAGCGTACATTCCTGCAATTCGTCGAGCCGAGGTATTTCCCGGATGAATTCGTCACCTCGATCCAAAACTTCCGTGTGCGCGGCTCGTCGGGCAAGGTCAACCTCGCCTTGAGCGAACTGCCCAACTTCACGGCATTACCATATCGCGTAGGGGCGAGTCATGACTCGCCCCTACACAGAGGCGCGGTGTCCATCAGCCCGAGCATCGATTACATCGAGCGCGCCTACGACGACGCCAAGTACGGGCAGATTTCGAAGCGCCCATACATCGACATGATCTTCCCGTCTGTGATCGACCCCGACATGGCGCCGCCTGGCCAGCACGTGATGTCTTGTTTTGTGCAATACGCGCCGTACGATATCGAAGGCGGCTGGGATGATGCCAAGCGCGACCAACTCGGCGAAGCGGTCATCGCGACCCTCGAGCAGTACGCGCCGAACATCCGCAAGGCGATCGTCGGCATGCAGGTCATTACGCCGAAGGATATCGAAGCCATCGCAGGCATCACGGGCGGCAACATTTTCCACGGCGAACTGCTGCTACACCAGATCTTCTTCCTGCGTCCCGTGCCGCAGTGGGCCGACTTCCGCACTCCGCTCAAAGGCTATTACTTCGGCGCGAGCGGCGCGCACCCTGGTGGTGGAGTCATGGGCGCGGCAGGGATGCTGGCGGCGAAGGAGATTTTGAAAGACTGGCGTTAAAGAAGCCGCTGATCTCCGCGAATTTACGCGAAATAAGAACCTTCGCGAAGATTAGCGAAAATTCGCGGACAAAAGGTAAATCATGACAATTCACTACGATGTAATCATCATCGGCGCGGGGCACAACGGACTGGTTGCCGCAGCGTACCTGGCCAAGCAAGGCAAAAAGGTTCTGGTTCTCGAGCGGCGTTCCATCGCGGGCGGATCGGTCGTGACCGAATCATTTGGCGAAGGCTTCGAGGTCGACTCCGTGTGGACAGGCGGGACTCTGCGCCCGGACATCATCAAGGATTTGAAGCTTTCGCTGCCTGCCCCCGCGGAGAGGCCTGCGTTCATCTCTTTAGTAGGTCGGACTGTCAATCCGACCTGCGAGGATCATCTTGTGATTGATCCTGATCCTGCCAAAGCTGCCGAGTCCATCAAGCGCTTCTCCGA
>Ga0105104_10002577_pt1 | contig 13152 bp, 5 predicted proteins | sample PPLLaktember2015_3_FD_87034 | JGI IMG/M metagenome (GOLD analysis project Ga0105104, IMG submission 87034) | Freshwater sediment microbial communities from Prairie Pothole Lake near Jamestown, North Dakota, USA - PPLs Lake P7 Core (6) Depth... | ecosystem: Environmental > Aquatic > Freshwater >...
CGAGCTGTCCGCCGCCGAGGTGCGCCAGTTCCTCGTGCAGGCCGCCACCCTGGAGCGCCTCGCCCGCGGGGCCTCGCTCCAGGACATGGCCCGCGTGCAGCGCGAGAAGGAGGAGGACGCCGCCAAGGCCGGCGTCGCCGTCATCACCTACGTGGACGATTGGAGGGGCGATGCCTCGCGGGCCAAGCGCAATCCCGACTCGTACTACGGCAACGGGCAGGGATACCTCCCCCAGGGGGGCACCACCGGACCGGCCGAAGTACCGGTTCCCGGCCCCCCACCCGGGGCAGATCGCGGTGATGGAGCGCCGCCGGCGGTTCACCTACCTCGCCGCCGGAAGACGGTGGCGAAAGACGACCATGGCGATGATGCTGGCCGGGGAGGCGGCGATCCGCGGTGACCCCATCCTCTGGGGCGCGCCGACTTTTGGCCAGTGCGAGATCGGGTGGCGCGAACTCCAGCGAGCGTGCGCTGGCGCGGCTCATTTTGCTCGCAATCGGATGGAGGTTACGTTCCCCTCAGGAGGGAGCGTCACTTTTCGCTCGCTGGACGACCCCGACAACGCCCGCGGCCTCACCGCCGGCGGGGTCGTGATCGACGAGGCCCCCCTGATCCAGGAGCGGGCCTGGTACGAGGTCGTCCGCCCCATCATCTCGGACACCGAGGGGTGGGCCGTGCTGATGGGCACCCCCAAGGGGAAGAACTTCTTCTGGCGGGAGTCCGTCCAGGCCAAGAACCGCCCCGATTCAGTCGCCTTCCAGGCCCCCACACTCGGGGTCAAGAAGGGGGCCTTTGGCGCCCTCGAGCGCGCCCCGCACGACCTGGAGAACCCGTTCTTCAAGTTCGAGGAGGCGCAGCTCCTGGCCGACACCATGACCGAGCTGACGTTCTCGCAGGAGTTCCTCGCGGAGTTCGTCGATAGCGGCGGTGGGGTATTCCGGCACGTCACCGACGCGCCACTGGCGCAGTTGCAGCAGCACGGCGTCCCAGGTCATCAGTACGTCATGGGCGTGGACTGGGGGAAGTACAACGACTTCACCGTCCTCATCATCCTCGACCTCACCCCAGATCACGCCCCCGCCCTCCACGCCACGGTCGGGTCGTCCTGGGACTCCCGGCCCCTGCCCCTGGTCGAGGTCTGCTACCTCGACCGCTTCAACCAGGTGGACTACACGGTGCAGATGGGCCGGCTCCTGGCGGCCTACGAGAAGTTCCGCCCCGGCCTGATCGTGGCCGAGCGCAACGCCGCCGGCGAGCCGCTGATCGAGGTGATGCAGCGCATGAGCCTCCCGGTGTACCCGTTCGTCACCGGCAACGCCACCAAGGCCCTGGCCGTAGACGCGTTAGCTCTGGCCTTAGAGCGTGGACAATTGGCCCTGCCCAAGCACGACATCCTGCTCAACGAGCTGTTGGCGTTCGACGCGGAGCGCCTGCCATCAGGCACGTTACGCTACGCTGCGCCCGAGGGGATGCACGACGACGTGTGCATGGCCCTGGCGATGGCCATGTGGGCGGCCTCCAGCCCCTCCCGGCAGCCGCAGAAAGTGATCTGGGGATGAGCGCAGGTGACCTGATCGCGTCGATGCCCACCCCGGGGATGTCCTCCGGCGGGGGCGGTGGCGAGGACGACGACCGCAAGCAGTCGATGCTGTACGACATCGTGCAGCAGCTCCGGGACGACTTCCGAGAGCGGGACGCCCTCTACAGCGCCTACGACACGGTGCTGTTCCAGCAGAACGAGGTGCAGATTCCCGACAACTACCGCAAGACGGCCCTGGAGGTGAAGTCGCCGCTGGCCCCGCACATCATCAACACCGTCACCGCCGCCCTGGCCACCAACCCGCCGAACGTGCAGTTCGACCCGGTGGCGTTTGGCGACCCCGCCCAGGCCAACTCCACGCTGCGGGAGAAGTTCTTCGAGGCCGCCTGGCGCCGGCAGGAGGAGGAGGCCCAGCGCAGCATCTTCCGCCCCTTCATGCACAGCCTGGTGGCCAAGGGCGAGGGGATCATCAAGACCGTCGAGCGCAGCAAGCGGGCCTGGGCCAAGTACACCAAGGACCAGTCCAAGCTGCGGGACATCCTGGCCGAGGACGAGACCCTGGCGGAGGAGGACAAGGAGAAGCTCTACGACCGGCAGACCGAGGAGTGGAAGCGGGCGCTGCCGTACCCCATCGCCTCCACGGACGTGCCCCCGGACACCTTCTACTACGTCAAGAACGAGGACGGGCTGACCTTCGCGTGCGAGGTCAAGACCGTGCCCTTCTTCGAGACGCTGGAGCGGTTCCAGGCCTCCGTGGACGCCAAGGGGAACATCGTGGCCCCCAGCGACCAGCGGGCCACCGGGCTGCCGCGGCACGAGTGGGCCACCGCGTTCGGGAGCACCGTCCCCGGCCGCAGCCAGTGGCAGGGGCGGGGACGGGTCAAACCGCTGACGATGGTGGAGGCGTGGGACGCGAATGAGGTCACGTACATCCTCTACGGTCCTGGCCAGGTCACTCGTGGGGGTAAGCGCCTGGGACGCGGCACGGTGGTCAAGTCCATCAAGCACCGCTACGGGGATCGGGTCACTGGTGCGCTACGTGGTCCGTACTTTCACGCCCTCGGCCTCACAACCCACTCCCGCCTGCCAGAACACTGCGGACTGGGCATTCTGTTCGGCTTTCTGGACCTGTTCCCGATGCTCGATTCTCTGCTCACTATTCAAGCTAATGCGGCGTTCCTCTACGGGTTCCCGGCCTTCAAAGAGACCGCCCCTCAGGGTCCGACCCTCCAGGGTCCCTTCGGCAACGATCAAGCTGAGGGTGATTCGGGGCGCACGCGCATCGAGCCGGGCACCCTTTACCCTCGGGACATCGCTCCCGTGGATATGCCCCGCTCCGGCGTGGACCTAGACAAGAGCATCCAGTTCGTGCGCCAGTTCATCGAGATGGCCCTGCCCAACGTGGTCTCCGGCATGGTCAACGCCGAGCAGTCCGGGTGGGCCATCACCCAGGCGTCGCAGCTCGCCCGCCTGGGCTGGCAGCCGATCATCGACAACGCCCAGTTCGCCCTCTCCCGGCGGGTGGGCTTCGAGTCCTGGCTGGTGGAGAAGCGCATCCGCGAACCGGTCCACGTCTGGGGCGAGGTGCCGGCCAACTACGCCACGTCCCGCGCCCGCCAGGGGTGGCTCACGGTCGGCCCCGACAACCTGAACGGCGTCCACCGCTACCGGGTGAAGTTGCAGCCGGAGACCCCCGCCGACCGCATCCAGCAGATTCGGACCCACAAGGAGCTGCTGTCCCTGCGCCTGGAGGCGTGGAACGACGCGGTGACCGAGCTGGGCGGGAACCCGGACGAGGTGGAGGCCGCCTGGCTGCTGTACGACCTGAAGAACGACCCGGTGATCAAGGCCGAGCTGAAGAAGCGCACCCTCCAGGAGTTGGGCATCGCGGACGAGGAGGCGCTGGGCAAGGCCAACGCGGAGGCCCGCGCCGTGCAGTCCGGCGGCCCCGGCGGGGGACCACCCAGGCAACCCATGCCGCCCGGTCCTGGTGGGCCACCCCAGATGGGTGGCGGGAGCGCGCCCGGTGGCACGCCAGGGCAGCAGCCGGGGATGCCCCCCAACGCCGTGGCCATCACGCCCGGGTTGCCTGGCGGCGGCGCCCCGATGGTGCCTCCGCCGCGGAACGCCGGCGCGGCGCCGATGCCCGGTGCCCCTGGTCCTGTCGCCCCCGGACGCTAGGGAGGTAACCCATGGCCATGATGCCGGGTGGCCCCGGTGCCCCGAACCCACTCCTCCCCGGGGTCGGGCCGCGACCCCCGCGGCCCTCGCCCGGCACCTCCCCCTTGGTGCCCTCGCCCCCGGCGCCGCCCCCCGGGCCACCAGCCCCCGGAGGGACGCCGCCGGGGGTGGGCGGGCCTCCCGTCCCCGCCGCGGCGCCCGGGGGCGGCGGACTGGCCGCCGCGCTCAAGCAGGCCGGCATCGACCTGCCCCCCGACCCGGCCCTGGAGGAGCGCGACCTGGGCCGGCGCTCCCCGCGGGGCAGCACGAACCACATCTACGAGATCGTCGCCACCGACCTGGCCTACTGGCTGGAGACCATGCCCAAGGTGCTGGCGCGGGCGATGAAGGGCGGCCCCCACAAGCAGGCCCCGTTCAAGGTCCCGGCCACCGGCAAGCAGAAGTACGAAATCTTCAAGGGCAAGCTGTTCAACGACGATGGCTCCCCGAACGTGGAGGGCCGGCAGGAGCTGCTGCGGCGGATGACCCCGCAGCAGTACGCCCAGGTGGTGCATATCGTGACCCGCGAGATGCGCCGCGACGGTGGGATTGGCGCGGCCGGGGAGGACGACGATGAGCAGCGGTGAGTGGTGGAACGAGGGCGGCGGGGACAGCGGGATCGGGGACTACAACCCGGCGCAGACCGCGCAGACTCAGAGTCAGCTCGACCCCAACACGGTGTACTCCCCGCCGGGCAGCGCCGCGCCCGTCGATCAGTACAACTACGTCCCCGACCCCAACGCCCCCGGGGGCTACCAGACCTTCGCCCCCGGCCAGATCGCGCCCCTCGAGGCCCCCACCTTCTCCAACCAGTCGGGGCAGTACCCCGACGACGCCTCGATGTCCAACTCCATCGCCAACCAGTGGAACAACGCGGCCACCATCACCGCGGACGGCTTCGCCAATATGCCCCAGGCGGACCAGGACCAGTGGAAGTCCTACTACGGGGCCAACCTGGCGCCCTACGCCTGGGGCCAGCAGTCGGGCAACTACAACGTCCCCGCCGGCGCCGAGGGGTTCAACGCCCTGCCGCAGGACCAGCAGAACACCTGGTACGGCACCTACGGCGACCAGGCCCCCTCCGTCTGGGCGCAGCAGTCCGCCCAGAACCTGATGAACCAGCAGGGCCAGAGCCAGCTCGGGAACATCCGCAGCCAGGCCCCGCCCTACGTGAACAACCCGGCCAGCATCGGGGCGGGCACGCAGTGGACGGCCCCCGGGTGGGGCGTCCCCGGCTTCGGGCAGGCGGCGCAGCAGATCACGCCCCAGAACTGGGCGGTGCTGAACGACCCAAAGTTGCAGCAGCAACTGGCCCCCGGCTACATCCCCGGATCGGGCACCTACAACCAGTTCAACCTCAGCAACGGCAACCTGTTCGGCAACATCGCCGGGGTCATGTCCAACCTGAACTACGGGGTGGGCGGCCCCGGCGATCCCACCAAGGGGACCGAGCCGCAGACGCCGCAGCAGTGGGTCCAGGGCGACCGGCTGTTCAACTGGTCGGGGAACCTCGGCACGCGCCACAACAACGGCACCGAGGGGCTGGACTACATCCCCACCCTGTTCGGGCGCAGCGACACCCCCTCCGGCATCGGGACGGCCACCTGGGACGCGCCCAAGCAGTACTGGGACGGATTAGCCCAGGCCATCGGGAAGGGCATCGTGCAGCCCACCGCCCGCGGGTGGCAGGCCCTCCAGCAGAAGGGCTACACCCCGCAGGGGATCGGCGGGGCCGCCCCGCAGCAGGCCCAGAGCGTCGGGGTGGGGGCCAACGGCGCGGGAGGCGCCGGCCAGGGGCCGATGGGCGCTGGCACGCAGGCCTTCAACTACCAGGCCGCGTACATGGACTACCTCTCGGCCCGGATGAACGCCCTCGAGATTCCGGGCATGAAGAACCAGAACCAGCAGTTCATCGACCAGCTCGCCTTCGAGCAGGCCAAGCAGAAGTGGCTGGAGCAGTACCAGCAGCAGACCTTCGGGGAGGGCCAGCGCCAGTTCAACGAGCTTCAGGGGCTGCGCCAGGGGGAGATGCTGGGCCAGTACAACGGCCAGCAGACGCTCGCCGCCAAGGCCCAGCAGGACCAGACCTCGCTCGGCTACCTGAACCTGCTCGGGCAGCTCCGCGGGCCGGGCGACATCTTCCAGTACCTGAAGGTGCTCAACGGCACCCCCGGCGGGATCAGGGACGTGGTGAACGCCGCCTCCGGGGCCTACCGGATGCCGGGCACCGGGGGCAGCAGCGTCACGGTGGGCGGGGCCAACACCGGCGGCCCGGCCGGCCTGGACAGCCTGCTCTCCCAGATGAACAACCCCAACTACGGGCAGGAGGCGCAGAACCTCAACCTGCCGCTGCCCAACCAGATCAACGCCCTGGCCCTCCAGCGCATGACGCCGAGCCAGCAGCAGAGCCTCCTGGGGGCCTACGAGGCGGCCGGCTACAACCCGAACGACGTGCTGGCGATCTTCCGCAACTCTATGCCGCAGTACGCCGGGGCCAGCAACAGCGGTCGCGTGAACCTGTTCCGCTAGGTCCGTTAGGAGCGAGCCATGGGCATCGCAGACCTGCCCGACATCGACGAGGACGAGTGGCACAACTACCAGGCGGACGTGTTCCGCCGGCAGGCGCAGCCCCTGTCCGACAGCGCGGCGTTCATGGCCTCCACGGTGCCGTTCCTGGCCCACATCGAGCAGGCCCAGGCGATCCTGTCTCCGCCGGTCGAGCCGCCCCCGTCGCCCACGCCGCCCATGTCCCCGGGGATGAACCTGGGCGCGCCCTCCGGCTTCGACCCGCTGTCCTCAGGAGGTGGTCTGGGAGGGATGGACGGGACTGGGGGGATGCGCGCGCAGCCCATGTTCGCCCAGGACAGCACCACGTCGAGCCTGTTCGATGAGCTGACCTCGTTCGACGGCGACGACGAGGACCAACCGGCCTACAAGAGCGACCTCGGGGGGATCGGCCCTCCCGCGGGGACGCCGCCCACTCCCGGGCCGTGGGCGGGCACCGCCCCCGACAAGCCGAACATCTTCTCCTGGGCTGGCACCCAGCTCGGGAACCTGGCCGACGCCGCCAAGGGCAACGACTTCCTCGCGTCCGGCCAGGGGCAGTTCGCGTCGGGCGCGGTGCGCGGGCTGTCCAACGTGGCCCACCGCCTGGGCGGGTCGGCAGAGGCCCTGCGCCAGGGAGACGTGCTCGGCGGGGTGGGCGGGGCCGCCGGGGCGGTGCTCAGTCCCGGGGACGTGTTCCGCGACACGGCCAAGGAGATGAACGTCCCCGAGCAAATCTTCCCCCAGATTCAGCCGGACACCCCGGTGATCGGGGGCCTGAACAACCCCCGCGAACTCGCCGGCCTGATCCCCGAGCTGCTGATCCCCGAGACCGCCCTGGAGCGCACCGTGGGCAAGGGCGTCGGCAGCCTGATCAAGCCGGTGGGCCGGGCCATCGGGGAGGTCACCTCGCCGCTGGTGGACCGCGCCCTCAGCGCCGGCCGTCGCCTGGCGGATACCCCGCTAGGGGCCACCGCCGGGCGCTACTACCACGGCACCACCGAGGACTTCGGCCGGGCCGCGGTGCCGGAGCGGGGCCGCAGCTACGCCCTCCCGGGCTACTACGGCAGCCCCGATCCCGAAGTGGCCGCCCGGTACGCGGGTTACTCCGACGAACTCGGCGGGGCCATCGGCGGCGAGGACGGCATCCCCGAGGGCGCCCAGGTCAGGCCCTTCGACCTCGACCCGGACGCGAACCTGTTCGACGCCCGCCGGCAGCTCCCCGAGGATGAGGTCAGGGGCATTGTGGGCGCGATGGCCCGCATCGCCCCCGAGCGCGTGACCGACCCGGAGGGCCTCGTCTCGAAGGCGATGGCGCGGCAGGCCCCACCGTGGAACGGCAACGCCATCGGCGCGCTGTTCACCCTGCGCGGGGCGAACACCGGGATGGGCGACACCACCGATGTGGTCGTGCAGGCCCTGAAGGACCTCGGCTACCAGGGGGTCCGCGCCGACGAGGGCGGCGAGATCGTCTCGCTGTTCGACACCGGGATCGACAAGGCCAAAAACGCCCTCTCCGGGGAGTACGGCGGGATCGCGTCCCGGGCCATGGAGTCGCCCTTCTTCTCCCCCGCCCGCACCGGCCGGCAGGCGGCGGCGGACATCGCCTTGGGCACCGCCGGGGGCGTGGCCGGGGCGGCCACCGCGGACGAGGACGCTACCTGGCAGGAGCGGGCCGGTCGGTTCGCCGCCGGAGCCGCGCTGGGCGCCGGCCTGGGTCCGATGGGCCGCGCCGAGTCCGGCATCGGGGGCATCCTCCGCAAGCTGGTCGAGAACGACGAGGGCGTGCTGAACATCGCCGGGGGCGACGGGAAGCGGCGCCTGCGCCAGGGCATCCCCGACTTCGGGGAGGTGCGGAAGCCCATCGAGCCGGAGCAGTGGGAGGTGATGACCCCCCGCCAGCGGCGCAGCGCCCGGGACGCCGCCGAGGCCGGCCGAGCCTACGAGCCGCTGCCGCGGGCGGAGATCGACCGGCGCCGGGCGTTGCGCCAGTCGCAGCAGATTCAGGAGGACATCGCCTACGACACGCCGGACCTGTCCCCCTCCGAGGACCCCATGCCGCCGGCCGAGCGCAGCGCCGACGCCCTCACCCGGATCATCAACGAGATGTCCCCGGGGGCCAAGGAGAAGGTGCTCCAGCAGTCCAGCGGCCAGACCATGCAGCGCCAGGCCCCCTACATGAAGGGGCTGGTGGAGAAGACCTTCGCCGGGGTGGACGAGAACACCCCCCGCTACGACGAAATCCTGAAGATGACCAACGGCCAGGAGTCGGTCGGGCGGCTGGTGGCCGACGCCGCCGATGAGGTAGAAGCGGGCATCCGGCAGCCGGTCCGCATGACCAAGCGCATGGCGCAGCGCCTGGGCAACCCGCAGGCCCTGGACGAGATGGCCGAACCGCTGCGGGAGCAGCTCCTGGCCGAGCGCGAGGCCATCGCCAAGGAGTTGATGACGGCGCACGGCTACAAGAACACGGCGATGGCGAACGGCGACGCCCAGACCATCATCGAGCACATCGCCCAGTTCGCGAAGTCGGCACGCCCCAACGAGCCGGTCAACGAGGCCATGCTCCGCGCCGGCCGCGAGGCCCGCGCCGGGGCGCAGTGGCCCAAGTTCATCGCCATCGACGAGTACGAGAAGGCCCTGGCCGACCCCAACGCCTCCCCGGAGACGAAGGCGGTGCTCAAGCAGGCCATGGACTACTGGGACACGCTGTCCCGGGTGCTGTCCCTCTACTCCGGGGAGACGGCCTCCTCGGAGGTGGCGCGGGCGTTCCGCTCCATGCAGGACAAGCCCACCGGCGTCCGCGTCGGCGGGGGCACCTTCAAGGCCGGCGAGAAGCTGCCCTCCGGCGAGGTCGTGCCGGGGAAGAACAAGGGCACGCTCAGCGACGAGGAGAAGGCGTTCCAGGCCCGGCTCTCGCAGCAGCGCAAGGACCTGTCGCTGACCTCGGACGACGCCACCCCGGCGTCCCGCCTCCAGCGCCAGCGCAGCCGGCTGAACGGCAAGCGGCCCAACGGCCCCATGGAGGACCTGGGGCTGGAGTGGCAGGACATCTTCGCTCGCGACCCCGACGACACGGCGCAGCGGGCCAAGATGATGGCCGGCCTGGAGGACATGGGCGGCTACCGCTTCCGGCGCGACTGGTCGCCCCGGCTGCGGGGGCTGGACCTGGACGACGAGACCGCGGTGAAGAAGTTCTGGACCGACGCCCGGGACACCGCCGGGCTGGACGAGAACATGATGCCCCTGGTGGACTTCAACCCCCAGATCGAGGGGCAGAGCTACCTGGGCGGGGCGGACGCCATCACCAAGAAGGACGCCCTCAACCTGGTCAACAAGACCCTGATCAAGGACGCCGCCAACGCCTACCGGGCCGTGCGCCGGGCCAAGCTGGAGAAGGCCCCGCAGGACGAGCTGCTGCGCCTCCAGCAGGAGGCCACCGCCGCCTACGAGCGGGTGGGCATCAACATCTCGGAGTGGCCGGAGAGCGGTATCCCGGTCATCGAGAAGGTGGTGGACAGCCTGGGGGCCAAGATCGCCAAGGAGTGGCCGGCGGACCGGGTGGCGAAGGCCGGCGCCGCCGGGGCCGAGGAGGCGGTGGAGAAGAAGCGCCAGCTCCTGGGGCTGTTCGACCAGGCCATCAAGAAGGAGCAGAAGCTGGCCGGCATCCCCGTCACCGGCATCCAGGACTTCCTCTCGTTCGGCAGCAGCAACGTGCTGGCCACGCCCCGCTACCTCCAGGCGGCCACCCTGGAGTCGGCGTGGAACATGATCAACGAGCCGCTGGAGCAGGTGCTCCGGGGCAACTACGGCGGGGCCAAGCAGCAGGCGCTCGGCATCCTGCGGGCGTTCAACCTGCCCACCAGCGACGACCTGCTCAAGCTGGGGGAGGGCATCAAGGCCCCGGCCATGGTCAACGCCCTGCGCGGGATGAAGGACGTGGGGCCGATGCAGGCCACCGGCGAGCTGCGCGACGTGGCCACCCGCCAGGGCCACATCCTGTCCGACAGCCCGAACAAGCTCGGCAAACTGCTCAGCCCCATGCACCGCTTCAGCCGGGGCCTGTCCGAGGCGTTCCAGACCGGCTCGTACTTCGGGGAGGTCGCCCGGCTGGCCAAGGACGCCAGCGAGAACGGGGTGCTGCCCGGGGGCAAGAAGCTGATCAAGGTCCTGGGCGACGACGGGAACTTCCGCTACCCCAGCATGGCCGAGCTGTACGGCAACCTGCCCCGGGAGATCGTGGACGCCGCCCTGAAGCGGTCCAAGACGATCACCGAGGGCGGCGAGGCGGACATCCTGGAGAAGCAGTTCGGGCAGTGGAAGGGCCTGCTGAACAAGCCCGGGGCCAGCACCGCCGAGCGCACCATGGGCGTGTTCGCCAACCTGATGTTCCCCTTCGTCTACGGCCTGCGGCCGGCGATCCACGCCGGGTTCGCCACCGCGACCGGCCCCGTCCGCTACCCCATCAAGGCGGCCACCGCCCTGGCCCGCGGGGAGAAGGGCGAGGCGGCCTACATGATGAAGAAGGCCGGGCTGGCCAGCGCCTTCGACGGGTACATCGCCTACAACGTCATGTCCGGCAACATCACTGGCCACGGCCCCTCCGACGCCGGGGCGCGGACGGCGATGATGGAGGCCACCGACGAGAACGGCGACCCGGTGTGGCGCCCGGACTCCATCCGCCTGCCGTCCCCGGACGGGGGGCACTTCTGGGTCAAGTACACCTCGCTGCCCGGCCCCGTCTCGGTCGTCGCCGGGATCATGGCCAACGGCTACGAGTCCTACATGTACGACGGGAAGCCGATGGAGGACTACGCCCAGACGGCGCAGCGCATCGCGCCCCAACTGGCGGCCGCGGCGGTGGACAGCACCTACTTCCGCGACTTCATCGACCTGGCCACGGCGATGAACTCCACCGGCGGGGACAACACCCTCCAGCGCCTGGGCGGGCAGATCGCCGGGCGCTTCATCCCCGGGGCCGGCGCCCTGCGCCTGGGCGCCCAGCTCACCGACCCCACGCAGCGGGCCACCGAGGGGGCGCTGCAAGACATCCAGAGCGGCATCCCCGGCCTGCGCGAGCAGCTCCCCGCGCTCAAGTCCCCCTACACCGGCGGGGACGTGGAGCTGCCCATGAACCCCCTCACCGCACTCGGCGGCCTTTCGGGCAACGTCTATGCCTCCCCTTCCAGGGAGTCGCCAGTCGCCAGAGAGGTGATGGAGGCGTCGCGCCGGCGCCTGCCGTGGGAGGGCGGGGCGATGGCCGGCCAGCGGCCGGCGGACGTGGCCGACGTGCGGGTGACGCCGCGCACCTTCACCCGCGGCGAGCAGACCCGGGGCACCGAGTTCCAGGGCCTCCGGCAGACCGGGGAGGGCATCCGCGGGGCGCAAGCGGCCTACGGCGCGGAGACCCAGGAGAACCTGCTGCCGCTCATCACCAGCCCGCAGTACATGGCGCTGCCCCCGGAGGCCAAGGCCCGGATGCTGGCCCAAGCGGTCAAGGCGTCCACCGCCGAGGGGGAGTGGGCGGCGCAGGGGGCGCCCGGGGTGCAGCTCCGCCCCGACACCCAGGTGAAGCACGCGCTGATGGGGCAGCCCATGTTCCGGGGCCAGGACGAGGGCAGCCCGTCCGAGAACGCGGCCCTGAACCAGCAGATCATCACCGCGCAGAACGCCCTGGCCCAGCTCACGCAGCGGTACGGCCGGCGCGCCGCCATCGTCATGCTGGACGAACAGGCCCCCGAGATGCTCGAGTTGGCCTTGATCTACAAGAAGTACAACCCGGACGTGCGCTGGCTGATGGAGCAGGAGACGCGGCAGACCATGGGCATCCCCGAGACGCCCTACAGCGACCTGTACGTGCCCGACTACGGCGGCGGGGCCGGCGCCGCGGTGGCCGCCCCCGCGGACGCCATCACCGGGCGCTCCCTCCCACCGGGACTGCGGGGGCTGTTGAATGGCCGCTAAAGAGAACGGGGTCGGGAAGCAGGCCCTGGCGGCGTCGTGGGCGCTGTCCCAGATGGGCAGCCGCGACTACTACATGCTCTGCGAGCGGTTCATCGAGAACGCCTACGGCACCAGCGGGCGCTACGGCTCGGCGTCGCAGGCGGGCAACGCCCTCGGGTGGGGCACCGACGAGGGCCAGGCCGACGTGGGCGACCTGGTGTTCTTCAAGCCGGACCCGAGTAACGGCAACTACGGGCACGTCGGCATCTACGTCGGCAACGGCGAGATGGTCAGCGCCACCAACGGGGGCATCACCCGCGACAACTTCCAGAGCAATCCCTACTGGAAGAACCTGTTCGTGGGCTTCGGTGACCCGCCCGAGCAGTGGTCGGGGCGCCCCGCCACGAACGACCTCATCTCCGGCGCGGCCAACCTGGTCAGCAAGGCCAAGACCGCGGTGGGCAACCTCACGGGCGCCCGCAAGGCGGCCGGCGACGCCTACTGGGGCGCCGCCGCCCCGTACGCCGACCTGATCATGCAGTCCGCGACCGAGCACGAGGTGCCCGCCAACGTGCTCGCCGGCCTCCTGATCCAGGAGAGCGGGGGCAACGCCCGCGCCGTCTCCAGGGCCGGGGCGCAGGGGCTGATGCAGTTCATGCCCGGCACGGCCCGGGGCATGGGGGTCACCGACCCCTTCGACCCGGCGCAGTCCATCGACGCCGGGGCCAGGTACCTCAAGCAGCTCGCGGACCAGTCCGGCGGGGACTGGGAGCAGGCCGTGGGCAAGTACAACGCCGGCCCGGCGGGGAACCTGAACAACGCCGAGACGCGCAACCACATGGCGAAGGTCATGCAGTACGCCGACACCATCGGCGCCGGCATGGGAGGGGGAGCAGACATGACAG
>Ga0105104_10002578_pt1 | contig 13151 bp, 15 predicted proteins | sample PPLLaktember2015_3_FD_87034 | JGI IMG/M metagenome (GOLD analysis project Ga0105104, IMG submission 87034) | Freshwater sediment microbial communities from Prairie Pothole Lake near Jamestown, North Dakota, USA - PPLs Lake P7 Core (6) Depth... | ecosystem: Environmental > Aquatic > Freshwater >...
CTCGCCATCGGGTTGGTGGGCGGTTGGGCAGCCCTGCGCACCCGCAGCATCTGGCCGAGCCTGGTCTCGGCCGTCCTCCTGAATCTGATCCTCACGTATCTGGTCCTAAAATAAGTCACTAGATCCATTTCCCCCTTGACTTAGAACGAATGTTCGTGTATAGTATATACAAGTATCGAAATAGTGTTCTGAAATATTGTTCGAATTGTAGAAGACAAGGGAGCGAGAAAATGGCCAGACGACAATCCGGTCTTAGTGACCGCAAGAGACGTATCCTGGAATTTCTAAGTGAGTACCAGGTCCAGTTTGGATATCCCCCATCCATCCGCGAGATCGGCGAGCGGACGGGGATCTCCTCCACCTCGGTGGTCAATTACTACCTGGACCAGCTCGAGAAGGCCGGGTATATCGAGCGCGAAAGTCACATTTCGCGCGGGATCCGGGTGATGAAGAACCCGGAAGGGCTGGTGGCTCAGGCCGGCCAGGCTCTGCAGCAGGTAGCCGATACCCTGGAAAGCATGCTACACATCCCCGTGGTCGGGCGGATTTTCGCCAGCAACCCCATCCCGGTGCCCGCTTCGGATTTCAACTACTACGATCCGGAAAGCGGGATCGAGATCGCGCGCAGCCTGCTGCCGGCGCGTGAAAAGACCACCGATCTGTTCGCCCTGGAAGTCCAGGGAGATTCGATGATCGACGCCATGGTCAACGAAGGCGATATCGTCATCATGCGGCGGGCCCGCGAAGCCAAGAACGGTGAAATGGTAGCCGTGTGGCTGCGCGACCGCGATGAGACCACCCTGAAATATTTCTACCTGGAGAACGGCCGGGTGCGGCTGCAGCCCGCGAACCCGACCATGAACCCGATCATGATCGATGATCCGAGCATCGTCGAGATCCAGGGGAAGGTTGTCATGGTGATCCGGCGGGTCGATTCTTTAGCCGCCTAGAAATTGCCTGCCCGAAGGGGTGGTCGCATGACAACTGAAGATCGCGAGCTTGTCTTTCAGCGAACGGTTCAAAGCTCTCCCGCTGAAGTCTACCGGGCATTTACGCACCCCACAGCCCTGCGTGATTGGCTGTGCAAGGAAGCCTCGGTAGACTCCCGGCCTGGGGGAGCTTTGTTTTTAAAGTGGCAGAACGGGTACACGGTGCTCGGGGAGTTCCTGGAAATCGAAAAGGACCGCCATCTGCGTTTTACCTGGCGCGGCCGGGACGAGCCTTTTGCCACCCTGGTAGACGTCCAATTGATCCCTGAGGGAGAAAATACGCAGGTCCGCCTGGAACACCTGGAGGTGCCCCTTTCCGCCTCCTGGGACCAGCAGGCCGAGGAATTCCGTGACGGCTGGAAGAACGGCCTGGAAAACCTGCAGTCTTTCCTGGAGACGGGGCTGGACCTGCGCGTGATACGCCGGCCGATGCTGGGGATCCTGTTTGAAGAATTTTCCCCAGAGGTTGCAGCCAAACTGGGCGTGCCGGTCAGCGCGGGGGTGTACCTGGCGGGCACGGTGGAAGGGATGGGCGCGCAGGCTGCCGGTCTGCAGGCGCAGGACGTGCTGGTCGAGATGGACGGGCAGCCGCTCCCCAACCCGGATGCCCTGGGACCTATCCTGCAAAAACACCAGGGCGGCGACACGGTGGAGGTGGCTTACTACCGCGGCGCGGAGCTGCGGAAAACTCAGATGACGCTCTCAAAACGCCCGATCCCCGAGCACCCGGCCACGGCAGCCGAGCTGGCCGAGTGGGTGCGGAATTCTTACACGGAAATGGACAGGGAGCTGGCCGCCAGCCTGGAAGGGATCACAGAGGAATCCGCGGATAAGCGTCCCAGCCCGGAAGAGTGGACCGCCAAGGAGAACCTGGCGCACTTTATCGCCGCGGAGCGCGATCTGCACACCTGGATGGCGGATATGCTCAACGACCACCCGATCCCGGACAGCCTGGAGTATTCGAGCAACGCGCACGTACGCATGACGGCGATCGTCAGCGTGCATCCCACCATCCCAGACCTGCTGGAAGAGCTAAAACGCTGCCAGGCGGAGACGGTGGAGATGCTGGCCCACCTGCCGGATGAGCTGCTGCGGCGCAAGCATATCTTCTTCCGCATCGCGGAGTGGGTGAAGGAGACGCCAGACCATTTCAAGGAGCATACCGAGCAGCTAAAGAGGGCCTTGGGTTAATTAATTATTTTGACTTCCAGTTCACGGGGCGACCCACATTGATGGGTAGATAATTTTGGTTCCCAAATCACGGGTCGCCCTTACAGGATTTGGATGCGTTGGGTCACACCGGGGGGAGAGACCCTCGCCGTTACGTATCATCGAAATTTGGCCGTTTGCAAGATTCCAACCGTTTCAACGCCCTTCCCAGGCGGCGGATGCCTTCTTCAATCTCCTGCGGCGAGTGGGCGGCGAAGTTGAGGCGCAGGCAGTCGCAACCTCCGGCGCCTTCCGGGAAAAAGAGCCCCCCAGGGGCAAAGGCCATGCCTTCCTGGCAGGCCAGGGGCAGCAGCTCTTCGGACGAAAGCCCGCCGGGGAGGCGCAGCCAGATAAAAAATCCTCCCTGGGGTGGATGGAGGCGCACTTCGGCCGGCAAACTGAGACCGGCGCCTTCGGGCATCAGGTCGCGGTGGATGGCAAGCAGCATGGCGTCGCGCCGCCGGCGGTAAAGCTGGGCGGAGCGGCGCAGGTGAGCCTGGTAGCGCCCGACGGTGACATAAGCTTGCAGGGCGCGCTGCACCAGGCTGGAGGTGGCCAGGTCGGAGGCATGTTTGAGACGGACCAGGCGATCGTAGACCGGGCCTTCGACGACCAGGAAACCCACCCGCAAACCAGGCATGAGCATCTTTGAAAACGTACTGACATAGACCACCCGGCCGCCTGGGTCGAGGGCTTTGAGAGCCGGCAGGGCGCGTCCCTCGTAGCGTAAATCTCCCACATAATCGTCTTCCAGAACCGGAATGTTATAACGGTCGGCCAGGGCAACCAGCTGGCGCCGGCGCTGCCCGCTCAGGCACGCTCCAGTCGGGTTGTGGAAATTGGGGATGGTGTAGATCATTTTGGGCTGGAATTCGCGGAGCAGGGCTTCCAATCCGTCGACCTGCATCCCACGTTCGTCCATGGGGATCCCCACCACCCGGAGGCGCAGCGCGCGGAACAATTCCAACGCGCCGGAATAGGTAGGGTTTTCCACCAGAACGGTATCGCCGGGTTGGAGGAGGAGCTGGGCGACCAGGGTAAGCGCCTGCTGCGACCCGGCAGTGATGAGAATATTGTCGGGGCGAGCCTGGATGCCCTGGCTGGCCAGCACGTGGGCAATCGTGACGCGCAGTGGAGCATACCCGCGATAATCCCCATAGCCCAGCGACGCGGCGCCATCGTCCCGCAAGACAGACTGGATCACTTTACGGAAATCTTCGACCGGGAAGCGGCGGTGGTCCCCGATCCCGCCGGAGAAATCGAGCAAACCGGCATCCGGGGAGGTTGGGAGCATTCCAACAGCGGCAGTTTTCCAGGGTTCTAAGCCATCAGGACTGGCCGGCTGCTGCCACTGCGGCCAGGATCCGCCCTGGGCATCCTGGAGAAGCGGTTGGAGCGGTCCCGGCGGCAAAACGTAGGTGCCGCTGCCCACCCGCGAGTAGACCAGCCCATCGGCCTCCAGCTCCGCATAGGCATTTTCCACGGTGATGCGGTTGACGCCCAGGTCGGCGGCAAGCTGGCGGGCGGCCGGCAGGCGCGTATCGGGCGGCAGGCTGCCAGATTGGATGCTCGCTCGGATATAAGCATCGATCTGTTTGTAGAGGGGGAGCTTGCTCTGGCGGTCCAAAGGGATGCGCATGGTTTCAGCCTTGTGGATGGGGTCATTCAATTATAGACGATTGGCCGGGTCGATATTAGATAAGATTGGCCCTACCGGGCAGGCCAATTCTTTTATACAATCAAGCTATGCAAACCCCATCCCCGGCCCATTCCCATTTTACGCGCGGTTATACCATCGCCCTGGTCAGCGCGGCCATTCTATCGACAACGGCTATCTTTATCCGCCATCTCACCCAGACCTATCACATCCCCCCGCTGGTACTGGCTTTCTGGCGGGACGGTCTGGTGGCCCTGACCCTGATCCCGGCGCTGGGGCTGATCCGTCCCAGGCTTCTGCGGACCCAACGCCAGCACCTGGGTTATCTTGCCCTGTACGGGCTGGTGCTGGCGCTCTTTAACTCCCTGTGGACCATCTCCGTAGCCGTCAACGGGGCAGCGGTCTCGACCGTCCTGGCGTACTCCTCGGCCGGTTTTACGGCGCTCTTAGGCTGGCGCTTTCTGAACGAGCGCCTGGGTTGGGCCAAGATACTGGCAGTGGTCTTCAGCCTGGCAGGCTGCGCGCTGGTATCGGGGGCGTTGGACCCGGCTGCCTGGCGCGCCAACCTGTTGGGCATCCTGACCGGAGGGCTTTCCGGTTTGTGCTATGCGGTCTACAGCCTGATGGGCCGCTCCGCGGCGCAGCGCGGGCTGAACCCATGGACGACCTTACTGTACACCTTTGGTTTTGCGGCCATTTTCTTGCTGGCGTTCAACCTGGCGCCCGCGGGGATCATTCCCGGGGCGGCCGCCCGGCCGGCCGAGCTGTTCTGGCTGGGAGACGCGCTGGCCGGTTGGGGGGTGCTTTTCTTGCTTGCCGCCGGGCCCACGGTTATTGGTTTTGGGCTGTACAACGTCAGCCTGGGCTACCTGCCCTCCAGCGTCGCCAACCTGGTGCTGACCCTGGAACCGGCCTTCACCGCTGTGACCGCCTATTTCCTGCTGGGAGAGCGCCTGAGCGCGGCCCAGCTGGCCGGCAGCCTGCTGATCCTGGCCGGCGTAGTCTGGCTGCGGATCTATGAGGGCCGGCCGGCGGCGGCTTACCAGGGCAGCGAGTTACCTTTCAATTCGCGTTCCCAAAAAGCGCCGATCGACTGAATAACGCCTGGGCTGAGCCGGCCCTGAGCGGCAGCGAATCGGGACGCTGCCGGGGTTATCCGCCAGCCTGGTCGAGGAGGGACCTATGCTCGCTGGTAAGCGGTACGGAAAGCGCCTGAAGATTCCCGGCCAGCTGTTTCAGGCTGCTGGCCGCCACGATCGGGATCGCCCTGGGCTGGTGATGGAGCAGCCAGGCCACGACAAGCTGGCTGTTGGTCACATTGAGTTCCCGGATCATCTCAGTCAGGGTTTCCAGCCGCACCCGCGCGTCATCATGGTTGAATAGCGACCATCTGTAAAGAAGAAAAATAGTGCATCTTTAGAACACCCTGTCTTAAAACGGATAACCTTTCCCGCCCTGGATCCCTTTCAAGACAGAAATCTCACCGGTCATATCGTGCAGGTGCCCGGTCAGCAGGGCGCTGAGTGCCCAGTCGAGGGTACGGACACCCATGCCTTCCCGAGTGAGATCCAGGTGGCGGATCAGCTCCTCATCGGTCAAATCTGCCAGGTAGGCATCTGCATTTGCGTAAACGGCTTTAGCGTACTCGCGCAGCAGGGTCAGGTCTACCCGCAGCCCGTGCGCCCACTCGAAAGTTGACTGCAGCTGAGGGTTGACTACCCCGGTCTTGCCCACCCAGGCTGTCTCGAACAGGGGCTGCTCGCCTTTGAAGGTACTCTGCACGGTGGCATCCGCTCCGCAGATGGCATGCGCGTAAGTAGCCCCCAGAGGGTTGGCCGTTCCCGGCGGCGTCCAGGCCGCCTGGGCCGGGGTGACATCCGCCATCGTCATTTCCAACAGCTCGTTGGCCCAGCGAAAGGCCGTCCGGTGTGTTTCAACCGCGTTCATACAAGGTCCTCCTGATGGGTACGGGCGCGGATCCACCACGCCCTGGATGCTGTTTCGCATACAGACAGGCAAATCCTATTATAGCGATTTGGACAATCTATATCCAGTTTTTGGTCTGCCAGGGTCTACTCTCAAACCCCACCCCCTCGCCCCTCCCCAAAATGCTGGAAAGCGCATTTTGAAAAGGGGTGAAGGTAGGTTCTTTGGGGTTTAAAAGGGCTTCATTTATATTGATATTCTGGATATACTTACTGGATCATAAAACAAGAAGGAGGATACTCTCTTGCCAAGAATACTCATTTTTCTGAGCTGCCTGATACTGGTGGTGTCTCTGGCCGGCTGCGCGCCGGGTGTAACTGAAGACATGCTCGTTACCGAGGTAGCCCAAACGGTGGTGGCGGAGATTACCCAAACGGCTGCGGCGGCGCCGACCGCTACCGCGACAGCTACAGCAACAGCCACGATCACGCCCACACTGGCGCTCACTCCCTCGCTGCAAACTACAACCCAGGGCGGCTTGCCAACGGCGGCCACAGGTGGAACACCGGCCGCGGGTGGAACGCCGGCAGGGCCATCCGGGAGCCCCAGCACTACCGGATGCGACATCGCCAGTTTCGTTTCCGACATCTCCATCCCGGACGGCACGCATATCCCGGCCGGGGGATCCTTTAAAAAGACCTGGCAGCTGCGCAACGACGGGACATGCACCTGGAACAGCTCGTACAAACTGGTCTTCCACAGTGGGGAACAGATGAATGGGCCAGCCAGCCAGCAGCTAACTGCACAGTCAGTTGCGCCCGGTCAGACCGCGAACGTTTCGGTGAACCTGGTAGCGCCCACGACAGACGGGTCCTATTACAGTTATTGGATCCTGCAGAATGATTCGGGCCTCAACTTTGGCATCGGGCCGGAGGGAGGCACCTTCTACGTGCAAATCATTGTCGGTGAAGGGGGGGCAACCAGTCCTACCAGCGCAGCGACACGGGTTCCATGAGATCTGCTTAGAAGCTGACAAAAAACGAGCTCGCTGAAAGGTGAGCCGCCGGATTGAGTTCAACCAATCAACGAAGTAGGGTTTCGACTTTGGTCGAAACCCTACTGAATATATTTAATCCAGGTTGCTACCATTCGAAATGAACCAGTAAAGCATGTCATCCTGAGAGAGCGTTCGTTGCGACCGACCCAGCACCCGCCCGGGCTGCAGGTGCCTGCGGCCGGGACAGGCACAGGTGGACAAGTGAGGATCTCTATGAGCCGTTGAGAGATTCTATGAGGTGGTTTTTCTAGAGGTGGCAACTTGAGTAAATTAACCCTTTTACCCGATGAGGTGAGTGAATGGATCGGCTATACTGATCCTGGAATGAATTCCTGGAATGGGATAATTTCCAAATCCAAGGTCCAACCCGAAAGGCGCACATGAACATACCAGACACGCAGACGCCCGTTGAGCCAGGCACCCGGCGGCCCATCTTTTGGACCATTATCCTATGCGCTTTACTGCTGGGGTTGGCCACCCGGCCGGCTCAGGCAGAGCTGGGCATGCCCGGCGACTTCGCCAAAATCGACGCCTATGTCGAGGAACAGGCGCGGGCTTCTTCCCTCCCGGGGGTTGCTTACGCGATCGTGGAGAATGGGCAGATCGTGCACATGGCCGCCTTTGGCACCGCCGGTCCGGATGGGCGGGCGATGACGGCGCAAACACCCATGATCATTGCCTCGGTCGGCAAGACCATCACTGCCCTGGCAGTGCGCCAGCTGATCAACGCGGGCAAGATCGAGGAAGATGCCCCGGTGCAGCGCTATCTGCCCTGGTTCCGCGTGGCGGATGATGAAGCCTCCAAACAGATCACCATCCACCACCTGCTCTTCCACGAGAGCGGGATCTCCACCTTATCGGGCAACAACCCGGCGCTGTACAGACCTGGACCCAGCACCCAGGAGCTGGTTCGCAGCCTGGCCAGTGTCCCGCTCAACCGCCCGGTAGGGTCTTCTACCGAGTATTCGAATATCAACTACCTGATCCTGGACCAGGTAATCGAGGCCGCTTCGGGGATGCCTTACGAGCAGTATGTTCAGGAAAATATCTACGACCCGCTGGAGATGCGGCACAGCTTCTTTTCGGTGGAAGACGCGCGTAAGGCCGGCATGGGCAGCGGCTACCGCTACTATTTTGGCCTGCCCGTGGCGGTGGATGTCCCCTACCCGCGCGCGGCGATGGCGGGCGGCTTCCACATCAACAGCGCCGAGGATATGGCGCACTACCTGATGGCTTTTTCGAACCACGGGTTCTATAAAGAGCTTTCCATTGTCCAACCCGACCGGAAACAGCACGAAGGCGACGATCAGATCTATTACAACATCGACTGGACGCCCTACGATCTCCCCGGGATCGGGGATGCGCCTGGGCACGCGGGCGGCTGGCTGAATTATTCATCCGGGATCATCTATATGCCTGCCAATCGGATTGGCATCGTTGTACTGGCCAACAGTTTTCCAACCCAGTGGCTGCCGGCCAAGGCTACCAATGAGATCGCCTACGATGTACTGCGGCTGTACACCGGCAACCCGCCCAGCCCGGCCCGGCCCGCGCTGACCACCCTCTACCTCGTCGTGGATATCCTCATCCTGGCGGTTGCGGTCCTGGCAGCTGCACGCTTTCTCAGCCTGCGCGGGTGGCGCGAAAAACTGGGACAAAGGGGTAAGGGCCCTGGCATGCTGATCGCCTGGCTGCTGCTCGACCTGCTGCTGCCGCTGGTTCTACTGCTGGTCCTCCCGGTTGCGATGGCCTCCCTGCCGGGGCAGACCGAATACTCACCGCTCAAGAACTGGTCGCGGATGTTTTTCACGGTCCCAGATATCAGCGCGGCGGGGTTAATCCTGGGGATGGCGCTGCTCGGTGTGGGTTTGGTTAAGCTTGCCTGGATCGCCAGCCGGAAGAAGCCGGGTGGGATCGCAGAAACTAACAGTTTGCGCAGCCTGTAGAACAAACTGTCAAGTTTGTTCAGCGGCCGGCCTGGAAGACAGCCGGTCCAAGCCGGATACGGTAGACTTGCAGCGGCGCAAACCAGACAGTTTGCGCAACATATAATTATTTGTTCGGTGGATAAAAAAATCGAGCGCTGGGCGCTCGATTTTTTTGGCTTCGGTCAGAGACTAGGCCACGTCGACGGCGGCGCCGGCGGCTTCCAGCTTGGACTTGGCATCGGCAGCTACCTGCTTGGACACACCGCTGAGGACCTTGGCGCCAGCGGTCTCGGCCATGGTCTTGGCTTCTACCAGACCCAGGCTGGTGAGCTGGCGAATGACCTTGATGGTCTCAATCTTCTTGGGGCCGGCGTCCTTGAGAACGACATCGAACTCAGTCTTTTCTTCGACGGGCTCAGCCGCGGCAGCGCCGCCAGCCGGGCCGGCCGCAGCAACAGCAACAGGGGCAGCAGCGGAAACGCCCCATTTTTCTTCCAGTTTCTTGACCAGATCAGCAGCTTCCAGCACGCTCAGGGTGCTCAGCTCATCAACTAATTTTTCGAGGTTAGCCATTATTAAATCTCCTTACAAGATAGTGAGTGGTGAGTAGTGAGTAGTAATTCGTGAGTAGTAATTCGTAATTAGTGATTCGTGATTCGTGATTAGGATGACAAATTGCCTTTGCGTTTTACGGTTCACGATTTACACTTTACGATTTACGTTTCACGTTTTCCGTTTTCCCGATTACTCGGCGGCGACTGGGGTTCCCTGTTTGTCCGCATTCGCCTGGATGACGGCCGCGAGGGAGCGGGCGGGTTCGGCCAGTGTGCGTACCAGTTGACTGGCAGGAGCCAAAAGCATACCCAGCAGCCTGGCGCGCATCACGGGCAGAGGCGGCAGGTCGGCAAGGGCCTTAACCTCGGTCTTGGAGAGCACCTGTTTGCCCAGGAAACCGCCCTTAACCTTGAAGATTTCCGAGTTGCGGGTCGAGTCGCTGAGCAGCTTGGCCATAGCGGCCGCATCGGCGAACGCAAAGCTGACGATGGTGCTGCTTTCGGAGTATTCCTTGGGCTGCTCCATACCGGTCTTTGCGAGGGCCAGCTCGAAGAGCGTGTTTTTGACCACGTGCATCTCGCCACCCGCATCGCGCACCTTGGCGCGCATGGTGTCGATATCCTTCATGCGCATGCCGTGATACTCCATCAGGAATACCGCCTGGCTCTTGGTCAACCAGTCCCCATACTGGTCGAGCATTTCAGTCTTATGTTTCTTTGAGAAAGCCAAAGTAGATTCACCTCCTTCCGGCTTCAAAAATAAAAAGTCTTTGCTCGGTACATAAACCGGGCAAAGACTTTCATTCCCGTTCAAAACGGGAAGGCCAGAAATCTGACAATAAGTCTTCACCTCGGCAGGATTTTAAGCCTGACCCACTATTTGGGCGGCACCGGCTGTCTACGGCGAAGCGTAGTATTCAATTGGACCGGACCCGCGCAGAGGAAACCCCGCGACAGGTCCGTGAAATCCCTTATTCAGGTTGTTCCATGGTCTGGGCCAGGTTGAAATCAACCTTGACGCCGGGGCCCATGGTGGATGTGAGAGTCATGCGGCGGATATAGGAGCCTTTGGCGGCAGACGGCTTGGCCTTTTTGATGGCTTCCATCAAGGCCGCCAGATTGCCATACAGCTTATCCAGGTCGAAGGACACCTTGCCAATCGGCACGTGCAGGTTGGCGGTCTTATCCAGGCGGAACTCGACGCGACCGGCCTTGGCTTCGTTGATGACCCGGGGGATATCCTCCCCAGGGACAACGGTGCCGGCCTTGGGATTGGGCATCAGCCCGCGCGGGCCGAGGACGCGGCCCAACCGGCCGGCCTTGCCCATCATATCCGGGGTGGCGATGGCCACATCAAAATCGGTCCAGCCGCCGGCGATCTTGTTGATCATCTCATCACTGTCGGCAACAAAATCGGCGCCGGCTTCTTGGGCGCGGGTAGCTGCTTCACCCTGGGCGAAGACCAGCACACGCACCGTCTTACCCAGGCCGTTGGGCAGCACCACCACGTCGCGCACCATCTGATCCGCCTGACGCGGGTCGAGACCCATGCGCATGTGGATTTCAACGGTGGCATCGAAGTTGGTGGTAGAAGTTTGTTTGACCAGGTCCAGAGCCTGGCGAGGCTCGTAATTTTTGGCCGGGTCGATTTTGGCCACTGCGGCCATGTATTTCTTTCCGTGTTTCGGCATTTCTACTCCTTGTGGTCCAAACGGGCGTAGGCCCTCCCACGGGGGTTAGTCTACTACAGTCAGCCCCATATTGCGGGCTGTGCCTTCGATCTGGCGCATGGCGCCTTCTACATCAATCGCGTTCATATCCTTCATCTTGATGTCGACAATCTCGCGGATCTGGGCCTTGGTGACCTTACCCACCTTGTTACGGTTGGGCTGGTCAGAGCCCTTATCCACGCCGGCGGCCTTACGCAGAAGGACGGAAGCGGGCGGCGACTTGAGGATAAAGGTGAACGAACCATCGGTGTAAATGCTGATCTCGGCCGGGATAATATCACCAGCGCGGGCCGAGGTACGGGCGTTATATTCTTTGCAGAACGCCATGATATTGAGCCCATGTCCTGCCAGCGCAGGGCCAATGGGCGGTGCAGGATTGGCTTTACCGGCCGTAATCTGCAGACGAACAACTGCCTTTAATTTCTTTGCCACAGCAATCTCTCCTTTGTGGTTTTAGCGGGTGTTTCTTGGGGGCACCCTCCCACTTATCTCAGGCCGGCCTTTGCCAACCTGGTTGTACACAATTTTGGTTTAAGCCTTCTCTACCTGTAAGAAATCCAACTCAACCGGGGTTTCCCGGCCAAAGAAGTTGACCATCACGCGCACCTTGGAGCGCTCCATGTCGATCTCGGCGACCGTGCCGCGGAAATCGTTGAAGGGGCCGTCCACAATGCGCACGCGCTCGCCGGTCTTGAAAGTAACCTTGATGTGGGGGGCCTCTGCTTCCATCCGCTTAAGGATCTGGGAGACCTCTTCCGGGCGCAGAGCAGTAGGCGAATTTCCCATCCCTACGAAGCCGGTCACACCCGGGGTATTACGCACCACATACCAGGACTCTTCAGTGAGGATCATGTTGACCAACACATAACCGGGGAACACATGGCGCTCCACGGTCCGGCGCTTGCCGTCTTTGACCTCGATCTCCTCCTGGGTCGGAATGACCACGTCGAAGATCTTATCTTTCATCCCCATGGTTTCGATGCGCTGCTCCAGATTATGGCGAACTTTGTTCTCATACCCGGAATAGCAGTGGATCACATACCAGGCGCGTTGGTCGGGTGCCGGTTCGCTGAAGATTTCTGAAGCAGCTTCAGGTGAGGCAGGGCCAACCAGCGGCGGGGTTTGAGGCTGGGTTTCATCCAGCGTCGGCTCTTCGACCGAGTCATCCTGGTCGAATGGGCTTTCAATTTCCTGTCGATCTTGGGCGTTCATCAAACGCTCTCACCTTTCTACCGCACCACAACCCTCTGGCAACCGGTGTGCAAGCCACCTTATGCCAGAATCGCAGCGATGACCCTTGAGAATACAAAATCCAATAAGCCCAGGAGGGCCGCCATGGCGGCCAATACCGCGAGGACAATGCGGGTCAGATACCAGGCTTCATGAGGCGTTGGCCAGGTTACTTTGCGCAGCTCGCCCTCGGTCTCGCGCCAGAAGCGTTGGATCCGGTTGGGCTGAACGTGTTTTTCGACTTTTTCGGCCACAGCACACTCCTTAATTTTTACGGCTAAAACGCCGCCCCTCGGACCTCTGCCAATGAGAGGACGGCGTTGCCTATACTTCCCAGGCAGGCCAGGCAGGAATCGAACCCACAACCTCCTGTTTTGGAGACAGGCGCTCTGCCAATTGAGCTACTGGCCTGTGCGCCTCCTGGGCCGGCCCCATCGAGCAGGGCCATTGGCCAAACGTGCCGGTCCTGAGATGCGAGATCACGGACCGTACTTCGCCGGAGCCAGCCCAAAAGGAACCTTACTTGGTCTCCCGGTGCATGGTATGCTTGCGGCAGCGGAGGCAAAATTTCTGCAGCTCCATGCGGCCCGGGTCATTGCGCCGGTTTTTTTCAGTGGTGTAACTGCGCTCTTTGCATTCAGTGCAAGCGAGCGTAATCACCGGGCGGATATCTTTCTTCTTCGAAGCCATAGTACTTGTCTCTATGCAGCCCCGCAAGGGGTCTTACAAAAGCTGCATACTCCTTATCAGTCCAGAATCTTGGTGATCACGCCGGCGCCAACCGTGAGACCACCCTCGCGAATAGCAAACTTGGAACCCTGCTCCAACGCCACCGGGACGATCAGCTCCACTTCCAGGTTGACGTTGTCGC
>Ga0105104_10002580_pt1 | contig 13143 bp, 14 predicted proteins | sample PPLLaktember2015_3_FD_87034 | JGI IMG/M metagenome (GOLD analysis project Ga0105104, IMG submission 87034) | Freshwater sediment microbial communities from Prairie Pothole Lake near Jamestown, North Dakota, USA - PPLs Lake P7 Core (6) Depth... | ecosystem: Environmental > Aquatic > Freshwater >...
AGGCCCGTCCGACGAGCACGGTCACACTGCTCGCTCCTTTTTTGCCGCTGTAAGGCACGATGATACCGGCCGGATGCTCGATGTCGTACAGATATCGGTAAAAAACCTGGGTCTCGGCCTGCCCTGTATCGATCGGAATACTGCGTTGATCCTCCAACTCCACGAAGCCATGATCACTGGTCACGACTACGATATCGCCGGCAGCAACCAGCCGCTTCATCTCCGGGAGGACATCGCGTTCGACCTTATGTCGAATCTTATCGTTGATTTCCCGCAGGTCTCCCTTCTCATTATGGAGATTATCGTCGCTGATGTTGAAGACCAGGCAGTTGAACCGACGCGCCTTCAGCCTGCGCAGCTTCTCCAGGCCGACATCAGTGTCTGCATGATCGATAAAGATGGTTTCCTGGTTCATCTCGCGGTCTGATGTCAGCCCGAAATTACGGGACGCCAGGATTTGCTCATCTGGAGTGAAGCATCCGCCGAAACCTTTCCAGGCCGTATCGGGATACCCCCCCGCAAAGAGGGATTTACGGGCCAGTTGGGTATAGGTCGGGAGTGGCGCCAACAGCGGCATTTCCTCCTCGATGGCGAAAGTTTGCGCTAGCAGCGGCCGAACGACCTCGGTCCATGTATCGTAACGCATGCCGTCAAACAGCCATACGAAGAGGCGTCTGCCCCCGTGCCCCACTTTGGCAGCTATGGGTCTGAGAAAGTGGATGGTCGACCGGTGGTGGGTTAGGTAGCTTCGCACGTCACGTTGGAGCAGATCGCCGGCCAGGTGATCGAGCGCCTCAAGCCGGTCGAGGATCTGGTGCTGTAACGTGTCAAAGAACACCTGTAAACGACTCAACCGGACCTCATCGCCAACGACATCAGCATCCTTGCGAGCCAGGGCAAGCAGGAGTTCTACCCGAGCATCTCCGCTTTCCACATAGGCATCGACCAACGCGCCGATGTCAGCGGGTTGGGGCAATGAAGCCACCAGACTGCGCAGCATCGTTGCAGCCCGGGCTTCGGCTGGAGCATCATGATGGGGAACATCCCAGCCGTTCAGCCAGGGTTCCGCCCAGTCAGGCACCCGGACGGGCATTTCCAGTATCGGCATGGGCTCAAGCTCCAAGCGGTCATCCAGGTAGCCGAGAAGCAAGGCCATGGCCAGAGTCGGAGGGGTCTCAGCGTCGATGAGCGAGATCCACCGTTCCGCAGGGACCACTCCCTTCAATAGCAAGATCACTTGCTCGGCTTGATCCTGAGCGCATTGCCGATCCGCCCGCTGGATGATCCTCCGCCATCGCTTGGGCCGTGCCTTGAGAAAGGCGCGCACCTCAGGAAGAATTGGCAGGAGATCGTGAACCGACTGGGAAAAGAGACCAAGTCCTGAAAGGGACACAGCCACGTTTTGCACGCCCTGCCCTTCAAGAAAATCTGTGAGTGTGACCAACTGAAGACTTTCCCCCATCGGGAACTCCATCCACGGGCTGAACAGATGCCTTTGTGACAGATACCCACTGCCCGTGAGGACGTCCCAAAACAACTGGCCGTCTTCAGGGTCGAACTCGTGCTCAGCGACAAGCGACAGGAACCGGGCGACGATTTCAGCCGGATAGGCCTGGGGCAACTCCAGGTCTCGATAGTCCAGCTCCTGATATCTTGCCAGCAACAAGGCAACCTCGATGTGATGGCGCCCCAAGGGGCGGTCCGGTCCGATAGCCTTCCGCATCCGCCAGTAGCCATCGATGAAGCCTTTGAGATCCCGGCTGATCCGGGGGGCATGGACCTGGAGATGTTCGGGCCAGACGACCGGCTCGGTATGGAAGGTCACGACCGCGTCGGTGCGTAAATCGATCGGTTCACCCTCACCCCGCTGCAAGATGTCCCCCAGAAAGGACAGATCGATCCGGTGCGTCAAGGGCACCAAGTCTGGCATAGCGACCCGCATTAGGACCGGCGAGTCAGCGCTCCACCCCTCCGCTTCAAGCGCCCGCATCGCCAGGCGGAAAGCCAGATCGTCTTCCTGCTAGGTGACTAGTCGCCAGGTGCGGCCAACAGCATCGATGACGTAATCGAGCCCTCTCAGATCTCCTTCTGGATCGAAGCAGAGAGCCAGCTTTGCCCCGTGTGGAACGGCCTCATCGAGGCGGTGGGCGAGGTGCGCCTGCTTATCGGAACAGGCGGAGCTGGTTGCTTTGGCCTGCATCGTCGATCTCCGGAAGCTGTGTCACACAGAACTCATAGAGCCGCTTGGCCGTTTTGCGATCGGCGTCGGAGAGATTGGCCGGGTTCAGACGCTGGTAGATTTCCACCACCGCCTAATGATCGGTAAGATGCTGATACGCGAAGCGCATCCATTCGAAGAGTTCGCTATCCTTGGGATAAGTGTCGAGCCTGCCGTTGCGGAGGCGTTGGATATGACGGCGCATGCGCAGCGTCCGTTCATCGCCCATCTGCCGGCGTTCATCGGCCGTTGGCAAGCGCCAGCGATTGGTCTCAGTATCGCGCCAGAAGTTTTCTTCGAGGAGCTGCGGCAGCGTCTTCTGCAAGCGATTCCCGACTTGCAGCGTGGCCTGGCGCCACGGCGGGATCAGTTCGGCTAACGTCATCGGGCGCCCTTCGAGCTGGCTCCGGATCCATTCGATCGCTGAGGGTTCATCTTCGACGTCCAGGTTGAGGCGGTCAGCCCGGATCTCCTCCAAGGGCAGATACCACTTTCCCTCCACCTTCTTGAAGGCGATACGACTCAGCTCATTGATATAGGGCAGTGTAACGCCACGATTCGCCAACTTGCGTGCCATCAGCTCTTGTAACACTACGTTATACAGGCTATCGGTGGTGCGCAAGGCATCAGCGTAACGTGTCGGATCGAGCTGGATGCGCTCAGGCAGAGTTTCAAGGTGGTGGCGGAGAATTCCGAGCACCGTCTCGTCCATGTCGGGAATTGCCTGCGTCGCGATCTGGGTCAGCGATCGCTTGTGGAGGTTCATGATAATGTCTGTCCCGACCACATCCTCTTCTCCCTTCTCGCCTTTGATCTGCTTGAAGGAACGCTGCTGTTTGCCGAGAGCCAAAGTGTTTGACAGGTCGAAGCCGGCATCACGCGTGCTATCACGAATGACTTGCCAGACCCTATCGTCGGAATTTGAGAACACTACCGAAGCCCACCGGCCGGGTTTGAGGACACGATACCTTTCCTCGAAACATTTGGCCATGATAGCTGCGTAATCAGCGAGGGTCTTACCGCCTTCCTCTGGTTTGAGAGACTTGTTCCAGACCGCCTCTTGCTTCACATCAGCAAAGCCCTGAAGCCAGGCTTCCCAAAGGATGCTGCAGTCTGCATAGAAAATATTCGAGCCGAAGGGGGGATCAGTGAAGATGTAATCAATTGTGTCTCTATCAATCCCCCCCAGTGAAGCAGCACTACTGCAACTCGCATGACCGGCACCGATGTCAAACTCGAAAGGCTCGTATTCCTGAATCTGGATTCCGTCAACTTTGCAACATTTTGCTCAACGGAGTAGCTAGGTACATAGAGTGTCGAAGTTATCCCGGCATTGATTGGACCACCGGCTTTGCTGAAATAATTTCCCAGTCCGACTTTAGACATCCGGGAAGCAAGTCTCATGATTGCTGTTGCCTGAAAGCGAAATATCTTGCCTACATGAGCCCACAGCGCCGCAAACGCCCACAGGTTCCGGTTTGTGTAGAAGTCGCACACTCGGGTGATGCCCGCATCGCGGTGGCCGCCGCGCCACATCTCTCGGTCTGGACCAAACGGGTCGGTAGGATACCAGTAAGGGATGGTCTTCGCCTCGATCTCTCGGATCTTATCCAGCTCTGCCGGCGTGGTGCGATGCTCCGCCCGCTTCCTTTTGCCTGTCCTACGATCCATGTATTCGTAATTTGTCACCACGGGCACAGCGTCCACGCGTGTATGTTTGGTCTTCGAACCGTGAAAGCCGCAGTGCGGGCAGTCAAAGGTCGACACCACCTTCTCAGATGCGTGATCAACGGCCACATCCCACAGGATGAAGGGCTCACCGCAGCGACAGCAGCGGAATACATCAGACCAGATAGTATACTGGATGATAGCTGGGGTGCCATCATCGTGGGTGGTGGCGTAAAGCCAGTCGAATTCGTTCTTCAGCTCGGCGAAAATCCTGTTGAACTCCTGCTTCAAGGCCTCCACATCGACCGGCGTACAGTAGTTATAGGCAATATGACAGGCGGCAGGCGATAGATCGTTGAGAATGACCCTCCGCGCCCCCAGTTGTGCCCCCAAGGGAATGTCGACGCTCCTCGGAGGTTTGGCGCACATCATCGCCGCTACGCCCGTCATACCGCTGCCAGCAAAGGGGTCGAGGATGAGATCTCCGGGTTCGCTGTAGTGCAGGATGTAGGGCACGATTCCTTCGGGCGGAACCTTGGTGTAGAACGAATGGGCATTATAGATAGCGCTGTTCTTCCCAACCTTGGTGTCCTGGGCAAAAGGCTCGCGAAAGTAATTGTCGGAGGCTGCATCGTATGGCCTGGCGCGCCTGGCGATAAATTCCTCAATCGTGATATCGCTGTTGTAGGCTTTCATAGCTTAATCTTTGCTGTTAGTTCCACACGGTCCGCACATGCTGCGAGTCTGTCATGACGGGATGGAAATGAGACAAACTCCACAGTTACCGATCGTATAACCTTTTGATATGACTGACTACAGCGAAGTCCTGTAAAACTTTTGGTACCTTTGTTCGCCCCAACCCATTGTCCTGTGCCGCGGCCGGTCCAACGGCTGGAGGTTGGCGCGATCAGGGAAGTCCCAGAACTGGGTGGATTGCATCATCACGATGAGCGGCGAGCCGCGTAATGATACGTGCGCTCATCTGCCGGTTTCTCGTGGCGATGAGTTTTCGGGACCCACAGATGTCAGAAAGCGTGGCGTGTTCGCAAATCCAGGACACGGCGGCACATGTTTGCTATGATGACAGCAACATCCCTGGATAGAGCGGTGAGAAGGCGCCGCACACGTCGCTGGTGACAGGAGGAGGACTCTGCTGATGGCGGGAACCGTGGAATTACCGGATGACCTACTCCAAGACCTGGAGCAGGAGGTGGCACGGTGGCAAATGCCCCCGGCGGAGATCATCCGCCAGGCCTTGCACGCGTGGAAGGCGGGCCGGCACCCCCCTGCAGGAGACCGGGAACAGGTCAAGCGCCTGCTCCAAGAGCGGGGGCTGCTCTGCGAACTCCCCGCAACTCTGACAGGGCCGGCACGTCCCCTGGCCACTGAGGAATTGGACGAGCTGGCCAGAAGGGCGGCGCAAGGGGGGCCGGTGTCCGCGCTCATTATCCAGGAACGTCGTGGGGAACAGTAATGGCGTTGTACTTCTTCGATTCCAGTGCCCTGGTGAAGCGGTACGTGCAGGAACGTGGAAGCGCCTGGGTCCGCGAGGTGACCGCGGCAGCCGGCGGGCATCTGATCCACCTGTCTCTGTTAACCGTCGCGGAGCTCGCCAGTGCCCTTGCCCGGCGACAGCGCGAAGGGCAGCTCAATGGGCAGGCACGCGAGCGCCTGTTTGGTGCGTTTTTACTGGACTGCGCCAGCACATATTTGCTCCTCCGGATCGAAGAAGACGTGCTCGAGCAAGCCATCATGCTCCTCAACCGCCACCCGCTCCGCACGGCGGATGCCATTCAGGTGGCAACGGCCGTGCTGCTCAGCGACACGTTGCCACTGGACCCATTCGGCCCGGTGACCATTGTCTCCTCTGACGACCGCATCCTCCAGGCGGCCGCGCGAGAAGGCCTCCCGATCGAAAATCCTGAACGCTCATGAGTGGGGCAGGCATCCCTGCTCTGCTCAGGGGACTGATGAACCCTGGAACCATACGGGAGGCTGCCGCCATTCTGGGAAAGCGGAGCCATCGGGCCAGCATCTGAGAGCACCTCGCCCAGAGCCTGAGGGTCTCGATGGATGAGCAGGGTCGACCTCTGCAGCATGAAACGGAAGGAACAGCGTCGGATGGCTCCCTCCAGACCAGTCGTCCATCCCGCAGGGAATGGCATACGCTGATGGTGGTCATCTGCGAACGACCCGCCAATCCGTTTCTGGTGGTCTATCACACGCCGATCACGCTCACGCGGGCGGTGGTCGAAGGATTCGCCCCCGGCCGCCCGGGCCATCCGCCGCCGCTGGTGGCGGCGCTCTTGCGGATCCCAGGCGTGCAAGGCGTGCAGCGCTTCCGGTATGAGCTGTGGGTGCGGCGGGCGCGTGAGGTCCCCTGGCTCGCGCTCCTCCCGGCGATTGAACAGGCGTTGCAGCAGCACTGGGGCAGCCTGGACGTTCGTACCTGGCACCCCGAGCCACGCTACCTGACCGTGGCCTGCCCCGGCCTCACCCTCGCGCCGCCCCTGGTCTTCGAAGGTATCGAGACGGCACAGGCCCATCCGGTGGCGCGAGCGCTCTTCGCCATCGAGGGGGTCGCGGAGGTGTTGTGCCAGCCGGAACACATCCGCGTCCGCAAGGGCGCGGTCTTTCATTGGGACGACCTCCAGCCCCAGATCACCGCGGCCCTGGCCAGGGTGAGCCAGGGTTGCTCCTGGGGCGGATCGTGAGGCGTGACCGACGCCGCATACCTCGCCTCCCTTGATGTGGTCCCAGCCGTCGGTGGCCGCTGGGCTGCTCCTCGCTGGACGCCGCCAGGGCGCCAGCGCTGGGCACTCCTGCGCATGATCTTTGAGGAGTATCCCGATCGGATGATCATGGTGACCGCGTGTCTCGCAGACAGGCCAGAGCGCTCTTGGGCTAACGGGAGGGACGCTGCGATGAGACGCAATTACTCACGCGACCCAGGAATTTCCGTCATCCATTTTGGCCCCAGTCGTTTCCTGCTAGAATAGCCGCTCGACCCCACTATCCCTCTGTTGTGCTGCCGGAATAGTGCCGGTTCTACCCATTATGTAGACAATAACTCAACTCCGACAATAGCATCTAACTTCTTGTGAATAAGGACTGTTTCCCCTTAAGGGCCTCGCGGAGGGGCGCAACCCGATCAGCACCCCTGTTATGTGCGACAATGGACCATCCCCCCTCCTGTTATGAACGACAATCGTGGTTATCGCCGACAATGCCACTTGGGCCAGCAGGGTGAGCGGGAGCCGCACCTACACCATCGTGGCATAGCGTCTTTCATCCCTTCCGGCAGGAGTGCCGCTCACTCAGACCCGGCCCTGCTTCAGGATTTTCTGCATGGTGCGCATATATTCCTGCTTAATCTTCTGACTCGACACTTTGGCATAGCGCTCGCTCGAGGCGATTTGATAATGCCCCAAGAAGTCGCGGATCGTGACCACCTCGGCCCCGTGCTCCAGGAGGTTCGAGGCAAAGGTATGCCGCAGGCTATGACAACTGGCCGTGATGCCCGCCGCTTTGGCGTAGCGCTCCATCTTCTTTTGGATGGCTTTCACGGAGAGCGGCCGCGCTGGGCGTTTGCGATTCCAAAACACACAGCCGTGGGCCCGTTCACCCGGATGGCGTTGTCAAATTAGATGTTTAGTCCCAGGGTGTGATGGTGTATTGTATGTGGATTTACCCTCACGGGAGGTCCTATGGGACAAGTGCTCCACGGCAGCGCCCGCACGACAGCGGCCGTGCGTCGAACGATACAACAGAGTCAAGAGAGCCTGCATACACTCGCCGAGCGCTACGACATCAATCCCAAGACCGTGGCGAAGTGGAAGCGGCGCGAGTACGTCCATGATGCGCCGATGGGGTCGAAGGAGCCGCGTTCCACGGTGCTGACGCAAGCACAGGAAGCGATGGGCGTCGCGTTTCGCAGGCATACCCTGCTGCCCCTGGATGACTGCCTCTATGCCCTGCAGGATAGCCTGCCCAACCTGACCCGGTCCACCTTGCACCGCTGCTCCCAGCGCCATGGCATCAGCCGTCTCCCGGAGGTGGAAGGCACCAAGCCTGCCAAGCGAAAGTTTCAGAAATATCCGCCGGGCTATTTCCATATTGACATTGCCGAGGTGCAGACGGAAGAAGGCCGCCTCGATCTTTTCGTCGCCATCGCTCGGGCGAGCAAGTTTGCTGTTGCCGAGCTGCATGCGAAGGCCACACGCCGGATCGCTGCCAACTTCCTGCGCGCTCTCATCGCCGCCGTGCCCTACACGATCCACACGGTGTTGACGGATAACGGCACGCAGTTCACAGAGCTGACACACTTCCGTAACAGTGCAAACCAGCAAGAAAAAGTGCAGCATCCGGAAGGCTTATATCTGATCCATGCCTTCGATGATGCCTGTGAGCAACATGGCATCGCGCATCGCCGCACCCAGCCGGGCCATCCCTGGACCAATGGCCAGGTCGAACGCATGAATCGCACCCTGAAAGAAGCAACCGTCCAACGCTATGACTACGAAAATCATCAGCAGCTAAAAGAGCATCTCTATAACTTTCTGAATGCCTACAACTTGGCCCAGTGAGAACGAAGCTGTCACCCACGGCAAAGTAGCGGGAACAGCTTCGCTTTCAATTCGTCCTATCCTTCTTGCTGTTGTTGGGCGCGCTGTGTAGCGACATAGCGATAGAACGTCCGCCGGGCAATGCTCAGACGGAGACAGATACTCTGGACGGAGCTCGTCTGGGCATGATACAGCTGCAAGGCCATCGCAAACGTGTCGGGATCAATCGCTCTGGGACGACCCCCAGATCGACCTCGGCAACGGGCGCTGGCTAACCCTGCCAGCGTCTGCTCGCGTATGAGATTCCGTTGATCTGAAAGAAGAACTGGCCAGTCGCCGTGGTCGTGTCAATCGCTTCCACGAGGCTTTGAAAGCCAATCTGCCGGCTCTGTAAGTTCTGCATGAAGCCAATCAACTGTCCTAACGACCGCCCCAACCGATCCAAACGCCATACTACGAGCGTATCTCCAGCTCGCATATACTCGAGTGCGGCGGTCAAGGCTGGGCGTGCGGTTTTCGCCCCACTTGCCACCTCCTGAAACACCTTCGTACAGCCACGCTGTTCCAGCGCGTCGCGCTGGAGCGTGAAGCTTTGATCCGGCGTCGAGACACGCGCATAACCAATCTGCATAGGGAGCTCCTTCTTTCCGGTGCCATAAACGCTACCGGGGGTGGGCACTGGCACATTGATAGGGACACAGCTTTTGGCACAATAGTGTCCTGCTAAATAGGCGAGAATCTCGAACTTCCATACAATGCGCCGGAAACCCTCATTTATGGCACATGCGACCCCAGAGGAGGTGGACTATGCGCCAGGATTTCACCCCGCAGGAGCTCGTCGACCATTTCACGCTGCTTCCCCATGAACACGGCCTCCTCGCCAATAAGAGTGGGATCAATCGGCTGGGGTTCGTGGTGCTCTTGAAGTATTTCCAGTGGGAAGGGCGGTTTCCCGTACACTAGCAGGAGGTCCCCAGCCTGCTTGTCCAGCACATGGCGGTATCCCTCAACCTCCCTGCGAACGGCGTCCTCCAGTACGAGCTTGAGGGGCGCACGGCCCGGTATCATAAGGAGCAGATTCGTCAGTGGCTGGGATTTCGCCCCGGAACCACCATAGACGCCGACACCATCACCGCGTGGGTCTGTGCCCATACCCGGGTGGACGACGCCACGCTTCCACAACTGATCGAGCGTCTCACCGGCCGGTATAAGACCTTGGGCATTGAACCACCCACGCCGCAGCGGCTCGCCCGGCTCGCCCATTCGGCCGTGCGGACCATTGAAGAGCAGTTCTTTCTCGCCCTGGCGCAGGCTCTCTCGCCCGAGACCTGTCAGCAGCTCGACGCTATGCTCACCAACACGCCATCTCAGCTGTCCGTGAGCACCCTGAAAGCTGATGCGGGCCCGCGGAGCCTGGACAGCCTCTTCACCGCGGTTGACACCCTGCGCCATCTCCAAGGACTCCAGCTCCCCTGGGCCCTGTTGGCTCCGCTTTCCACCCGGTATCTCCGACGGATGCACCTGCGCGTGATGGCGGAATCGCTGACCCACCTTCGCCGTCATCCAGACCCGCGGCGCTATGCGCTGGTCACCCTGTTCTGCTATAGCCGGATGCGGGACCTCACCGATCGCCTCATCGAGCTGCTCCTCCAGAACGTGCACAAGTTGAGCGTCAAGGCGGAAAAGCGCGTCGACCAGGAACTCTTGGCCGATTTCAAACGGGTGACCGGGAAGACGCGCTTGCTGTTCCAGATGGCCGGCGTGTCGCTGGCGCACCCGGCAGAACCCGTGCAAGAGGTCATCTATCCCGTGGTAGGGGTCCAGACCTTGCGCGATCTCGTCACGGAGGGGGCGGCCACGGGCCACTTCTACCGCGACAAAGTCTATATGGTCATGCGTGGCTCCTATGGCCACCATTATCGTCGACTGGTCCCGCCTCTCCTCGACGCCTTAACCTTTCGGTCCAACAATGACCAGCATCAACCGCTGATCGAAGCCCTGGAGCTCCTGCAACAGTATGCCGGGAGTAAACGGCGCTTTTATGGGCCAGAGGACCGCGTGCCGCTCGAAGGGGTCGTGCCACCCGACTGGCGGCCCACGGTGGTGGGCCAGGATGCGCAGGGGCATACCCGCATCAATCGCATCAACTATGAAATGCACGTGCTCCACGCCTTACGGGAGCGCCTCCGCTGCCAAGAGATTTGGGTCGAGGGGGCCTATCGGTATCGGAATCCGGAGGAAGACCTCCCCACGGATTTTGCTGAGGAGCGCCCCGCGTATTACCAAGCCTTGGAGAAACCGCTGGATCCAGATGTCTTCATCACCCACCTGCAACACCACATGCACCAGGCATTACAGACGCTCGATACGGGTATGCCCCAGAACCCAGGGGTGAAGATCTTGCAGCGGCCCAAGGGGTGGATTCGGGTCTCCCCATTGGAGCGACAGCCCGACCCGCCCAACCTGGCACGTCTCAAAGCCGAGATCACGCGCCGTTGGCCCATGACGAGCCTCTTGGATGTCCTGAAGGAGACCGAGTTGCGCGTGGGCTTTATGCGGCACTTCCGGGAGACCGGGACCCGTCTGAGTCTCGATGACCAGACCCTCCAACGCCGGCTGCTCCTGTGTCTCTTTGGCTTGGGCACGAACACCGGCCTCAAGCGGGTCTGCACGACAATGCCGGATGACCAGTATCACGACCTCCTGTACGTGCGCCGGCGCTATCTGCATCCCGAGGCCCTACGGAATGCCCTGGCGCACGTCGCCAATGCCATTTTTCGGATCCGGGCTGCCCGCATGTGGGGGGACGGCACCACGGCGTGTGCCTCGGACGCGAAGCAGTTTGGCGCCTGGGACCAAAATCTCCTCACGGAGTGGCATCTCCGCTACGGTGGGCGGGGGGTAATGGTGTACTTATCAGAAGCTTCTGATAAATAGATTTATGCGCAGGACCATGTTATGTGAAGCAGCGCGATGAAACGCCTGCCCTGCCTGCTCTTGTACCCCCTTCCCTTCGCATAATTTCTGTGGTGGGCTGTGCTCCTCGCAAACCTTTACCGAGGAGGTGCAACGATGACCCACCCACGTGTCTCCCATGGGGAATGGCTCGCGCGCTTCGATGGGTACCTCCACCAGCAGGGGTATCGTGCGCGGACCATACGCCGGTATCGCACCGTCTGTCAGCAGTTTCTCCAGTATCTTGACGCGCAAGCGATCACGCTCGAGCAGGTGGACCCTGCGACGTTAGAGGCGTACATTCAATTCCAGAGCCAGCGTTATCTCCAGCAGCACGGGCACGCACCACACGCGGCACACCACCGGTTCAACCGAGGGATTACCGGGCTCCTGCGCCTGGTGCACGGACACTGGCCCCCACCCACGCCACTGGCCACCCCCCGGGAACGCTTCCAGCAGCAGGTGGGTGCCGGCTATGCCCAGTGGCTCGCGCACGCCCGTGGCTTGACGCCGCGCACCATTGCCGTGCGCCAGGCCCGCGGACAGAAGTTCCTGGCGTGGCTCGGGGAGCAAGGCACTCCTGAGCGCTTGCACGACTTAACCGTGGCTGACCTGGATGCCTATCTTGCCGCGCAAGTCCCCCGGTTGCGGCGCTCGACCCGTGCCGATCTCACGTGCAGCCTCCGCGATTTCCTCCGCTATCTCTACGCCCACGGGCTCATCGCCCGTGACCTGGCCTCCGCCGTCATGAGCCCCACGCTCTACGCCTTTGAGCGGCTGCCGGCCGCGCTGACCCCGGACGAGGTGCAGGCCGTGCTCGAGAGTGCCCGCCAGGATCGCACCCCCATCGGGCTGCGCAACTATGCCATCCTCTTGCTCCTGGCGACCTATGGCCTCCGGGCTGGCGAAGTGGTGCGCCTGCGACTGGAGGACCTTGATTGGCGTCACGAGTGCCTGTACGTGCATCAGAGCAAGACGGGACGCACCACCGTCCTGCCACTGCTGGCGCCCGTGGGCGACGCGATTCTCGAGTACCTCCGCGAGGGGCGCCCCACCACCGCTGCCCGGGAGGTCTTTCTCCGGGCGCAGGCGCCGATCCAACCGTTCCGCTGGGGCTCAAGTCTCTATTCCATTGTCGCCCGACGGTTACCCAAAGCCGGCGTTCACCCTGCTGGGAAACGCGGGCCACACACCTTCCGTCACGCCCACGCCGTCAGCTTACTGCGGGCGGCCGTGCCCCTGAAGGCGATCGGGGATCTCTTGGGGCACACAACCAGGGCCTCCACGGCCATCTACCTCAAGTTGGCCATCGACGACCTCCGCGAGGTCGGTCTCGACGTGCCCCCCGCCAGGGAGGACCTGCCATGATCCCCTGGCCTCCAGACGATGACCGCCTCATCCGCCGCTACGTGCAGACGCTGCCCCTCCGGAACCAGACCAGACAAGCGGTGGCCCGCTCGATCCTGCGGCGGTTCCAACAGTTCGTGCAGACGCATGCGCCACGCGCGCCACTCTCACAGGCGACCTTGGAGGCCTGGGTCCGTGACGGTGCCGGGCGGGGATCCCTGCGGAGTGTGATCGCCAGGACGCGGCGTGTCGACGGCTTCCTCACCTGGCTGGTGGCCCAAGGGGTGTTGGCCATGCATCCCTGGGCCACGCTCCGCAACACCTATGGGGGCCGCATGGCACCGATCATCAGTACCCTCCTGGCGCCGAACCCACACGCCGCGATCGAAG
>Ga0105104_10002581_pt1 | contig 13142 bp, 12 predicted proteins | sample PPLLaktember2015_3_FD_87034 | JGI IMG/M metagenome (GOLD analysis project Ga0105104, IMG submission 87034) | Freshwater sediment microbial communities from Prairie Pothole Lake near Jamestown, North Dakota, USA - PPLs Lake P7 Core (6) Depth... | ecosystem: Environmental > Aquatic > Freshwater >...
AGCGGGATGGACCAAAAGAGTTGAGGCGATTCTATGAGTTTTGACAAGGAAGCCCGCAACGCTTTGGCCAGGATGGTTACGGCTTGTCGGAAGCGTCTCATAGAAGATGTAACCGATCAGCTGCGAGGAATCTTTGGCCTCCACCCGGACGGGACTGTTCTAGCCTTGCATCAACTGGCATATCTGTCGGAGGAACAGAAAGTAGACGCCCAGGCGTTGCGTGAGCTTCTCGATCACTTCGTCGCAGGAGCGGCCGGCACGGAGGAGGAACGATGGCGGGCCGCCTATGAGCGCCTGGTTTTGGAGATTGCATTCACCATCCTCAACCGCCTGGTGGCGTTACGTCTGTGTGAGGTGCGTGGCCTGGCGATCGAGTGCGTTCGCAAGGGTATGGCGTCGGATGGCTTCCGTCTCTTTGAGAGACTTTCGGGCGGCTCTCTCGGCACGCTCTATCAAACCTATCATCTCTTCCTTGAGTCGCTCTTCGACGAGCTGGCAGTCGATCTTGGCATGCTCTTCGATCGTACCATGCCGCAGTCCGCCATTTTCCCGAATGAGCGTTGTCTAGAGGACGTGCTGGCACTGCTCAACGATGCCAACATGGCTTCCCTCTGGACCCAGGATGAAACCATCGGCTGGGTGTATCAGTACTTCAACCCGCCAGAGGAACGCCGAGCGATGCGCGAGGCATCATCGACGCCTCGCAACAGCCGAGAGCTGGCTGTCCGCAACCAGTTCTTTACGCCTCGGTACATGGTAGAGTTCCTTACCGACAATACCCTTGGCCGCATCTGGTATGAGATGGGCAGGGGGGAGACCCACCTCAAGGAAGACTGCCGATACCTTGTCAGGCGGCCAAACGAGATTTTTCTTGATCCGGGTCAACAGCCGCCACCAGCAGAATCTGACGACAAGAACTTGAGCCAAGAAGAACTCATCAAGCAGCCGTTCTACATTCTGCATCGGGAGAAGAAAGACCCGCACGATATCAAGGTGCTAGATCCTGCATGCGGAAGTGGCCATTTCCTTCTCTACGCTTACGACCTGTTCGAAACGATTTACCGGGAAGCTTGGGAAGATGAATACTCCCCTCGCTCTGAAGCCACCGGTAAACGCCTATGCGAGGATTACGAGACGCGAGATGATCTGCTCAAGGCACTACCGGACCTCATTCTGCGGCACAATCTTTATGGCATTGATATCGACTCACGGGCATGCCAGATCGCAGCCCTCGCATTATGGCTGCGGGTGCAGCGGACCTACCAGGCTCTCGGCCTCAAACCAAACGAGCGTCCGCCCATCACGAAGACAAATATCGTCTGTGCCGAGCCAATGCCGGGTGAGATCGACATGTTGCGCGAGTTCACTGCCGGCCTTACACCGAAGGTACTCGGTCAGTTGGTAGAAGTCGTCTTTGAAAAGATGAAACTCGCCGGGGAGGCAGGGTCACTACTCGAAATTGAGGAGGAGATCCATGATGCAGTGGAGGAGGCCAAGGCTGAGTATCAGAGGGAACTGAGGCAACGACAGGATGAGGAGAGTTATCTTCCTGGCATGGCACCTCCTCGTGAACCCACGTTGTTCGAGGATCTCACCGACGATGAGTTCTGGACCAGAGCGGAGAATGACATTGTAGATGCGCTAGAGCTATACGCGCAGCAGGCGGAGAATGGGCAGTCCTTTCGACGCCGCCTGTTCGCCGATGACACGGCTCAGGGGTTTGCATTTGTGGACGTCTGCCGCAAGCGGTTTGATGTGGTATTAATGAATCCAATATTTGGAGAAGCATCTTCGTCATCGTCGACCTACTTTGCCAGTGAATACCCGACTTGGAACGGCAACATACTGTGCGCCTTCATTCAGCGTGCCTGGGAAATGTTGTGTCCTCTAGGTGCAGAAGGTGTGATTTGTGACAGAACAGCGATTGTAAAAAGCACATATGAAGGTTTCAGGCGAACCGTTCTTCTCCCAGATAAACGTTTGTCCGTCCTGGCTGATCTGGGATGGGAGGTTTTGGATGCAAACGTGGAAGTCACTACCATGATGCTTCGCCACGGTCTCGATTGTGAAGGCACATTTGTTGATGTCAGGCCTGTATCAGTTCATGAAAAAGGAGAAAATATTGAGAACGCATTGAAAGGATTTGTTGCGGGGGACAACAGCACGAGTGTAGTGTTGGAAAGCGGGACTGCATTTCAAAAGTTACCAAACGCGGTCATTGGATATGACTTCCCAGACTTTCTGAGAGCGGCCTTCGCGGAAGCTCGGTCACTTGAAGAGATAGGCTTCAAAGCCTACCAAGGACATGCACTAAGGGCTGAAAAACATTTCAGAGTTTGGTGGGAAATCCCATTGCCCAGTCCCGTAGGGTTCCTCACGAGGATGTTTAACGGCGCGGGATTTTCGCCATACTCAACATCGTTGCATGATTGTGTAATCGCTCCCACTCCCCTGGAGTTTTTGCCAAAAGACACGTCGACAGTATTGCGAAATAGAGAAGTGCAATTGATGCCAGGAGTTTGTTTCGGAAAACGTGGCGAATATTTCTGTGCTCATGTTTTACCGAAAAGCCATATTTTTACAGTTGAGGGCCAATCAATACCTATTACAGATCCAAGATTGGCTTTAGACCTTCTCGGTCTTCTGAATACACCATTAGTTAGATTATCTTTGAACAAATACTGTGGCCAGCATAAGTATTCAGGTTATATTAATCTATTCCCATATCGTTACTTGCCAGATACTTCTGACGTGCGAGCTCACGTGAAGTCTGCCATCATGGCTCATATGGAAGCGAGGAGCTTAGATGAATCACAATCCTTTTTTCTATCTTATTTTCTGGTGATTCAATCCGCGAGTATACACACGCAATGAGAGCAGCTATACAAACAGCGTGGAACGCTGAAGCTAATTGCGGAAACTTCTGTCACGAAGAAAGCCTGAAGGCCTACAAAGTATCGGTCTCAGAACGACACATCGTGGAATCCTTCCGCTTCAGGCAGCCTGCACCAGAGTCACCGATCGAGGATGCAGGTAACAGTACACAGTGCGAGTGGCTGGCCGCCCACAGCGTAGTCTCTCATGCAGTTGGCTGTTTGTACGGTAGATGGGACATCCGTATAGGCCATAATCCTTTGCTGGGCGCCAAGCTTCTTGGTCCATTTGACCCGCTCCCTGTCTGCCCGCCTAGTACGCTCGTCGGTCCAGATGGTTTGCCGGCCAAACCCGGTGGTATCGTCAGTGAGGAATGGCTGCGTGTAAGGCCGGACGCCAACACCGTACCGCCACTAGGGCGGTTGCTCAACCAACGATTAAGGATGAGGAATATCCTCTCCGCATCTCCTGGGATGGGATACTCGTTGATGACACTGGTCTCGAGGGAACGCAGCCGCACCAGGACAACATCCTCCGCCAGGTGAGGGAAGTATTAGACCTCGTATGGGGGGATCGTGCGGAGGCCATCGAGCAGGAGGCTTGCGAGATCCTGGGTGTCAGAGATCTACGCGAGTATTTTCGACGACCAACGGATTTCTTTGACGACTACCTCAAGCGCTACACCAAGAGTAGGCGTAAAGCGCCCATCTATTGGCCTCTGTCAACTAGCTCGGGATCATATACGGTGTGGGTGTACTACCACCGCCTCACAGACCAGACGATCTATACTATTGTCAACCGCTATGTGGAGCCAAAGATTGCCGAGGTGGAGCGCGCCATTGCTGGCATCGAAAATGACATGGCGACAGCTTCGGGGCGCCAGGCAACCCAATTGCGGGATCGCTGGCAGGAAGCACAAGCCTTCCTCGGTGAACTGCATGACTTGAGACAAGAACTTTTGCGTGTGGCGGGGTTGCCTTATAAACCAGACCTCAACGACGGCGTGATCATCAATGCAGCCCCCTTGCATCGCCTGTTCCGCCATCGTCAGTGGGCAAAGGACACGCGGGACTGTTGGGAGCGACTAGAGCGGAGAGAACACGAATGGGCTCACATAGCCTTTACCCTTTGGCCCGAGCGTATGCGCGAGGTGTGCCGGCGTGACCGTTCCATTGCCATTGCCCACGGGCTGGAGGCACTCTATGAGCCAGCCTCATCGAGTCCTGGTCGCAGGAGAAGGCGCCAGCAAGGTTGATTGGCTCTGGGGGTATGTATAGTTATGAATATTACCATCGAAGTGCCAGAAGACGTCGCACATTAACTGGAATCGATCTGGGGTGATCTCCCCCAGCGGGCAGTGGAGGCATTGGCCATCGAAGCTTACCGGTCTGGAGTGATCACCGAGGCCGAGGTGCAGCGTATGCTTCACCTTCCTTCTCGCTGGGAAGTCGATACTTTCCTGAAGCGAGCAAAGGCGTATCTCGACTATACTGAGGCTGACCTGGAGCAAGATATTCGGGCCATTCGTCAAGTGCTCCCCCAATGATTGTGGTGGCCGATGCGTCGCCAATCTGCTATTTGCTGCTGATTGGACACGTTGACTTGCTTCAGAGGCTGTTCGGTCAGGTCGTGATTTCACAAGCTGTGCATGATGAACTGAGTGCTGAAGGAGCACCGGCGATAGTCCGAACCTGGATCGCACACCCTCCCCGCTGGCTTCAAATCCATTATGAGACGACGACCCCCGATGCATCGTTGGGCCGGCTGCATCTGGGTGAACGCGAGGCTATTACGTTGGCAGCGCAATTGAAAGCGGATCTGATTGTGTTGGACGAGAAAGCAGCACGACGGGTAGCGGTAGAGCGTGGGTTAAACACGACTGGATTGCTCGGGATCCTGGATGAGGCTACCACTCGTAGGGTCATCGACTTACCTACGGCCATCGAGCGACTACAGCGCGCGACGTTTCGGGCATTTCCACGTCTCCTCAAAGCGCTTTCAGATCGGCACCAGGGAACCCCATGACTCTTTCAAACTTTCTCCAAAAGCGACTCCCGGAACTCCTGAGTGAGCACCGTATCGTCGTCTGGTATGATGGCGAGCGTGCCTTCGAGGAGTTTGTCCAGTCATTCAGAGCTCCCGCCTGTACCGTTGTCTCTGCAGCGGAGTCCACTCTGAAAACACGTCGCCAGGCAGAGGCAATCTACCGGAAAATGAATGAGTCAGACAACCCAGTGGAGGCCCGGGCGAATCTGCTCATCTACGTCCCACGGCCGCGCGGCACTAGCTCCGAAGCGCGTCGGCGTGATCCTTTCGAGGTGTTCGCTCTTGCCGGTGTTGCGTTCGGTGACACAGAGGGCGAACGTCTGGTATCTCTAGCACGCCAGGCCATGCCCGAGCGCACCGATGAGATCAATCGCCTGTTTGCCGAGGGAAGCCCCGGCCTGGCCTTCCTCGATGGTCTGGAATCTATTCGCCGCTGGCCACTCTTGCGGGAGGCGCTGGGTACAGAATCACCGGCAGAAGTCATCGCGCTTGTGCTCTGCCAGGAGGAGCGAGCGCGACGGATTGAGGAGTTGGCTGGTTGCTTGGCGGAGCTCCGCCGCTTTCTGGAAACAGAGATCGGCTTCCGGCCTGTTGGGCGGGCACGATCTTGGGCGAAAGTGCGGGAGCAGCTTGGCACATACGTTCTCTTCAGCGAGTTTGCACTTGATCTGCCAAGCGCAGTGCCCGATGCCTTGATGGCGATTCCAAGAGCCGATGAGATTCATAAGGAGCAAATCTTCTCCGCCTGCGAGCGCACGCGGACCGCAACGGACCTGCGTGAAGGATGCCTCCACCTCGCGAGCCGCGTTGAGACGGAGCTTCGGCTGGCAGAGATGACCGAAGGCCTCAACGACATCGGCTCCAGGGACAGCTTCGCCTTCCAGGAACGGTGGCACTTACGTCGGCTGCTTGAGTTTGTCCAGCAAGGCGACTTACCGGCAGCACGTGCCATTCTAGATCGACGGCGACATTCGGTATGGAGAGACCAGCCCGACCGCGCGCTTCTCTGGATGGCTGCCGAGCGGTGTCCGAGTTTCCTCGACACGGCGGAGCGGATCAATTCGGCTTGGGTACACCAGGCAGGTAACCTCCGTCAGATGGTCAACGCCTATGCTCAGCCGCAAGGATGGGCCGAAGTAGATCGCCAGCAGCGCCTCTTCGAGCATGGCGTGGCCAATAGCGTAGTGAGTGATGACATCGCACCACTCGTCGATCTCTGCCGTCAGCGATACCGGGAGGTCACCTGGGCCATCCAGGAGCGCTTTTTGGCCCGTGTGCAGGACGAGAGCTGGCCGCCTGAGGGGGTGCTGCGACAGACGCAAGTTTTCGATCGCTACATCGCCCCGCTTTTGCAGGAACGCGGCAAAGTGGCTTTCTTTTTGGCCGACGCTCTGCGCTTCGAGATGGGATGCGACCTTGCTGAAGCCCTGTCGGAAATCGGGGCGGTCGAGATTCTCGCCGCCGCCTCCGTCTTGCCCGCATCGACCAGTTATGGCATGGCGGCCCTTATGCCGAACGCCGATGGTACGTTCAAACTCGTAGATGTGGAAGGTGATTTCTTTCCAGCCCTTGGCACACGAGTCCTCAAAAGCTCTGATGAACGCATGAGGCTGCTGACGGAGCGCTACGGAGATCGGTTCCTCGACCTCACCCTGGAAGAGCTGTTGTCCAGGCCCATCGACAGGTTCCGAAGCAGGCTGGCGTCTGTGGACCTGCTTGTGATCCGCACACAGGACCCAGACCAGATCGCCGAAAACCTCGGCGGATGGCGGGCGCGGAAGTATCTCACCGATGTGATCGGTGAGATGGCAGCCGTCGTGCGGCGACTGGCCACGGTCGGCTTCTCCAACATCGTCATCAGCGCCGATCATGGTCATGTCATGGTCCACGAGATTGCACCTGGGGATGTGGTCGGGAAGCCGCCTGGCGAGTGGATGATGGCTAAGCGACGCAGCCTGCTAGGACGCGCGCTAGCAGCAGGGCCTGGGGTGGTGATCCTCAAGGCTGGACACGTCGGCATCCAGGGAGATCCGGATGAAATCTGTGTCCCAGTTGGCTTCAAAGTCTTCTCCGCCGGAGCCAGCTACTTTCACGAAGGGATCAGTTTGCAGGAAGCGCTCGTGCCGGTGATCGTTGTCCGCGTCCGGGGTAGCCTTGCTGGTCAGGGGAGGCGAGAGATTTCCGCTCGGTACCGCAGTGACCGGTTCACCAGCCGCGTCATCGGCTTGAGGGTGGAATGCTCGGGGCTGGACTTCGGGGAACTCGTTCGTGTGCGCGTTGAAGCATACGAGGGGACGTCTGCCAAGGCAGGCATAGTGGGAGAAGCGGCCGACTGCGAAGCCAGGGACGAGAGGACCCATGAGGTGACCTTGCAGCCAGGTGTGGAGACTCAGGTTCCCGTCTTAATCGATGCCGACTTTTCTGGACCCAAGGTCGAGATCCGCATCATCGACCCGCAAACCGGGGTGATCTGGGCCAGGTGTGAATTGAAGAACGCCCTTTTGGAGTGAGGGTGGGGGCTATGCATCAGGATGTGCTGGCTCCAAAGGTGACCCGAACCTTCGCCGGCAAAGTCGTGCGCAAGGACCTGCTGCACCAGATCAAGGGGGGCGAGAATGTGCCGTCGTACGTTCTCGAATATCTCCTCGGGAGATACTGTGCCTCGGACGACGAGGATGAGATTCGTATCGGCATTGAAGCTGTGAAGGAGACCCTGCGGAGCGACTACTTCCGTCACGGCCAACAAGGCCCAGGCACTCGTTGAGCAGCGTGGTCGCCATCGCTTCATCGACCGGGTGGAAGTCCGCTTCCTCGCCGGTGAAAGCAAGTACTGGGCGGCGATGGATCACTTCGGCTATACCAAGATTCACGTGCCTGACGAATTTTATCGGCGCTATGAACGCCTGTTGGAGGGTGGCATCTGGGCCATCGTGGACGTTGAGTTTCGGATGTCCGAGGATGGTTCAAAAGGGAGCCCTTTTCACATCGCCGATTTACGACCGATCCAGCTGGCGCGTTTCGACCTCGACGAATATATCGAGGGCCGACAGTGCTTCAGCCGCGAGGAATGGATCGACCTTTTGCTGCGCAGCGTCGGTCTTGAGCCTGCCCTCATGGAGCGACGCCTCAAAATGTTGCTCCTGACCCGCTTCATTCCGTTTGTCGAGAAGAACTATAACTTCATCGAGCTGGGGCCGAGGGGAACCGGCAAATCGTACGCGTTCAGCGAGATGTCACCGTACTGCATCCTGATTTCGGGTGGCAAAGCGAGCACGGCCAATCTCTTTTACAATAACGCCAGGCGTCAGGTTGGCCTTGTCGGCCACTGGGATGTCGTTGCCTTTGACGAGGTCGGAGGAATTCGAGTTCAAGACCTCGATGCCATCCAGATCATGAAGGACTACATGGCCAACGGCCGGTTCAGTCGGGGTATCACACAGGTCCATGCTGAGGCATCGTTGGTGTTCATCGGTAACCTGAACCAGCCCGTTGAAACCCTTGTCCAGAATACGGCGACCGACCTGTTCCAGCCGTTACCCAAGGAATTTGACTTGGCTCTCATCGACCGCCTGCACTTCTACCTGCCTGGCTGGGAGGTTCCGAAGAATTCGAAGGCCATCCTAACCAGTCAGTATGGCTTCGTGACCGACTATCTCGCTGAGGCGTTCCGAGCCTTGCGCAAGCAAAACCGGTTCGATGAGACGGAAAAGGCGTTCCGTTTCGGCTCGCATGTGGAAGGGCGGGACGCCACTGCTGCGAAGAAGACCGTGAGCGGGTTGCTGAAAATCCTCCATCCAGGGGGTGAGTGGACGAAGGATGAACTTGCGGAGTATGTCGAGCTGGCGGGAGAGGGACGCCGACGGGTCAAGGAACAGCTAAAAAAGCGGGGATCGTTCGAATTCTATTAAACCAGCTTTTCGTATATCGACCAGGAATCTGGTATCGAGCGGACGGTGGGTCTACCTGAGCAAGGGGGTCCTGGGGTTATCTCCCAAGATCCCTTGCTGCCTGGGACGATATATACTGCGGCTGCCAACGAGGAAGCAAAGGTTGGGCTCTTCCGGCTCGGAGTGACCACGACGGCCGGAACTGGCAGGTTACGAACACCTGCTGGCCTCGACCGCGGTTTAAAGGAATCGCTGAACCGGGCGTTCAGTTACCTACAAAGCACCAAGGACAGGTTGGGGCTCGCCCAGGTGCTAGCCCAGAAAGACTTGTATGCCGAGGCGGTGGACCTGTCGGGGAGCCACATCGAGTGCCCCTGCGGCGTCGCCCTCTTTGTCGCCATGATCTCAGCCATCCAGAATCGTCGCATCCAGGCCGGTACGGTCATTTTGGGCGACCTCACCATTCAAGGGAATATCAAGGGACCAGCATCGATCGTTGAACCACTTCAACTGGTCATGGAGGGCGGTGCACTACGAGCGCTGGTGCCGCTATCCAACAAGGCTCAATTCGCGGGCTTGCCGGAAGAAGTGGTGGAAAAATTAGATATCGTGTTTTATGGCGACGTCGACCAGGCGCTGCTCAAGAGCGTCGAGCTATAGCCAAAAGTGATTTCGATCACTGCTCAGAAGGCCTGGCATAGATAGGCTAGAGCATAAGCCGTTGTGCACGCATATCGCCAGGGAGTGGACGACGAGTCCATCGCCTCCTACACCCGTGCCGGGCGTAGCCCGTACGTCACCAGCACGGCCGTCAGTAATACACCTGCTGCCGTGATCCAGGAAGGCAGTTCATAGCCATACCGCCCGACCAGAGTGCCAATAAGCCACGGAGCCACCACGACCGCCCCATCGACCAAAAAACGATACACCCCCATGGTGCGGCGTAATCGTTCCCCACGCGCCAACTGAGCCAGCGCCGCCGAGGGCATCCCCCAGGCCGCGAAGCTGGTATGAATGCCAATCGACACCAGGAGCAACCCCCACAAGCCTTGCGCCTGAGGGAACCAGGCCAGCACGAGTGCCATCAGCAGCATCGCTGGTGCCAGCACAATTCGGTAATCGAGCCGATCCGACAACCATCCCACCGGCAGCAGAAGCGCCAGATCGACCAAAAGCCCCGCTGTAAGGACCATTCCCAGCGTTGACGTTGACACCCCTACCACCTCACCGCCGTAGAGCGGAATCGCGGTTGAGAGAAAGCCAGACCAGGTAAAGGACAAGATAAATGTCGCGAGATAGGCGATCAGAAGAGCGGTCATGTGTGAAGGGCGGGGTCCCACCTTGTCTGCGGGCGGTGGCCGCGTCGGTATGGCCTCATTGTCTGACGCCGACTTCCGGGTGAGGGCGCGAGTGTCCTCCTCCAAGGCCTGTCGAGTGAAGATCACCCAGGCGAACGCACCTACGACAAACAACACTCCCAGGGCAAATGCGGCGCGCCAGTGGATTAGCGAGGCCATCAGCCCCGACAATGTCGGACTGACTGCGCTGCCGCCGATCGCCGAGAATTCCAAGAGATTATTGGCACGCCCCTGGGCGGTCGGCGGGGTCGATTCGATGATGACTGTGAGCCCAGCCAACGTCGTAATGCTGACGCCAAGCCCGACCAGTACACGGGCGCTGACCAACCAGTAGAAACCAGGTGCCAAGGCGCAAAGAAGCGATCCGAGACCGGTGATCATGATCCCCAACAAGAGTAATCTGAACAAAGGGATCCAACTGAGCAGATAGGCGGCCATGATGTCCATCGCCACACGGCTTAGGCCAAACATGGAGATGAGCAATCCGAGTTCGCCGTAGCCGACGTGGAAGGTTTCCCGCAGCAGGGGAAGAAGTGGGCTCAGGATCCCGCCTTGCGCAAATGCGAGCAAGAAACGCATGGGACAGATTGTCCAGGCGGCCGGATAGGCGGAAAGTGGGTGTGACTTCACTCCTCGCTCCCCGCTTCCGGTGTCACGCTCGAAGAGCTTGGAGTGGGCGCCCCCGTTTCTCTTCCAGCGGCGGGTCGATCGAAGGTGATGATGTGCATCTCGCGAGGCTTGGCAGGAATCGGCTGGACGATGCGCTTGAGCTCAAGCTGGATCAACTCGAGAGTGTTTGGCAACGGGATACATTCGAGGACGATGCGGACGCCGGGGTCATCGCGATGGGCATCAAAGTGGATGTCGTAGACGATCCCCAGATTCCGCAAGACCGGGATGATTTGACTCTCGATTTCCCGTACGCGATGTGGGGGCAGGCGTTCGCAGTCGGTGAGAAAGTGGGTATGCAACCAGGTGCGTCGGCGATCTAGGATATTCATAGTGGTTCAAGTCCATCAGGGATCGGCAACCGGCCAGGATTGAAACCCGGCTCGACGCCTCTCGCTCAGCTCGTCATAATCGGCCACACGCTAGTCAGCTCTTCCTCCCACCGTGGTCCTCCCCCATCAAGCGGGAGGGAAGAGATGAGTCCCATCGATGATCGTCACCAGCTCGCGTAAGGAGCTAATTACCGGGCAATCGGCCTGTTGTGAGCCGCGCCGACGTAACCACACGGCATACATTCCCGCCTGTTGTGCTCCGACGACATCCTGCTGATAATTATCGCCGACATGCAGGACTTCGCTCGCAGGGACGCCGGCTCGATCGAGCGCCGATTCAAAGATGCGCCGGTGGGGTTTCTCCCACCCTACGACAGCTGACAGGATAACATGGTCAAAATAGGGCATAAGCCTGAGTCCCTCCAGCAACGGTCCCAGACGAATGTCCCAGTTGGAGAGCACCCCCATAATCAGGCCACGTGCGTTCAGGGCCTGCAATACCTCGAAGACCTCTGGATACACACGCCAGACGTCAGGCTCTGCAAACAGTCGGTATAGCTCATCAAAAAAAACATCGAAAGGGTGTGGCATACCCAAGGGGCGGAACGTCTCGGCCACCAGTGCATGCCACCAGCGCCGACCATCCGCTTCACCGATGCCGTAACGCACCGGATCGCCCACCGCCTTGACTTGCAGTGCCTCCCAACTGCGCCGGAATTGCGCCTGTACGTTGGCGGCATTAACGTTAACTCCGTACTTTCGTGCTGTGCGGGCATACAGCTCGCCGACAGGGGGTTCGGGATACAACAGCGTATTGGCCGCATCGAAAAAGACCGTGCTGAATCGTTTCGTCATACCGCAATCCTCTGGATTGTGGAGCTGGAGGGGAATCATGCAACACTGCATAGTCGATGTACCAGCCTATCTGTGCTGCAGCAGAATGATTCTATCCTACGTCGCAGGGAGCAATGCGCAGAGTGTATCACAATCATGGCGCGTAGGACAATGGGAAGCACATCCTTTGGCGGGCGCCACTTTGGCACTCTGATCAGGCCCGAGCACACTGGGCTGAGGCTGATGTGCCATCGTGAGACTCCCAATAGACAAGTAGTGGCCCAATTCGAGGAGGCTTGTAGCCTGAATCTAACCCCGGTTTGCGACGTGCTTCTCGTGAATTCGCCTATGATATAGAGTTTTGCTGAGGGACTCGCTCTGCGTATGGTCCGGTTCCCCGTCACAGCTCTGTCTTGCATGCGTAGATTCAAGTCTGAGACATGTATAGACGATAGCATGGGCGCCACGCAAATACGGGTACTTTGTTCATCTCTGTACCTTGCCCCATGGTTCTCCCACAAGTTGCGTTTCGTAAGATCGAGGTCGCGTGGCATCTCGTGTCCTGCCGAAATTGTGTCTTACTAAATTAATGTTGGTGCCGAATATGGCAGTCAAGAATAGTGACGTTTATGGTGACATGTGCGGTGGAGTACACAATAGGCTCGTCACTGTGAAAGGAATAAATGGTGTCCTGTTGGTCGCGAGAATGAGTGGAGCAATGGCAACGAACTTGTTTTCTGTCTATGACGGAAGAGGTACAAGTGGGAAGAGTGCTAAAAATTATAGCGATAAGTAGAGTATCCCTTGTAAGAAATCAAAGAGATGGATGACTGATAATTCTAATATCTCCCTCCAATTGAACATTCTTTGAACACTCTCCGAGCGGGCAGTCGGATGAAATCGGTCCTCTACGCGAGGCGGGGAATTGGCAACCCTGATCACTCGAGCGAGCTACGCTCTAAAGCTCGATTGCGATCTGCCACCGTATGACGCTGCCTTACAGCCTGTCAAGGGCAAACCACTCGAAAGGGTGGGGCGCAAAGCCACTGGCCTACGTCGCGCAGGCGCGGGATATGGCAGCAGGGTTCCCGGGCACCCACAGCACCTCTAGCGGGGCTGTGCGTCGTGCACGGCCATATTGA
>Ga0105104_10002582_pt1 | contig 13141 bp, 16 predicted proteins | sample PPLLaktember2015_3_FD_87034 | JGI IMG/M metagenome (GOLD analysis project Ga0105104, IMG submission 87034) | Freshwater sediment microbial communities from Prairie Pothole Lake near Jamestown, North Dakota, USA - PPLs Lake P7 Core (6) Depth... | ecosystem: Environmental > Aquatic > Freshwater >...
GCCGACCCGGAGCGGCACCATCAAATCGGCGGTGGGGATCGGATCGCTGCTTGCCGAAGGCATCGGCGATACCATCCGCGTCTCGCTCACGGATAACCCGGTGAAAGAAGTGGAAGTGGGGAAAGAAATTCTGCGTTCGCTGAATCTCGCATCACGGAATGTCGAGCTTATTGCCTGTCCGACATGCGGCCGCATTGAAGTCGATCTGTTTAAAATCATGGGCGAACTTGAAACGAAACTGGCCCACGTGAAGAAACCGGTTACCATTGCGGTACTCGGCTGCGTGGTGAACGGACCCGGAGAGGCAAGTTCCGCCGATATCGGCATTGCGGCAGGAAAAGGAGTCGGCATTCTGTATCGCAAAGGGGAGATGATCAGACGGGTCAAAGAGTCTGAAATCGTCGCCGCGATTCTGGAAGAAGTTGAAAAGTTTCAGCCGAAGTCGTAGGGGCGCAGCATGCTGCGCTCGACCTAAGGATGTGTGCATTTATAATTTCCGATTGAGCAATTGTTCTGAGAAATCCCGATCTTTCATTAAACGATCGGGATTTTTTTATCCTTCTTGTTGGGGATATCATTGTTCAGGAATAATTGGATTACATAATTTACGGGAAATAATATGAGACGAATAGCGTTGTCCGTTTTCCTCATGCTTTCATCTGCCGCGTCGTTTTCTTCTGCGCAGGATCAGCTGGTTTATTTTGGAACTCATTCGGCAGGCGCGGGACTTGGAATTTCCGTTGCACATTTTAATTCCCAAACCGGTGTGCTCACGTACCCGGAGCTGGTGTGTGAAGCCGAGTCACCGGCATATTTCATAATTCATCCGGATGGCAAGCATCTGTATACCTGCAATTCCAACGATTTCTCAAAAGGATTCACCGGCCGAACGATCAGCGCGTACGCAATCGAAAAACCAACGGGAAAATTGACGTTCCTCAACCGCCAATCGAGCGGGGGCGACGATCCCAGTTTTGTGTACGGTGACGCTACCCGGAAATATCTGCTGACCGCAAATTATGTCGGCGGAGGCGTCGGGGTTCTTCAGCTGAACTCGGATGGAAGCCTTGGGCCCGTGAGTGCCCGAATAACTCACACCGGTAAAAGTATCGATACCATCCGGCAAACAAAGCCTTATGCGCATTCCATTAAAACGGATCCCACAAATAAGTTTGCACTTGCTGCAGATTTGGGTCTCGATAAGCTTTTCATTTACCGGTTTCATGAGGAGGATGGAACTCTGACACCCAATACGATTCCGTTTGTTCAATGTCCGGCCGGATCCGGTCCGCGGCATTTTACGTTTAGCCGTGACGGCCGGTATCTCTATCTGCTGACGGAGATGGGAAGCACCCTCCTGACGTTTGCGTGGGATCCGGAACATGGGAATTTGACACACCAGCAGACCATTTCAACTCTTCCTTCAGGTTTTACAGGCGTCAATACCTGTGCCGAAATTGATGTTCATCCCAATGGTAAATTTCTCTACGCAACAAACCGCGGCCACGACAGCATCGTTCTCTGTGCTGTTGATTCTTTAACCGGCCTGCTTTCGGTGGTGGAACATTATTCAACTCAGGGTCATAAACCGCGCAATTTTGCGTTTGATCCGACCGGCCAATGGATCATTGTGACGAATCATGCAAGTGATAACGCGGTCGTGTTTCATGTGGACGGGATCTCCGGTCGTTTAATGCAGCATGGAGCACCGGTGCATGTGCCTTCGCCGTTCTGTGTCCGCTTTTTGTCTCTGAACTAATTGATGAAAAATATGCCGTCGATGAACATCTCCTCTCCGACGTGAGGATGGAGGATACGGTTTGATTTTATTGAATCGTATGGCGGGGGGCATTCCGGCCGGGGATCTGCAAAAATGATCAAATTTATTTCAAGTGTGTTTTAAACCTTTTCCGCAAGAGTTCATCAAACTAGAGAAGTCACAACATAAGGAGAAATACAATGAAACGACTTACAGTATTGATGGCGGCGGTCTTCGTGCTTTTCAGCGCTCAACTTTACAGCCAGCCCCACGATGCAAAGATGGTAAAAAAGTTTATGGAAAAGCTCAATCTCACCGACGAACAAAAGAAGGAGGTTGAGAAAATCCATGCCGATGCGGAGAAACAGGCCATTGCCCAGAAGGCAAAGGGAGAGACTGCACGGGTTGATCTTCAGCAGCTGTTGAAGGCGGATGTTCCTGATAAATCCGCTATTGAAAAGAAGATCAATGATATCTCTGATCAGCAGGCGCAGATGAAAATGATCAGAGTAAACTCCTGGTTTGCGATCAATAAATTACTCAATCCGGAGCAGCAAAAAACCTGGAAAAAGGCGCTGGAACACGGTCAGGAACTCCGGGCTCACAGGATGATGAATGAGATAAGAGAACATCGCAAGCGCATTCCGCACCCGGAAACACCGATGAAAGAGTCGGAATAACTCAGCCTCGATACACCAATGAAAAACGCGGGTCGATTGAAGAAATCGGCCCGTTTCTTTTTCCGCCTCAAGGTCCAAGTCATCAGAAACGTAAGAATCCTTTTCCGGAACTCCGCATCTCACCAATATGTTTAAAGAGTAAAGGAGAACGAATTTGCCTGTTTACGATTATCGCTGCGAAGAGTGTCATTCGACTTACGATGTTTTTCATAAAGGCCGGGAAATTCAAGAAGATGTCGTCTGCCCCTCTTGCGGTTCAACGAACCACAAGAAATTAATGTCCGTTCCGGTGGTTTCCATGGGGTCCGGTTCTTTGAGTTCAAAAAAATCAAATGCCTCCTCCTGCGATTCCGGAAGTTGTTGCGGAGGATCCTGCGGGTTGAATTAACGGAATGCCCCCGATCAATGGTCCGGCACTACGGGGTGCTGCGATTATCCGGCAGCACGTTTTTTCTGCACTTGAATAATAAAAGAAATGTATTTCCGAAACGATGAGTGATGACGACGACACAAATTTTACTCTATGCAGGAATTGTCATTGCACTGTTATACTATGCAAAACAGGCAATCCAACGATCACGGATGAAACAGTATTCTGCCTCTGAGGTCGCCAAAAAGTTAAAAGACTCTTCGGTCCTTTTGCTGGATGTACGGACAAAAAATGAACGGGATCGCGGTTCTATCCAGGGATCGATGCACATTCCCCTCGGCACTATGGTTGAGAGATTGAATACGCTCGAAAAGTATAAGGAAAAAGAAATTATCTGCTTTTGCCAGTCGGGCAGCAGAAGCCGTACTGCGGTGTCTCTGTTGACAAAGAATGGTTTTCATGCGGTGAATATGAAGGGCGGAATAGCCGAATGGAATTACCGCCTCATAGGGGAAAAGAAATGAAATACGGACTCTCCAAAACTACCGATTTATCTTTCGAGCAGGCGATGGACAAGGTAACGGAGGAATTGAAGAAAGAGGGATTCGGCGTCCTGACATCGATAGATGTGAAAGAGACTCTGAAGAACAAGCTCCATGTCGACTTCCCCCGGTACACCATTCTTGGCGCATGCAATCCCCCATTTGCATATCAGGGATTACAATCGGAAGAAGAATTGGGACTATTGCTGCCGTGCAATATCATCGTGTTTGAAAAAGGGGGGAAGGTCACTGTTTCCATTTTCGATCCGATGGTCATAACGAAGATTGTAGAAAAAAATGAGTTTGTCGGTATCGCACAGGAAATGAAAACGCGGCTTGAACGCGTTATCGCAGCAGTTTAACAATGTAAATATGAATTACTGGTACCTTACTTGAAGGAGTACGTGATGGCAGAACAATTAACAAAAGATACTTTTTTACAGAAAGTGTTTAATTACGAAAAAAATAATGAATGGAAATTTGAAGGCGAAATTCCGGCCGTCATAGATTTTTGGGCGCCATGGTGCGGGCCATGCCGTATGGTCGGCCCGATCATTGATGAACTGTCGAAAGAATATGCCGGCAAGGTCAATTTCTACAAGGTCAACGTGGATAATGAACAGGAAGTTGCGGGCATATTTGGCATTCGCAGCATTCCCTCGATGCTGTTCATTCCCATAGAAGGCAAACCGAAAATGTCGGTCGGGGCGCTGCCCAAAGAAGCACTCGTTGATGCGATTTCCAAAGAATTAAACATTGCCGTAAACTGATTCGGGCCGCGTTTCATGGGTTGACTTTTTGCATCATGATGCATAAGAAGGGAGCACTGTACCGTTGAGATTGTGGACTATCCATCCGCGGTATCTCGATGCAAAAGGACTGGTTGCGGTCTGGCGGGAAGCACTGCTGGCTCAAAAAGTGCTGCAGGGAAGGACGGCGGGCTACCGTCATCACCCGCAGCTGATCCGGTTTAGGCAGCATTCGCGGCCGGTCGCGGTCATTGCCGCCTATTTGCGTCACATCCTCCAGGAAGCCGTCTCCAGGGGTTATCATTTCAATGGAAAAAAGATATCCCGGTCGCACTTTTCCGGATCTCTCATGGAAACCGATGGACAGCTTCTGTATGAATGGCAACATCTCAAACGCAAACTTCGGCTTCGTGACTATCAACACTACCTCGCACTTCAATTGATCGAGAATCCAAAGCCTCATCCGCTCTTCCGAATGAGGAATGGCCCGCCCCGGGATTGGGAACGGATGAAATAGAGAGGGGTTGGGATTGTTCATTTCTCACTGATCCCTTATCTCATTCCCCCTTTGCTCTTTCCATCTGTTTTCTTTACCTTTCCACGTTGTACACTCGCCTCATTCAAAAGGAAATGGACTGCCATGAAACCAGGTCAATTACTGCCGATCGTGTTGAGCGTACCCTTCATCCTGGTGCTCATGATTGGATGTTCCGTCTCAAAAGAAATGAGCACCGATTTGATCCCGGTCGTAAAGTCCTTCGAGCTTCAGAAATTTCTGGGAACGTGGTATGAAGTGGCACGCCTTCCACACTCGTTTGAAAATGGATTGGATAAAGTGACCGCTCAATATTCGTTGCGTGATGATGGAAAAATAGATGTGCTCAATAAGGGATTGAAAAAAGAGACAGGGGAATGGAAGGAAGCCAAAGGCAAAGCCCGGATGAAAGAACCGGGAGCGGGGGCTTTTCTTGAAGTGAGTTTTTTCTGGATTTTCTATGCCGACTATAAAGTCATTGCGCTCGATACGGTTGGCTATTCCTATGCCATGATCACCAGCAGCTCAAAGTCCTATTTATGGATATTGAGCCGGACCCCTGCGATGGATGATGCGGTCTATCAATCGTTAATTCGCAAAGCAGAAAAATGGGGATTCAACATCTCTGAGATCTATAAAGTACCTCAATAAGAGCAGTCATCATCCACCACCACCAGAAAGAACGGACCAACATTATGGAACTGAAAAATTCGTGTGCCATCGTCACCGGCGGAGCAATGGGGATTGGTTTTGCGACGAGCAAACGGCTTCTCCAGGAAGGTGCCGTGGTAACCATCTGGGATTTAAATGAAGCCGCCCTGAAACAGGCAAAAAAAGAACTTTCGGTTCTGGGAAAAGTTTTTGTCCACCCATGCGATGTGACGAAAAAAACACAGGTCTATAAACTCGCAAAAATTGCAAAGAAGGAAATGGGCAGGGTGGATATCCTGGTCAACAATGCCGGCTATGTTTCCGGAGGAGAATTTCTGGACAAGCCCGACGCCGATTGGGAACGGACTATCGATGTCAATTTGACGTCATTGCTCTATACCACACGAGCCGTGCTTCCTGAGATGTATGACCGCAATCGGGGGCATGTGGTGAATATTTCATCCGCTGCCGGAACAATCGGCGTCGCAGGTCTGGCAGTGTATGCCGCGACAAAATGGGCGGTCTGGGGCTTAACAGAATCCCTCCGGATGGAAGCGCTCGGGAACGGGAAAACCGGCGTAAAATATTCTACGATTCATCCGGGGTATATTGCGACAGGGATGTTTGAAGGTGCAAAGCTCGGAATCCCGGGCCGGTGGATTGTACCGCTGGTGAAGAATCATGATGTTATTGCAAAAGCGATTGTTCTGGATGCTTTGAAGAAAGGGAAATATTCACCCAAACGGCCCAGCACGATAAATCTCAATCTCCGTCTCAGATCCTTGATGCCGGATCGATGGTTTCAACGATTCCTGATCCTGATGGGAGTTGCAGGGAGTATGAAAACCTGGTATGGCAGAGAGAAAAAAAATTCATAATCTTCGTCTTCATGAGTTGTTGAGTGTCCTGTCCGACGGAATCACACCAACGCGCACAGTGAACGAGGCGACCCTATGCCGGTAAAAAAACAAACCAAATCGTACAACCCCGCAACGGGTGAAATCATCGGCAGAACGCCTGAAAACACCGTCGAAGATTTGGAACGGGCGGTGGCTCAGGCAAAATCCGCTCAGCGTGAATGGGCCCGGTTAAGCTACCGGGACCGTGCACAATATCTTTTTGCGATCCGCGATTTTATAGTCGAGAATGCAGACCGGATTTCAGAGGTCATTTCCAAAGACAACGGAAAAACGAAAATGGACGCCCTGAGCACGGAAGTCCTTTCGGCATCGCTCGCGATCTCCTACTATGCAAAAAACGCAGAAAAGATACTGAAACGAAAACGTTTAACCGGCGGCAGTATATTAACAATCAATAAACGGTCGTATGTTGATCGGGTCCCTCTGGGGGTCGTGGGCATTATCAGTCCATGGAATTATCCGTTTTCCATACCGTTCCACGAAATTGCCATGGCGCTCGTCGCGGGAAATGGTGTTATACTCAAAGTGGCGTCCCAGTCGCTCGAAGTGGGCAAGATTATAAAAGAATGTGTGGATGCGGGAAAGCTGCCCAAAGACATTTTTCATCTCGTGAATATTCCCGGAAAAATTGCCGGCGATGCGTTTCTGAATTCTGGAATCAACAAGTTGTTCTTTACCGGTTCGGTTCCGGTTGGGAAGTACCTGATGGAAAAGGCGGCAAAACATCTTATTCCGCTTTCGCTGGAGTTGGGCGGCAATGACGCGATGATCGTCTGTCAGGATGCGAATCTCAATCGGGCTGCAGGCGGTGCGATCTGGGCCGGACTATCAAATTCCGGGCAGTCATGTGCAGGGATAGAGCGGATCTATGTCGAAGCAGCGGCGTACGATGAATTTCTTTCATTGTTAAAAATGAAGATGACTCATTTAAAACAAGGTGTCGACAATGATTCCGATGTCGATATCGGTTCTATGACCACCGAAGAGCAATGGAAGAAAGTTCAGGAGCATGTGAACGATGCGCTGAAGAAAGGCGCAACCGCGTTTCCTGAAATCCGGAAAATCGGGAAAAAAGGAAAGGGATTGTTCTGCCCGCCGGTTATTCTGGAAAATATTAAAGATGATATGAGGGTGGTGAATGAAGAAGTATTCGGGCCGGTACTGGCGGTGCAAAAAGTTGAGAATATCGATGAAGCGGTCGCCCGGGCTAATTCTTCAAAACTCGGATTAACCGCCTCCGTCTGGACGAAGGACCGGAGCAAGGGGCATGAAATAGCGTCCCGGCTCGAAGTGGGGTCGGTGATGATCAATGATCATCTCATGAGTCATGGACTTGCTGAAACTCCGTGGGGAGGATGGAAGGAATCAGGCATCGGCCGCACCCATGGATATATCGGTTTGGAGGAAATGACGCAGACGCGGTGTGTCGTCGATGATATTCTCCCCGGCGTCCAAAAGAATATGTGGTGGCATCCGCACGACAAAAATGTATATCTTGGACTGAAAGGTGCGCTGGAATTTCTGTATTCAAAGAACTTTGGAAAAAGAACTATTGGCGGTCTCAGGTTGGTGAAAGTATTTTTTAGAACATTTCAAAAATAAAAAAAGGGGAGACCGCTGTGCGGCCTCCGCTAAAATAATACCCGCTCAGGGTTATTAAAAATGAATTCCGGCAGTGACCCAAATCCCGCGATTATAAATTTTTAAGTCGCTGTCTTTCCCGATCTTGGTTTGACCCATCACGTATCGAGCATTAACGTCGAACATGAGAATATCAACACCAATGCCGATAATAATGGAAAAGTCGCTGCTGGTTGTTTGATCCTTAACATCAGTATCGTTCGTACCCGATACTTCACCTGGAACATTCGTCGTTGATTCCTCTTTTTGTTTTGCTGAAAGCAAGAAACCATATGCTAATCCCCCCTCGATATAAGGACTAACTAATGGCGTCGGCAAATTATATCGAGCGACGACTGGAATTTCTATATAGCCACCCGTAAATGTAAGTTTTTGATTCATATAAAAATTTCCAGCAGTCAGATTTGCTTCATAGATTGCTCCCTTTTGAACATACAATACTTCTGGCTGGACTGATAGACCGGCTATTAATCCAATATGATAAGATATTCCACCCATAAGACCGACTTTGGTTTTCGGATCAAATCCATTTTGTGTCTTATCATCGCCGCCAAGCGTGCCGAGGTTCATACCGGCTTTAATTCCAAATTGAGAGAATGCGATGGATACCGCAAAAACCATCACGAATGAAATCAGGAGCATTTTTTTCATAAGGGAATCCTTTCAATTGGTACACAAGTGATTAGTGAATTATCCCACGTATCAAATTCCATAGAGGTAGTATATATAATACAAAAATCAATGGCAACAGAAAAAAATACGCGATACTATCAATGTTTAAATTTAATCGTTTAATCTGGGTGTCACGGTCCGTACCGTAACGCTTGCGAAAGCCAAAATGCAATCAAGGTGCTGGAGTTAAATTATTTAGTATATGTAGCGGCATCGGCATGATAAAAAAATATATCTGGGACTGACAGGCGCGTTGGAATTGCTTTATACCAAAAGATTGGGAAAGAAACTTACAGGTGGTATAAGATTTGTAAAAGTTATTATCCGGACGTTTCAAAAATAAAAAAAGCGGAGACCGCATGGCTGCCTCCGCTGACAGAATACTCGCTAACGTGTATTAAAAATGAACACCGGCAGTGACCCAAATTCCGCGATTATAGACTTTTGCTTCATTGTCTTTTACTGCTTTCGTTTGACCCATAACATATCGAGCATTGACTTCGACCATGAGAAATTCAACACCAAGGCCGATGATGATAGAAAAATCGCTGCTGGTCGTCAGATCTTTTACGTCAGTTTCGGTCGAACCCGATACTTGACCAGGGATATTCGTAGACACTTCCTCTTTTTGGTTAGCCGAGAGTAAGATACCGTATGATAATCCTCCCTCGATATACGGACTAAGCAATGGCAATGGGAGATTATATCTTCCGACGACCGGAATTTCTATATAGTTACCTGTTACTGTTTCTTTTCGATTCATATAGAGATTTCCTACAGTCGCATTACCCTCATAGATCGCTCCTTTTTGGACGTACAATACTTCTGGCTGGATGGAAAGACCGGCTAGTAATCCAATGTGATACGTTAATCCTCCCACAAGGCCGACTTTGGTTTTAGGATCAATACCCATTTGCGTTTTATCATCCCCGCCAATCGTGCCCAGGTTTATGCCCCCCCGTATGCCCAACTGGGAATACGTGATCGAAATGCAGAGAACCAGCATCAAAGAAATTAACAGTATTTTTTTCATGTGAATGTCCTTTCTGTTGGTGAAAGTGATTTATCAATTTCTGGTGTCTATCCAGAATGCTCGCAGAAGTATAAAGAAAACAACACAGATCGGCAATAGAAAAAGTTTAAATAATAAATAATGCGGTTAAAATTCGACGGAAATTGCAATGAGGTGGTTAATGAATTGATATCCGTCACAACAAGACCTGTAACCTGGCATCAAGGTTCCTGGTGATGGTATGATTATCGTAACCCGGAATATGACTTTATAAAGAGGGAGATATAAATATAAAAAAGCCGGCGTATTGACCGCCGGCTTTCGTGGTTGAAGGAGAGGATTACTCCTGTATTTCTTTGTTCTCTTTCGTTTTTTTTGTTGCAATGAAGTAAAAAATGATCAACGCAAGGCCGCCCGCGATTAAAATGCTTCCAAAAACAGCCGATTCTTCATGGAACCCGAAGTAGTACTCAAGCTGCTGGCCGGCAAGCAAACCGAGCCCGGCGAAGACAAAGAGGAGTCCCCATTTCAGGTTCCCCAAAATGCTTCCCTGCCATAAACGGAAGGGGGAAGATGACTTGAATTGAGCCGGATTGACTCCCTTTTCGATCATCGCCATGCGTTCTTTATGCCGGCCTTCAAAAAATTTCCAGAGAACTACGGCAGTGCCTCCAAAAAGGAATATAGGAACAACAATATTTTCGTCCATTGCGATCTCCAGTGATTTATTGTGATTGATGTTGATGAACTGCTTTAGTAACTTTGACCAGCATTCTGATGAAAAGGTTTCAGGATTTCTTCTGAAACCTTGAATGAATTTATTGGGTCTAAGAGAGTATGAATGCCGGCAGATGGACATGATTGATTTGGACAAAGAGATCATACAGCGGGTGCTGGACGGCGACGTCAAGGCGTTTGGTCTCCTGGTGGACAGGCACAAAGCGAAAGCGATGACCCTTGCGGTTCGGATACTGAAGAATCGTGAAGAAGCAGAAGAAGCATTGCAGGACTCTTTTGTCAAGGTCTACCGTGCCCTGTCTTCATTTGAATGGAAGTCGAGTTTCTCTACCTGGTTCTATCGGATTGTTTATAACACCTGTGCGACCGCTGCAGGGAAGAAAATGAGAATTCATTCTCTTTCCATCGATATGGAAGATGAATATGGAATACGGACTGAAATTGAATCGGATGATTTACAGCCCGATGGGGTGATGGAATCGGAGGAATTCTCCAGGATTGTTGCGGATGAAATTGAGAAATTACCGGTGGTCTATGGGAGCACGTTTACATTATTCGCAATTCAAGAAATGAGTTATGAAGAAATCGTCCAGGTGACCGGGCTGCCATTGGGAACGGTGAAGGCAAGGCTTTTCCGGGCGAGGGCTCTCCTCCGGGAATCGGTCATGAAAAGGATGGATCATTCGCTCGCAACATAGTTCGAAGAAGGATATTGGGAAATGGAACACTTATCGTTTGATGTGATCTGCAGAATGGCAGATGAAGATTTAAACCGGAACGAAAAGGCGTTGGCAGCAGCGCATTTGAAAACCTGCCGGTCATGCCAGCGTGAGGTGGAAGTGCAGCGATTGTTCATGAAAACCTCGAGACAGTCGCCGCTCGTCAAACCGTCTGCACAGTTTACCCAGAACGTGCTCGAAAGTATTGTTCCCTCTCAAAAGAAGCGATGGTATCAATGGATGCTTCAAAATATGGGGAATATTATTGCGATGACCATGGTCCTCGGTTTTTTAGGATATATATTTTCTGTCACCAGTACTCAGGCACTACCAGGTGATAAGCCTGCGAAAATTGAACCCATAATTGGATTTTTAAAAATTATACAGGATGGCAGCCGCCAGATCAGTGAATTTGTTGTATCAAAATTTATTTCCCATGGTGATGTTACTCCATCCCACCATACTCTCTTCTTTGCTCTCCTTGCAATGATTTTGCTCGTATTTATTGATCATATTGCGGGATACTTCATCCAAAGGTCAAAGGTCTAATTTTCAGGGATTTCAAGATTTTATTGACTTTAATTTGTATAACTTGTATATTAGCACTCACATTGTAGGAGTGCTAATCGTCATCCTACGCGAAACTGTTAAAATTCACTCAAAATTATAAGGAAGGAGTATCTATGATGCTCAAACCATTGGCGGATCGAGTTGTAGTAAAGCCGTCTAAAGCAGAAGAGATGACAAAGGGCGGCATTATCGTTCCTGATACGGCAAAAGAGAAACCGGTCTGGGGCGAAGTGATTGCTGTTGGCCCGGGTAGGATTTCCGATGACGGAAAAACTATCGCGATGGAAGTAAAGGTCGGCAATAAGGTTCTTTACGGAAAGTATTCCGGAACCGAAGTCACAATTGAAGGTGAAGAACTTTTGCTTATGCGCGAAAGTGATATCTTTGCCATTATGCCAAAGTAAGTAAAAGGAGAATAAGAATATGGCATCGAAATTAATTAATTATGATACCGAAGCGCGCGCCGCTCTTAAGAAGGGCGTGGACCAGCTTGCGAATGCAGTAAAAGTGACACTGGGACCGAAAGGCCGCAATGTCGTTATTGATAAGAAATTTGGCGCACCGACGATTACCAAAGACGGTGTCACCGTTGCAAAAGAAATCGAACTTTCTGATCCCATCGAGAATATGGGCGCGCAGATGGTTCGCGAAGTCGCTTCAAAGACTTCCGACGTCGCCGGTGATGGAACCACCACGGCGACCATTCTTGCACAGGCCATTGTCCGCGAAGGACTGAAGAATGTCACCGCCGGTGCGAACCCGATGGATTTGAAACGCGGAATCGATCTTGCGGTGAAAACGGTTGTCGAAGGTTTAAAAGAGCTTCATAAAGAAGTCGGCGATGACAAGGAAAAGATTGCACAGGTGGGAATGATCTCTGCCAACAACGACCGTGCCATTGGTGATTTGATTGCCAATGCGATGGAAAAAGTGGGCAAGGATGGTGTCATCACGATTGAAGAAGCAAAAGGTACCGAAACAACGTTGGAAGTGGTCGAAGGCATGCAGTTCGACCGCGGCTATCTCTCGCCATACTTTGTCACCGATGCCGATAGAATGGAAACCGTTCTCGAAAATCCTTATATCCTCATTCATGACAAGAAAATCAGTGCCATGAAGGATCTTCTGCCGATATTGGAAAAAACGGCGCAAGCCGGAAAGAGCCTGCTCATCATCTCGGAAGAGGTGGAAGGCGAAGCACTCGCGACACTCGTCGTGAACAAACTGCGGGGCACCCTCCGTATTTGCGCTGTGAAGGCACCGGGGTTCGGTGACCGCCGCAAAGCGATGCTGGAAGATGTTGCCGTGCTCACCGGCGGACAGGTCATCTCCGAAGAGAAGGGCTATAAGCTGGAGAACGCAACACTGGCGTATCTCGGAACTGCCGATCGCGTGACCGTTGATAAAGACAATACAACGATTGTGCAGGGCGCAGGCAAAAAAGATGATATCAAAAAACGCATCAGTGAGATCAAACAGCAGATCGACAAAACCACGTCGGATTACGACAAGGAAAAGCTACAGGAACGTCTCGCAAAGCTTTCCGGCGGTGTTGCCGTATTAAAAATCGGAGCATCAACGGA
>Ga0105104_10002584_pt1 | contig 13139 bp, 14 predicted proteins | sample PPLLaktember2015_3_FD_87034 | JGI IMG/M metagenome (GOLD analysis project Ga0105104, IMG submission 87034) | Freshwater sediment microbial communities from Prairie Pothole Lake near Jamestown, North Dakota, USA - PPLs Lake P7 Core (6) Depth... | ecosystem: Environmental > Aquatic > Freshwater >...
GAACGTGTCGCAATGAAAGCAAAAGCGCGCGTCCAACCGCAGACCAGTGCGGCAGACTAGTGGAGTAGAATGTACGCAGGGAAACAACATGAGATCATCACGTATTATTTTTTACGCCTTACTTCTTACTCTGGCAGTCGTCGCGTTGTGGGCTGATTCTGCCTCTGCCCAGGGACCTACCCCCACAGACGACGAAGTCAACCGCATCGCCAAGCAGCTCTATTGCCCGGTCTGTGAAAGCACTCCGCTGGATGTCTGCCCAACGGAGGCCTGCCGCCAGTGGCGCGACCTGATCCGCACCATGCTGGTAGAGGGCAAGAGCGAAGACGAGATCAAACAGTATTTTGTCGCACAGTACGGTGCGCGCGTGCTGGACGAGCCGCCGAATCGACTGGTCACCTATCTTGTCCCTGGCGTTGCCATCCTGTTGGGCGCGTTCATGCTCTTGCGCGGCTTTCAGATGTGGATCAAGCCATCCATAACGGAAGCAGGCCCCTCAGATATGAAGCCCGGATCGAAACCTGACCAGGATCCATACATTGCAAAGCTGGAAGAAGAGTTGAAGAAACAAAAATAGTGTAGAGATGGGCAATTGCTTATCTCTGCATGTGGGAGAAATCATGACAGAAACATCCATCCCGGCCCCGCGTCGCGGTGTGCCCCTCTGGGCACAAATCATCATCTGGGTATTTTTGGCTGGCTTGCTGGTCATTGTTGCTCTGGGACTCAAGCGTGCCCAGGAAGGTACCGTCCAGCCCGGACAAGTAATTGAAGACTTCACACTACCGTTATATAGTGGATATGAGTTTGATGGCAAGAGTGAGGTTCATCTTAAAGACCTGCGCGGCAAAGTCGTCGTCATCAACTTTTGGGCTTCATGGTGCAAGCCCTGTGAACAGGAAGCCGCCGAACTGCAACAAGCCTGGACCGAGTATGAACCCACCGGCGAGGTGATCTTCCTCGGCATCGACTACGTGGATACGGAACCCGAAGCGCGCCTCTATCTCAAAAAATTTGGCGTCACCTATGCCAATGGACCCGATCTTGCCACACGCATTTCACAATACTTCCGCATCAAAGGCGTGCCTGAAACATACTTCGTGGATCAGGAAGGTGTATTGCAGTATGTACAGGTGGGCCCCTTCACATCCATCGAGCAGATCCGCGCCCAGATAGACCCGTTGCTCGAATAGAGGGTACATGGAACTTACCGCAATTTTCTTTTCACTCGCAGTGCTCATTCTTGTTGGTATCTATCTTTATGCTCCCTTTATGGAACGCCGCGCCCGCCGCGTGACCGAGGAGGAGCATGAACTCTCCGCGCTGATGGCAGAACGTGACCGCGTCATCAACTCACTGCAGGAGCTCGATTTCGATTTCAAGCTGGGAAAAGTCCCTGAAGAGGATTATCCCACGCAGCGCGCCAGCCTCCTTCAGAAAGGTGCGGATATCTTGCGGAAGATCGACACGCTCGCTCCGCAGCCTGTCTCCACGCAGGACACGGAAGCGCGGCTGGAAAAAGCCATTGCCGCACGCCGCGCCGACGCCTCTGTCGTGCAGGCTGAGGTCTCCGACGATGACCTCGAAGCAATGATCTCTTCACGTCGTAAAGGCCGCAAAGACAAGTCCGCGGGCTTCTGCCCGCGCTGCGGCAAACCTGTGATGGTCACAGACCGCTTTTGTCCATCCTGTGGAAAATCGTTAGCGTAAAAATAAATGTCATTCTGAGCGAGCGCAGCGACCGAAGAATCCCGCCGCGCAGCGGCGAGGCCCTTCGTGGCATGAGGCGCCACTCAGGGTGACATAGTTTGAGGAACTTAATGAAATTTCGTTTTGCAATTATTGTTACTCTGACACTCGTGCTCTCAGCCTGCAACTTTACCATGGCTGCAGACGTTACTCCCCCGCCAGGTTATGTCCCGCCCACACCTATGGCAACGCTGGGACCGCTGTTCCCAGCGCAGGCGCCCAGCACGGAGAACGGCGCGTTGATCTTTGCCGAGAAGTGTGCGCCCTGTCACGGCGCGACAGGTTTGGGGGATGGCGAACAAGGCATCCAGCTGGGTGTGCCTGTCCCGGCATTTGGGCTGCCGGAAGTCGCACGCCCGGCCTCCCCTGCACAATGGTACCTGGTTGTCACACGCGGCAACATGGAACGCTTTATGCCTCCGTTCGCGAGCCTGACTGACCAGGAACGTTGGGATGTGGTCGCACACGCCATGACGTTGCACATGCCGGAAGAAGAGCTTGCAAAAGGCAGGGAACTTTTTGAAGCGAACTGCGCCAATTGCTCCACAGACTTTTTCACAGATCAATCGAAGATGTCCGAGTTGAGTGAAGTGGAGCTGGCGCGCATCGTCAAGGAAGGGAATGACCAGGTCCCGCCGTTTGGGGCAAATTTAAGTGATGAAGAAATGTGGGCGGTGACAGCCTATTTGCGGACGCTGTCATTCGATGCGGCTCCCATCGTCTCTGCACTACTCGCTTCCACGCCGACACCTGAAGTTGTCACCGTTACCGAGACTCTTCCTGCCACTGAGGCGGGAACGCCTTCCGCCGAGGAAACACCTGTAGAATCAGAACAAGGTACGGCGACGAGTGAAGCGACTGTCGTTGCGCAGGCAGGCTTTGGAAACGTCAGTGGCTCCATCGAAAACAAGACAGGCAAGGACCTACCCTCCGGACTAAAAGTTACCTTGCGCGGATACGATCATGGCGCTGACCCCAGCGCGGGTCCACAGGAAGTGTTCTCCCGGGAAGGTCCGGTGAATAAAGACGGATCATTTGTTTTCGAGAATGTGGAGATGCCTCTCAACCGCATTTTTATTGCTGAACTAACCTATGATGGCACGGATTTGCAATCAGGTTTTGCCATCGTGGAGACAGGTAATACCAGCCTCAGCCTGCCACCCATTAAACTGTATAAGAAAACCGATGACACCTCCGGGCTGGTTGTGGATGAGGCGCGCATCTTCTTCGAATATGGGACGGACAGCGTTCAGGTGTTCAATGTCTATTCCTTGCGCAATCCAAGCGAGGAGATCGTCATTGTGACGTTGAATGAAAAGGGTGAGATCCCATTTATCAAATCACCTGAAGGTTCCTCCGGATTCGGGTACGAAACCATGCAGGATAGTGAACCTTTCCTGGAAGCTCCAAATGGATTTGCGATTCCGCCCAGCGAAGGTTCGTATGGGCTGATCGCGTTCGCATCTGTGCCAAAGGTAACGGAATTTGAATTCTCCCAGGAATTTGTTTTGCCGGCCGCGACGGTAACTGTTTTTGTGCCTGAAGGTGTGACTATTGAAAGCGACCAGGTGAACGATCTTGGCGTACAGGCGATCCAGGGTTTCAATTTTCAGATCTATGAGTTGAACGGCGTGGGCGCGGGTGAGAGGGTCAAGCTTGCAGTTTCGGGCACGCCCAAGGAAGCGACAACCGCCTCAGCACCTGCGGAGACCGTTTCGAATCAAAACCTTTTGATCGGCGCAGGCGCGTTGGGGGTGGCATTGATCCTTGCAGGTGCATGGATGTATCTGCGTGACCGCAACCGCGCGGAAGATGCAAATGGCGAAGAAGATGAAAAGGATGAATTTGAATCCTCTGAGGATGTAATGGATGCAATCCTCGCGCTCGATGACTTGCACCGCGCCAGGAAAATTTCGGATGAAGGATATCAAAAGCGCCGGGCAGAGTTGAAGGAAATTTTAAAGGGAAAGATGTAAGGGCGGGGTAACCCCGCCCCGACAATGATGATCACCGTCAAAAAGCTCGTCAAACGATTCGGATTGAAGACCGTTCTGCGCGGCGTGGACTTTGAGGTCCAGCCGGGTGAATTCGTCGCGCTGCTCGGTCCGAACGGCGCGGGCAAGACGACGTTTCTGCGGATCCTGGCTTCCTTGTCACGACCGTCGTTGGGTGAAGTCAACATTGCCGGATATAAACTTCCTGCGCAGGCGGCCCAAGTACGGGCGCGCCTGGGTGTGGTCTCGCATTTGCCCCTGCTCTACGGCGACCTGACTGCGGAGGAAAATCTGCGTTTCTACGCACGGATGTATAACATCCCCGATTACGAGGCACGGATTACCGAAGTGCTGGAGATGGTCGGTCTCGAAACCAGGCGCCGCGATCTTGTTCGCACGTACTCGCGCGGCATGCAGCAGCGCCTCGCCATCGGGCGCGCCGTGCTGCATGACCCCGATGTGATGCTCTTCGACGAGCCTTATACAGGCCTGGACCAGGATGCCTCCTCCATGCTCGATGAGGTGTTGAAAACTGTCGCGGCTCAGGGGCGCACGGTTGTCATGACCTCCCACGACCTTGCACGTGCAGAAGATTTGGCAACAAGATTCGATATTTTGTCGCGCGGTATCATTACGGCTTCGGCAACTCGCAGGCAATTGAAGAGGAGCAATCTGCTCACCTTTTACAGAGAAGCGTTGGCAGGCTAGCATGAACAAAGCCATGCATGGCATCAAAACCACCCAAAAACATTTTGCAGCAAAGCCGTCCTTTCTGCGCGCCGTTTTCGCCATCGTATGGAAGGATGTCCAGGCGGAATACCGTTCCCTTGAATTGGTCTCTGCCATGCTTGTATTTTCCCTGCTGGTTATTATTATTTTCAACTTTGCGCTTGACCTTGATCCCAAAATGCGCCAGACTGTGACAGCCGGAGTGCTGTGGACAACCTTTGCATTCGCCGGCACATTAGGTCTGAACCGCTCGATGGCGATCGAGAAGGATCGCGGTTGTCTGGATGGTTTATTGCTTGCGCCGGTGGATCGATCCGCGATTTATTTCGGCAAGGCAATCAGCAACCTGGCGTTCATGCTGGTTGTGGAAGCTATCGTTCTTCCCGTTTACAGTGTGCTCTATAACACGAATCTTTTCCAACCAGGATTGTTGATGGTTATTCTGCTCGGCTCCATCGGGTACGTTGGCGTGGGAACTTTGCTGGCTACCATGTCGGTGCAAACGCGTACACGCGACATCCTCCTTTCCATTCTGCTTTTTCCGGTCGTACTTCCGGTTTTGCTTCCGGCGATCATTGCGAGCAATGGCTTTCTCGCCGGAGTCGAACTGGCAGACATTCTGTTTTCCATTGGACTATTGGTCGCCTATGACGTTATTTTTATCGCCGTGGCATTTATGGTCTTTGATAGTGTTGTTGAGGAATAACCCTCTCACCCCAGACCTCTACCCTACGGGCACGATATCCCAAAGGGAGTGGCTGCTTTTATAGGAGTTTTTATGCAACCAAAACCTGTAGCACTGAAAGTCCTCGATGTCGCTTCCATCATTTTGTTAGCCATCTCAACCTATCTTGCCCTCGTCTTTGCGCCCACTGAGCTTGTGATGGGTGATGTCCAGCGCGTGTTTTACTTCCATATCGGCACGGCCTGGACCGCGCTGCTCGGTTTCATCCTGGCAGCGGTGTTTAGCGTGGTCTATCTCGTCAGGAAAGATCTGAAATGGGACCGGCTCCAGGTCGCCGCGATCGAAGTGAGCCTGGTGTTCTTCCTGATCACCATTGTGCTGGGTTCCATCTGGGCACGGCCCGCCTGGAACACATGGTGGACCTGGGACCCGCGCCTCACCACAGCCGCCGTCACCGAATTGATCTACGTTGCCTACTTCATGCTCCGTCAGGGCATTGATGACCCCGACCGACGTGCCCGCTTTGGTGCGGTCTACGCACTGATCGGAGGTCTTAGCGCACCCATCACCTTCTTTGCCATCCGCCTGTTCCGCACGATCCATCCGGTTGTGATTGGCGGAACCAATCCCGAAGCCGATGGCGGCTTCAGCATGACGGCGGACATGCGTGTCGCGTTTTTCTTTGCATTATTCGCCTTCACAGTCGTTTTTATTGACCTTTTCTGGAATCGTATCCGACTCGGTGATTTGCAGGATAAGGTCGAACAATTGAAATTAAAAGTCAGCATGTAAACGGAGATAACATGTTCTTTCAGGAAACCACCCCCGACACCTCAGGCTACATGATTGCCGGATATGCGATCGCCTTCATTGTCATGGCGCTTTACGTCGCAAGCATTTATCTTCGCACCCGCAATCTCAACCAGGATATGACCATGCTCGAAGAAATGGATAAACCTGCCCATCCAGTCCAGACAAGCCCCCCGCCTCAGCCGAGGAAGAGCCCTGCAAAGTCCGGAGCTAACAAATCGGCAAAAACTGTAACCAAAAAGTCAAGGCAAAAATAGCCATTCTGAAAGAGAGTCCGCTATAATGGAAGCGGACTTTTTTTATGAGATTTAACAGGGAGACTCGGATCGGGTGGGCAAACAGGCTTTTAACATTGAGCCTGCTCCTGGCCTTCACAGGGGGTGTCTTTGCGTCTGTCCCACGAGCAGCGGCCGCGCCTTCTTATGAGCCTCCAGGGCCTGACCGCTTCTCTGTCACCGTGGTAGATTACACCAAGTACTCCTGGTGGTTGATCCACTGGGGCGAGGACGACATTGAATGCGAAGTCGAGACTGACCATGAGGGATTACCAACACCCGGGGATATTTACATAGACTGCGGCGAAGATCTTTATGAAAAGTGGATAAAACAAAAACCCTGTAATGAGAGGGATGTAGCCTTGTGTAAGGGGCTTTATCTACATCTGGTAGGTACAGAACCCGCGCAAAAGGAAGTCTCCACAAAATTACCCCCACCCACTGTCCAGGTCACCCTGGAAAATTGCGACCCGGTCTATACATCCTCCACGAGCATTTGCGGCTCTCAACCCGTCCTGGTTTTGACAGGGACTGAGCCGCTGCCCGATTATCAAATCATTAGCATCGAAGGGCTATATGAAGGTCAGCCATTTATTTGTGACGCCATCTGTCGATTGCAATTGCCTGTGACCGATGAGGATGGCTTTATCATCCAATTCTGGGCAAACTCAAGTTATGGGGACAGTAGTGAGCTGTTCGACGCCCTGGTGCGCGTGGCTGTGACCGACGCCGGCGACCCCGACCGTTTATTCTGGTATGCAGATGTTCTGAGCAGCCAGTGGGTAGGCGTGCCGATTGCAAGCTGTGTCGAAGCCTGGGGGACGTTGCCTCCCGTGGGCGGACCGCCCGAATGGCTAAGCACTCCCACAGAGAGCGAATCGTTAGGCACGGATATACCTTACACGTACCTGTCCGCGCAGTTAATTCGCGCCGGCGCCGTGGATGTAAGTTCGTGCCCGGATGGCGGTTTATTGCCCGATGGAGGCGCATCCACCTGTGGGATGGAGGCCGCCCGCGAAGCCGTCACTGCCTGGCAGAATCAATTCGATGGCATCATCCTGAATGTCTCGAAAGATACCGGTGTTCCGGCCCATTTGCTGAAAAACATGTTTGCGATCGAAAGCCAGTTCTGGCCCGGAAGAAGCCTGCGCGATGACATTGGCTTGGGTCAACTGACGGAGAAAGGCGCAGATACCGCCCTGTTGTGGAACCCTCCATTTTTCCATCAGTTTTGTCCATTGGTAATGGATTCAGCGGAATGCAGTAAGGGATATTTGCACCTGGACGAGCAACAACAGGAGTATGTTCGGCTGGCGTTGATCGATTCTGTGAATGCAACTTGTGAAACTTGTCCTCTGAAGATTGATCTGGATCGTGCAAATTTCAGCATCGGCGTGTTTGCTCATGCAATGCTTGCGAACTGTGAGCAGGCTGGCCAACTTGTGGAGAACATCACCGGAGGGGCAGCCGGAAGCGCTGCTTCTTACGAAGACCTGTGGAAATTCACGTTGGTCAATTACAACGCGGGTCCCGGCTGTTTGGGCAATGCCCTGGAGGTTACGAGTGGAGAAGATCAAGAATTAACCTGGGAGAACCTCTCTACACATCTCGAACCGGCGTGTCTGGGCGCGATCAATTATGTGAACGATATAAGCCGTTGAGACGAGTGTTTATCATGTTTAAGCAGCGGAGGCTAGGCCTCCGCTTTTATTTTCTATGCTAAACTAAAGGCATGATGTCATTGCGAGGAGTGACGCCGTTGGCGTCACAATGACATATTGATTCCTGGAGGAACTGTGCTCAGTCTAGTTGAAAAAATCCTTTTTGCACTGGCTGTTCTTGTTTCATTGTATTTTACCTATCGCGGTGTCATGCGCATTGTCAGTCACATCTCGAGCGGGCAGGGCATGCCCGAGTGGAGTCTGATCTGGAAGCGAATCGGTGACCTGATCGTCAAAGTGGGTTTGTTCCAGCCTGTTTTTCGTTTTCGCCTGGGTCCAAGCATTTTGCATGCGCTGATCGGCTGGGGTTTTCTCACTTTTCTCCTCATCAATCTTGCAGACCTGATTTATGCCTATACCGGTTTTAAGCTGCTGGAGAATACCGGCGCGTTCGGGGACTTCTACCGTCTGCTGGCGGATGTCCTTGGCGCGGCGCTGCTCGTTGGGATCGTTGGGATGGCGATCCGCCGCTTCATCCTGCGACCGAGGAATCTGACCACGCGTGAATCGACGTTGCTCCACCCGAAAGCGCGCTTCGGCATCCTGCGCGATTCGGCCATCGTGGCATCCTTTATCTTTATCCACAATACAGCGCGGCTGCTGGGGGAATCGTTCTACGTGGCGGAGGCGGGAGTCCGCGACAGCTGGCAGCCGATCATTTCAACGGTGGCCGGCTTATGGTCCGGCGCCGACGCGAACACCCTGCTGATCGGCGAACGCTTGATGTTCTGGGTGTCCATCGGCGCGGTGGTTGCCTTCCTCCCTTACTTTCCCTACTCAAAACATATTCATCTGTTCTTTGCTCCGATCAACTTTGCGTTGAAGCCTGAACGAAGATCCATCGGCGAATTGAATTTCATCAATCTCGACGACCAGTCCATCGAACAGTTCGGCGCCGCGACCATGAAAGACCTGGGCTGGGAACAGATCATGGATGCGTACGCCTGTATCATGTGTTTCCGCTGTCAGGAAGTTTGTCCCGCGTATGCCACAGGCAAGGTGCTCTCGCCGGCCGCTCTGGAGGTCAACAAGCGTTATCACCTCAACTACGGCGGCGCGACAGATGTGCCGATGCTGAACTTGATCTCCGAGGAAGCAGTGTGGGCCTGCACCTCCTGCGGCGCCTGCGTGGATATTTGTCCTGTTGGCAATGAACCGATGCGCGACATCCTGCACATCCGCCGCAACCTGACCCTGATGGAAAGCAGGTTCCCGAAGCAGTTGGAAAATGCCTTCAAAGGCATGGAACGCAATGCCAATCCGTGGAATGTGTCACAGGCTGACCGCCTGAAATGGGCCGAGGGATTGAACGTTCCGACGATCGAGAAGAATCCTGAACCGGATATTTTGTGGTGGGTCGGGTGCGCGGCTGCGACAGACTCACGTGCTCAAAAAACTGCGCAAGCCTTTGCCAAAATTTTGAACGCGGCGGGAGTCAGTTTTGCAGTGCTCGGGCAGAACGAACAATGTACGGGTGATTCCGCACGCCGGGCAGGACGCGAAGATATCTTCTTTGGGCTGGCTTCTGCAAATGTTGAGATACTGAATGAAGTGAACCCCAAACGGATCGTGACGACCTGCCCGCACTGCTTACATACGATCAAGAACGAATATCCCGCTTTTGGCGGGAACTACACGGTGATCCATCACACACAGTTCATCAATGAACTGGTGGGCGCGGGAAAGATCAGTTTGGAAATTTCGAGCGACCAGTATAAAGTGACGTTCCATGATCCGTGTTATTTGGGACGGCACAATCAAATCTTCGATGCCCCGCGCCAGGCGTTGAACTCTGCAGGCGTGACGACCATTGAAATGCCGCGTAATGAATCCAAATCCTTCTGTTGCGGCGCGGGCGGCGCGCAAATGTGGAAGGAAGAAGAACCTGGCAGCCTGCGCGTGAGCGAAGCGCGCTTCCAGGAAGCCAAAGAGACGGGAGCTAATACCCTGGCAGTCGGGTGTCCATTCTGTATGACGATGCTCAGCGATGTTTCCAAGGCGGAGGGCGACTCGGTACAGGTGAAGGATGTAGCAGAACTGATCGTGGAACGGATGAAGACAGGTGCATAAAATGATCGACTTTACCTCGAAGTTTGGACGTGTCGTAAAAGGACATCTTGGGAATCAATATGTGATCTGGCTGACAACGGTCGACTCGAATCTCACACCTCAGCCAAGACCTGTCTGGTTTGTCTGGCAGGACGATACCTTTTTGATCTTCAGCAAACCGAAGGCGCACAAGGTCAGTCACATCACGAAGAACCCAAAAGTTGCGTTGCACTTCAACACGGATGACACAGGTGATCAACATGTGATCGTCTTTACAGGCGAGGCGGCGATTGAACCAGATAGTCCTCCGGCGCATCAGGTGCATGCATACTTTGAAAAATACAAAGAGGGTATTGCCGACCTGGGTATGACACCCGAAGAGTTTAGTCGTGACTTTTCCACTGCGATCAAAATTAAGCCTGCAGAAGTGCGCGGATGGGAGTAAAATAGCGCTTCCAATTGGAGGAGGTTCAAATGAGAGATACGATTCGCACACTTCACCCTGAAAAGAAACAGGGCGTAAAGATCAGCAAGGAAAAATATGAAATCATTCGCAAGGCAATCATGTCCACTTTGCGCAAACAAAAGGAAATGACCTTTATGAATTTATCCCGTGCCGTGGAAAAAGAAGTCAATGGAAATTTCGATGGATCCGTCACATGGTATGTAACAACGGTCAAGCTGGATCTGGAAGCGCGCGGCGAGATCAAACGTGTCACCAACTCCAGGCCGCAACTTGTGAAGCTGGCCTAAGGTTTTTATAACGGTAAAAAGGAAAGAGATCAGGCTCGCAAGACCTGGTCTTTTTTGTTGTATCAAGTGTTTGAAGGAAAGTAAAATCTGGAATAGTTTTCATCCCGAAGCAATCAGGAGTAGAAAATGCAAATTGTCCATGTTCATGTACATGTCAAATCTGAATTTGTGGAAGCCTTCAAGCAGGCGACCATTGAGAATGCCACCAACAGCCTCAAGGAGGCCGGCGTAGCGCGCTTTGATGTCATCCAGCAAACAGATGATCCTACAAAATTCATCCTGATCGAAGTCTACAAAACAGCCGAGGCTTCCGGTGCACACAAAGAGACGCCTCATTACAAACGCTGGCGTGATACAGTCATGAAGATGATGACTGAACCCAGGCAGGGCCTCAAATACAACAAGATCTTTCCCACTGACGAAAATTAGCAAAACGATGTCTTCTTTCGAATTCGCCACAGCGGATCGGATCATTTTCGGGGCTGGGAAACTGAATGAATTGGGCAGGCAGATCGAGGGCGCCGCCCTGAGTGTCGAAGATCCCGCAGCAAGCGGGGCCGAAGACATCTCGAAGGGGCGCGCCCAGCGTCTGCTTTTGGTGCGCGGACGTTCGTCGGATGCGATCCCGCGCGTAAGGCAAACCCTTTCTGCCTCAGGCATCGCCTTCACAGAGTTTCAAGTCCACGGCGAACCGACCATCGAAGTAGTGCGTGAGGGTACAAAAGCGGCGCGGGATTGTGACAGGGTGATCGGTCTGGGAGGCGGAAGTGTCCTGGACGCGGGCAAAGCGATTGCCGCCCTGGCGACCAACCCCGGCGACGTGTTTGATTATTTGGAAGTGATCGGTAAAGGGCAGCCTTTGGTCAACGCGCCACTGCCTTACATTGCCATCCCAACCACCGCCGGCACAGGAGCGGAAGTGACACGGAATGCGGTGCTCGAATCAGCGGAGCAAAACGTCAAAGTAAGCCTGCGCAGTCCATGGATGCTGCCGCGCCTCGCGCTGGTGGACCCCGAATTGACGTATAATCTGCCGCCCGAGATCACTGCAAGCTCTGGGCTGGACGCGCTGACCCAACTGATCGAGCCGTTCGTCTCCGTCAAGGCGAACCCGATGACGGATGCAATTTGCCGGGAAGGGACGCAGCACGCGGCACGATCTCTGAGGCACGCCTATGAAAATGGCGCAGACAAAGAGGCGCGTGAGGGAATGTCTTTGGCAAGCCTGTTGGGTGGGTTGGCTCTGGCAAACGCTGCGCTGGGAGCCGCACACGGGTTCGCCGGTCCCCTGGGCGGAATATTGCACGCGCCGCACGGCGTGCTTTGTGCGCGCTTTTTGCCGCTGGTGATGGAAGCAAATATCAGGGCATTGGAAGCGCGCCAGCCTGAGCATCCCGCGCTTGAGCGCTACGCCGAGATCGCACAAATCCTGACCGATGAGAAAGACGCAACCGCGCAAGATGGCATAAATTGGGTCAGTGAACTGGTGAGCGCGTTAAAAATCCCCCGGCTTTCCACCTATGGACTGAGACCGGAGGATTTTCCAGAAGCAGTTCAGAAGACCCAAAGGGCGAATAGTTTTAAAGGAAATCCGATAGTGTTGAGCGCGAGTGAACTGACTGCGATCCTGGAACAGGCACTGTAGTCAAGCACCAGCTCACCCATCAGTCCAATTCTTTATTGTCCTGGCGCATCCACCTGGGGATCGGCAGAGAGGCGCGATAATGGTACACGAGATATGCCAGGATGAGCAGAATTCCAAGGGTAAGAACAAGCGGCAAATGTGTTTTGATGTAATCACTGATCAACTGCCATTCGTGACCGAGAACATAGCCCGCGCCGATCAGGACTGTACACCAGATGTACGCCCCTGCGAATGTAGCGAGAAAAAATTTAGGGAAGGGGATGCGGACCAGCCCGGCCGGTATGCTGACCAAAGTCCGCACGCCGGGAATGACGCGTCCGACCAGTACGATTCCCGCGCCCCACAACCTGCATTGATCTTCGATTTTTTCAATATAGCTGAGATGGATGCGAAAAAAGTTTGCAAACCGAACCACGAGTGGGCGACCTCCCAGCCGCGCAACCCAGTAGGGAATGGAGGCGCCGAGCGTGCTCCCCAGACCGGCATACAGACCCGCGAGCGGAATAAAGGATGCAGGAATACCATGGCGCTCGATCAACATCCAGCCCGCGAAGGCAAGGATGATCTCGCTGGGCGTAATCCCGGTGGCATTCTCAAAGATCATTAGACCGAATACGCCAAACCAGCCAAATTTGTCGAAGATAACCTGCAAGGCAGAGAGGATTATTTGTTCGAAAGTATCGAGCATGTTTTCTTCCTTCCACAGATAAAATAAAAAGACCATCGCCA
>Ga0105104_10002585_pt1 | contig 13133 bp, 11 predicted proteins | sample PPLLaktember2015_3_FD_87034 | JGI IMG/M metagenome (GOLD analysis project Ga0105104, IMG submission 87034) | Freshwater sediment microbial communities from Prairie Pothole Lake near Jamestown, North Dakota, USA - PPLs Lake P7 Core (6) Depth... | ecosystem: Environmental > Aquatic > Freshwater >...
ATACGGGGAAAGCCGGAGACTCTGCCGTCTGAGCCCAGGGAAAAACTGGAAGCTTTGTTTAAAAAATGAATGATGGCCGCCGTTGAAATTTTCTTTTGAGAAAACGGCATTTTTCAATACACGGCGCGAGGCGGCTGGTTCAGGCCGACGGCTTGATTTTTTTCCGTACCTTGGCAAGGCAGTAAAGTCCCTTGCCTGCGTGAACCGGCAGATAGCATAGATTGTCCGAATTGCAGGATGAATAATTTTGCTCGTGGTTTTTCCAGCGGATGATTAAATCCGGTTCGCAGATGAACGGGCGGGCCATTGCGATGAAATCACAAATGCCGTCCTGTAAGAATTTTTCCGAAACGGAAAGCGTGCGGAAACCGCCCACCAGTATCAGGGGAATGCCGATTTTTTCCTTAAAATATTGTGCGTCCTCTTTGTAATAGCCTTCGTTTTCCGGTTTTATACTGCCGGGGCGGGCGGGAATCATCTTTCCCGATTCCAGCGTGCCGCCGCTAAGCTCCATGGCAGTGATCCCGGCCGCTTCCAAAGCGGCTGCGGTATAGATCATATCATCGATGGCCATACCATTTTCCAGAAAATCATTGGCATTCATTTTCACCAGAATCGGAAAATTGTTACTCGTGGATGCCCGGACAGCCTGTACCACTTCCAGCAAAAAACGCGACCGGTTTTCGGCCGTTCCGCCATATTCATCATGGCGGCTGTTATAATGGGGCGAAAGGAAAGAGCTTAAAAGATAACCGTGCGCGGCGTGAATCTGCACGCCGTCAAAACCCGACTCCTTCGCCAGGTACGAAGAGCTTGCGAACGCTTTCACGGTTTTACGAATATCGACAGACGTCATTTCACGGCAGATGGTTGCGTCGCTTTGCCGCCGGACCGTCGGTCCCATAGCCGCCTCGCCGGTCAGGGATGTATTTGCAAAAATTCCCGCGTGGCTGATCTGTGCTACAATTTTACCGCCTGCCTCGTGTACCTGACGGGTCATGTCCATCAGCGCGGGAAGATAATCGTCATGCCAGATGCATAATTGCCTTTCTTCCGCACGCCCGTCGCTGTTTACCGCCATATGGCCTGTGATAATCAGGCCGGCACCGCCTTTGGCCAGTCGTACCATGAACGTTGTCAATGGCGCTGAACAGAAACCCTGACTGGTTGCCAGTCCCTCCGCTGTTGCGGAGCGTATAAAATGATTAGACAGAGTGATGGAGCCGATGGATGCCGGTTCGAAAGCTTTCATGTTGTTTTATCCATTATTCCGCGCGGTGTGTTAGAGATCATAAAGTGTTTCATCCTTGAGGGGTTTGCGCAAAACAGACCTTTTGCCGCCGCCCTGCTTTTCCCCGAATGGATCTTCAGACGACAGGATATCCCCCATTTCTTCATCAATCATGTCCGGATCTTCTCCCGCCTCCATACGCTTCAGGGCTTCCTGAAAACCTTCTCCCAGCTTCATTCCGGTTGTTTCCGACAATGTTCTCATCAGCTTTGCCGCGGCGCGCGGATCGTCTTCATTCATTTTTTCCGCCTCCGCGGCGAATTGCATCATGGCTTTCTCCATTTTACTTTCATCAAGGCCGCCGAACGGGTCGCTTGCGGGTTCCTCTCTCTTCCCTCCTGTTATAGCTGCAAAGACGGACATCTGCCGGGACAGGGGGACGTTTTTACAACGCGGGCATGACGGGATTTTATCCGTGTTTACGGATCTGGAGAAAAAATTATAAATGGTGTTGCATTTCCGGCAATAAAATTCATATATCGGCATATCGGAATCTCCTAAGCATTTCCCCTTTTATAATCCATTGCCTGCAAATATTCAATACGTTCAATCAGCGGCGGATGCGAATAATAGAATAGGACATACCAGGGGTGGGGGTGAAGATTGCTGAGGTTATCTTTGGCCAGACGTTTGAGTGCACTGATCATCGGCCTTGTGGTATCATTAAGGTCATAAGCTATCCGGTCGGCTTCGCGTTCGAAATGCCGTGTAACGGCTGCGCCAAGGGGGGCAAGGAAAAAACCCGCTGCCCCGAGATAGAGAGAGACAAGAAACAATCCGGCATAAACAGGGGTATGATCGATTCCGAAGGCGCTGTATAAAGGCGGATATCCTGCGGCAAAATATACAAAATAAAACAGAAACAGTGACGCAATGATCATGAAGACCAGCTGTTTTAGAATATGCTTCTTTTTCCAGTGACCTATTTCATGCGCCAGCACCGATAGAATTTCTTCATGTGTATGCGAAGCCAGAAGCGTGTCATATAAAACAATGCGTTTGGTTTTGCCGATCCCGGTGAAATAGGCGTTGGTATGTTTGGTTCGTCTGCCTTCATCCACCTGATAGATGCCTTTGGCCTCAAGGCCGGCCCTGGCGAGCAGTGCTACGATTTTTTCCTTGAGCGCCGCATCCCTGATCGGTTCAAATTTATTGAAGATCGGCGCGATCAACACCGGGTAAAGCCAAAGAAGCGTCAGCTGAAATAAGGTGAAAAACATCCAGCCCCAGAACCACCAGCTGTCCGGCAGATACGTCACAAATGCCATGAGGGCGCTGACGATAATGATCATCAGGATCGCAGAAATCAGCACTGATTTGAAAAGATCCGCGAGCCACAGCTTCCATGTTATGGTTGAAAATCCGTATTTTCTTTCAAGTACGAAGGTGTGATAGATGTCAAACGGCAGGCTTGCAGTCCCGCCGATGAGAGCCAGGCAGGCGAAAAAGATAAGCGCCTGCATGATGAGATGGATATTGCTTCCGGCAAGCCATCCGATTCCCAAAGGCAGCAGCAGAAATATCACGGCCAGTTCAATCGCGTCCCCCGCCAGATGCTCCCATGATTCCAGACGCGACTGGTCACAAGTGTAGTCCACCATTCTGTGGAGAGTTGCTTCATCGAGTTCGTCCCGGAACACCGGCGGTATTTCCCGGCCATGCGTTTTCAGATGACCTGTGTTGAGCCACTGCAGGACATAACGAAACGCCATTCGCCCGATAAATAAAATAAGAAAAACCGCTAAAAGTATTTTTTCCATACGGTCCTGTTTCTGATCATCATGATCTTTTATTGATAAATGGAGACTGGTATTTTGTAAAGTTATTTATTGTGTCCGAACGGACCGCAGGATTCAATGAACCGGTTTCCATAATCAATTCCCGTTTTATAAGCTTTACACAGCGTGGCTTCATTTTTAGTGGTCTGTCCGATCTGCAGATCGACGGGTGGTGCGAGTTTCGCGATGCGGACGCCCGATGGAGGATTGTTAATAAATGCTGAGGTTTCATTGTAACGGTCGGCGCGCTGTCTGAATGCTTCCACCAGGCGGGGGTATTTTCGAAAATACCAGGAAAAAACAGCTAAAACGACGGGGCTTCTCTTTTTTACATAACCGGCAAAGCGAGACCGGATTACAGTGATGTCCGTTGCGCGCCCCGCCGCAGGGCTTCACACACCGGAATAGAATCCGATATGCCGCCGTCGGTTGCTTTTTCACCGTTTACGTCCAGTTCTTTACGGTAGAGCATCGGCAGAGAACTGGAAACTTTCAGATAGTGCTCCAGTGTATTTACATCAGGATGCAGATACAACGGCCCGCCTGTCTCCATCGATGTGGCGACAATCAGGTAATCTTTGTTTTGCGTCTGGAGTTTTTCTTCGATTTGCTTCAGGTCGAGGCGATAATTTTTGATCGTCTGTTCCCACATCCAATCCAGATCCATCAGGTGTCCGCCTTTTAGAAACCGCCAGGGATTGATGAATTGGCGGGACAGCAAGTAGCGAAGGGTAATATCGAAATTGCGGTTGTTTTGTCCCGCGAGATGAGAGGCCAAATGGCAGGCACCAGCGGAAACGCCGATATACAAATCGAAGGGATCAAAACCTTTGTTGCCGAACGCGTGCAGGATACCGGCTGCAAAAATTCCCCGCATTCCGCCGCCTTCCACAATCAAAGCTGATTTTGTTTTGTGATCCATAAAAATTATCTTTGGAAACCGTCCGCGCGCCTGGGTTTCAAACGGGGATACAGCAGTCCGTCGTCGGTAAGGATTACAACCGGCCACTCCACGCCGGGGATAAAAACCAGCTGCGCACAATACTTTCGACGATCATTTTACCGGATCCCGTTCGGGTAAGCTCTGTAATTTGTTCATCAACGGTCATATGAATGGCTATAAGATAGATAAAGCCCAGTCAAGTTGAAATGTTAATGATGCAAAGGGCAATATTTAATTTTGTATGGATATCCCTTGAATTCCGGCCGGACAGGGAAGACGTTTTGTGTGAAAAATATTGACAAAACCGGTAATCAATATATAGGTAAGCAATAATTTTAAAGGAGTTGTCCACACATGTTTGGTATAGGTTTTCAGGAACTGATTATCATCGCGATTATCGCGCTTTTAATCGTCGGGCCCAAAAAACTGCCTGATCTGGCCAAAACGCTGGGCAAGGGGTTTCGGGATTTTAAAAACGCGACTGATGGAATTACCGATGATCTGAAAGATACCTTTAAGGAAGAAGACAAGAAGGCTGATCAGGGTAATGGACTGGAGAATTCACTCCTGATAAAAAAACCTGAATCTGAAGACAAAAATGAAACAGCCGGCAGGGATGCCGGGACAAAATAAAATCCAACACAACATCTGCAATTTCAGCACCCTGAAAAACGGTAAATTATGGAAACAAACGAAGATGCCAAAATGTCTTTGACTGAACATTTGATAGAATTGCGGAAAAGACTGACAAACGCGCTGATTGCGCTGGGAATCGGTTTCTTCGTTTGCTACTACTATAAAGACGCGCTGTTTGCCGTCATTACCAAACCTCTGGTCGAAGCTCTTCCCAAAAACAGCTATCTGATTTACACCGGATTGACCCAGGCTTTTTTCACGTATATGAAAGTTGCTTTCTTTTCTTCCCTGATATTAACCAGTCCTTTCATTTTCTATCAGGTCTGGAAGTTTATTTCGCCGGCGCTGCTTCCGCAGGAAAAAAAATACGTGGTGCCGTTTGTTCTGTCTTCCACGATGCTTTTTTTAAGCGGCGTCACTTTCGGTTATTACATCGCCCTGCCTCCGGCGTTTAGTTTTTTTGTCAGTTTCAATAATCAATATTTGCAGGCAATGATTTCTTTCAACGAATACATTGGTCTTTTTATTAAGTTTTTACTGGGATTCGGTTTGTCCTTCCAGTTGCCGGTTTTAATCTTCTTTCTGGCAAAACTGGGGATTGTGACCGATAAGATGCTTTCTCAAAACAGAAAGTATGCTATTTTATTAATGTTTATTGCCGCCGCGATTCTTACGCCTTCTCCGGATGCGTTGAGTCAGATGTTAATGGCGATTCCCTTGCTGATTCTGTATGAAGTGAGTATATTTGTTGCAAAGTTTGCAGGCCGGAAAAAAGAGGTGTCCGCTTAAGGCCAGAAGGAGAGACGTCAGGATTGGACCATGTCTGAACTCAAAAGAAAGAAAAAGAAATCAAGCAAGCTGCTGATCATTTTTAAAATATTATTTGTGCTGTTCCTGCTGCTTTTGGTGCTGACGCTTAGCGGACTCACGGCTTATTATGCATTAACCAGGGATCTTCCGGGAATTGACGCTTTGAAGGATTACCGGCCGAGCATTGCTTCCCGCGTGTATGATGCAAATGATGAGCTTCTGGAAGAGTTCTTTTTAGAAGACAGAAAAATCATTAAGATTTCAGAAGTTCCGGACATGGTCAAGCTTGCTTTTGTTGCGGCCGAAGATTCCCGCTTTTATCAGCACAAGGGATTTGATCTGGTCAGTATTTCCCGTGCCATGTTCAAAAACGTGGAAGCGGGTAAAATCGTTCAGGGTGGCAGCACCATTACACAGCAGATTGCCAAAATGATGTACCTGTCACCGGAAAGAAAGTATATTCGAAAGTTCAAAGAAGCCGTTCTTTCCTATCGCATTGACCGATATCTGACAAAAGATGAAATTCTGTATCTGTATCTTAACCAGATTTACATGGGACACGGAACCTATGGCATAGAATCGGCGTCGGTCGGCTATTTTGGCAAGAGCGCGAAGGATCTGACATTGCCGGAAGCGGCCATGCTGGCGGGTTTGCCGAAAGCCCCCACCACGTATTCACCGTTTCTAAATTTTGACCGCGCGAAGCAAAGGCAGACATACGTATTGAATCGCATGATGGCGGAAGGCTTCATCACCAGGGAACAAATGGACGCGGCCGTGGCTGCCCCTCTGAAACTGAGGCAGGCCAGCCCGAAGGACAAAGTGGCCGGGTATTTTGTTGAGATGGTCCGTCGCTATGTCCAGGAAAAATACGGAACAGACATTCTCTATAGGGAAGGGCTGTCGATTTATACAACTCTTGATTTATCGGCACAGAAGGCGGCCCGGGACGCGCTGATTAAAGGTCTGACCGAAATGGAAGAACGGGAAAAATACGAGAAAGGCATTGTGCAGGGAGCGCTTTACTGCATGGATATCAAAACCGGTGCCATTATCGCAATGGTGGGCGGACGCGATTATGAAAGAAGTGAATTTAACCGCGCGACACAGTCGCGCCGGCAGCCGGGCTCAGCCTTTAAACCACTGATCTATACGGCCGCTTTTGACAAGGGCATGACTCCTTCCACGCGGATTGTAGACTCTCCAATTATGTTCGAAGATCGATCGCAGGCGGACGGTGTTTGGAGACCGAGAAACTACGATGGGAAGTTCCTCGGACCGATTACCCTGCGTAAGGCCCTGGTGCAGTCGCGTAATGTCGTAACGGTGAAAATCCTGCAGGATATCGGTATTGATTATGCAACATCATACGCCGCGAATATGGGCATTACCTCTCCGCTGGTCAAGAATCTGTCCCTGGCGCTCGGGTCATCGGGCGTTACCCTGCAGGAGCTGGTGCGCGCTTATGCTGTTCTGGGAAATGCAGGCAAAAAAGTCAAACCCTACTTTATCCGCAAAATTGTTGACCGCACCGGCAATGTTTTCGAGGAAACGAAGGTGGTGTCGGAACAGGTCATTGATCCCCGCATCGCTTTCATAACAACCCATGTCATGCAGGAAGTCGTGGAAAGCGGTACGGGACAGAGAGTTAAAAGTATCGGCAGACCGGTTGCCGGAAAGACAGGCACGACCAACGACACCCGTGATGCCTGGTTTATCGGGTTTACGCCATCTGTGATTACCGGCGTCTGGGTTGGTTTTGATCAGGAAAGATCTATGGGAAGACAGGAAGTGGGTGGCCGCGCGGCGGCTCCGATCTGGCTTTATTTTATGGAAGAAGTGCTGAAAGACAAACCGGTGGAAGAATTCCCGGTTCCGGACGGCGTTGTTTTTGTCAAAGTCGATCAGCAAACCGGTGCGCCGTCGCAGGGCACAGGCTCGGGACCGGTCTATGAGACCTTTCTGGAAAACGCCATGCCCGCAAAAAAGGAAGATAGTCTGACGGAAGAAGCCGAGGAATTGTTCCGTTAAAAAAATAAAAGCGAATCAAGAAAGTCTCTTGACAACAGGCATTTTTTTCGTTAAGGAATAATCATTAAACTGGGAATTAATTATGTTTCTTAAAGATTTAGACATCGGCAGAATTTTGAATCAGGCCATTGTAAGATTACTCGTAGTAGTAGTCGTACCCATGGGGTCTGCCGCTCTGTATCGTTAAGAAAAGAGATACAAGCCGCGGGCCCCGAAAAGCCCGCGGCTTTGTTGTATCTAGTCAAGGCCGCTTTTTCCTAAAGAAACTGGCGGCTTTTTCAGTTTTCAGGGCTGATTAATCAAACACCTCGAAGTGAGCTATCGAGGTATGAAATGAACGTTATTACAGCGCGGCAAGCTGCGGAGAATTAACGCTCGTCCCGCGTGAGCGGGATCAAAGGCAATGGAGGAGTCATAGCGCATGAAGTTGAAAGGCACGGAAATTTTTCTGAAAGTGCTCGAAGAAGAAAAAGTTGACATTATTTTTGGCTACCCGGGAGGGGCTGTCCTGGATCTCTATGATCAGCTTTATCAAAGCAATCTCAGACACATTCTGGTTCGCCACGAACAGGGAGCGGTACATGCCGCAGACGGTTACGCGCGATCGACCGGAAACGTTGGCGTTTGTCTGGTAACATCCGGTCCAGGCGCCACCAATACCGTTACCGGCATTGCTACGGCAAATATGGACTCCATTCCCCTGGTGGTATTTACCGGACAAGTGCCCACTGGCCTCATCGGAAATGATGCATTTCAGGAATGCGACATCACCGGCATCACCCGGCCCTGCACCAAGCACAATTTTCTGGTGCGCAATATTGAGGAACTGGCTTCAACGATCAAGGAAGCCTTTCACATTGCCCGTTCCGGACGACCGGGGCCGGTTCTCGTGGATCTGCCCAAAAATGTTATGGCTGCGCAATATGATTATGATCCGGCAAATATAAAAATTCGCAATCAAGAAGCGGTATACAAACCGGCGCCGAAAAAAATGGCTAATGTATTAGACATGCTCAATGCCGCGAAAAAGCCCCTGATTATGACTGGAGGAGGCGTGATTCTCGGGAAAGCTTCCGACGAATTAACCCTTCTGGCCCGTAAATACGAAATCCCCGTCACGGGGACCCTGATGGGGCTCGGATCGTTTCCGGGTACTGATCCTCTGTGGCTGGGCATGCTGGGGATGCACGGAACCTATTACGCGAACATGGCTGTCAGCCACTGCGATTTTATGCTGGCCTTGGGAGTTCGCTTCGACGATCGCGTGACCGGCTCGATTGAAACGTTTGCCGCCAACGCCAAGATTGTCCATATTGATATTGATCCTTCCTCCATTAATAAAAATGTCACCATTGACCTGCCGATTATCGGCGACACCAAGGCCACGCTGAAGGATATCCTGCGTTTTCTGGAAGAACATCACTACACGCAGGATGCCGGCTCCAGAGCCCAATGGCTTCGTGAAATTGCCGAATGGCGGGAAAAAGTGCCGTTGAGCTACTGCCAGAATGGCGAAGTCATTAAACCGCAGTACGTGATTGAAAAATTGCAAATGCTGACCAAAGGCGATGCCCTGATTACAACGGATGTGGGTCAGCATCAGATGTGGACGGCGCAGTTTTTCCATTTCGACCGGCCCAACACTTTCATCTCATCAGGGGGGCTCGGCACGATGGGATTTGGACTGCCCGCCGCCATCGGTGTCAAATGCGCTTTTCCGGACAGGCAGGTTGTGGCGATTGCCGGCGACGGAAGCATCCAGATGAACATCCAGGAGCTTGCGACTGCCGCTCAGTATAACATCGCCGTGAAAGTGGTTTTGTTAAACAACGAATTTTTAGGCATGCCGCGCCAGTGGCAGGAAATGTTTTACAATAAACGATATTCTCATACGGACATGACGTACGCGCCGGATTTTGTAAAGCTTGCGGAAGCTTTTGGCGTGATCGGCCTGCGCGCGACCAAACCCGCCGAAGTGGAAACCGTTTTGGAGCAGGGACTGGCTGCCGATAAACCCGTGCTGATGGATTTCCGCATATCGAGAGAGGAATGTGTGTATCCCATGGTGCATCCCGGAGGGTCGATCGCTCAAATGACCCTGGGATCAAGAGAAATGATCAATTAACGGCTTTGAGAAATACCCTGGCGGTCGCACGGCTCCATAAGATTCATTGTGCTTCATCATTGGAAGCTGCGGGCTGCAAGAAAGAAGGCCTCGTCATCATACCGGGTGCGCCTTGCCTCGGGAGCTTTTGACGAAGCCGGTAATAGTAAAATAAATGTGAGGTTTAATAGCATGGAGAAAAAGGATCATATTATTTCAATTCTGGTGCATAACAAACCGGATGTTCTGGCGAGAGTTGCCGGAACGCTGGGCGGCAAAGGCTATAACATTGACAGTCTTTGCGTGAACACGACCACGCAAAACGACATATCGAAAATCGTGATGACCACCTCGGGTTCTCAGACGACGATTACTCGAATCGAGAATCAACTGCAAAGGCTGGTTGATGTGATTTCTGTTGATGATCTGACCAATGTTGAGTCCATCCATCGCGAAATGGTTCTGGTCAGGCTGAATCTGGCAGCCGATAATTCGGAAGCCGTGAAGAATGCTGTTGACACGAATAAATGGAAAGTAATAGTTTCCGGAGATACATACGTTATTATCGAAATAACGGGAGACAAAAGGCAAATCGATTTTTCGCTGGCGCGTCTGGAGCCGCTTGGAATTGCGGACATAACCAGAACGGGCCTGGTCGCGCTGACGCTGGAAGATTAAAAATAACTACACGCAATCATTACGAATAATCAAATAATAACAGGGGGTTTTATGGCAAAAATCAATTTTGGTGGCACGATGGAAGATGTGGTGACCGCAGAAGAATTTACGGTTAAAAAAGCACAGGAAGTTCTTAAAAATGAAGTGATCGCAGTGCTGGGTTACGGTGTTCAGGGGCCGGCACAGGCTTTCAATATGAAAGACAACGGTGTCAATGTGATCATCGGGCAGTCCCCGGAAGACAAACAATACTGGGAAAAGGCCATTTCCGACGGATGGATGCCCGGCGAGACCCTTTTCCCGATTGAAGAAGCGGTGGAGAAAGCGACCATCATTCAATATCTGGTATCCGACGCGGCGCAGATGATCCTGTGGCCGAAAGTCAAGGCCCACCTGAAAAAGGGAGACGCGCTATACTTCTCACATGGTTTCTCCATCGTTTACAAAGAACAGACCGGCGTCATTCCGCCTGATTTTGTCGATGTGATTATGGTTGCGCCCAAGGGGTCGGGCACCAGCGTCCGCCGTAATTTTGTTGACGGCAGCGGCATCAACTCCAGCTTTGCTGTTCATCAGGACGCAACTGGCCGCGCGATGGAACGCACCCTGGCATTGGGTATTGCCATCGGATCGGGATTCCTTTTTCCCACGACCTTCCAGATGGAAGTATACAGCGATCTGACCGGTGAGCGCGGCGTGCTGATGGGTGCGCTTGCAGGCATGATGGAAGCGCAGTACGCCGAACTGCGCAAACACGGTCATACCCCCAGTGAAGCTTTCAATGAAACAGTGGAGGAATTAACCCAGAGCCTGATCCGCCTCGTCGGTGAAAACGGCATGGACTGGATGTATGCCAACTGCTCGGCTACAGCGCAGCGCGGTGCACTCGACTGGCGCCACAAATTCCGTAAAGCGGTCGAACCGGTTTTCGCCGAACTTTATAATTCCGTTAAAACCGGCAAGGAGACCGAAGTCGTTCTGCGGGTCAACAGCGCGCCGGATTACAAGGAAAAATTGAACGCCGAGCTTAAGGAAATGCGCGATTCCGAAATGTGGCAGGCCGGTGCGGCTGTGAGGGGACTGAGACCGGAAAAGCGACACAAATAGGGACGTCTTCGTAAAAAGCCAACCTGCTGCGTTGCGCTGCATCTCTCGTCATTGCGACGTATAACCTGGAGGTCACAGGTGAAAAAATACGCCTCATTCCTCGTGACTTGCGCGCCTTGCATCTTGTTACGAACCCGTTAAATTTTATTAATTTATGATTGAGGGAGAGAAAATAATGAGAAGCGATCTCATGAAAAAGGGACTAGAGCGCGCACCGCACCGTTCGCTCTTTAAAGCGATGGGCTACACGGATGAAGAAATAGCCAGACCGCTCATCGGCGTGGTCAATTCCGCCAACGAAATTATTCCGGGGCATATCCATCTGGACCTGATTACCGCGGATGTAAAAGCGGGAATACGCATGACCGGAGGGACGCCCGTGGAATTTCCGGTCATCGGTGTGTGTGACGGCATTGCTATGAATCATGCGGGCATGCAATATTCGCTGGCCAGCCGCGAGCTGATTGCCGACTCCATTGAAATCATGGCGACGGCCCATCCTTTTGACGCGCTGGTGTTCATTCCCAACTGCGACAAGATTGTTCCCGGAATGCTTATGGCGGCGCTCAGGCTCAACATCCCGTCCATTTTCATCAGCGGCGGACCGATGCTGGCGGGGAGACTTCAGGGCAAAGCCGTAGATCTCATCTCTGTATTTGAAGGGGTTGGCGCGGTGAAGGCCAAAAAAATGACATCCACCGAATTGCAGCAGCTGGAAGACTGTGCCTGTCCCGGCTGCGGGTCCTGTTCCGGCATGTACACGGCCAATTCCATGAACTGCGTGACCGAAGCGCTCGGACTGGGGTTGCCCGGACACGGAACGATTCCGGCGGTTCTTGCCGCGCGGCATCGACTGGCGAAACAGGCGGGCATGAAAATTATGGACCTGTTCAGGAAAAACGTGAAGCCGCGTGATATTGCGACACTGGCCGCCTTCAAAAACGCCATGGCTGTCGATATGGCGCTGGGCTGCTCCACAAATACGGTCCTGCACATTCCGGCCATTGCCCATGAAGCTGGCATAAAGCTGGATTTGGACCTGTTCAATAAAATCAGCGAGAAAACTCCTAATCTTTGCAAGCTCAGCCCCGCGGGGCCTCACCACGTCGAGGATCTGGACGCGGCGGGGGGCATCCAGGCGGTCATGAAAGTGATTAGCAAACTGGGCGTTATCAGCGAGAAAGCCATGACGGTAACCGGAAAGACCGTGGCTGCCAATTTAAAAACGGCCCGCGTGTTGAACGAGGAAGTAATCCGTCCGCTTGACAACCCGTACTCCAAACAGGGCGGCATTGCCGTTTTGCGCGGCAATCTGGCTCCGGAAGGCGCAGTGGTCAAACAATCCGCCGTGGCAGCGGCCATGCAGGTCAACGAAGGCAGGGCCCGCGTGTTTGATTCGGAAGACAAAGCTATTGCGGCAATCATGGGAGGGAAAATCAAGCCGGGAGATATTGTGGTTATCCGCTATGAAGGCCCGAAGGGCGGTCCGGGCATGCGAGAAATGCTCTCGCCGACTTCCGCCATTGTCGGCATGGGGCTTGATAAATCCGTGGCGCTTCTGACCGATGGACGTTTCAGCGGCGGCACACAGGGTGCGGCCATCGGACATATCTCGCCGGAAGCTGCGGAGGGCGGGCCCATTGCGCTTGTGAAGGAGAGCGATATCATAGCCATCGACATTCCAGCCAAGAAATTGACACTGAAAGTTGACGATGCGGAACTGGAGAGGCGCCGTAAATCGCTTAAAGCCTGGAC
>Ga0105104_10002586_pt1 | contig 13133 bp, 12 predicted proteins | sample PPLLaktember2015_3_FD_87034 | JGI IMG/M metagenome (GOLD analysis project Ga0105104, IMG submission 87034) | Freshwater sediment microbial communities from Prairie Pothole Lake near Jamestown, North Dakota, USA - PPLs Lake P7 Core (6) Depth... | ecosystem: Environmental > Aquatic > Freshwater >...
ACAGACATCCATCTCTCGGAGACAGGTCGGGATCAGGTGGAACAGCTCGCACACCGGCTTGCAGATGAAGATATCGCAGCCATTTATTCCAGTCCACTGGACCGCACCATGGAAACAGCCGCGATCATTGCAGCTCCCCACCATCTGACGCCCATCCCAAATGATGGGCTGCGTGAAATCAGCCATGGACATTGGGAAGGCTTATCGCGTACAGAGGTGGAGGAACAATTTCACGATGAATACATGGCCTGGGAAACAGATCCGTTTACATTTGCGCCGGTCAACGGGGAATCAGGCATTAGCGTCCTGGCGCGGGCACTGCCGGTCATTCGCCAGATTGTCGTATCCCAGCGGGATAAAAACATTGTCGTGGTTTCGCATAAAGCCACGATACGCCTGCTCCTGAGCAGCCTCCTGGGATTTAACGAACGCGGCTACCGTGATCGGCTTGACCAGGCACCTGCAAGTCTGAACATTTTGGATTTCAAAGATGAGGTCCATGCACGCTTGATGCTCTTTAACGATATTTCGCATTATGCAGACCATCCGCACCGCCCGGCGCGGCACCTTTCGCGCTGGTGGGATACGCCAAATACAATCAAAGATAATCAATAGACATTATCGGAAATAAGAAAATCTTCCACAAAGGACACGAATTTTCACGAAAAAACAAAAGAAATTCGTGTGTCTTCGTGCCCTTCGTGGATGAAAAGTTAATTCCCGATCAAGTCTAATGATGAGACGGCTTCCTTGCGGCAAAAAATAAGCTCGTATAACGGAGCCGGCTGTTCGTGCACGCGGGTAGAATCCAATCTACAAAAGTATTATTCGCGACAATTTGAATTGGAGTAAAATCGCTTATACCCAGTACTTAAGTCCTGTCTTTCACAAATGAATCATGCACAGTGAGGAGCATGGCAATGTTCAAGACCCAGAACCTCTATCAGAACGATGAAAAGTGGAAGAACGTCAAGCTTGGAAATGGAACGGAGACGATTGGCAGTTGGGGTTGTCTACTGACTTCCGTTACAATGATGTTGAACGGCATTGGCTACAGCGAAACTCCCGAAACGGTCAACGAAAAAATGAAAAAGGCTGGCGGTTTTCAAGGAGCATTGTTCATGCCACCCGTTCTGCCTTACGTCTGGCCGAACTGCGCCTATCTCGACATGCAACCCTGTGAAGCTTTCCCGGCTCCCATCGCGCAAATCGACGCGGCGGTCATAGCGGGCAAGCCCGTCATCCTGCAGGTGGACTGGAACAAGCAGGCGGGTATCCAGACTCACTTCGTGCTGATCAAAGAGAAAAAAGGCAACGATTACGTTTTGTATGATCCCTACAAATATGGGGGCGATGGACCCGATAAGGAAATTTTGCTGACCACCCGCTACAAATACAATGGCGCAAAGATCGAGTCAGAGATCAGCGCTGCCTTGTGGTTCGACTCGTACAGCGTCCTTCCGCCGGAGCCTCCCAAAAAGACAATGGTTCCGATCCCGGCTGACCGGTACATGCTGTACACATGCGAAGATGATCTCGCCTTGCGCGCCGAGCCATCTGCCGGCGGCTTCCTCTGGAAGCGCATGGTGATGGGAATGCAACTGATCTGCCTCGAGCCCAAGGCGACCGCCAAAGCCAAACTGGGGGTGAAGGGCCAGTGGATCAACGTGCAGGATCCGAATGGCGATCAGGGATATGTTGCCGCCTGGTACATTTCCGACGCAAAGGGACAGCCTGCCACTCCCGCCACGCCAGCGAAACCTGCGACCGCCACCGCCCCGGCTGTGAATCTGCCTGCCGGCGCCCTGGCGTTCCTGCCGACCGAAGAGCTTTCCTTCCGCACCCAACCGGTGATCGCACCCGAGACGTTGATCCGCCGCATCCCTGTGACAGAACAAGTGATTTCCATCGAACCTCCCAACCAGGTCATTCCCAAAGTGGGCGTGACCGGACAATGGCTCAAAGTGCGCGACACCTCGAACAAAGTGGGATTTGTGGCAGCCTGGTATGTCAAATATGCCAGCGGTTCCACCGCGCAACAGCCCGCAACGACAGCTGCGATTGCTTCCAGTAACGGCGGTGCCATCAGGGTGAAAGCTACGGCCGAAGGGATCGCCCTCCGCAAACAGCCTGTTGTCAGCGATGTCACATTGATCAAGCGCCTGCCTCTCGGTACAGAGTTCGTTGCGCTTGAGCCAAATGCTGAAACCAAGATCGGCAGGAACGATCAATGGCTCAAGGTGAAAGACCCTGCCAACACCGAAGGGTTTGTCGCCGCCTGGTTCGTTGCCCGCTAATCGCCTGGATCATCAATGGAGACATCTGCCATGGAAACCGAAACATCGAAAGTTGCGCCCATTCTAAATATCGCCTGGATGCGTTACGCGCAATTGAATGCGGTATCGCAGCGACGTGGACGTGCGTACAGACGACTACGGATCTCGATTGCTCTACTGGGAATTTTTGCAACCTTGTTTGCCATCATCACCCAGGTATTCTTCCCGGATCCGAATATGACCTCACTCGCCGGCTTGGTGGTCAAAATCCTCTTTATTGCCACACCCATTGCTGCCTCCCTTTTTGCAGCGTTCGGCACCCGGGCATTCAGAAATGGCGACTGGCTGGTCACACGTGCCGCTGCGGAAGAGTACCTGAAAGAGATCTATTTCTACCGGACGATTTTACAGAAAAGAAAAACCCGCAGAAGTTACCTGGAAAAACGAATCAATGAAATCCAGAAACAGCTCTATCGCGGGCTGGGTGGTGAACTTGCCTTCAAACCTTACGAGGGGCCAATTCCTCCTTACTATAATCCCGAGCAGCCGGAGAGCGATCCTGGCTTTGACGATTTGGATGGAGAGGAATATTTTAAATATAGATTGGAACACCAGCTGCGCTGGCATCACAGAGAGGTAAACGAGTACAAGCGCGAGCGAAGTTTCCTGACTTTCCTCGTATTGGCGGCAGGAGGACTGGGTGCGTTCTTCGCCGCCTGGGGCGGTCCCTTAAGCATCTGGGTCGCTTTGACCGCATCCATTGCTGCCGCGCTCATCGGCTGGCAGGAATTACGGAACGTCGATTCCGTCATCAAGAATTACAGCAAGGTTATCCTTGAACTTACCAGTCTTTACGACCACTGGCTCAATCTTGAACCGGAAGAACGCACAAACGCCGAGTTCTATAAGATCGTGCGTGGTTGTGAAGATGTGTTGTGGGCTCAAAATACGGAATACATCCAGTCCATGCAGGAGGCGCTCCAGGACGCCACTCTGGAGGAAGAGGCGAGTCTGGTCAACCGGGTGATCAAAGAATCGGTGGAATCGGCGGAACGCACGAAACAAGCCATGCGTGACAATCTCGTTGATTACACAAAAGAAACCCTGCGGAAGGAAGAAGCAAAAATTGACAAGACCTTCAAAGCCACGCTTGGTTCGCTTGCAGAGGAAGCCTCCTCGGAGATCGTGCAGCAGGAACTCGCAGCAATGAGCAAAGCAGTTGTCGAAACAGCTGAAAATGCGATGGAGCGCGCCTCGGCTTTTACCTCATCCCTGGCGCAGATCGCCGAGGAGTTCGCACACATCGAAGTGGACAGAGATACCTCAAAAGAGGAACTTAACGCCATCCTGGCCCGTTATCCAAAGACCAGTGACGTCAAAGGATAGACAGGGCCAATATGGTCTGACAAAGTTTTTTGGAAAGAAGAAGGGCGGCGACGGCTGCCTCTACGACTTCAATGCGATCTACAGCCAGTTGATCAAGCCTGCGCTCGAGATGGCGGGGTTGGAGGCGTTCCGTGCCGACGAGAAAACCACCAGCAGCGATATCCTGACCGATATGTTCCAGGAGCTGCTGCTGGCAGATGTGTATATCGCCGATATGAGCATTGATAATGCCAATTCTATGAAATTGGCAACCGGCCTTTCGCAAGCACGGCATCGACAAGGTTCGGCGCATCGTCTTGTGGGACGGCAAGGGCGAAGCCTGCAGGGACCCGGACGCGCATTGGGTCAAGCACATGGTGGATTTGATACGCGACACAGGCGGTATGATCGAACAAATTAACCCCATGAAACTATGCCGTGTGATTTCACAAAATACCATCGAAGCAATCCATCAAAGGTTATCTTCCGAAGAAGCGACTCGATAGGAAAGGAAATCTGAGAAACAATATGCCCGCTGATCATTCAGCGGGCATCATAATATCGCCGACCTTTTCTTTTGGATACGCCCAAATCTCACCCTTGATTCCTTTGGCAAGATAAAACCCCCCTGCTTTCACCGTTTCGTTCCCTTCCAACGTTGCAATCGTGACTTCACGATCAGGATCGCCCGTAATATCGGTGAGTGGGACCAAAAGTGTGATGGCTTTTTTTATACAATAACCAGGTCGGATGATCACGTAGCTTTCTTCAAAGATCACAGGGTCAATGGGCCAGTAATCGTTCGGGGACTCAACCTCACTGACCAGAAAATCTCCCTTGCGCGCAGTCAATTGCGCCCCCCAGGGTGTAATAATCTCCAGGGTTTGAGGTTCATCCGGAGCAGGGAAAAATGGAAGAACCCGCCGCTCCACGTGGCTTCGATACGCCTTGAAGTTTAGCTTTTCTAAAGCTGGATCACTGGAAGTAATAAAAAATGGTTCACTCATAAATTTGATTATTGGCATTCTACCATAACGGCAAATCGGGACAATTGCAGGTTCAAGACATACATTTGTCCTGAACCTGCGATAAAGCCTCATATTTATGCTATAAATGCGCAGTAGATTTGTACGTTTTGGAGGTATTCGTATGAAAGGACCGTTTAATCGTATTAAAACTACATTGCTGCTTATTTCGAGCCTGATGCTGGCTTGCTCCCTGACAATTCCCGCCGCTTCTTCCCCCGAACCCCAATATCGCTACGACGACCTTCCGGATAAACTTAACGAAAGCAAAGCTATTTCTGAATACCGCGCCATCTCGAAGTGGGACGATCTCGATATCACATACTTCTTCGAGAATGGTAGCGATCAGCTTGACGGAGATGTGGAACGCGATTTGGTCAGACAGGCATTCGCACTGTGGAGTGAGCAAACTCCGCTGACATTCACGGAAGGATCCAGTGCTGCGGAGGCGGACATCAGTATCGCCTGGGCGACGCGAGACCACGGGGATGGCGATCCGTTCGATGGCCCGGGGGATGTGCTTGCGCATGCCTCTTTTCCAAATCCCTACAACAACAGTGAGGTGATCCTGCATTTCGATGACGAAGAGCGCTGGGTGGATAGCGAAACACGGAATGTGGATCTGCTGACGGTTGCTGCGCATGAGATCGGTCATACGCTTGGGCTGGCGCATAGCAGCGATCCCAACGCCCTGATGTACGCCGCCTATAGCGGACCACATCGTTCTCTCGACGGGGATGATATCGCCGGGATCCAGGCGATCTATGGGATGGCAAGCGCCCCTGAACCGGCGCCCGAGGCGCCGCCGCAGGACGCCACACCGCCTCCAACCACGGGACAGGATTCGGATGAGGATGGCATCGCCGATCAGGATGAAGTCCTGGTCACGGGCACCGATCCGAACAATGGGGATAGCGATGGAGACGGCTTGGTGGATGGCGTGGAAGTTGCCAACCGCATGAATCCGCTCGACCCCGATATGGACAGGGACGGCGTGAACGACGGCCAGGAAGTGGATCAGGGCCGGGATCCATTTTTTCCCGAGCAGGCAGACATCCCGGCTGAACTGGAAGATGAGGTCAGCGAGTTCCTGACGCGTGCCATCGAGTTGCAGATCGAAGCCTATCGCAGAGGCGATGCATCGATCGCCTCCCCCATCATGACCGGAGCCATCCTGGAAAACCTGTCTTCTGACATCAGTTCTCTCAACCAGCAGGGATTGGTCTCCATTTCGGAAATCGATTACTATGAAAGTTATATCAACGATATCCGCGTGATCGACAATTCGCGTCTGGAAGTGGATACCTGTGAGGTCTGGACGACAAACACATATAACCAGTCAGATAGCCAGTTGGTCGAAAGTCAGGGTCCCGATTTACTGCCACAAACCATCACCATCGAACAAGTGAATGGAAGCTGGTTCATCACTACCGTGGAATTCTTTGACGCACCTGCGTTTTGTAGTTAGGCAGATGGCAGAGCTCGTCGCAGTCATTGGTACCAGTGGTGCGGGAAAGACCGCGCTCGTCCGCGCGCTGGCGAAGGCGTACCCGTTTAGGACAGCTTACGAGCAGCATGCAGAACGTCCATTTCAGGCGCTCTTCAAAAATGATGCACATTACGCGCTTGCGAATCAGGTGGACTATCTGCTGCTGCGCGCCAAACAGGAAAAAGCACTGCGCCTCTCTCCACAAATTGGATTGATCGACGGCGGACTCGACCTTGACTTCCATGGCTTCACCCGCCTCTTCCACAGCCGCTGCCTGCTCACGGACCCGGAGTTTGATCTCTGCCGAGACGTCTACAATCTCATCCGGGAGTTTTTGCCGCGACCCGAGCTCCTCATCCGCCTGCGCGCGGAGGAGGGTACGGTCGCCCGCCGCCTCGCTACGCGTGACCGGATCAACATTGCCAGCGCAGAGGACACCGCCCTGTTCGATTCCTTTTTGGACGAGTGGCTGGCATCCATTCCATCCGATCAGGTTTTGGAACTGGACGTTGCCGGTGAAACACTGGAATATGAGCGCAGCGTCAGTATTGTCCTGGGCGATATCCACAAATTGCGCGCAGCGAAGACCTGAACAAAATCTTTCATAGGGAGTTATGAATGAAAACACAAGATGTCCTGCCCGTGATTCTTTCCGTCCTTGTCATTATCCTCGTCGCGATCCTGGAAAAGCAAAGCAAACTGATCGCCGCGTTGACAGCCACCATGCCGCTCGCCGCGCCCCTGGCGCTTTGGATCGTGTACTCGTCCAATAACGGTGAGAAGACTGCCGTTTCACAATTCAGCTTGAGCCTTCTGTTGGGTTTGCTCCCCACTCTTGCTTTTCTGGTTACGGTCTGGCTGGCAGCTCGTACCGGTATGAAACTGGCGCCCATGATCCTGACAGGCTATGGTGTCTGGGCGGTCGGTGCGACCATCCTGTACTTACTTAGAAACACACTGGGAATTCGATAACTACCCATCACTATAGAAGGAGTTAATGGTATGCGAACTTTGAGATTAGCTTTATTGTCAATTGGCGTCATTCAATTGGTGCTCGCTGCAGGATTCTTTTTCCAGCAGGCTTGGGCAACCGCACTTTGGCCGTTGCCAGATACGCGTTTATCCTATGCCTTTATTGCAGCCATTCTCGCGGGTGGCGGCGCTCCCCTGATCTGGATCGGTCTTTCGGGAAGACTTGGCGGGTTGACAGGCTATGGACTTGGCTTCGGCATTATGTATGCCGGGATGGGACTCGCGGCACTGCTCTTCTATCTGCGAAGTCAACAGATGGCACTTGCATGGTTCGCGGTGACCATGGGCATCCTGGCTGTAACCGGCGCGTTCCTTTTCTTCCGCACGCGCCGCGCTACGGCCGATAGCCAACAGACGCCGCGCATTGTACGCCTGGCATTTGCTCTTGAGGTATTGGTACTCGCGGGCGCAGGGATATTACTGATCCTAAAGGTTCCCAATACCCTGCCCTGGAACCTAAGCCCGGAGTCGTCCGTATTATATGGCTGGGTGTTTCTTGGGCTGGCATTCTATTATCTCTATGCTGTCCTAACCCCCCAGTGGATTCATGCGGTGGGTCCTTTGCTGGGTTTTCTCGTCTATGATCTGGTACTATTCACGCCGTTGTTCGCTCGTTTTGGGGACGTACAGCCCGAACATATGCGTGGACAAATCACTGCATCGATGATTATCATCTTCAGCGCGCTGCTTGGCATCTACTATTTGTTTGTGAACCCGGCAACGCGTCTGAACACCCAATCACATCGTTAAAGGATTTTGTAATGATAAGGAAAATACTGCTTCTCTGCACATCGATTATGCTCGCGGCCGCTTGTGCCCCATTGACGCCCGGCGTGGATGCGACCGTCACAGCGACCGTCTCCATCCCAACGGACTCCATCCCAACCCCTACCGCTCCCCTTGTCACTGAACCTGTTCCTACGGAGGAGCTTTCGCCAACGCCCACACAGCCAACCACATCCGGACAGCAATTCATCGCCTACGTGAGCAATGGACAGCTTCTGGTCACCGATGTCACAAACGGTGTACAGGGCGGCACCACCCAATACACGATGACGGGCGAAAGCGATCAGGTATCAGATGTCGTCTGGTCGCCTTCCGGTGAATTTGTGGCGTTTGTATCGGCCGCAACAGGCGAGCCGCATGTCTTTTACATTTATGCCCTCGGTCAAAGCTCTCCCACAGATCTGGGTCCGGGCAGCGCGCCTGCCTGGTCGCCGGACAGCCAATCCATCGCCTACATCGGCGGGGCATTTCCAGACGATAGTATCTGGATCACAACGATCGATAACCCTGCGCCGCGTCAATTGACCTTCGAAACGAACTATGCCTGGGGCCGCCCGGCTTTCAGCCCTGACGGTCAATCCCTGGTTGTCGCTGGCGCAGACCGGTTTTACATGGGGGCGCAAGGCAACACTACTTTTACTCTCGAAACTCTGGCGCTGGATGGCAGCGGCACGCGCTCCCCACTGCCTGGCGCAACACCCATGGAGGGTGCGCGCCTGCCCTACGATCTGCGCTTCTCTCCCGATGGCAGTCGGCTGGCATTTTCAACCTCGTTCCATTTGAGCGCCTGTGCCTCCCCTGGCGCCTACTACGTGAGCAACGCGGATGGCAGCAATCCCCAGGAAATCGTCAGCCCATCCTTGAAAGCCGCCATGGACACGAACCAGGAACATTACCACGTGGGCTTAAGCTATGCCTGGAATCCAGCCGGTGATGCCCTGGTGGCGCTCGGGAATATCGTAGATTGCAATCCCAACAGCTCAACGATGGGCCAGGTTCTGGCAGGACCGCAGATATCGGTCATCGGTGTGCCCGAGGGCCAGGGCGAATGGACGATCATCCCTGGCTTCTTCTACGGCATCAGCATGGATCGCGGCGGGACAATGATCGCCGCCGCCCACTTCGAGGACGACTTCCAGGATCTGGACCCGATGGTGGAACTTTACTCGGCGCAGGCCGGACAACTGGTCCTGACGCTGGGGCCCGGGAGTAATCCGCAGTTCCAGCCTTGATCAAGGCTGGTGAGATGGCTCTGCAACATCATTTTGGAAAACATTCTCTGGCATAATTCGAGTGATAAAGCGGGTAAAAGCCCCGGTTTTCACATAAAACGTATCCTGAAGACCATTTGGTGGTCTTCAGGATACGTTCATTTCAACCGAGAACTTACATTCTCTTAACAATTAGTTACATTTATCACTTGTGCATCATGACACAGAAGTTGTACAAACAAGGTAAACACATTCCAATTTTAGTGCCTGATATGCTGTGCAGGCATTCAACAGTGCTTGATTGTGAGTACCTCACAATCCTCGTACCCATGGGGGGAACCTGCCTGAACACCAACAAATTGCTGCTCGCGAGTTACATATCTGAGATTGGCCATCTCAATGTCGAAACTGTGATCTAGAACTTGAAAGGAGTTCGTACCATGAATCACAAGTTGTATCTTCCCTATTGGCAGAAGGGCTTGTACCTCCTGTTTATGGCTGTGCTGATCACCGGATTAGGTGTCCAACCTGTTCAAGGGGTCTCAGCCGCGAGCAACGCTTCTGCTGATCTCAAGCCCACAGAGGTCATTACTATTGAAGCTTTGATCGATGGTCGAAGCCAGCTAATTTTACAGAGGAATATGATCCAGTGGTACCACCTTGACTTTGCAGCACCGGGACGACATGAATTTGTCAACGTTCCTACCATGATCAGTGGCAAAGAGTGGTTCCCCATTTGGCCCGATGTACCGGATGCAGAGAACCGCGATTGCCAATGCTACTCAAACAGATTCAGGGGTGTCAAGCCTGGTCTCCAGCGAAGCAAGGCGCCTGTTGAAATTAGGGTGTTGGAAGGTCGGGGGACAGTTTCCATCCTGGAACAGCCATCGAAACAGAATCAGCATGCGCTGGTCATCGAATTTGACGACAATCCCTATGGCGGTCCAGCCACCTATCAGATTGAGATCATTGTCACTCTGAGAAGCAAGCCCTGAGATGTTCGAGTTCTACAATTCAAACCGGAGAGGAAATCCATGAAAAACCGAAGTGTAGTCAAGAGCCTGTATTTGCTTTTCAGTGCTGTATTGGTTGCTGTGCTTGTTCTAAGCGTGGCGCCCGCTTCAAGAGCCGGCGCGGATGAGACGGTCCCGACCTCTGATCTTGCCGTCAGCCTGGTTTCCATCCAGAAACGTGCCAGGGCTTGTGAAGTCTTCGAAGCATTTTATAGAGTGACAAACCTTGGACCAGACACTGCCTACCACCTGTATTACGGGGTCTCCATCCCCGACCAGTATGAAGTCGTTGGCATCATGCGAGCGCCAGAGGCTCTGGACGTTGGGCAGACAGTAACCTTTTCAGTGGTCCTCAAAGTCACAGCGTTTGTGCCGGGTGAATCGCGTACAGGCTGGGTCGGTGTTGGCGTAGTGACAGACGCATACCCGGAAGGCAGCCTGGATCCCAACCCGGACAATAATGGTGTAAGCACAGGGACAAAGCTGGTCTCGAAGCCAGTGATGAACTGCTGGGAGTAAGTTCAACGCAGATAGCGGGGCAATCATTGAAAACAACCAGGACCCGCAACAGCCCGTGGATGAATAATCCGCGGGCGGTTGCTTTTCATTACAAACCAGGATATGGTGATCTTTGTCAGTTGTCAAAAACTCTGTTGCGTGCCAAAATCCCTTCCTAGTGGCGATAAATGATCTTCGACAATTCTCCGGAGTCACCTATGCAGAAGTTTCTCAGTACCTTGCGCGAGTATGGATCGACGCCTGTTTTGCTTGGTCTGGCATCTCTCAAATTCCTAGTTCACCTGCTGACCAGCCAGCAGTACGGATACTTCCGGGATGAGTTCTACTACATTGCTGCCAGCAAGCGCCTGGCTTTTGGCTATGTTGATTTCCCGCCGTTCATCGCCTTGCTGACACGCCTCGTTCGTGAGACCCTCGGCGAATCCCTGCTGGCTCTGCATCTCCTTCCCGCACTGGCGGGTGCTGCGCTGGTTTTCCTCACCGGGCTGATGGCGCGCCAACTGGGAGCGAACCGGTTCGGACAGGCTCTGGCTGCCCTGGCGACCTTGATCGCTCCGCAGTTTCTGGGCATCAATTCGCTCCTGACCATGGATTCCTTCGACATCCTCTTTTGGGGATTGGCAATCTACGTTCTGATCCTTATTTTCAAGCACGACAACCCCAAAGCATGGTTATGGTTTGGATTGGTAGCAGGCATCAGTCTGACAACCAAAGTTACCATGTTGTATTTCGGTCTCGCCGTGGTGATAGGTCTGGCATTGACTCCTCACCGCAAATATTTCCGCAGTATCTGGCTGTATCTGGGCGGCACCATTGCTTTGGCTTTTTTGCTCCCTTATTTGATTTGGAATGCTGCCAGCGGCTGGCCGACCGTCGAATTTTTTGCGGCGTATGGGAATAAAGTCTATCAGGCTTCGCCGCTCGAATTCATTGCCCAGCAAATCCTGATCATGCACCCATTTACACTTCCACTCTGGGGGTTGGGGCTCGTTTATCTTTTTTCGAAAAAAGGTGAGAGCTACCGGCCGTTAGGCTGGTGCTATAGCATCCTGCTGCTCATCTTCATGCTTCAGCATGCCAAAAACTATTTCCTGGCTCCGATGTATCCCGTTCTGTTCGCAGCCGGGGCTGTCTTCTTCGAGGAGATCATGCAGGCGAGTAGACATTTCTGGTTGAAGCCAGCCTTTGTTTGCTTCCTTGCCATTGGCGGGATCATAACGGCGCCCATGGCGATCGCGGTTTTGCCGCTGGAAGCCCATGTCGCGTATATGCGGGTCATGTCGGGTACCAAAGTCAAGTCAGAAAAATCTGATACAGGTTTCTTCCCGCAACATTTTGCCGACCGCTTTGGGTGGGAAGAAATGGCTGCAACCGTGGCAGATGTCTACCGCGGACTCCCGCCTGAAGAGCAAGCCCAGGCTTGTATCTTTGCGGGGAACTACGGAGAGGCGGGCGCGCTGGAATTCTACGGTCCGCGCTATGGCCTGCCTCCTGTTATCAGCGGACACAACAGCTACCATCTCTGGGGAACAGAGGAGTGCAGCGGAGAAACGATGATCGTGATCGGAGGAAGCATCTCCTCCGTGGGAGTGGTTTTCGAGGAGGTCTGGCAGGCGAACCAGACTCATTGTGATTACTGCATGTTCTACGAATACTCCCTGCCGGTCTACTTTGCCCGTGGCTTGAAAGTTCCGCTTGAGAAGATATGGCCGAGCGTCAAAACATTCCAGTAAGGTCGTTGGAGCTGGCGAATGTCGAATGATATGGAAACGACGATAAAAAAGCTGGTCGAGTCCCTTGCTCAGTGGAATTCAATCCGTGTGATTGGTTTGAGCGGAGGAGACCGGTCCTTCCCCGAACCGGGCGGAGGCGATATTGACATCTTCGTTTATTGCACCGAAATTCCCACAGGCAGCGGACGGCAGGAACTGCTGAAATCGCTGCGAGGGGGAATCGAGCAAATTGAAATTGGAAAGCTTACAAGCGGACATTGGGGACAAGGGGATTGTTTATCCATGGCGGGCGTGGAAACCTGGCTGCTGTATTTTACAGTTGCGGAAGCTTGCCTCGAACTGGAAGAGATCCTCGCCGGCAAGCGGTTGGGGCGGCTGGACAGTTACTACTATCCCATCGGTCGTTGCGCGATGTGGAAGGCGATGCGGGTGTTTTATGACCCGGATGGCATTCTGGCATCTTTCAAGCAGCGTCTGTCTGAATATCCTCAGGAACTGGCGCTGGCGGTGATTGATCATCATTTGAATGCTCTTGACGATGTGGAAGACCTCGAACGAGCAGTAGGGCGAAAAGACGTATTCTTCTTCCATTTTGCACTGGACCTGGCGCTGGATCATTTCCTGCAGGCTTTATTTGCATTGAACAAGGAATACTTTCCAAGCCGGAAGCGCTCAGAGACCTAT
>Ga0105104_10002587_pt1 | contig 13130 bp, 13 predicted proteins | sample PPLLaktember2015_3_FD_87034 | JGI IMG/M metagenome (GOLD analysis project Ga0105104, IMG submission 87034) | Freshwater sediment microbial communities from Prairie Pothole Lake near Jamestown, North Dakota, USA - PPLs Lake P7 Core (6) Depth... | ecosystem: Environmental > Aquatic > Freshwater >...
AAGCGGGAGTGAATCTGGCAATTTGATGCAGTCATAGGCGGGAATGTTGAAATACTCGGCCATGCCGCCGTCATCATGCTGGCCGATGGAAACCTGGTTTAGGCAGGAAGCAAATTCTCCGCGCTTGCACCAGGCACAGCGCCCGCAATGGCGAATGCATTCCATCGCCACACGGTCACCGGGTTTGACATTGGTCACATCCGGGGCGACCTCAACCACAACGCCGGAATATTCGTGCCCGATCACCATCGGCGCCATGCGCCCGGATTCGGGGTGGGGCTTTCCGATCGGGATGATCGCGCCCTGTCTCAGGTCCTCAAGGTCTGTGCCGCAAATGCCGCACCAGGCGCTGGCGATACGGGCTTCCCCCGGCCATAAGGGGCGCGGTTCAGCCCATTCAGGCTCATACCGCAGATCATTAATGCCATGAAATACGATCGCTTTCATTTGCTTCTCTCCCTTGTTTATCGCTCCATTATTTTGTGAACAGCCGCCAGAATATCTTTCTCTGCGGGAATGACTTCATTTTCCAGAACCGAGTTATAGGGGATGGGCACATCTTCTGCAGCCACGCGGACGACCGGACCATCCAAATCAAAGAAACAGCTGTCCATGATCTTTGAAGAGATCTCATTGCTGAAGCCCCCGGTATTGTGGCCTTCATTTACGACGACAACTCGGTGGGTCTTGGCGATTGACTTTGAAACGGTTTCCATGTCAAATGGCTTGAGCGTGCGTGGGTCAATGAGTTCAACCTGAATCCCTTCAGCGGCTAATTTTTCAGCAGCGCTCTCAGCGAATTTGCTCATACGGCTGGTAGCGATCACGGTAACATCGCCGCCTTCTCGGCGTATAGCCGCTTTTCCGATCGGGACTAAATAGTCATCCTCTGGCACATTGCCTGATTCGCCGTACAGCAGCTTATTCTCGATGACAACGACCGGATTGTCATTGCGTATAGCAGATTTCAGCAATCCTTTCGCATCGTAAGGCGTTGAGGGCATGACAACGAGCAAGCCCGGGATCAGCGTCAGCCAGGTTTCAAGACTCTGTGAATGCTGGGCTGCGTTACCTCTACCGGCGCCAAAGGCGGTTCGGATGGTGAGGGGCACACGCGCATGGCCGCCAAACATATACTTCACCTTGGCTGCCTGGTTAACAACTGCATCCAGCGCCATGCCGATGAAATCAATGTACATGATCTCAACGATCGGGCGCATGCCTGTCAGCGCGGCACCGACGCCCGCGCCAACGATAATGGATTCGCTGATAGGTGTATTCTTTACCCTTCCAGGTCCGAATTCATCAAATAATCCCTTTGAAGCGGCAAAAGCACCGCCATGCTTGCCAACATCTTCACCCATCAGAAAAACGCGTTCATCGCGCGCCATTTCTTCTGCCATCGCTTCAGCGACTGCCTGCCTGTAAGTAAGTATGCGTTCGCTCATGACTGCCACTCCGAATATACATCTTCAAAGATGGATTCCACAGCAGGCTGGGGGCTGGCTTCTGCGAATGCGACCGCTTCATCCACTTCCTGTTGTATTTCAGCACGGACCATTTTATATTCTGGCTCGGTCATTATTCCACGTTCAACTAGAAGGTTTTCAACACGCATAATGGGGTCTTTCTTGCGCCACTCATCCACCTCACTGCTGCTGCGATAGACCATTGCGTCGCCATAATAGTGGCCCTCAATGCGATATGTATCCCCTTGCATGACAAATGGTCCTTTTCCGGAGCGGACATAATCAATCGCATCATGCGCTGCAAAATGCACCGCTTCAAGGTCATTACCGTCAACTTTGACAAAAGGCAGATCGTACCCTGAGGCTCTTTTTTCCATATTTCCAGCCATTGAGGTGCTGGTTTCAGTGGATACCGCATAGTGGTTGTTCTCAAAAAGGAAAAGGACAGGCAATTTCCATAACGAAGCCAGGTTCATTGATTCATGGGTATTGCCTTCATTTGCAGCACCATCACCGAAGGACACAACCGTGATCTGATCTGTGCCGCGCATTTTGGCCGAAATCCCGGAGCCTACCGCGATTGGAAGGCCGCCGCTGACAATGCCATTGGCACCCAGATTGCCAAGAGTTATGCTGGCGATATGCATTGAACCGCCCTTGCCCTTACAGTAACCGTCACTGCGTCCCAAGATCTCTGCCAGCATGGGTTTAAGTTCGCCGCCTTTTGCCAGCATGTGCCCGTGCCCACGGTGAGTGCTTGAAATGAAATCATCTTTGCGAAGCTGAGTTACAACTCCAGCGGCAATGGCTTCCTGCCCAATATAAAGGTGAGTAGTACCGCCGATCATTCCTCGTGTGAACAGAACTTTAATGGCTTCCTCATGAAACCGGATGCGCAGCATAAGTCTGTAACGATCAATTATTGTTTTTGGATCTAATTGTTTTTCCATAAATGCTTATTCCTTGGTGCGAGCTTGCACCTTCGCGAGGTCTTCAATAATGTTTATGACCGCCGAATGATCAAGTTCACCGCGACCGGAGGCCATCATTGCGCTGAATAGTTCATGGGCAACAGCCGTAGCCGGTAAGGGAACATTCAAAGCCTTTGCAGTGTCCATGATAATGTTGAGATCCTTATAGTGGAAGCGGCTCTTGAACCCGGGTTCAAATTCGCCTTTGACGATCTTTGGCCCGCGAACATCCATTACACGCGTCTGGGCATATCCGCCGCTGAGCACTTTTACGATTATCGCAGGGTCAACGCCCGCTTTTGTGCCTAATACCAGCGCTTCGGCCATGCCGATGAAGTTCATGGCAACCTGGATCTGATTGCAGGCTTTGACGGTCTGTCCTGCGCCGTTGTTCCCGCAAAGTGTCACCGTTTTCCCCATCACTTCCAGGATCGGCAGCACGCGTTCAAATAATTCTTTGGAACCGCCAACCATGATCGAAAGCGCGGCATTTTTTGCACCTGTTTCACCGCCGCTCACCGGCGCATCCAGGCACAACACGCCCTTTTTTCCCAGTTCTTCAGCTACCTTGATTGCTGTTTTGGGAGCAATGGAACTCATATCAATGTAGATCAGACCTTCGCGGGCGGCTTCAATGATGCCGCTTTCACCAAGCGCGACCTTCTCCACATCTGGGGAATCAGGAACCATCGAAATAACCACACCGCTCACTTGAGCAACTTCCTTGCAGGAACCGCAGGCTTTTCCCCCCTGGGCGGCTATTTCTTCTACCGCTGGTTTGACGATATCAAAAACGGCAACTTCATATCCTGCTTCCAACAAATGTGCGGCCATATGCCGCCCCATGATCCCCAAGCCAATAAAACCTATTTTTTCTTTCATTTTGATCTGATTCTCCATTAAGTATTATTTTTCTTCAAGTATATGTTTAATGCGCTGCATGAATCTTGCAGCCGCGACGCCATCCACGATGCGGTGGTCGAAAACCAGAGTTAATGTCATCATATTGCGGACTGTAACCTGATCACCGACTGCAACCGCCTTGGGCATGATCGCGCCAACCGCCAAAATGGCGCATTCCGGCAGATTGATAACTGGGACGAAGGATTCGATCTCTTGCGCCCCGAGATTTGTGATGGTAAAGGTACCGCCTTCCAGATCCTGGGGTGTGGTACGACCTGCCAATGCGCGTTCAGCCAAAGCGGAAAATTCCTGATGCAGTACCTCGATCGGTTTATTGGCAACATCTTTAACCACCGGCACAAGCAGACCGCGTTCTGTGTCGACCGCTATGCCGATATTGACCGCTTTCATTTCCCAAATTTCATCACCGGATAATCGGGAATTCATATAGGGAAATTCTTTTAGCGCTTTTCCAGCTGCTTCTGCGATGAGAAGGTTATAGCTAACCTTTCCCAGAGAAGCTTCAAACGATCTACGGCGATCAATTAATTTTTGTGTATTTACCTCAAGGTTCAAAGCAACTCGTGCGGTGGTATGGACGGATAGCGCCATATGCTCGCCAGTCAATTTGCGAATGCCCGTAAATGGTTTTTTCACGACATCGATTGATGGTGCGGGTTGTGTTTTACTTTTCATTTGCTGGTAAAACTTTTCCACATCCTCCCGCCTGACCTGGCTGCCTGCAGGAATTACTTTGGAAATATCAACCCCCAGATCATCAGCCAATTTTCTGGCAGATGGTGAAATGCTGATACGCCCGCCTGAAGCAGGCTCCTGCTGCCCGGTGGTCGCTTGGTAGGCCAAATTTCCACTTTTTACAGTAACTTCTGAAGTGGGGGCGACGTCTTCACCGATCATGGCAGGAATTGGATCAGGCAAACTTTCTCCTTCTGCGAGAATTACCGCCAGAACACCATTACATGGGACGTTTTCACCTTCCTTGTGAAGGATCTTTCCGATTGTCCCGGTGGCAGGTGCTTCCACCTCGTTTGTGGCTTTGTCTGTTTCGATCTCAAGGATGGGTTGGCCTGTTTTCACGAGCGCACCTTCTTTTGTGAGCCAGCTGACAATACGCCCCTCGATCATATTGAGGCCAAGTTTTGGCATCGCGAAAAATGTTGGCATATTCTCTCCTAAACCCTGTCCATCATTTGCAGGACAGCATGTTTGATCTTTTCTTCACTTGGGATCACTATGCCTTCCAATGTGCGGTTGTAAGGCATGGGCACATTCAACCCGGCTACGATAACCGGCTTTTCATCCAGTTCCTCAAATGCCCTTTCCACAACCTGTGAGACGATCTCTGCGCCGATGCCTGAACGACGGTTGGATTCATGCGTCACGATCAGCCGGTGCGTTTTGCTGACCGATTTGATCACGGTGTCATAATCAAATGGATATATTGTGCGTGGATCGATCACTTCGCATTCGATCCCTAACCCGCTTAGGATTTCTGCGGCAGCCAGGGCTTTATGGACCATAATTGAGATCGCTACGATGGTCACATCCTTGCCTTCCCGCCTTATAACAGCTTCTCCAAAGGGCACGGTGTAATCCACTCCGACATCCGGCACTTCACCCTGAATCTCATAACCGCGCTTATGCTCAAAGAAAAGCACAGGGTCATTTCCCCGGATGGCTGTTTTAAAAAGCCCTTTCGCATCATAAGGCGTAATGGGCATTACGACCTGCAAACCCGGAACATGGCTGAACCAGGATTCGAAGGATTGGGAATGCTGTGCGGCTTGGCCGCCGCCGGCACCCACTGGGGCTCGGATGACCAGCGGCACATTGATCTTGCCGCCGAACATATAACGGATCTTGGCGATCTGATTGACGATCTGGTCCATTGGAATGGTTATCCAGTCAGAATAAAGTATCTCGGCGATCGGATGGAGACCTGTGGCGGCTGCGCCCAGGCAAGTGCCGACGATAGCCGCTTCCGAGATGGGAGTATCGCGCACACGCTCTCCGCCAAATTTTTCATATAACCCTTTGGTCAGGCCAAATGGATTGCCCCGAATCCCCACATCGCATCCTAGGATCACAACGCGCGGATCGCGTTCAAATTCTTCCATATGCGCTTCATTTAATGCCTGCTTGATCGTTAATGTCCTGCTCATAATTCACCGCCAAATTTCTGTACAAACTCAGGGGAATAAATATCGTTATATAACGTATCCGGTGAGGGTTCCGGGGCTGCCTTGGCGTGTTCGATCGCGCCTTGAACATCCCTGGCTGCCGACGCATATACCGCGTCTACTTTTGCCTCATTTGCGGTACCGGAACTCACCAGGTATTCCCGAATGCGTTTGAGTGGGTCCATTTGCTCTGCCCAGGGATCGTTCGTGGTTGTGTCACGGTAGCGTTCATCATCTGCAACAAAATGTCCGATATAGCGATAATAGCGTGCTTCGATCAGGGTGGGACCATCCCCCTTTCTAGCCCGAACGGCAGCATCGCGCACTGCTGAATACACAGCGAAGGGATTGAATCCATCCACGGTCACTCCGGGTATTCCGTAGCCGATTGCACGATCAGCAACGACTGGATTTTTGGATGCTTTTTCATATTGCATGGCGATCGCCCATTGGTTATTTTCACAAAGGAAAATAACTGGCAAATTCCAGGTTGACGCCAAATTTAAAGATTCATGCCAGATGCCCTGGTTTGTGCCGCCGTCGCCATGAAAACAAACTGTCACATAATCTTTTTTAAGCACTTTTGCGCTTAATGCTGAACCAACCGCGATCGGCATACCGCTGCCGACGATACCTGTTGCGCCCAGCATGCCATCATCAACCGAGGCAATATGCATGGAGCCGCCTTTGCCTTTGCAGTACCCATCGGCTTTGCCCATTAATTCAGACATCATCTTATTGACGTCCCCGCCCATCGCGATGACATGCCCATGCCCGCGGTGAGTGCTTGTGATGAAATCACCCTTTTTTAAAGCGGTGCAGGCGCCGACAGCAACAGCTTCCGCCCCCAAATAAGCATGCGCCAAACCATATATGAAATTTTGTTTCCAAAGTTCCTTTACATTGGTGTCAAATTCACGAATGAGCGCCATTTTTCGGAAGATCTCCAGCTGGTCTTCAACCGACAATTCCGGCGGTGCCTTTAATTCCTGCATCACTTCCCTTTTAAATTTTTCAAGCTTGGCAAGGGATTCATCCATGCTGATTGCGCTGATTGGCATATCCGTACCTCCAAAAATTAGATTTTTTTATAACTCCAGAACTTCTCCGGGGTTCACGACAGTAACTTTTGCTTTTAGTTCGCCCTTTGCTTTGGCTTTTTCAACTTCTTTGAGAAATAACTTAATACCCTCAGATTCTGCAGAGACATAATGGCTGGCAACAATATGGTCTATCCCCAGCCATTGGCTTGCCAGAACAGCTTCGTACTCGGTCAGCTCGCCGCATTTGTAGCATTCCATATGAGGGAGTGAGTTTTCAGGCAGCATAACGTGCATCAAACCGACGGTAGGCTTATAGAGCTCTCCCCACATTTTCATATCCTGGGTGATGGCTGTGTCGCCGGGATGGTAGATCCTCAACCCGGGTTCAGGCTCAATAATGAACCCCATGGCAGGGCCGGAAAGAAGCTGGTTATCAGGCGTGATGCCGAATGACCAGTGCACACTTGCCACCGGGCGAACGGGAATACCCGCGACTTCCATCGCCATGCCCCAAATAGTAACGCGGATGAGATCGGGATCAACTTTGAAGATCTCGGTTAACCGATGCGAAACGTCTTTGGCGCAAATCACTGGACAGTTATAGCGTTTGAGAATTTCCGGTGCGTCGCCAAAATGGTCGTAAGCATTGTGGGTGATGAGCAGCAGATCCACTTTTTCCAGAGATTCCGGCGTGAACGGCGCAACAGGATTGCCCGTTAAAAATGGATCAATAACAATGTGTTTGCCATCCGGTGTTATGATCTTGTAACCTGCATATCCAAAAAAAATCAGTTTTGTTGCCATTGTTCCTATTCCTCCTTGCGATGTTTTATTCCCTCAGCGGTTACGCGCTGGGACTGATCCAAATGAAGCCGCATGGCTGCGACCGCTTTTTCCGCGTCTTTTGCCTCAAGTGCATCAAGGATTTCCCGGTGAAAGTCACAGGCTTCTTCTGCTGCACCTGGTGCGGATGTGCCCGTCCAGATAAGCTCAAAAAGTGCCTCAGTTAAAGGTTCGATCAGGATCTCAAAAAGCGGATTTCCGCTGGCGCGGGCGATCACCATGTGGAATTCCAGGTCCCATTTTGAGAACGCGTTGACATCTTTCTTGGCTTTGCACATGTTGGTAAGAATGGATTCGAGTTTCTCAATATCTTGGGGTGCAGCGCGTTCAGCGGCGAGCTTGACTACCTGTATTTCAAGGACCCGCCGGACCTCCATCAAAGAATCCAGCGTAAAGAATTGATCTTGCGTGGTGATGTACATGCCCAGCGAGTTAGCCACGTCAGCTCCCTGGATCGCCTGGACATAAGTCCCCGATCCGGTCTGAGATGCGACCAGCCCGCGCGCTTCCAGAATTCGGATCGCTTCACGAATAACGGTGCGGCTGACCTTAAATGTCTCGCCCAGCTCCCGTTCAGTTGGCAGGCGGTCACCGGGTTTGATCTGACGGGAAAGGATAAGTTGCTGGATCTGTTCGGAAACCTGGCCGGAAAGTTTCTCCTGGCGTTTTACGGGGGAGTAGGAGTTATCCATAATTGGTATGACAATATGATAGCATACCAATAACCAAGATGCAAGATTTTTTAAGGTTCCAGATGACAGTGATTGGTATAGTAAAATACAAAACGATTAAATCAGTATTTTTTGGAGTAAATATGGGATATCTCGATCCGGGATTACTTGGAGTTCTACCACAAATTGCCATGGCCTTGGGGTTGGTGCTCGTTTCTTCATTGACCTTCTTATTTAAGCCGCTAAAGAAATTATTTTCGAAAAAAGATAAGCAAGATAGCGAACCGGAAGAATAACGGCTTCTTTTAAAATGCCAACAAAACCATCGCAGCTTAGCGGAGGAATGGATCCGACAGGCAGTATTTTTGAGCAGGATGGATCTATCTTTCGTTCAATTGCTCCTGAATTTTCCCCTTTTGTAAGATCTCTTCTTGAAAGTCAGCATATTCAAGGCATGATCGGTCATGAATTGGTTGATACAGCCATATTCCAGGAACAATCTCCAACTAAAAACCTGACGCTCAAACATCGCAAGATAATGCCCGCGAACTATCCATACGAATGGACCGGGCTTATGCTGCACGATGCAGCTCAATTAACTCTGGATATTTGCCTTAAATTGCTTGATGAGGGGCTTGTTCTGAAAGATGCCACTCCCTGGAACATCGTTTTTGAATCAAGCGAACCTGTTTTTGTCGATTTCACATCCATTATGCCTGTCGATGATGACCTCAACTGGGTTGCGCTTGACCAATATCTGCGCCTGTTCCTTTTCCCGTTGATGGCAGCTGAGAATGGATTTGGGAAGGCATCCCGGTCGCTTTTGCTGGCATCCCAAGCCGGGATCACTGTGGCTGAAATCGGAAAATTCTTGAAAAGCAACGCCCTGATAAAAAAACCGTGGCTGATCAACCGACTTTTTGTTCCACGAGCGATGGTTAATTTACTGCAGAGCACCGGCCAGGATAAAGAGGTCGGGAAATTTATCAGCGGCACACCAATTCCGAATGAAAAACGGAAACAATTTTTTACCAGGCTTCTGGCTGAATTGAACACAATTAAGCCCCTCAATGATCGCAAGGACTGGTCTCAGTATCAAGCAGACATGGCGTCATATTTTGATGCCGAACAATTTAATCCAAAGCAGGAACGGATCTCTTCACTTCTTAAAGAATTAAAGCCTCGATCGGTTGTTTGCATCGGCTGTAAAAAGGGCGGCTTCGCGATCCTGGCAGCACGCCAGGGTATATCGGTTACAGCTTTCGACACCAATGAAAGATCGTTGGATATGCTCTATCAGACAGCCAAGTTCAATGATCTAAAGATCCTGCCGCTGATCATGGATATTTCCAACCCCACGCCTGCATCGGGTTGGCTGTCTTTGCAATACCCTGCAGCAATAGATCGTTTGCAGGCTGAAGGAGCGCTTGCCTTAACACAGGTGCACAATTTGGCGATCACGCAGGGGCATTCGTTTAATAAGATCGCAGAGGTCTATTCTGCCCTTTGCGAAAAATGGCTGATCACAGAATTTCTCCCCATTGAAGATCCGCGTGTGAAAGAGCTTCTCCTGACATTCCGCAGGGATCTGAGCTGGTATTCACTTGAGGGATATATTGAAGCACTTGGTTCAAAATTCAAGCACATTTCAACTTGCGAGTCATATCCTTCCGGACGAACGCTGATCCTCTGTAAAAAATAACCAGGAAAAATTTAGTTCGATAAATACTCTCGGATTTCTTTTTTATTGATCCAATAAGGAGTTTTAAACCTTTTATATGTTCAAGAAATTTCCATTTCATACTTTGCTACTCGCGATCTATATTCCGCTGGCACTTTTCGCTTCCAATTTGGGTGAGATCAAATCAGTAACGACTTACCGTTTGCTTCTCGCTTTGGCGCTTGTTTCATTGATTCTGCTTTTTTTGGTCAATTTATTTGTCCGTGACTGGCAAAAATCCGGCTTGATGACGTCATTATTTATCTTTTTCTTTTCAGTCTACGGATCGCTCTATTCCTTTTTTAAAAATCCAGAGATCCTTGGCGGCGCCCTGGGTCATCACCGCATCGTCATTTTTCTTGTGTTAGCTATTTTGGCTATCATTTCATGGTTGGTCATTAAAAAATTCCGGCACCTGCAAGAGATCACTTTGCTCGTCAACCTTTTTTCCTTTTATTTGGTGGCGATGCCTGTTATACAGATCGCACTTTTTACGGTGCAAAATAATAGATTAAGCAATTCTCAGCCCGCATTCAGGAACCTCCCTTCACAATCTGCTATAGTTCAGAAGGATCTACCGGACATTTATCACATTATCCTTGACTCTTACCAGCGACAGGATTTTTTAACTGCTGGCTATGATTATGACAATTCAAAATTCATCCAGTTCCTGAGAGATTCAAATTTTTATGTTGCGGACTGCAGCCGCAGCAATTATGCACATACCTTTCTTTCCATCTCCTCGACCATGAATATGGCCTATGTCCAGGATTTTATGACGCCTGAAACTTTGACAGAGCCGGCGCTTAAGGATGCCCTGGTGCACAGCCAGGTAAGGGCAAGGCTGAGTGACCTTGGTTACCAGATCGTGGCCTTTGATAATGTCCATTGGGATTATTCGGATGCAGATGTTTTTTACCCATTCAAGATCGAGCCCTTCCTTAATCCTTATCTATTCCCGGTTGAATCGGTTTATATTGACAATTCTGCGTTAAAGATGATTAAAGATTTCAGCCGTCCTTTTAAGCAAGGTGTAACTACTCTAAGCTCAAGTGCGGTAAAGGATCATTATCTTCAGCAAAAGTTTATTCTTGACAGCATAGATGAGTCCGTTTCTCTGAAATCTCCAAAGTACGTTTTTGGGCATGTTGAAAAACCGCATGGTCCCTTTGTATTTGAGCCTGATGGTGCTTTTATTGAAGAGGATGCGTATTACCGGGATAAATATTTCTCCGCGATCGATAAGGAATATGACCGGCTGGGAAACATCAAGCAGGTTGAATACATCAACCGCAGGATGATCAGATTGGTCAATGAGATCAAAAAGGTCGATAAAGAAGCCATCATCATCATCCATTCCGATCACGGCCTTCTGGAAAATGAGATCCTGAACGGGCGTCTGGCAAACCTGTTTGCGATCTATTTTCCCGATAAGGATTATTCAAACCTGTATCCGACAATTACGCCTATCAATATCTTCAGGGTTGTCCTGGATAAATATTTCTCGGCTGGCCTCGAATTACTTCCAGACAACTCGTATTACTCTTACCGGGAAGATAAAATGGAATATTTTCCTGTAGAAGAAAATATGCCTGGCTGTATTCAAAAGTAACCTTTTATTAAAGGTATTGTTCTTTCCTGAGATCATCCTACCAATCACTGTTGTAGAACTTGAAAGGAAAAAAATAGATTAATGCTTAGATCAGAGATCGCTTTTTTGCCTTTGGCAATTTTTCTATTTTCTTCAATGATCACACCCGGCCCGAATAATATTACCGGCGCATCAATGGGCCTTCTGCATGGTTACCGCAAGTCCTATAAATTTGTTCTGGGCGTTGCTGCAGGTTTTTTCATCATCATGCTGCTCAGCGGCTTGTTATCGGGTTTGCTTCTGAAATATATCCCTGGAATTGAAAGGATCGTTCGTTTGCTTGGAGCTCTTTATATCCTTTGGATGGCTATCGGGATTTTGCGCTCATCCATGGCAAAAGATCTGGCTGAACAACCTTTGCTGGGCTTTTCGAGGGGACTGCTCCTCCAGTTCCTTAATCCTAAAGTGATGGTCGTGGGCTTGACACTTTATTCTTCATTTTTGGCATCGATCGCAAGCAATTATATTTGGCTGGTTTTGTCAGCTGCCATAATAGCCTGCTTTTCGTTTACTTTTACTTCGATCTGGACCATGGCAGGGTCAATCCTGTTCCAGAAATTAAAAAAGCCCATCTTACTTCGGCTCATCAATTCAGCGCTCGCAGTTCTGCTGGTCTATACTGCCTATGAACTATCCGGGGTCAAGGAACTGATTCACTTCTAATTCAAGAAAAAATGTCGCTATTTATTCTCACTACATAAACGAGAGTTATATGTCTGAAATAAACTGGATACCTTTATTAACATTCTTATTGATAACCACTTTAACACCCGGACCAAACAACCTTTCCTGCATATCGATGGGTGTTCAGCATGGTTTTAAACGTTCGCTGGTTTATATCTTTGGGATCGTCTTTGGAATATTTGTTCAATCATTGATCAGTGGATTTGTATCCAATCAATTGCTGAGTGTTTTTCCCGGTTTTGAGACAATTCTCAGGGTGATCGGCGCGGCATATATTGCTTGGCTTGCTGTGATCACATTCAATTCCACCTATTGTTCTGATAACAGCGGTACGATACCAATGGGATTCAAGGATGGATTTATTCTACAATTCCTCAACCCCAAAGCCATTATTTTTGTGATGACAGTCTATACCGCATATCTTCAGCCAATCCTGGGAAACTTCCTGCTCATTTTCCTGGCAGCTTTTCTTTTAGGCTTGAGATCCTTTTTGGTTAATTCCACCTGGGCTGTCTTTGGTTCGGCCATTCGGCGTTTTCTAAGCAGGCCTGTGGTCAATAAGATCTTCAATGGTGTTGTCTCTGCCGCACTACTATATAATGCTGCTGACCTGATGAGATTACCCGATCTAATTGGGAAACTCTTTTCCTAAAAGATCGACTCGATAAAAAATCGCCTCTTTATTAAGGGAATCAAAACTCGATCATTACCTTGCATGTCTCTCCCGGCTTTTCGTTGGCTGTCTTAAACGCGGCAAGCGTGTCTGCAAAACTAAAAGTGTGAGTGATCAGATTCTCAGCCAAACCTGGATTTGTGAGAATAAAATTGATCGCATCGCCAAATTTATTCAGGTTGTTGCGAGATCCACTGATGGTCAATTCCTTTTTAGTTACATCCACGCCGCGCATGGAGAATTTTTCTTTCGTGACGCCTGCGATGACGATCCGACCGGCATCCGCTGTAAGCTCGACAGT
>Ga0105104_10002588_pt1 | contig 13125 bp, 9 predicted proteins | sample PPLLaktember2015_3_FD_87034 | JGI IMG/M metagenome (GOLD analysis project Ga0105104, IMG submission 87034) | Freshwater sediment microbial communities from Prairie Pothole Lake near Jamestown, North Dakota, USA - PPLs Lake P7 Core (6) Depth... | ecosystem: Environmental > Aquatic > Freshwater >...
GGCAGCCTTCGCCGAGGACGCGGTGGACGAGGGAGAGGCCTTGGACGGACTGGCCTTGGCGGTGGACGAGCTCTTGCTCTTCGCGGCGCTCTTCGACGCGCTCGACTTCGACTTCGACTTCGACTTCGATGACGAGGACGACTTCTTCGAGGAGGACTTGGCGGCAGTCTTCTTCGAGGTGGCGGCCGCCGCGTCGGACGACAGCACCACCGGTCCCGCGAGCGTGGACACGAGCGCCACGACGCGGAGCACAGTTCGAGCTCGCATGGGTCGGCGTCGAGTAAATCGAACGCTGTGGAGAGCTGTCAACGCATGCACCAACGCGATTCCCCTGACGAATTCTGTCAATCCCACCTGTGCTGAGCGATGCGCACACATGGGCTCAGTCGTCCCCGTATCCGCCGTCCAGAGCGATGGCGTGGAATCTCCCCGACACGGCGCGTCCGCTGCCGTAGGTGCCATCGGCGACGAAGGACGCGCTGAAGCTGCCGGCCGTGTCGTCTCCGGGGTTTCCGCCCTTGTCCAGGGTGAACTCACCGATGGAGACGTCGGCCAGGACCCGGGCGGGCTCGCCGGCGGCGTTGTGCAGAAAGGTGGCCCGGAGTGTTCCGCCGTCGGTGTGGCCGGCGATGTTCGTCGTCCGGCCGGTCGGCAGATCGAGCTGGTCCAGCGCCAGGGTGAAGCGGAGGACCAGGTCGATGTCCCGCCCGGAGTTGTGCTCGTAGCTCACCACCAGGGCGTCGTAGTTCCGGAGCACGTGCACCGTGGACACCTCGAGGTCGAACACCTCGGAGAGGCTGCCGTCGAGCGAGTTCTCTCCCTTCCCGCACGCCAGGGAAGCCGCGATCGCCGCGGCGGCGAGCATGACCAGGGTCGCACGAGTCATGGCTTCTCGACCGCGATCTGCAGGACGCCGCTCGCACCGTTCCGGTACCCGATGACCCGCCGGTTGCCGATGTAGACCATGCGAGTCTGGAAGACCGCGCCGGTGTCCACCACCACCTCGTGGTCGCTCCACACCTGGCTCAGCCCGCGATTGGCCACCGCGAGGTAGTGGTCCTCGGTGCAGCTGTTCTCGTTCTGGTTCGCCTGGCGAGAGCAGACGTAATAGGCGACCGACGGATCACCGTCGGGAGAGAGAGCCACGGACGCGTACCAGCCGCCGGTGCCCCGCTGGAACACGGGGTCCAGGGTGTCCCAGCCCGACGGCTGACTGCAGTCGCTTCCGAGCGTGCAGGCGGTGAAGAAGGCGCCGTTCTGGCTGCGATTGGTGACGGCGATCGCGTAGCCGAAATTGGAGCGGTAGTCGATGGAGGGGCCGGCGTGGGTGTTGGGGAGGATGGTCGCTCCGTTGGAGCCGAGGATGCTGGGGTATTCCGATGATCCGGTGAGCGGCTGGAGCGCGCCGCACGTCTTCCAGGTCCCGTCGCTCTGCTGCTCGGAGAACTCGATGTCCGCCCCGAAGGTATCGGGTGCGGTCCCCGCCCGGTCGGAGACCACCGCCGCGGCCCTGAGCCCGCTGCTCAGCGTGTTGGCCCCGTAGATGATCCGATTGCGCCCGCCGTAGCCTCCCTGTCCCGCGCCCTTGGCATTCCCGGCCTGGAGCAACGCCACGGGTGTCCAGGCGGTGGGCCCGCCGATGGCCATCTCGAGATCGGCCGCGTTCCAGTCGCCGGTGCCCGCCGACTGGCCGAAGTGGCCGTCGCGGTAGGCGAGGACCGCGTTGTTCCCCTGGAAGATCAGCGCCGGATAGAAGCCCACGATGATGCCGTTGTCGCTCGGCGCGGAGCCGGAGGTGGGCGGAGCCGAGGTGGTCGCGGCCACCTGCTCCACCCAGCGCCCGCTCTGGTTGTAGGCGATGGCCGCGTCGTTCTGGTACCAGAACGCCGAGCTGAAGTCGGCCGGGCCGCCGAGGTACGCCACCGCCGGCGCGCCGTTGACCTGGTAGGCGACGCTGGCACCGAAGAACCGCTGGATGGTCTGCACCAGCTGCGCGGGCGAGGCGACGCCGGCGTCGGCGTCGAACTCGCGGAACATGATGTCGTAATCGACGAGGCCCGCGTCGGGGAACATGGCGATCACCCCCGAGTCCTGCCGCGGGCTCTTCACCAGGTAGGTGAAGCCGACGACGGTGCTGTTGGGCTTGGCCACCATGTCGAAGGAGGGGATGGCGGGATTGGCCACCTCGAAGGTGGTCCGGTCCACGATGTAGATGTCGAACCGTCCGCCATCCGGCTCGCAGGCCTGGTCCTGATCACCGCACAGCAAGCTGTCGTTGTAGATGAGCTCGCCGAGCTTCTGGCTGCAGCTGGCGAGCACGAGCGCGGCCATGGCGCCGACGGCCAGCGCCATCGATGTGGGACGCATCCCTTCCTTCACTTTCACCCCCGGATCCGGGCACGCATTCTACCAGCGCGCTGAGCGGTTCCCGTGCATGCATCCTTGCGGCTCGTCGATTTCCCGGAGGACACTCCTCCGCATGTCGGAGACACTTCCACCCACTTCTCCGGACGCCGCTCCGGAGGAGATGACGCGCCGGAACTTCATCGAGCACGTCGGCTTCATGTCGGGAACGGCGCTGCTCTACGCGGCGTGCAAACCGTCCGAGCCGAAGAAATCCGAGACCACGGTCGCGCCGGTGCTCGAGACCTCCCATCGCTCCCTGACCAACGACGAATACGACACGGTGGCCGCCGCGGTGGAGCGTATCTGCCCCCGCGACGAGGAGCCGGGCGCCATCGATCTGGGCGTCCCCGAGTACATCGATCGCGCGCTGGCCACGCCCACGCTCGGCCACGTCCGCGACGACTTCGTCCGCGGCACGGAGGTGCTGATGCGCAGGGCCCGGGCGCAGCACGACAAGCCGTTTCCCGCGCTCGCCCCCGACCTCCAGGATGCGCTCCTCACCGAGTTCAAGAATTCCCCCGCCGGCTCGGGCGAGCAGCACTACTGGACGGTGCTCATCGGGCTCACCATGGAGGGGCTCTTCGGTGACCCGGCGCACGGCGGCAACCGGGCCGGCCGCGGCTGGGAGCTGATCGGCTTCGGCCAGGGCCGGCGCGGGTGTGCCGACCCCTCCGGGCACCACCACCACCACCACGGCTGCGAGACCAGGAAAGGTTAGCCCGGGCATGTCCTTCTCCGAGGTCGACGTGGTGGTCGTGGGCAGCGGTGCGGGTGGCGCACCCATGGCGCTGCAGCTCGCGCGCGCGGGGCTCAAGGTGGTCTTGCTGGAGAAGGGACCGCACTACGGCTTGGCGGACTTCACCCATGACGAGATCGCCATCGCGCGGCGCAACTTCTTCATGCCCCTGCCCTGGGACGAGCCGCACCTCTGGCGGGTGGGCCAGACCGGCAAGTACGCGCGCACCAACGATGCCTGGACCGCCAACTGCGTGGGGGGCGGCACGGTCCACATGAGCGGCTTCTTCTACCGCCTCAAGCCGGTGGACTTCCGGATGAAGTCGATGCTCGGCGCGCCGGCGGGTTCGACGGTGGTGGACTGGCCGATCCGCTACGAGGACCTGCTCCCCTACTACGAGCAGGTGGAGGAGGAGATCGGCGTCTCGGGCGTGGTGACCGACCATCCCTGGGCCGAGCCCCGCCGGAAGCCGTACCCCCTGCCGCCGCTCGACGAGCACCCCATCGCCAAGGAGATCGACCGGGCGGGGAAGAAGATCGGCGTGCACCCGTACCCCACCGCCCGCGCCATCAACAGCCGTCCCTACCGCGGTCGCGCCGGGTGCATCTACTGCGTGTTCTGCGGGAGCTACGGCTGCGAGAGCGGGGCGAAGTCCAGCACCCACTCCGCGCTCATCCCGCTCGCTCTGGACACCGGCAAGGTGGAGCTCCGGACCAGGTGCATGGCCCGCAGCGTGGAGGTGACCGCCGACGGCCGGGCGAAGAGCGTGGTGTACCTCGATGAAGGTGGGGCGTTACAAGAGCAGCCGGCGCGTATCGTGGTGGTCTCCTGCACCGCGGTGGAGAGCGCGCGGCTCCTGCTCAACTCACGCTCGGCGCGCTGGCCGAAGGGGCTGGCCAACGACAGCGGCCTCGTCGGCAAGAATCTTACTTTCAGTGGCTTCGGACGCTCCCGGGCTTCCTTCCGGATCAGCAAGCGCAAGCAGAGCTGGCCCTGGCTCGACGATCCGGCCCCGTTCGTCCAGCGCAGCCTCTCCGACCACTACGTGCTCCCCGCGTCGGCGAAGCTGGGGAGCCGCAAGGGCGGGGCGATCGGCTTCCTCTGGGAGCATCCGGCGCCGATCAGCCAGGGCATCGTGCTGGCCCAGGGCGGCAGGGGGGCGTTCGGCAAGGAGCTGAAGGAGCGCTTCCGCGTGTTCCGTGACAGCAAGGTGCTCCAGTTCGAGACCTACGCCGAGTGGCTACCCACCGCCGGCACCTCCGTCTCGGTCGAGGACTCGGTGCTGGACCGCTACGGCCTGCCGGTGGCGGCGATCACCATCGACCGGCACCCGGCGGACCTGGCGGTGACCCGCTACCTCATCGATCGCGGCGAGGATCTCCTGAAGGCGATGGAGCCGGACGCGGTGTGGCGGGTCACCGAGGGGGGCGAGACCACCATCCTGCAGCACGGCACCTGCCGCTTCGGCAACGACCCGGCCTCGAGCGTGCTGGACCGGGACTGCCGCGCGCACACGGTCCCCAACCTCTACGTGGTCGACGGCAGCTTCATGCCCACCAGCGGCGGCAATCCCAACACCCTCACCATCATGGCCAACGCCTACCGGGTCGCGGACCGGCTGGTGCAAAGGGTGAAGTCGGGAAAGCTCTGACAGCTCTAAAAAACCGCCGGGGTGATCTCCACCTTCATCAAGTAGGTCGCCTCGAGGTCGCTCTTGAAGGAGATGAGGTGCTCGTCCTTCTCGAGCAGGTTTGCGCTGCGCTCGAAGACGCCGGTGGAGTTCGACTCGGTGGCCACCGACTGACCTTCCACGTCGACGCGGGTGCTGGCCTTGCAGCCGGTCTCGTACCAGACGATGGAGGTGAGCGTGCCCACCGCCGAGATGTCGTCGAAGAAGAAGCTGACCTTCACCTCGCTCGGCTCCTCGAGCCGGACGATGATCTTCCCCTGTCCGGGGAAGCGGCCCTCGATGTAGCTCTGGTCGCCGATGAAGCAGCTCGCGGTCTGGCTGCACACCGGCCAGCTCCCGTTGCAGCTGTCCTTCACCCGTGCACCGATGAAGTCGTCGCGACCGCTGCTACACCCACACAGCCACACCAGCAGCGCCGCGGCGATCGCGGTTCGTCTCTGGAAGGGGCTCGTGGGGACCGGTAGACTTCGCTTCATGATCAAACGCCTTCTCGTCTCGTGCGCGGTGCTGCTCGGCGCCGCGGGAATTGCTTGCGGCGATGACTCGGGTGGTGACCTCCCGCCGGAGCCGCAGATCGTGACCGACCGCGACTCTATCGTGGACCAGTCGATCTTCGCAGGCCAGCAGAAGAACCAGACCCTGCAGATCACCAACAAGGGTCAGCAGGATCTGGTGGTGAGTGGATTCACGCTCCAGGCCGACACCGGGTGGACCCTGTCGAACACCTCGCCGATGCTCTTCCAGGCCGAGGGCTCGCCGAGCGCCACCGTGAAGTCCAACAAGACGGCCTTCATCAACATGGCCTGCAAGCCGACCACCGCCGGTGAGACCATCGCCGGGACCCTGACCATCACCTCCAACGCCCAGAACAGCCCCACCAAGAACATCCAGGTCAGTTGCGGACCCGCGGTCGCTCCCTGACGAGTTTCTGAACGTCTTTCTTTTCCGGCCGGGCGGGCAGCGATGCTCGCCCGGTTTTTCTTTTCCTAGCGTAGGGTGAACCTGCACGGTGTGGGGCAGCTCACCATGCCTCCGCCGTTCGCGGTGAAGGAGTAGGGGTACGCTCCGAACCCGGTCTCCACCGTGTAGGGGATGCCGGTGTCCCACGAGGTCCGGTTGGTAGGGAACACCGAGACGAACATCTTCGCCGTTCCGGAGGCAGGGATCAGCCGCGGCTCGAGGCAGCCGCAGGCGTAGTCGCGCAGCAGGGTGAGCACGTTGCCGGTGGGCATCGTGCCCGAGTAGCTGCGGTCGTAGGCCTTCTCGAGGGGGGTGACCTGCGGGCTGTTCCACCACGAGGTCACGTCCTCCTCGGTATAGATGAGGCCCAGCTGGCTCCCGCCGCTCTGGGTGCGAGTCTGGATGCTGGCGCAGTCCACCCCGCCGTCCGGCACGCAGAAGCCCAGCCGGATGCCCAGGTCGTACGGCGGCGTGGCCCCCGCGGACGGGATCCGCCACTGCCAGAAGAGCCGGGCCTCGGGAACCGCACCCACCGGAATGTCCACCGCGTAGGTGTCCACGTCGTCGCCCCGCCCATCGTAGTCCTTCACGTCGGTGATCGGCGCGATGCCCAGGCTGGTGTCGGTCGCTCCGATGCCGTAGCTCAGATAGCCGGTGAGCGCGGTCGCGCCCACGCCTGCGCCCATGGTCGCGGGACGCTGCGCTTCGGGGATGGCCTCCGCAACGGGCTCCGGCTCTGCCAGCCACTGGACGAAGACGGTGTAGTCGGTGTCGTCCGCCCAGTTGGTCCCCTCGTCCTCGAACTGGAAGAAGTAGTCCACGTCGCCCGCATGAGGAGGGACCTGCAGCACGCCCTCGAAGTTGGCCAGGTCGGGGAACTTCGGCGGCACGTCGTAGTTCTCGTAGCGAGCAGACTGCAGGCACTGCGGTGTCGCCTGCTGACAGAAGTTGGTCGCGATCGGGTAGTTGTAGTTGCTGCTCGGGGCGCTGATGATGCACACCCCGGCGTCGCCCGCGACACATTCGGACTGGGAGCCGTTCGGGATCTCGGTGGTCACGTTGAGGTGGCGATCCTTCCGGCCGGGCACCGGCGGGAAGCGCGCCGGCGCGGTCGAGGGCGTCACCCGGTAGTGCAGGAGGTGCGGTGTGGCCGAGGCCCCGGAGAGCCGCACCCGGTACCAGTCGGGATCGGGCACGAAGCTGATCCGTCCGGTGAAGGTGCCCGACGCGCCGGCGGCGATGGTCAAATCGGGCGAGGGCTTGCCCTTCGCGTCCTCGATGCTGTTGTTCGGCTCCTTCGGGTCCTGGAGCGGGACGATGATGATCTCCACCTTGTACTTGAAGTTGAGATCGCCCGGCGGGATGACCGTCTGGTTGTTGGGATCGACGTAGCCCCGCACCTCGAGGGTGTAGACGCCGGTGCTCGGCAGCAGACGCGCGGTGCCGACCTCCATCAGTGTGTCGGAGACCAGCGATCCGACGATTGCCGCGTCGGTGGCCACCACCGTTCCCGTGGAATTGCGAAGGAAGTACTCGAGCCGGTACAGGTGCGGCGGCGGACAGGTGGTGGTGCAGTCCTGCACCACGTGAATCCACATCACCGAGTTCGGGTTGGGCGCGTTGATCGAGAAGTAATCGGCGTCACCCGGGGTGGCGATGAATCCGCCTCCGCTTCCCTGCACTCCATCGGGCGTCGGGGTGAGCGGAATCTGGGTCGCGGTGGCCGGGGTGTCGTTCGACTCGTTGGAGTCCGGATCGGGCACCACCTCGACGAAGACGCTGTAGGGCGAGAGGTTGTCGTACTTCCTCCCGTTGTCGTCCTCCACGAGGATGTAGAGGTCGTTGCTTCCCTTCGTGTACCGGAAGGTGAGGTCCAGCAGCTTCGGCGGGTTCGAGCCGTGCTGGTCCTGCGCGAACGCCATGCTGGTGCCCACCACGCCGTTGTTCGAGTCGAGGACGTTGATCTTGAAGTTGACCGCGGTGTTGAAGTTGCCCGCGTCCTGCCCGGCTCCCGGCTTGTAGCCGGCCACCACGTGCACGATGGCCCGTGCGGGAAGCGTCCCCACGTTGACCACCCACCAGTCCTTGTCGTTCTGCTGCTGGACGTACTCCTGCTTCTCGACGCCGAGCTGCAGACGGCACTCGGGATTGTCCCTCGCTTCGGGAGCGGTGTTGCAGGCCAGGTCCGGATGGGTGATCGGCGGCTCAGGCAGCCCACCCACCTCGCCCTTGAAGCAGCCCGCGGCCGAGGCCAGCAGGAGCAGCCCACCCACCAGGCTCGGGGGCCGTCGCGTCCGGGCACCGGGAACGGCACGGCTCATCGATCCTCCTCGCAGCAAGGGATCACCCCTGGCGCTCAGGGCCCGGCGTCGGTGCCGCCGTCGATGGCGGGGGGGATGTAGCAGCTGGGAATGAAGTCTTGGGCCTCGACCCGGATGACCCCGTCCACCGTCTGCTTGATCCCGCCCACCGGGTAGCGCGCGGCGGTGGTGTGGAAGGTGCGGAGGATGGTGCGGCCCGCGGGGTCGTCTGCCGGGAGCATGGCGATCGAGATCTGGATCTCGTTCCAGCCAGCACCGTAGCCGGTCCCCCCGTCAGGGAAGAGGAGCCCGCCGTCGGGGAGGAAGAGCTGACCACCGTCGGGGAGGGAGATCCCCCCGTCCGGGCGGTTGGGGAGGGTGGAGACCAGCGAGAGGTTCTCCACCCGGAACCGGAAGCACTGCCGACCCTCCTCGTCGACCGGTCCGTCCTCCTCCAGAACGTACCGGTAGCCGTTCACCCCCAGGGTGGCGGTGTCCGAGAGCAGGGGGTTGGTGTGGAAGCGGAGCTCGTTGCGGTTCGCGAGCCCGTCGTTGTCCGGATCCTCGTCCAGGTCCTGCGACGAGGGTTGGGTGGCGAGCTGCCACTCGATGCTGTCCGGCATTCCGTCGTTGTCGGAGTCGATCAGCGTGGAGTTGGTGCCGATGATCTGCTCGTCGCAGTCGTTCAGCCCGTCGCAGTCGCTGTCCACGCCCCGAAGCGCCGGTGGGCAGCCGGGGTCCAGGCCGCCGCCGTCCGGGAGCATGTATCCCAGAGGATTGAAGCTCGCTCCGAGCTGGGCGAAGTGCACCTCGACGCCGTCGCTGAACCCGTCCCCGTCGGTGTCGGCGACGTTGGGGTCGGTGCCGAGCGCGATCTCCTGGTCGTCGGTCAGGCCGTCGCGGTCGCTGTCTCCGGCCCCGGCGTCAGGCGGGGAGTCGGCCGGGGCGGACATGTTGGAGGCGACGAGCTCCTTGAGGACGTAGGCCCTGCGCGTCTGGCCGATGTTGAAGTTGAGGAAGTTGACCGCCTCGTTGTTCCGGAAGTCCCGGAAGTTTCCGCCTCCGAGGGTGGCCATCTTCTCCAGCCGTTCGGCGTCCTGGTTGACGATCAGGAGGGGGCAGCCCGCGTCGCCGGTCACGTCGCAGATGCTCGACACCGGCTGGAGCGGGGCGAACACGTGCACGGTGTTGAAGATGACGTCGTCCACCAGGATCCGCAGCTGGCGGATCCGCTTCACCGCGTCTCCCTGGAACAGCTCGTCGTCCTGGTTGAAGGTGGGGTGGCCGTCGGAGAGGAAGATGACGATGTACCGCGGCCTCGCGTCGACCTGCGCGCCCACCGCCGCGTTCCGGTTGGCGGTGATGTCGGTGCTGAGGATGGCGTAGATCTCCGACAGCGCCTTGATGAAGTCCGTCGAGTCGCGGTTGGAGTTGGGGTTCGTGTAGTTGAGGATCTGGTCCTCGAGCCGGGTGAAGTCCCCCGGGCTGTAGGAGAGCAGGGGCTCGAACTCCGCCAGCCCGCTCTTGGTCAACGAGGCGGTGGTGCTCCCGGCGAAGAGCATGACGCTGAACTCGATGTTCGGGTCGCGGGGCAGCGAGTTGAGCAGCTGCACCACCGCGAAGGCCCGGGTGCCGTTGGGGTCGCTGACCCGCATCGATTGCGAGGCGTCGAAGGCGAAGAGGATCTTGATCGGCCGGACCACGTCGTTGGTCCCGAGGGTGCAGAAGCGCCCCTCGAGGGTGAGGGTCCGGTCGGTGGGGAGCTGGTCCCGCCGCCGTTCGTCGTAGAGGTAACTTTGCGTGCAGGCGACCCCGAGGCCGAGCATCCCCGCGAGGGCCGCGGCCGCGAGCCGCGCCCGCTGTTTCGTCACGGCACGGACCCCGGGGGCAGTCCGACGCAGCGGGTGAGGTAGTCGGGGTCGCTCACCAGGAGGTTGGGCGGGAGGAACGCCGCGTTGTCCACCTGGATGTCAGGACCCGCGGGCACGCGGATGCCCGAGGGGTCGTACTGCGCCCAGGCGCAGGCCGTCTTCCACACTCCGTAGTCGGACGACACCGCGCTCTCCGGGGCCTCGGCGAACCACACCTTGAAGAGATTGTATCCCGCTTGGGCCGCGCCCACGCCGTTCGGCGGAGTCACCAGCTCGAGGTTGCTCACCACGTAGTCGTAGCAGACGCTGCCGTCGGGCTGAACCTCCGCCGAGCTGGTGTACTGCACGGCGGCGAGGTCGTAGAGGTTGCGGTCAGGTCGGGTGGGGTCGGTGCCGGCGCGGAGCTCCTCGTCGTCGGCGATGCCGTCGTTGTCGGTGTCGACGTTGTAGTTCCGGTTCAGCGGATCCAGCCCGTACTGCGCCTCCAGCCCGTCCGGGAGCCCGTCGCCGTCGCTGTCGGCGAGGCCGGCGCGCGTCTTGAGGTAGGCCTCGCCGAACTGGCTGAGCCCGTCTCCATCGGTGTCGCGGCACACGCAGTTGCGGGTCAGTGGCGAGGCCGGGTCACAGCCGCGCACGTCCTTCCGGTCCGGGGTGAAGCCCAGGTCGGAGTGGATGACCTCGAAGTTGTCGTCGAAGCAGTCGCCGTCGGTGTCGCCGATGAACTGGTTGCTCTTCTGCGCGAACGGCTGGTCCAGGTCGTCCTTGAGGCCGTCGCCGTCGCTGTCCACCGCGCGGCCGTTGCCGTTGGGCACGCTCCGGAGCGAGCGGACGATGAGGGACTTGAGCACGTTCTTGCTGGCCAGCGAGGTGTAGTCGAGCGCGCCCAGACCCAGGTTCTGGATGTCGTTGTTCCGGAACTCCTGGAACACGCCGTTCCCTCGGGCCGCCATCTGCTGCAGGAGCCAGGTGGCCACCTGGTGCGCGGCCAGGGGGTAATCCGCCGGAGCCGTGTTGGGGTACACCCCGTAGATGTCCTGGCAGAGGAGCCCCAGCGCGTTGCAGGTCGCGATGCCCTGGTCGCTGAAGAGGAGGACGGTGTGCAGCCGGATGTCGCCCACGTTGTACGCGGGCTTCAGCTGCATGAGCTGATCGACGTAGCTGAAGATCTGGTAGTTCTGGTTGCGGTCGGTGCCGGTGACGAAGCCGCTGATCGGGTCGGTGCCCTGGGTGATGTTGCAGAAGTCGGGGAGCGAATCCTGCCAGATGAGCTCGGGGTTCTGCGGATCGGCGTACTGGCTCAGGTTGTCGTTGGCCGAGCAGCGAGGGTAGGGCGTGCCGTCGGTGAGCAGCACCACCACGTACCGGGTCCGGGGCAGCAGCTGCGGATTGTTGGTGTTGGTGTCCGCGATGTCCGAGGCGATGACCCCGTAGGCGTAGCTGAGCGCTCCCTGGAAGTCGGTGCCCTTGCCCAGCTGGGCCTGGAGGTTCGCGATGTAGGTGTCGATCCCGATGGGGCGGGCGAAGCGCTGGCCGGTGGCCACCGGCGGCCAGACGTTCTTCACGTTGGTGTCCCAGGGGACGATGCTCACCTGCACGTTGGGCTGCGTCGCGAACTGCTGGGTCAGCGCCTGCAGCGCCCGCACCCGGGCCGGAGTCTGGATGCCCACCGCGGTGGCGAACTGCTCGCAGAGGCCGGCGGTGCCCTGGCTGCCCGGAGGATCGCTGATGCACATCGACCCGGACTGGTCGACGAGCATCACCACCTTCACCGGGAAGCCGTTGGGGTCAGGAGGATCCGTGCACACCCGGCCGCGCACCGACAGGTGATTGTCGAGCGCGTTGACCTGCGTCGCCTTCTTCTCCAGGGCGGCGCCGCTACAGGACGACAACACCACGGCGAGCACGAGGCTCGCCGTGGTGAGAAGCAGCGGGGATTTCGAGTTCACGTTCGTCGGTTCGATCGGGTTACCTGAAATCCCCCCGGGAGCCGGCGCCGGCTTACTGCCGGCGGCGGCGGACGAGGAGACCGAGGGCGGCGAGGGCCAGACCTGCGGCCGGAGCACCCAGGGGCAGCGAGGTGCAGCCACCGCTGGCCTGGGCCCCGGACTGCACCTTCACCGTCAGCGCCGCGGTGGAGGTGCCCACTCCCGGGTACCGCGGATCCGGGGTCACCATCTTCGCGCTCAGCTGCAGCTCGAAGTCACCCTCGGCGTCGGGGGTGAAGATGGGCTTGCCCACGGTGTCGGCGTAGGCGTAGTTCCAGTGACGGCTGACGCTGGCCACGCCGATGGGGTTCTGCACGGCGGCGGAGGAGCCCGAGGGCCGCTTGGTGACGGTCCAGGTGTAGCTGATGCCGACGTTGTTGCGGTTGGCGAAGAGCGGCAGCCGCAGGGCCTCACCGCGCTTGAGGGTGATGCTGCCACCGGCGCTCACCGCGAAGGCCGCGTTCGGGTCGAGGCAGGCGTTGGGGTTGGACGGGTCCACCACCACGCAGTACCGCGAGTCGCAGGCGTCACCGACGCCGTCGCCGTCGTCGTCACGCTGGTCGGAGTTCTTGTCGAGCTTGCAGTTGTCCTGGCCGTTCAGCACGCCGTCGTCGTCGCTGTCCTTGTCGCAGGCGTCACCGATGCCGTCGTTGTCGGTGTCCTTCTGGTCGCCGTTGGCGACGGTGGGGCAGTTGTCGCGGGCGTCGTCGACCCCGTCACCGTCGGTGTCCACCACGCACTGCACACCGGGGATGGAAGCGGGGTTGGACGGGTCGGCGTTGCGGGGGCAGTGGTCCTCGGCGTCGGGAACGCCGTCGCCGTCGTCGTCGCTGTCGCAGGCATCGCCCTGGCCGTCACCGTCGGTGTTGGTCTGGTCGGGGTTGTAGATGGTGGGGCAGTTGTCGGCGTCGTTCAGCAAGCCGTCGCCGTCCTTGTCGGCGTCGCAGGCATCACCCTGGCCGTCGCCGTCGGTGTCGCGCTGGTCGGGGTTGGCGACCGAGGGGCAGTTGTCGCAGGCGTTGCCCACGCCGTCACCGTCGCCGTCGGCCTGGTCGCGGTTGGCGACGAAGGGGCAGTTGTCGAAGCCGTCGGACTTGCCGTCACCGTCGGCATCGTCGGTGTACGACAGCGTCTTGCCGTCGTCGGTGTAGCTCACCCACACCGAACAGCCGCAGCC
>Ga0105104_10002589_pt1 | contig 13120 bp, 11 predicted proteins | sample PPLLaktember2015_3_FD_87034 | JGI IMG/M metagenome (GOLD analysis project Ga0105104, IMG submission 87034) | Freshwater sediment microbial communities from Prairie Pothole Lake near Jamestown, North Dakota, USA - PPLs Lake P7 Core (6) Depth... | ecosystem: Environmental > Aquatic > Freshwater >...
CGGCGCCGAGCTCGAGCAGGCGGTCGTCGCGGCGCTCCACGAGGCGTTCGCGGACCGGGTCGAGCTCGCGCAGGGGCACCTCGACCGCGCCGTCGAGGAGTCGCTACCGCTCTCCACGACGCTGCGCGAGGAGATCGCGCGCGTGCGCGAGTGGGCGCGCGCCCGCACCCGCCCCGCCTCCGGCGCCGCGTCCGGACCTCCCGCCACCCTCCCGCCGGAGCGCCGCGCGTGAGCTCGGGCCGGCTCCGGCGCTTCCTCCACCTCGAGCGCTCGCGCCCGCCCGCGGCCGCCACCGACGCCGAGGTCCCCTCCGCGGCGGCCGATCGGTTTGCGGCGGTCGAGCGCCCCAGGAACGCCGCGGCGCCTCCGCGGCGCGCGACGGGCGCCGCGCTCGAGCGCTTCGAGCCCGCGCCGCCCCCCGGGCTCGAGCTCCTCGAGACCGCCGCCGGGACCCGGCCGTTCACGCGCTGCATGCGCTGCGGGCGCGACCACGGCGTCTTCGCGACGGAGTGCGACGGCTGCGGCGCGAGCCTCGACACCGACGAGCAGCGAACCTTCAACGAGCGGCTCTGGGCGGAGCGCCAGGCGGAGGCCGCCCGCGAGGCCCGCGCCGCCGTGGAGCGCCGTGCGCTCATGGAGCGGGCCGCCGCGGAGGAGGCGCGGTCCCGGCGCTCGATGGGCGAGGCGCTCGCGCGCGAGGTCGGCCGTCGCGAGCGGCGCCGTCTCGACGCGGAGCTTTCCGGCGGCGGCTTCGGACAGGCGCACGGCGTCATCGGGTTCAGGGCGCTCGCCGCCCTCGTCCGGAAAGCGCTCGCCGCCCTCAGGCGCCGGGTCGCGGAGTCGCGCTCGCGACGCCGATGACCGCCCCCGCCGTCGCGCCGGGGCGCGCGAGTTGCGCGCCGCCCGGATCGAGCGGCCAGCCGCCCGCCGAGGGTCCCCCTTGATCTCCCTCCCCCGCTGCGCGATGTTGCGCCCGCGATTTTCCTGGAGGAACAGAACCCGTGCCGAGCGCGAGCAGAGACCTCGTCGAGAAGGCGGTCAACACCATCCGCATGCTGTCGGCCGACGCCGTCCAGCAGGCGAACAGCGGCCACCCCGGCATGCCCATGGGCGCCGCCGACATGGCGTTCGTCCTCTGGACGCGCCACCTGAGGTTCGACCCCAGAGAGCCGCGCTGGCTCGGCCGCGACCGGTTCATCCTCTCCGCCGGTCACGGCTCGATGCTGCTGTACTCGCTCCTCCACCTCGCCGGCTTCGACTGCGCGATCGAGGACCTGAAGAAGTTCCGGCAGCTCCACTCGCGCACGCCCGGGCACCCGGAGTTCGGCTACCTGCCCGGCATCGAGGTGACGAGCGGACCGCTCGGCCAGGGCTTCGCGAACGGCGTGGGCTTCGCGCTCGGCCAGGCGATGCTCTCGGCGAAGCTCGGCCCCGGGAACCCGCTCGAGGATCACTTCGTCTTCGCCATCGTCTCGGACGGCGATCTCATGGAGGGTGTCGCCGCCGAGGCGGCGAGCTTCGCGGGCCACAACGCGCTCGGCCGCCTCGTCTACCTGTACGACGACAACGAGATCACCATCGACGGCCACACGTCTATCGCCTTCACCGGCGAGGACGTGACGAAGCGGTTCGAGGGCTACGGCTGGCACGTCCAGGAGGTCGACGGCCGCGACCACGACGCCATCGACCGCGCGATCCAGGCGGCCAAGGCGGAGACCGGGAAGCCGTCGCTCATCCGCGTGCGCACCACGATCGGCTTCGGCTCGCCGGGCAAGGCGGGCAAGTCGTCGGCGCACGGCGCGCCGCTCGGCGAGGACGAGCTGAAGGCGACGAAGCGGAACCTGGGCTGGCCCGAGGAGCCCCGCTTCCTCGTGCCGGACGACGTCCGCGCGCTCTGGCGCGAGGTCCAGGCCGAGAAGGCGGAGCAGGTCGAGGCGTGGCGCGCGAAGGAGCGCGCGTGGCGCCAGGCCAACGGCGAGAAGGCCGCGCTCCTCGACGTGCACGTCGAGCGCTGGGTGCCGGAGCGGATCGTGGAGCGGGTCCTCGACGGCGCCGCGGGCGCGGAGGCGACGCGCAAGCTCTCCGCGGCGACGATCCAGAAGATCGCCCCGCTCGTCCCGTGCCTCGTCGGCGGCTCCGCCGACCTCGCCGAGTCGAACCTCACCGACATCAAGGGCGGCGGGTCGTTCTCCCCGACGAACCCGGCGGGCCGGAACATCCACTACGGTATCCGCGAGCACGCGATGGGCGCGATCGCGAACGGGCTCGCCTACGACGGGCTCCACATCCCGTTCACCGCCACGTTCCTCCAGTTCGCCGACTACATGCGCCCGCCGGTGCGCATCGCGGCGCTCTCGGGCCTGCAGGCGATCTACGTCTGGACCCACGACTCGATCTTCCTCGGCGAGGACGGCCCGACGCACCAGCCGGTCGAGCACCTCACCGCGCTGCGCGCGATCCCGAACCTCCACGTCTGTCGCCCCTGCGACGGCGAGGAGACGGCGGTCGCGTGGGCGCACGCGCTCGGCAGGCGCAAGGGCCCGACCGCGCTCGTCCTCTCGCGCCAGAAGATCGCGCCGGTGAAGCGCGACGGCGGCTTCGACGCCGAGGCGACGCTCCGCGGCGGGTACGTGGTCGCCGCGCCGGACGGCGCGCGGTTCACGATCATCGCGACCGGCTCCGAGGTGGCGCTCGCGCAGGCGGCGCTCGAGCTCCTCGCCGCGAAGGGCCTCCACGGGCGGCTCGTATCGATGCCGTGCCTCGCGTGCTTCGAGGCGCAGCCGAAGTCCTGGCAGGATCAGGTGCTGCCGCCGGCGCTGCCGGCCGTCGCGCTCGAGGCGGCGCGCGGGATCGAGTGGTGGAAGCACGTCGGCAAGGACGGGCTCGTGCTCGGGATCGACCGCTTCGGATCGAGCGCGCCGGAGAAGGCGCTCGTCGACGAGTACGGCTTCACGCCCGCGAAGGTCGCCGGGCGCATCGAGAGCTGGCTGGGCCAGCAGTAGTCGGCCCTCGCAGCCACTCGTCGGGTGGCCCCAAAATGCGTCGCGCGCCCTCCCCCGCACCCCGGATCCGGGGCGCGTGGGAAGGCGCGCGTGACACCAGCGGCGAACGGCCGCTCGGGAGCTAGCGGGCGACGACGGCGGACGGCGCCGTCGCGGACTGCTGCGGCTGCGCCGGGCTGACGGGGCGCGGCTCGATCCGCTCGCCCTTCGCGAGCATCTTGAGCGAGAGCGCGAGGAGGCTGGCCAGGAGCTCGCCCGAGCCGGGGACGTCGAGCTTGCGGTAGATGCGCTTGCGCCGCGCGCGGATCGTCTCGGGCGACACACCGGCCGCGGCCGCCGAGTCCTTGCAGGCGAAGCCCTGAGCGATCCGGAGGACCTCGGCGCGCTCCGCAGGCGTGAGCGTCGTGCCCTCCATGAACTTGGCGGCGAACGGCGTGAGGATCTCGATATCGATCTGAGCCATCGTTTCTTCCCCGGAAGGGCCCTGAATACAGGGCCGGTTCGCCGAACGAATCGAGGCACAGCCGAGCAACTGCTGTGTCACCGCACCCCCGCTCGGTCGCCCGTCGTCGGCGAAAGGGACGATAATAACGCCCCACACGGTTGCCACCCCCCGCCGAAACTATTTTCTAACACCCCGCAAGGACACTCGATTTCGGCCCGGCGTCCCGCCAGGGGTACCGGCGGACTCCTGGCCGGCACCCCAGCCGTATACCTACTTCAAGGGACGGCGGGATGCTGTAGTGGCGCGCGTGATCTCGACTCTCGCCCTCGGCCGTCACGTGCGGCGCCGCCATTCGCCGGATCACGTGGCGCCGATCCGAAGAGCGCGAGCCCGTCCGCGCCAGCCTGCGCCGCCGCCACGAGGTCCGCCTGCTCCTCCTCCCGCTCGCGGATCCTCGCCGCGACGCGCTCGCGGACGTACTCCGAGGTCTCGCCCTGGCGGCCCTCCTCCGCGCGCCGGAAGCGCAGCACGAGATCGAGCTGCTCCCAGAGCGCGTCGCGCAGCTCGCCCGCGCCCGAGCCTCCCCCGGCGTTGGCGCCGGTGTCGATCACCGCGAGCTCGACGCGCGTCGAGAGCGGGTAGCTCGCGTCGAGGAGCGAGAAGCGCGCACCGCCGCCGGAGGTCTCGACGCGCACCGCGCGCCCGCCGAACGGCATGACGATGGGCCCCTTCGCGAGCGCTGCGCGCGCCGCGGCCAGGTCCACGCCGGGCTCGCGCGCGGCGACGCTGCGGGGCGAGGCGCGCAGGTCCTCGAGCAGGCCGCGCACCTGGTCGATCCCGACGACCACGTTCAGCCCCTGCGCCCCCTTGTAGCCCGCGTGGTAGATGCCGACGAGCTCGGGCTCTCCGGTGGCGCACGACACCGCGAGCACCGGGCTCCCCGAGCTGCCTAGGTTGAGCAGCGCGTCGACCGCGAAGTCCTCGTGGTCCCAGCCGCGGTCGAGGTCGCGCTGACCGACCGCGACGACCCGCCCCGCGTTCGCCGCGGGGAACGCGCCGAGGGGAAAGCCGCGCACGAGCACGGCGTCGCCGACGTGGAGATCGCGCGAGGTGCCGGTGCGATACGGCAGCGCCTTGAGCCTCGCCGGCACGGAGAGCACCGCCACGTCGAGCGCCTCGTCCGAGACGACCGAGGTGAGCGCGAGCTGGGCCGGCGCGTCGGGCTCCGCCTCGTTCGCGACGATCCGGACGTCCTCGCGCACCCGGCGCGACCCGGCCGGCACGCCCTCGAGCTCGACCCCGTCACCGGTCACCTCCGGGAAGTCCACGACGTGGTGGTTCGTCGCGACGAGCGACGCGTCGCCGCGGACGCGGTACGCGAAGCCGGTGCCGTGGCGGACCTTCGTGAAGTACTGCCGGCGGAGCTTGCCACCGCGGCCGTACGAGAGGTGCTCGTAGACGGCGGACGCGCGCAGGCAGTAGACGTAGTCCGCCGCCGGCCTCGCCTCGCGGTCGCGGGCGGCGGCCCGCATCGCGGAGAGGGTGTCCGCGTACCGCCCGGCGCACTCGACCCGCGGGGCCTCGCGCGCGGCGACGGGTGCGGACGCCGCCGCGGCGACGGCGCCGAGGGCTAGGGGAAGGAGCGCGCGGGCGGCGCGGACGTGCATCGGCGTGAAGGTAGGGGCCCGCCGAGCGGACGGCGCCTGCGACGAAGGGGGGTCCCGGAAGGTGCACTCCTCACGTTCCGAGCGCCATCGGCTAGACACCTCCACTCGCGCCTTCTCGCCTCTCGACGAGGCCCTTCACGAGCGCGAGCCCGCCCGACGCGATCGAGTGGCGGCCGCGCAGGCCCTCGCCCCTACGACGGACTCCGACGACCCCAGTCAGCGAGAGGTGAGGTGGCGGACGTCCAGGAAGGACTCGAGCAGCTTGGCGGACACCATCACGCGCGTCCCCTCCGCTGGCTCGGGGCGACCTACCTTTCGAACGAAATGGGAAGGAGGAGCCGATGCGTCTTTCTGATGAAAACCTGCGGGGGCGGACGGTCATCGGTGCAGACGGGCAAGCGGTCGGCGAAATCGCCGCTCTATTCCTGGACAGCGACGCGTGGAGCGTCGAGTCGCTTCGAGTGAAGCTGCGAAAGGAGATCGCCGACCAGCTGGGCGCGTCCCGGACGATGTTCCACGCGGGGACGGTGGAGATCCCGATTCGACTCATCCAGTCCGTTGGCGACGCCGTCGTGCTCTCCGTGCCGGTCGACGGGCTCCGCGAAGTGCTCCCCGGCGAGGGCGAGCCCGCTTCCGCCCACTGAGTCGACGACCGTCCGGACGACGACCCTGCGCTTCTGGCCTGCTCAGCGGGAGTGCGATTGCGGACCGAGGTCGACGCCCCTGCGGCACGTAGGCGGCAGATCGGCCTCGTGACGCCGAGTAATCAGGGCGGTCAGAGGCGGTCACCCGCGAAGCGGCGGCTCCGCCGATTGCGCTCAACCGGGGCTCTTGGTTTGCGTCGGACGGGCGCCTCCTTACCGTTGCTCCGGGACGCCGGCCCGTCTTGACGTGTCCCGGCGGGATGGACCGACGATGGTTCTTCCGGGCCCCCGCATCCGAGTCGAAAGCGGCGCGATGCGCTGCAGCGGCTCGTGGACGGTCGATCGCATTGAGCGCGTGGAACGGCTTCCCCTGGGGCTCGCGTGGCGCGTCGGGAGCGCGGTCGTGCTCGACGCCTCCGCCGTCGTGGCGATGGACATGGCCGGCGCCTGGCTGCTGCATCGGACGGCGCGCGGGCTCGAGCGCAGCGGACGCACGGTCACCCTGCGGCTCCGCCCCGAGCACGAGGCGATACTCAGAATCGTGACGTCCTCGGGCGTCGTCGCCGGGCCGCCCCGCGCGCGCGACCGTCCGCGCGTCCTCTCGGCGGTCGGCCGCAGGGCGTGGATTTCCGCCCGCGAGCTCGGCGGTCTCGTCAGCTTCTTCGGCGAGATGGGCGTCACGGCGGCGCGCGCGCGCACCGGCCCGCTCCGGGTCCGCTGGCGACAGGTGCTGCAGCACGTGCAGACCGCGGGGTTCGAAGCGCTTCCCACCGCGGCCCTGCTGTCGTTCTTCATCGGGGTCGTCCTCGCCTACCAGGGATCGGCGCTGTTCCGCCCTTCCGGCGCCGGCATCCTCGTCGCGGACCTGGTCGGTCTCGCGATGCTGCGGGAGCTGTCGCCGCTCGTCACGGCCATCATCGTCGCGGGGCGCTCGGGTTCTGCGTACGCCGCACAGATCGGCGCGATGAAGATGACCGGGGAGATCGACTCGCTGCGAGCGGTCGGCCTCTCGCCCATCGAGGTCCTCGTCCTGCCGAGGATCGCCGCGCTCTTGGTGGTCCTCCCGCTCCTCACCGTGGCGGCGGACGTCCTCGGCGTGGCCGGTGCCATGGTGGTCGCGAGAGCCGAGCTCGCGATGGGCTCCGGTGAGTTCCTCGGGCGCGTCGCCCGCGAGATCCGCGCCTCGGACTACCTCCTCGGCGTGTGCAAGGCGCCGGTGTTCGCGGTGATCATCGCGGCCGTCGGCTGCTACCAGGGATTGCAGGTGGCCGACGACGCGGAAAGCGTCGGGCGACGCACCACCGTGGCGGTCGTCCAGTCGATGTTCCTGGTGGTCGTCGCGGATGGGTTCGTCCTGGTGGTCTCGAGGCTGTTCGGGATCTGATTCATGGCCACATCCGTCCCCTCCGCGCCCGAGATCGTCATCGCCGTTCGTGACGTCCACACCACGGTCGGCGGCGACGTCATCCACGCCGGGGTGACGCTGGACGTCTACCGGGGGAGGATCTTCGCGCTCGCAGGGCCGAGCGGATGTGGAAAGACCCTGCTCCTCAGGGAGGCTCTGGCGCTGCATGTGCCGGACTCTGGGTCGATCCGGGTCCTCGGGCGAGACGTAGTGGGAATCGGCGACGAGGAGGCGCTCGAGCTCCGGCAGCGCTGCGGCGTCGTCTTCGAGCGTGGCGCGCTCTTCAGCTCCCTCACCGTCGCGGAAAACGTCGCGTTGCCGTTGCGAGAGCGCTCCCGGCTCGGGCGGACGCTCCGGGACGAGATCGCAGCCCTGAAGATCGCGCTGGTGGGTCTCCCACCGAGCGCCGGGCCCAAGTACCCGTCGCAGCTCTCCGGGGGGATGCGCAGGCGCGCCGCGCTGGCCCGGGCGATCGCGCTGGACCCGGAGCTGCTGTTCCTCGACGAGCCGAGCGCGGGGCTCGATCCCGCGAGCGGCAAGGAGTTCGAGGAGCTGGTGCGGCACCTCAACGAGCTCCTGGGGCTCACCGTGTTCGTGGTCACCCGCGATCTCGGGCTTCTGTGGAACGCCGCCGACCACGTCGCCTTCCTCGGGGAAGGGCGGATCGTCGCCGCGGGCACGATGGCGGAGGTGTCGAGGTCGGATGAACCGCTGGTGCGGGCCTACTTCCCCGGGACACGCAGCGGACCGGCGGGGGCACGGCCATGAGGACGCGACCGAACTTCGCGGCCGTGGGCGCATTCGTTCTGGGGCTCGGCGCGGTCGCGATCCTCGTCGGCCTGTGGCTCGCGGCGGGAGGCGGCCCCCTGAAGCGACAGGAGAGATACGTCGCCCGGTTCGAGGAATCGGTGTCCGGCCTCAGCCGCGGCGCGCCGGTGACCTACCGCGGCGTCCCGGTCGGATCCGTGCGGGACATCACGCTGGATCCCGCCGATCCGGGGCAAGTTCGGCTCGTGCTCGAGGTCGCGCGCGGCACACCCGTCACCCAGGACACGGTCGCGTTCCTGGTGTTCCAGGGGTTGACCGGGATCGCGTCCGTGGAGCTGAGCGGGGGCAGTCGCAGCTCTCCTCCGCTCTCGCGCGCGCCGGGCGAGCCGTACCCCGTCATCCGGACCGCCCCGTCGACGATGAGGCGCCTCGAGATCGCCGTGACGGCGCTCCTCGGCGACCTCGAGGAAACCGCCTCGGATGTGCAGCGGCTCGTCGCTTCGATCGCCGGGAGATCCGGGGACATCGACGCTGCGATCGCCGACGCCGCGAGGTCCCTGCGCCATGGCGCCGAGGCGAGCGCGCGGCTGTCCGGGGTCGCCGCGCGGATCGGGCGAGGCGCCGAGGCGGTGGAACGGATGGCCGACGAGGTGACGCGGGTGGGATCTGCGGCGCGCGCCGCGGTCGACGAGGCAGCGGGCGCGGCCCAGGACGCGAGACGGGCCGTTCAGCAGTTCAATGGCGGATCGCTGGTGGAGCTCGAGCGGCTCGTCGCCGAGCTGACCGACGCGGCCGCCGCGCTCGCCCGCGTCTCGCGCGAGCTCGAGCGGAACCGGGGAGCGCTCCTCGGCGGCCAGACGCCGCCACCGGGACCGGGTGAGTGACGTGAGCTACGCTCTGTCGAGCCACGGGGCGCTCCGGGCGGCGCTCGGAACGGTGATGGTGGGTCTGATCGCCTGCGTCTCCCTCGGGCCGGCAACGCCGCCGACGCGCTACGAGCTCCAGGCGGAATTCGAGGGACAGCCCGTCGCCGGGCCTGGGCCTGCCCTGGTGGTGGCGGTCCCCACCGCCGCGCCAGGCTTCGACGGACCGCGGATCGTCTACGTGCGGAGACCGCACGAGCTCGAATTCTTCTCGCGCAGCGAGTGGGTGGATACTCCCGCGCGCATGCTCGCGCCGTTGCTCGTCCGGGCGCTCGAGCGTACTGGGCGGTTCCAGGCAGTGACCGAGGCCCGCACCGCCGGCGCTGTGGGACTGCGCCTCGAATCCGCGATCGTACGGCTGCAGCACGAGTTCACCGCGCGGCCGAGCCGCGTCCGGCTGACCGTACGCGTCCAGCTCTCAGACATGCTCTCTCGGCGTGCGCTCGGGGCCCGGGAGTTCGAGGCCGTCGAGGAGGCACTCTCCGACAACCCGTACGGCGGCGTCGTGGCCGCCAACCGCGCCGTTCGGCGGGTGCTGGACGACATCGTCGCGTACTGCGTCGAACTGGCGGCACCCGTTGCGGCGGTACCGGGCCGTGCCCGAAGTGCCGATGCGATCTTGGCCCGACCGCCGCCCCGGCGTTGAAGTGCCCCTTATCGGACGCGAGAAGGTTCGCCTGCTCGCCTACTTGCCGCTCCCCGTGCCCGTCTGGTTGCTGGTGCCGTCGCCCTGCGCCTGCAGCCGACGCTGGGAGTCCTCCCACTGCTGCCGCGCGGCGGTCGCTTGGACCTCGAGGTCGTGCGCCTTCTGCACTGCCTTGTCGAGGTCCCCCTGCGCGTCATTCACCGCCGTCTGGAATCGGCCAGGATCGTACTTCGTCGCAGCCGGGTTCTTGGCCTGCTCGAGTGCCTGCAGCTTGGACCACTCCACGCGCGCCTGAGCAACTTTGACCTGCTGCTCAGCAGCCTGCATCTCGGCCTTGCGCTGATCGATGAGCTTGCCCGCGTACTCGAGGTGGGCATCGTCGGCCAGCTTGTGCGCCTTCGCCTGCTCCTGAAGCTGACACGCCTTCTCCAGCGCATCCGGGTCGCGGCTGTCGTTTGCCACTTTCTGCTGGGCATCGGCCACCTTCTGGTCTGACTCGGCCGCATGCTGGTCAGCCTTCGCGGTGCCCTCCTCGTTCTGCGCCTCCTGCAGCCTCAGGTTCGTGCGTGAAAGGGCGTCCCCGGCGTTGGCCAGAGCCTGCCGGGCTTCGTCCACGAGCGCCTCCTGCTCCGGCCCGAGCCTGCCGACGTCCGCTTCAGACACCGTCGATGACTTCGCTTCACTCTGCGCACCCCCGTGCATGCAGCCCATGACGGCCGCGAGCGCGAGGGTGATGATTCCCTTGATCCTCATGACGGCTCCTCCGACCAGGGCACATCCCCATGCATAAGGTGGGTCTCGCGGCGTCGCGGGGCCCCCGGCGTACTGGGGTCCGCTGGCGGTGAAGGTCCTCGCAGGTACGTGCTCGCGAACTTGCACCGGAACGGCTCGCACTGACATCAACGTAGAAGACGGGGACCTTCCAGACGAAGACTCGCGGAAGAGGACCGGGCCGGAGCGTCAGTCGGGCGTTCGTCACGGACCCGACGCGCGACGAGCCCTCACCTGCCCCGCTGGCGCTCCATGAAACCCTGCGGCCACCGCTCGAGCAGCCTCTCTTGCCGCTTGGTCTCGGCGGCGAGTGCGTCCCAGTCGAGTGGCAGCGTGACGAGGTTTCCCGCCGGCTCGACCCCAACCGGGACCGGCACCTCCGCCCGCAGCGGCAGGAGCCCCGGGATCCGCGCCACGAGGACCCGCTCCGCGTCGGGGCCGGCGAGCCACGCGGCGAGAGCGCGGGCGCCGGTCGAGGCGCCGCCGAGGAGCGCGACCGCGGTCGGCAGCGCGATCGCGCCCGAGCCGACCTGGTCCGGGTAGACCACGTCGAGCGGCGCCGCGCTCGCCGCCGCTGCGGCGCCCTCGATCGAGCTCGCGAGGCCGAACGCCGCCTCACCGGACGCGACGCGGGCGCGGACCTCGGCGTCCGACCCGGCAAGCTGCGGCGCGTTCCGGGCGACGAGCGACAGGAACCGTCCCGCGCTCTTCTCGCCATAGGCGAGCACGAGCGCGGCGGCGGCGACCGGACCCGCGCCCCGGCCGAAAGGGACGAGCGCGATCCGGCCTCGGGCGCGCGGATCGGCGAGGTCGCGCAGGTTCGACGGCGAGAACGGCAGGCGCGCAGCGGGGGAGACGAGCAGCACGCGCGCCCGGGCGCCGATGGGCGCGAAACGGCGCTTGCGATCGCGCCAGCGCGCCGGAACGTCGTCGGCGGCGGGAGCGCTGCCCGGCAGGAGCCTATCGCCGAGCGAGAGCGCCTGCGTGGGATCGCCGACCCAGGCGAGCTCGGCCTCCTCCGCGCGTGCGGTCTGCACCACCTTCGCGACGCCGAGCCGCGCCGCCACGTCGGCGAGCACGTCGGCAGGCAACCCCGGCGCGACGTGGACCTTCACCTCGGGGAGCGTCCGCGCCGGGCGCGAGCAGGCGAGCGCGAGCGCGAGCGGGAGCACGGCGAGGACGCGGCGGCGCGGGAACGCGATCATGTCGGCCTCTTCCGGCTTCCGGGCGGACGCCCGCGGAAGACCGGGCGCGGCGCGCGCCGGCCAATGTAACATCCCCCCCGTGGCTCCCCAGGCTCGCATCGCCCTCGCGCAGGTGAACACCACGGTCGGGGACTTCGCCGGCAACGCCGCGAAGATCCGGGCCGTGACCGAGCGGGCGCGCGCAGAGGGCGCGACGCTCGTCGTGTTCCCCGAGCTCGCCCTCTGCGGCTACCCGCCGCGAGACTTCCTCGATCTCCCCGAGTTCCTCGAGCGCGCCGCGCGCACGCTCGCGGAGCTCGCCGCGCCGGCCGCGTGGTCGCGCAACGTCGCGATCGTGGTGGGCTTCCCGGAGGGCGTCGCCGGGGCTCCGCCGCCCGGCGTCTACAACTCCGCCGCCCTGATCTCCGGCGGCCGCGTCGTCGCGGTCGGACGCAAGTCGCTCCTGCCCACCTACGACGTCTTCGACGAGACCCGCTACTTCCTCCCCTCCTCCACGCCGACCGCAGCGGATGCCGAGCCGGTGGGCGTCCGCCTCGGCCTGTCCGTCTGCGAGGACGTCTGGAACGACAAGCGGTTCTGGCTCAACCCGCGCTACGCGCGCGATCCCATCGCGGAGCTCGTGAAGAAGGACGGCGCGGGGCTCGTCGTGAACATCTCCGCCTCGCCCTACGCGATGGGAAAGCCCGCGCTGCGCGAGCGGATGCTCGCGGCGAGCGCGGCTGGCCACGGGGCGCCGATCGCGTACGTGAACCAGGTGGGCGGGAACGACGCGCTCGTGTTCGACGGCGGGTCGATGCTCGTCGGGAGCGACGGCGCGATCCTCGCGCGCGCGCCGCTGTTCGAGGAGGTGCTCCTCGTCGCCGACCTCGCGACCGGCGCGGCGTCGACGATCCGGCTCGATGGCGAGAAGGTCGCGATCGCGGCGGGCGCCGCCGACCCGGAGGCGGACGAGGTCCACTGCGCGCTCGTGCTCGGCGTCCGCGACTACGTTCGGAAGTGCGGGTTCAGGAGCGCGGTCGTGGGGCTCTCGGGCGGGATCGACTCCGCGCTGACCGCGTGCCTCGCCGTGGACGCGCTCGGCGCCGACAACGTCCTCGGCGTGGCGATGCCCTCGCGCTACAGCTCCGGCCACTCGCGCGAGGACGCTGCCGCGCTCGCCCGGAACCTCGCGATCCCGTTCAAGGAGATCTCGATCGAGCCGATGCACGCCGCCTTCCTCGCGCAGATCGAGGCCGCGGAGGGCAAGCCGCTCGGCGACCTCGCCGAGCAGAACGTGCAGGCCCGCATCCGGGGGCAGATCCTGATGGCGATCTCGAACGACACGGGCGGGCTCGTCCTCTCGACCGGCAACAAGAGCGAGCTCGCCGTCGGCTACTGCACGCTCTACGGCGACATGGCGGGCGGCCTCGCGGTCATCGGCGACGTCCCGAAGACGCTCGTCTACCGCGTGTCGCGCGCCGCGAACGCGCGCGCCGGGCGCACCCTCATCCCCGAGCGCACCTTCACGAAGCCGCCCTCGGCCGAGCTGAAGCCGGGCCAGCTGGACCAGGACTCGCTGCCGCCCTACGAGATCCTCGACGACATCCTCGAGGCGTACGTCGAGGAGCGGCTCCCGCTCGATGCGATCGTCGCGCGCGCCCGCGA